>Ga0209526_10002154_pt1 | contig 13260 bp, 9 predicted proteins | sample JacPinW_OM2H0_M1_FD_188566 | JGI IMG/M metagenome (GOLD analysis project Ga0209526, IMG submission 188566) | Forest soil microbial communities from Algoma, Ontario, Canada - Jack Pine, Ontario site 1_JW_OM2H0_M1 (SPAdes) (version 2) | ecosystem: Environmental > Terrestrial > Soil > Boreal... | reverse complement strand
CGACCGCCGATGACGGCGCGAGCACCCCGTCGAGCATGCTGAGAAATTCCGCGACCTTTGCCGGCTTGACGAGGTACGCGCGCGCGCCGAGCTCGAGGAGCCGTTTGATCTGCCGCTCGGTGGCGTCTGCGCTGAACATGACCACCGGAATGCGGGCAGTCTGCGGATCAGCAAGGAGCTGGCGGAGCACCCCTTCGCCAGAGACATCGGGAAGGTGGAGATCGAGGATGACGAGGTCAGGTTTGTGCTGCCGGGCCAGATCCAGCGCCATGCTGCCCTGCATCGCGCTGATGAGCGTGATGCTCGGCCGCATGCGAAACACCTCTTCCATCAGGCTGATAGTGGCAAGGTTGTCCTCAACGTAGAGGACTGTGTGTTTCTCGGCTCCCGGGCGTTCCAGAGACGGCGGCCGCGTGGCCGGCTTCGACGGAACCACATCCAGGGCGGCGCGTTCCAGCACGATCCAGAAACTGCTTCCCACGCCCGGTGTCGAGTCAACACCGATCTCGCCACCCATGGTCTCAACGAGTTTCTTGGTCAACGCCAGGCCCAGCCCGGTGCCGGGCGTCGTGGTGCGCTCAGCGCCCAGGCGCTCGAAGGGCTGGAACAGGCGCTGCTGCTGCTCCACAGTGAGCCCCGGCCCGTTGTCGACGACCGCAAGCCGGAGCCTCGTGTTGTCCAGGGCCTCGGCGCGGACCTCGACGGTTGCGCCCTCGCCGCAGTACTTCACGGCATTCGACACCAGGTTGAGCAATGCCTGAACCAAGCGCTGGCGGTCAGCTTCGACATTCGCATCGGCAATGCCGGCGATGTCACTGCTGATCGTCACGTTGCGCGCGCGGGCCGCGGGCGCCACAAGGCGCAGGCACTCCTCGATGGTCGCCGCGACGGATACGGGCTCCGGCGCAACGAGCTCACGCCCCGATTCGATCCGGGCGATGTCGAGCACGTCGTTCACCAGGCTGAGGAGATGGCTCGACGCTTCCTGGATGGCGCCGACAGCCTCGAGCTGGTCGCCGCGGGGGTCTCTGAGCTCGAGCAGATCGCTGTATCCGAGAATGGCCGTGAGCGGCGTGCGCAGCTCGTGGCTCATGCGCGACAGATACTCGCTCTTCGCCAGGCTCGCCTTCTCTGCCTGATCGCGAGCACGCCGGAGCTCAGCGGCGTCCTGCCTTTCGCGTGTGATGTCGCGATTGATCTCGAGGACGACATCGCCACGGCCGGCGCGGTCCAGCTGCAAAGCCCAGCGCACGCTGACCCAGAGATGACGTCCGTCCTTGGTCACCTGGCCGATCTCCGCCTCCCACCGACCGCTCTCGCGCATGAGCTTGACGATCTGCTCACGCGGCAGCGGCAGCTCGCTGCGCAACAGGTCGCTGGCGACGGCGCCGACCGCTTCCTCGGCCGTCCATCCGTACACACTCTCGGCTGCGCTGTTCCAGTACGCGATCTCGCCAGTCTTGGCGCTCCATGTGAGGATGGGGTTGTACGCGAGATCGAGAAGCTCCGCCGTTCTGCGCAGGCGCTCGACCAGCAGGACACGATCCAGCGCCGTCGTGAGCGCGCTGGAATACTCGCGAAGCCGAATGACTTCATCTTCGCCGAACAGCGGGGTGAGTGACCCCGCTCGCACGGCCAGCACTCCGCTGCTGAACTGGGAGTGAAGCGGTACCTGGATGACGTTGTGCGGCGGGCCCCAAACCCCGAGGGGCTGAGACGGATGCTCGCCGCGCGCGATCCCGCGCACCATCTCCCACGCCGACTCGCGATCCAGCCCGTGCGTGACCAGGACCTCGCCGTCGTCGGTGGCGATCATTGCGGCCTCCGCGCCCAGCAGACGGGCAGCCCAATCCACCGCGCGCTGGGCAAGCGTGCGACGGTCGGGCGAGTCCAGGAGCAGGTCGTTGAGGGCCTGGCGCAGCTGCTGCTCTTCCGACTCCCGCCAGAAGCGGCGGATCCAACCGGGCGGGGCGAAGGCGAAGTAGAAGAGAGGGAAGATCAGGAACGTCAGCGGGGTGACGACAACGCGATACACCGCATCACTGGCGGGAGTCAGGCCCGCGATGACGTTGAGCACCAGGATGAGCACGATGCCGGCGTAGGCGGTGACCAGGGAGCGGAGCCGTGCGCGCTGCACGGATGGCAGCCCGGTTGACCGCAACCAGATGCGGACACCCGGTTCGGCAACGCACCCGGCCCACACCATCAGGAGCGCCAATGCGGCGGCGGCCTGCAGCGTGGTGACCTTCGTAGTGGAGACGGTCCCCGGGGCGTAAGCGACAAGAAGGACAACAATCGTGGCGACCACGACCGCTCCGACCGCTGTCCGCACCCGCGGCGAGATTGGGATCAGGTCGTCGCGGAAGCGAAAGAACGCCCAGCCGGAGACGGCGAACAGGACAAGGGTGGCGTCGGTCAGCAGGCCCGTGTGATCGACGCCCAGGCTGTCGATACTGCTGAGCAGTGCCACGGCGCCGAGCAGGCTGACGGAGAGTGCCAGGTACCGCCGTACGTGGTCTCGATGGCGAAGCCAATTGGCAGCCGTCAGCACGCCGAGAACGGCGAAGGCTCCCCCCAAAACCCATTGCAGCGCCAGGGAACCTGCGCTCACGAGGCCTCAGTATCGGTTTGAGCCACCCACGAGTGGCGAGTCACCCTCGCGATTGGCACAGAATCGCGACCCCTATGACAGCTTATACAGCGGGTGGTCGCGAAAGACAGCCATCTGCTCCACGTCGGCGAGCCTGCCATTCATCCAGAGATGGCGCCGGAGTATGCCCTCGGTGCTGAATCCGGCCTTCTCGTACGAACGGCGTGCCCTGTCGTTCCCCTCGTACACATCCAGCATCACCTTCTCCATGGCGAGCTGATTGAACGCATACGCGACACACAGCCGGCAGGCCTCGGTCCCGTAGCCGCGATTCCATTGCTCGGCGGGACCGATCCAGATGCCCCAGCGGCAGTTTCGGTTGCGATGGTCGATTTGGTGCAGGCCGGTGGAGCCCACCGGCGCCCCGTCCGCCACGGTCTCAATCGTCCAGTTCAGCGCTGCCGGCAATCCCGTCGCGATGAACTGGCGCGCCTCGGGCTCGCCGTACGGCCGCCACGCCCACTGGCCCAGGTAGCGCACCACCTCCGGGTCGGCCAGAGCGAGCGCGAAGAACGCGGCATCCTCGTCGCGAGGAGCGCGGAGGCGAACCTTCTCCCCTATCAGGTCCACAACGCGGGCCTCAGCGCCCCACGCGGCTCGGCTCGAGCGCTTCGACCACCGCGTCAGCGACCTGCGACGTGCCAACCGCTGTCGGGTCGTCACGCTGCGGCTTCATGTCATATGTCACGTTGCGGCCCTCAGCGATGACCGCGGCGATGGCGGCCTCCAGCCGGTCACCGGCATCGCGTTCGCCGATGTGGCGCAGCATGAGGACGCCGCTGAGCATCATCGCCATGGGATTTGCCTTGTTCTGACCGGCGTACTTCGGCGCGCTCCCGTGAGTGGCCTCGAAGACGGCGATGTCATCCCCGGTGTTGGCTCCGGGCGCGAGCCCGAGCCCGCCCACAAGCCCGGCGGACAGGTCACTGAGAATGTCGCCGTACAGGTTGGGCATCACCATCACGTCGTACAGCTCGGGTTTCTGCACCAGCTGCATGGCCATGTTGTCGACGATGCGGTCCTCGAATTCGATGTCCGGGAATTCCTTGCTCACGTCCTCGGCCACACGCAGCCACAGGCCATCTGTGTGTTTCATGATGTTCGCCTTGTGCACAGCGGTCACCTTGCGGCGACCGTTGTCCCTGGCCCATTTGAAGGCAAAGCGGAACACGCGCAGCGTGCCGTGGATCGAGATCGGCTTGATGCTGATTCCCGAATCCTTGCGTATCGCCCGTCCACCGAGACGCTCGATGGCATCGATCAACTCGAGTGTCTCCGGCTCGCCCTCGGCGAACTCGATGCCCGCGTAGAGATCCTCTGTGTTCTCGCGCACGATGACCAGGTCGACGTTGTCGTAGCGGCTGCGCACGCCCGGATACCACTTGCACGGACGCACCAGCGCATAGAGATCCAGTTCCCTGCGCAACGCGACATTGACAGAGCGAATGCCCTTTCCAATCGGCGTCGTGAGCGGACCCTTGATGGCCACCTTGTTGCGCCGAATCGAGTCGAGCACGTGCGCCGGCATCGGGTCGCCGAACTTCTCCATGACGTCCAGCCCCGCGTCATGCACCTCCCATTCGATGTCGACGCCCGTCGCATCGATCACGCGCCGTGCGGCCGCACTCACCTCCGGACCGACGCCATCACCGGGAATCAGCGTGATCGTGTGTCGCGCCATAGATGTGAGGCCTCCTGAGGGTGCGGAACCCGGCGAGTCTGACGGTCCGCACCGGCGTCATGCTGTCGCCCTATGTGGACGCGCGGGCTCGCAGGCTGGTACGGCCGCAACGGCCGGCATCACCTGCCGTGGCGAGCGACCCGCGATCCCTGGGCCGTACTGGTCAGCGAGGTGATGCTGCAGCAGACGCAGGTCGCGCGGGTACGGCCGAAATGGGAGGCGTTCATGGAGCGCTGGCCTACTGCAGAAGCCTTTGCGGCAGCCTCTCTCGAGGACGTGCTGCGTGCGTGGCAAGGGCTCGGCTACCCGCGGAGAGCGCTGGCGCTGCATCGCTGCGCGATTGCGGTGGCTCGCGAGGGCTGGCCCAGGGACGAGGCGGAGCTGCGCGAGCTGCCGGGCGTCGGGCGGTACACGGCGCGGGCGCTGCTGGCGCTCGCCTTCGAAGCGAGCTGCCCGCCGCCGCTGGACGTGAACATCGCCCGCGTGGCCGCGCGAGCTGCGCTCGGGGCGGAGCCGCAGGGCGCGTCGCAGCGTCAGATCGAGGCCGCCGTGACCGCCGGTCAGCCGAGATCGATGAGGCGTCGGGATTACGTCCTGGCCCTGTTCGATGCCGGCGCGATCCATTGCCGATCGGTGCCGCGGTGTGACGGGTGTCCGCTGGCCGGCACCTGCCGCTCGCGCCGCCGGCTCGCCGCCTCCACGACCCCGGCCCCGAGTGCGCGGCGTCAGCCGCCGTACGCGGGCAGCTTTCGCCAGCTGCGCGGCGCGGTACTGGCTGCGATGCTCGTCGATCCTCAGCCGCCGACCCGGCAGGCACTCGTCCGCCGCATGAAGGGCCTCACCCCGGCGCCCAGTGCGGACGCAATCGCCCGGGCCGTGGAGAGCCTGGCCGCCGACGGTCTCGTGACCGCGTCCCGCGTTCCCCGATCCGATGGCTAATCTGGCCCCGTGGCCACAACATCCCCCTACCTGGAGCAAGCACGCGCGCAGCTGTGGGAGCGGGAGATGTTCAGCTTCATCCCGGATCGCGACCTGCCGCCGCCTGACAGCACCATCGAGAGCGGGGGTGGCCCCGCGGTCATTTTCGCCGGGTTCCCATCCGACTACAGCCTCGGCTTTCTGCTGGCTCTCCTCGGGCTCGACGTCCGGCTCGCCGGCATCGTCACCTCGCCCGGCGCGCACCCGGCGATTCTCGGCGACAACGCGCTCAGCCGCATAGCCGACCACCTGGGGATTCCTCTCCTCCGTGCCTGGCGCATCAATGACGAGCACTCGCGGATGCACCTTGCACGGCTCCAGCCGGAGGCGGTCGTTATGGCCAGCTTCGACCAGATCGTCGGCCGGCGCGCTCTGGAGATCCCGAAACACGGCTGGATGAACATCCACCCCAGCCTTCTTCCTCAGTTCCGCGGCCCGGAGCCCGTCTACTGGGCCATCGCAGAGGGCGCAACTGAAACCGGCGTCACACTCCACAGAGCTGTGCCCAAGGTGGATGCGGGCCCCATTCTTGCCCAGGCGCGGCTCCGCATCGGTCCGGACGACAACGCGGGAACCCTGACGCGTGCGTTGGTGGCCAGGGGAATCGAGGTGCTGCCCGAGGCCGTGGAAGCGCTTCTCGCGGATGCGCCGGGCGTCCTGCCGGACATGTCGGTCGCGACCTACAGAACCTCAGTCGGGCACCGCTCGCTGGCAACCGCGCGCTCCGCGACGGAGGCGGAGCGCATGGTGCGGGCCGGCGTGCCCAACATGCTCGCGTGGGCGCACGTCGACGGTCGCGACGTCTACGTCCGCAAAGCCCGACTCATCAGCAATGGAAACCCCGGCCCCGGACCACTGCTCAAATACCCCGATGGCGCGTTGCAGATCGTTGAAGCGTCCAGCACGTGCGGCTGTCATCACGACGTGAGCGACTGCCCGCACCGCGAGTCCGACGTCGCAATTGTGTAGCAGCAATAGTCCATAACTCCGGCAAGCGGGTATGATTCGGGCCAAGGGATGCCCAAAGCCGCACCTCGTGTCCTCATCGTTGAGGACGACGATGCTGTACGAGGCTTCCTCGCCCGGGCACTCGAGAGGGGCGGCTGGGAACCATTAGGTGTCCGCACCGGCGAGGAGGCATTTGAGCATGTCCGCGCGGACCCGAACATCGCAGCGGTGCTCATCGATGGCCTGCTACCCGATATGCACGGCGTGCGCGTGGCCGACAAACTCCTGGACGACGAGGCTGGGAGCAAGGTCGCCATCTGCTTCATCAGTGGCGCTATTCGTGAGCACCAGGCTGCCGACGCAGGGGTGGCCGCGCTGAGCAAGCCAGTCCGGCTGGCCGAATTGCTTTCGACCGTCGCGAACCTTCTCGAGTGGCGCGCCGCCGGGACCCCCTCGGTTGCGGAGCGTCGCGCTGTGGTGAGGCGACTCGAGACGGGGTTCCTGGTCGGCCCCTGACCTGAGTGCCATCGTGGCACCATCCTCGGGATGACCGACTCAACTCCCCTCTGGCAGCTCCCCTGGCAGGTCACTCGCGACGAGTTCCTGCGCAGTGCCGCCGAGGTCACGAGCGGCGGCGCGTGCTGTGTTTTCGTCATCGATGACGCCATCCCGAAGATGGCTCGCTCGGGATATGCGGCGCTGGTCATCGCGTACGCGCGCGCCGACGAGCCTGTCTGCATTCTCGACGACGGCGCCGCGGCGTTGCTCGTGCGCGACGGCGGCACAGCGTCAGGTCGCGCCGTGGCTAATCGCGTCCTCGACCAGATGCGCAAGCTGGCGCTCGACCAGACGATGCGCGCGGGCGTTGCGTCGCTGGGCAGCGATGCCTCCGCGTCGATGCGGGCCGCTCGTGATGCGGCCACCGCCGGTCCCGCCGGTGAGATAAGCGTCGCGAGCTGACCGTGCCCGAACCACTGCTGAGTCGCATCGCTCGCCGCCAGACATGGCTGGAGCCGCTTTCGGACTTCGTACAGAAGGCGGTGGGTGGCTTTTACAAGAGTCTTGGCACACCGGGCCGATTCCTGAAGAGCTCGCTCAACGGAACCTACCTGCTCCGCCACCCGCTCCATCCGCTGCTCACGACCGTTCCGATCGGCGCCTGGGCGGTGGGCCTGGTTCTCGACTACGCCGCGCATTTCACGAGCCGGATTCCGGAGTCCGCAGGCGACGTCGCGCTCATCTTCGGTCTGATCGTCGCCGTGCTCACGGTGGCCACCGGCTACACCGATTTCCAGGACACCATCGATTCGGAACGGCGGTTCGGGTGCTTGCACGGTCTGCTCATGTCGACGGTGGTGCTCATATATGCGGCGTCTCTCGGGCTGCGCTGGTGGGCAGGTGAGGGCCTGCACCCGCTGGCTGTCGGCCTATCCACAGCCGGTTTCGCCATCCTCGCCATCGGCGCCTGGTACGGAGGACATCTCGTTTTCGGCATCGGCTATGCCGTCAACCGCGAGGCGTTTCTTGACGGTCCCACGGACTGGGCGCCAGCCGGGCGCGCAGCTGGCGTCCCGGCTGACGGGATGCACGTCGTCGAAGCGGGCGGCATGCAGGTGCTGATGACGCGAGTCGATGGACGCATCTGCGCCCTCTCCGCAATCTGTTCACACGAAGGCGGGCCGCTGCACGAAGGAACCCTGGAGAACGGCGTCCTGACGTGCCCGTGGCACGGGTCGCGCTTCCGGGTCCGCGACGGCCGAGCCGTCGGCGGACCGGCCACGTTCGACGTGCCGCGGCTGGTGGTGCGCGACACGGACGGCGTGCTCGAGGTGAGGCTGGAAACGCCGCTTCACTGAGCGCCGGTGGCTCAGATACAGTGCAGGGCGCATGGCCAGACGCATCCTGGTGCCGACGGACCTCTCATCAGCGTCGTCGGAGGCGGTGCAGTGGGCCGCCGAGAACGCCCGACACGATTCAGCTGAACTTGTCCTGCTACGAGTTGTCGAGGTTGCCGCGCCGATCGAACCCGACGGTCACCGACGGGTGCATGCGGTACCGGACCCGGAGCTGACCAGCGCGGCCCGGAAGCTCGCCGGCGAGCGCGGCCGCGGCCTGGTGGTCGAGTCCGCCGACCCCGCTGACGCAATCGTCCATGTCGCGGAAGCCGAACACATAGACCTCATCGTGTGCGGCAACACCGGTATGCGCGATCGCAAGGAGTTCCTGCTCAAGAACGTCCCCAATCGTGTTTCGCACATGGCCCGCTGCAGTGTTGTCCTGGTCAACACGTTGCATGACGGCGGAGATGGGCACACGCCGCACTTTCATCATCACCGTGAGCCACCGGTCGTCCCCGCCGATCCCGCGATGTTCGAAGGTCAAATGCTTGGTCGCGCCGCTGAGATCGGCCGCATCATCACCGCGCTCGGCGTCCGCGAAGCGTTCGTCGCCAAGCGGCGAGGCGACATCAAGCACGAGGCCCGCCTGCTGCGCGAATCACTCGAAAAGCTCGGTCCGACTTTCGAGAAGCTGGGGCAGATGCTCTCCACGCGACCCGACCTGCTGCCTCCGGAGTTCATCGAGGAACTCTCGACGCTGCAGGACGATGTTCCGCCTCTGACGCGCGAGGAGGTCGTGCGCGTCATGGAGGAGGAGATGCACGTCCCCTGGGAGGACGTGTTCGAAAGCATCGAGACCGATCCGGTCGCGGCCGGGACGATCGCGCAGGTGCACCGCGCCGTGCTGGGCAATGGGGACCGTGTCGTGATCAAGGTGCAGCGCCCGACGGCCGAGGAGGACATGGGCAAAGACCTGGCGCTGCTCGAACTTTTCGGTCAGCGTGCGAAGGGCAAGCAGGGCTTCGAGCAGATCATCGATCTGCCGGCGATCATCGACCACCTCTCCGAATCACTCAAGCGCGAGCTGGACTTCATACGTGAGGCGCAGAACATCGAGCGCATGCGCATCGTGCTGTCCGCCTTCTCGCGCCTGGATGTCCCGCACGTCTACACCGACTATTCGACGCACCGACTCCTGGTCATGGAGGAGGTGCAGGGAATTCCACTCATGACATCGTCGGCTTCGCCAGAACGAAGCGAGGCGGCGAGGCAGCTCGTCGAGTCCTACTACCAGCAGGTGCTCACGGCGGGCTTCTTCCATGCTGACCCGCATCCCGGCAACCTCATGTGGTGCGACGACAGGATCTATCTGCTCGACTTCGGGATGGTGGGCGAGATCGACGAGCGCACCCGCGAGCTCCTCGGCTTTCTCCTGCTCGCGTTCTGGCACGAGGACGTCACCTTTCTGGGCGACGTGATCCTGATGCTCGCGGAGCGGCACGGCACCGTCGATGAAGACTCGCTGCGCGCGGAGCTGAGCACATTCGTGACGCGCTACCGGCACCTGGCTCTTGAGCAATTTCAGATGGGCCCGATGCTGCAGGATCTCACCGAGCTCTGCGTGCGGCATGACATCCGCATGCCGTCGTCACTCGCATTCATCGGGAAGGCCCTGGGGCAGATGCAGCTGGCCGCAGCCGAGCTGGACCCGGGCATCGATCCCTTCTCCATCGCCGGCCGCTTTTTCACCCGCCGGCTGGCCACGCGCGTGCGCGACATGATGGGGCCGCAGCGCTTCGTCTACAACGCGCAGAAGGTGCGTCTGCGCGTGACCAGCCTGCTTGACTCGCTCGAGAAGCTGACCGGCGCACGCCCCGGTTTCGAGCCGAAGGTCGTGTTCAGCGGCACGGAACGGCTGGAGGACACCATCCGTCGAGCGGCGCGGCGACTCTCCACCGCCGCAGTGGGCACAGCGTCATTCCTGGTCTGCGGGCTCACCGCGAGCTTCGGTCATGTCCCCGGATGGGTCAGCGTGTTGTTCGGAGCCGTGGGCGGACTGTTCACCCTGGTCTTTCTGGGAGACCTGATCCGCCGGAGGTGACGCTGTGCCAGGCTTCGCGAACGCACGGCGCAGGCGACGGTCGACCACCACCGCGATCACGCTCATGATCGATCCGAGGAGCAGGCGTTCCGCGAGGATTCGCAACGAGCGCCGGCGCTTGTGCCGCGGGCTTTCAGCCATCGTCCCGCGACCATATCGCCACGGTGTCCACCGGGCAACGCCACCCGCCGGCGCGATTGTCGAGCAGTGACGAGCTCAGGACGAGCGGTAGCTCCGATGCTTCAATGACGTCCGCCGGCACGGCACCCAGGTTGCACACCATAAGGAGCCCGGCGTTCTCGTAGAACAAGAGCGACCGATCGTCGTCATGCCAGGCCCGCACCGTTGCAGGAAGACTCTCGCGAAGCCGCGGCGTTGCCTGACGCAAAGCGATCAGCGCCGTGTACCAGTCGAGCATGGCCGCATGATCGCGTTGGGAGAGCTCGTCCCAGCGCAGTCGCGATCGGGTGAACGTCTCGAGCGCGGTCGGATCCGGCACCTGATCCGCGGACCAGCCGAATTGCCGGAACTCTCTGCGCCGGCCCGCGCTGACAGCCTTCTGCAGCGCGGGATCGCCGAAGTCCGTGAAGTATTGGAACGGCGTGCTCGCCGCCCATTCCTCACCTTGAAAGACCAGGGGGACAAACGGCGAAAGGACCGCGAGGGCGGCGGCGATGCGGACACGACCAGGGCTCACGATGTGTGAGAGGCGGTCGCCGGCGGCGCGATTGCCCACCTGGTCGTGGTTCTGCGCGTAGCCGAGAAAGCGGTGCAGGGGAAGCTCGCCCACCGGCCGGCCGAAGCGGCGCCGGCGGAACCGTGAGTACTGACCCGTGTAGACGAACGCCTGGCGCAGCGCCGTGCATACGTCGTTCGGGCTGCCGAAGTCGACGTAGTACCCGTTGCGCTCGCCGGTGAGCAGCGCGTGGAGGGCGTGGTGGAAGTTGTCGCTCCATTGCGCGTGCACACCGTACCCGCCGAGCACGCGATCGCGAACCAGCCGGGGGTCGTTCGAATCGCTCTCCGCGATGACCCACAGCTCGCGTCCGAGCTTGTCGCGCAATGCCTCGACCCGCGTGACGACCTCCTCCTGGATGTGCGTCGCCGACGTGTCCACAATCTCATGCACGGCATCCAGGCGCAGGCCGTCGCAGTGGTAGTCGCGCAGCCACATGAGCGCGTTGTCGACCACGAATGCACGCACCTCGTCACAGTCCGGCCCGTCGTAGTTGATCGCGTCGCCCCACGGCGTCGCGTACCTGTTGGTGAAGTAGGGACCGAACATGCCCAGGTAGTTGCCCTCCGGGCCGACGTGGTTGTACACAACGTCGATCAGCACCGCAAGACCGCGTGCGTGACACAGGTCCACCAGGCGCTTCAAACCCTCGGGTCCACCGTACGCGTGATGCGGTGCGAAGAGGTTCACGCCGTCGTAGCCCCAGCCTCGAGTCCCCGAGAACTCGCCGATGGGCATCAACTCGATGGCGTTGACCCCGAGCTGTACCAGGTGGTCGAGCCGCTCACCGACGCCGTCGAATGTGCCGGCCTCGGTGAAGGTGCCCGTATGCAGCTCGTAAATGACCGCTTCGCGAAGGGCGAAACCGCGCCAGTCACCGTCGTTCCAGCTGTACGCACTGTGATCGACGATCCGCGACGGACCGTGGACGCCGGCGGGCTGGAACGCCGAGCGTGGGTCAGGCAGCGCGTCGCCGCCGTCGATCCTGAACCAGTAGTCGTCTCCGGGCCCGGCATCGCTTACGTCCGTCTGCCACCAGCCCCACTCGTCATTGAGGAGCGCGTGCCGGCTTCCACGCACCTCGACGTCCACGCGCTGTGCCGCCGGCGTCCACACGCGGAACGTGTGCGTCACGCAGCACGCTCCAGCAGCACGACGGGAAACTCCCGTACAAGAGCGGCGATCGGCTGCGTGCCGCCACTGAGCATCGCGCCGCTCAGGACGTTGCGCCAGGCCGCCTCGGGCAACTCGAGTGTGGTGTCGCCCCAGTCACCATGCAGGCGGCGTGCCAGACGGACGGCCAGCACAACAACGGCAGCGGGCTCCGTGGCGGTGCCGCGTGCGTATGCGACTGCATGGCCGGCACGCGCGCCGCCCGCAACCAGCGGCGCGTATGTCGATGTGGCGGCGAATGCTGTTGCACGGCGGCTGCGCAGCTGCAGCGCAGCACGAATCAGATGCAACTTGGGCAGTGCTTCGTCGGCGCGCTGCAGGATCTCCACGGTCGACAGGCCGTCGAGCTGACCCAGAAGGCGCCGGCGGTGCTCGAAGTCGACCGGTGTCCGGTTGTCGGGATCGACGAGACGCAGGTCCCACAGCTCGCAACCCTGGTAGATGTCCGGAACGCCAGGCGCCGTCAGCTTGAGCAGCGCCTGGGACAGCGACGCGACGTGCCAGGCGGGTGTCATCTCCCCAACCAGCCCGCGCACCTCGTCCTGGATGGCGGCGTCACCGACGACTCGTCGGACGAAGGCGTCGAGCCCCGCCTCGTACTCCGCATCCGGGTCGAGCCAGCTGGTCTCCTGCTTCGCCTCGCGTACAGCTTTCAGCATGTACGCGGCAGCCCGGTCCGCGTCGATCGGGAACGTGGCGACCAGCGTCTGATAGAGCAAATATTCCGCGGCCGGCGACGGCACCCAGCGATCGCCCTTCCGTGCCAGAGCACGCATCCGCAGCACGGCATCGCGCCACTCGTGCGGCATCTCCGAGAGCATGGCCACCCGGATGCGCGCGTCCTCGCCGCGCTTGGTGTCATGCGTCGCCGTGGCCAGCAGCGTGCGCGGATGCCGCGCCTGCACCGCGGCGCAGGCCGCGTGGAACTCGCTGATCTCAGTAACACACGTCGGGTCACAACCCACCTCATTGAGCGCGACCAGTGGCACATGGCGGTAGAAGGCCGTGTCCTCAACACCCTTGGCCATGGTGGCGCCGCTGAGTTGCTGAAAGCGCAGCCGCAGCTCGCGCTTCGCGGTGGAGTCATCACCGTCCGCGCGCAGCACAGCCGCAATCGACTCCACCTTTGATGCGTCGCAGCGCACACACCGGCGG
>Ga0209526_10002153_pt1 | contig 13262 bp, 9 predicted proteins | sample JacPinW_OM2H0_M1_FD_188566 | JGI IMG/M metagenome (GOLD analysis project Ga0209526, IMG submission 188566) | Forest soil microbial communities from Algoma, Ontario, Canada - Jack Pine, Ontario site 1_JW_OM2H0_M1 (SPAdes) (version 2) | ecosystem: Environmental > Terrestrial > Soil > Boreal... | reverse complement strand
CGGATCTGGAGAATCCCGGTCCGGACGACATGGCGCCCATCTGTCAGATGTTCCACACCTTGCCGATTCCGTGGGTGGAACCGCAGGATGTCAGCAATGCGGTGCTGTTCTTGGCATCCGACGAGGCACGCTACGTCACGGGTGTCACGCTTCCCGTCGACGCGGGTGGCTGCCTGAAGTAGCGGGTTCAAATGAGCCTGCCGAACGATGAGATACCAACCGCCGACGAGATCTGGTTGCGTTACCGCGCGCCGGTCGCGCACGGTCTGGCGATCTGGATTGCCACGCTCAGCGGCGGCGACGCCTGGCAGCGGCCCGAGGTCTTTCACGTGGACCTGCCAGCTTTTTGATGATCATAGTCCACTTTCCAAGCTGTCACTGCCCATTCATAATCAGCCAGCAACAAGAGGAGGCAAAGATCGGAGATCTGGATACTATGCTCCCGTGAGAATATGGCACCGTTATCGGACCCCATAATCTCAAAACCAGTTGCAACTCACCAAAAAATTTGATACTTGGTGGAGTGGGCCATTGCTACGCATGGCATGTACGAGTCCCGTCTGTGTTTCAATATTTTTACTACCACTCATGTACCCCTCCTCCCATAATAATTTTTGTTTGAAGTTAAACTCTTGCATACACCACCAATAGTAAGCCTTTCCCCTTGCATCTCAACATTCTTTTGCTAGTAAATTTATGAAAATCTCCCTCATTTTCACAAGTGCTTCCGGTGGTTATACCATCATGATACCATACAATACCATCAGCTCCAATGATACGAGATGTAAAATGGAAATCCCCATGGTATATTAATCCTCTGACATCCAGAACAACAGTCTCCCCATTTTGCACAAATTTCAGAGTCTTACTGATCTTGATATTTCTTGAATTAATCTCAAAGACCAACACATTTGGAGCAGACTTGAAGTTTATTGGCTGTGTAAGTGCAGATGAACAGTCTGGGCATTTTTTATGAGTTTCATGCTCTAAAGATCCCAACCATTGACAGGTGGATTTTGGTGTAACTGCTTTCTCATATAATATGAACCTCAGTGTGTCATCCCTTATTGGTTCAGAATAATCACAATTGGTGCACTGAGGACTTGAAACAGCTATAAGATCATGAGGTGCAAGAATTGCCGCTGTTAAATCTGTGACACTTGTGCCTCTAGTACCATAAGCAAACTCTGCAGGACTTTGGGTGTGAATTTGATGCCTGATGGTGTCTCTGGCAGTTTCAAAACTTGTCTGACCATTCATATATTTCTTGAAACAGACAGAGAGTGACTTGAGATGGTGTTGATTAATTTCCTTGAATCTTCTTGTCCAAACCTCTGTGTCATTAGACCATATTTCATATAACACTGTAAAAAGTGCATCATATGCGCAGCTGTAATTGTTACCATCCCATACAAGTCCAGAAGGTGAGGAGGAATCACCAGAGGCTATTACAATTTCAGCTGTCTTTGTTTTTTTGGTACTTGTACTCAAAACTTCAGAATCATCAAGTTTATGCTTTTCACTTGACTTGACGGGTACACTACCCTTAGCTATAACAAATCCAGATTGAATGGATGTAGCTTGAATCTCTGCACCAGTATCAATATTTTTTTCTTTTTTCTTTTTCTGGTCAATGATCTGCCAGGGTGCATCTGTTACCACAGGCAGAAGGGGCAGTGGATCTTTGACGGACCATTTCAGTGCAGGATGAGTCAGTGGAGGTACATAGTCTGTACCCTTCCATTTCTGATATGCTCTGATTAAAGGGTTTCTCAAGTTGCCTTGAATGTTACCTGGAAGTTTCCCTTCATATCTGAGCTTGGTAATCTCATCCAATAACTCGAGTTCACGAAATTCCTGTCTCAAATACCCTGAAGTTCCACATGTGATGAGCCGAGGGGAAAATGACTGCACAATGACAGTTCCACCTGCAGTTGCACTTCTTGACAGACAGGTATAATAAGATTGGTGACTTCTACAATTGCTCAAGTCAACAGGATTTTTTGGTCTTGTCTTCCCTTGTGATGTATAATCAGTCATGGAGAAATTAGGTAATACCCATACTTGATTTCTATGAATATATTCTTTCAGGTCACTTGAAAAGATACACTCTATATTTTTTGAACCTCTGGTGATAGGAACCACATTTTCAGGAAGTCCATCAATTTTTACTGTCTTTGCAGGTCTGTCCAATTTGACAAAAAGTACATCTAAGACAAGCTGCCCATGTATACCTCTACCTGCTTGCCATCCCACAACATGACCTTCTTGCCCCTTGGTAATGCAAAGCTCCGTAGCATTATTATTTCTGATTATAACTGGCATACCAATACAAAGGGATAATTTGCCTGGAAAATGATTTGTAGCAGAGTGAGGTAGATTCCAAATTATTTTTTGCAAAGTAAGGCTTATTTCATTGGACATATGTTTACTAGCTGCCTTTGATTTTCTACCTCTTGATCGCTTCTCTGCAGCATCAGGAGGACTGCCAAACCTATCAATAGAATAAAAATGTGTTAAAGTTTGACCCATTTCTGCAGCAAATCGTGCACTGCCAAGTTCATTAATTCTGTCTTTCTGTGCATTCAGTGCAGTAATGATAGAAACATTTCTGAGTTCTTTATCTGAGAGTTTTGGCTGGTCTGGACGTCTTCCTGCGATTCGAGTTTTCAAGAACTTAATATCTTCAGGAGTGCAAGCAGCATATCTCATATTCTCAAGGGCAGTTCTCAGTTTAGCATCCTCTGCAGTTTGTGTCCTTTGTCTCATATTTTTTCTAAGTATTACAACAGTGGTCACCTGATGCCAGAGTGCCTTTCCAATAGCAGCTTTTTGACCCTGGACAGTCATCCGTGACATCAACTGTGTGCCCACAGTACCACTGTAAAGAGGTGATCCAAATACAGGTGGCAACTGAGCAAAGTCCCCTGAGAATATCATATTTATTCCACCATATGGCAAGTCAAATTCATTCAATGCCTTTGCAAGTTGAGAGCTGATCTTGTAATTATCATCACATGAAACCATGGAGACTTCATCCAGAAATATATATTCAACTCCATCCAGCCTTGCTTTGACTTGTGCATTATTTGTGGTCTCATTCCTCAAAGCTGTTTGACCATCAATAGGGACTCCTAAATATGAGTGATAAGTTGAACCATGCAGAAGAGCTGCTGCAGTTCCTGTGGGTGCCAAGACAACAAATCTGTGGGATTCATTTCTGGATTTAAAAAAGTCCATGAGAGCCTTGATGACTTGTGATTTTCCAGTACCTCCCATGCCACCTACATACATTATTAATTGTTCAGATCCAGGGGCAACAGCATGATTTGCTACAACTCTGAATGCCCTTTCTTGCTCAGAGGTAAGTTCAAATTTCTCAATAACATCCTCAATCAAATTTTGAGCAGCTTCTGACTGAGCTTTGAAGTTCTTCTGGAGATATGATCTGTCAACAATTCGAACATCATTCTGATTTGGATCTGTGCCAGATTTCTTTCCAGACTGTGCAGGAAGTGCTTTATTTCTTTCAGCCAAGACCTGTTGGCGCTTTTCCTGAACAGCTGCATCCCATTGTGAAGGTGGTAGCTCTTCAGGTTCAATTTCTGCAAATTCCATTGATGGGGGTCCATCTGGGCACTTATCCAGCCAGCCAGCTGAAGTCACAATCTTCTGTATTTCCCCCATCTGCTCTATTCTTTGATGACCTTTTTTACCTATGGAAGTGTATTGATCTGCTTCGTACTCTTCATGAGCTGTAAGGTCACCTTCATCATTGTAATCATCATCATTGAAGTTATCACCATCGTCAGATCTGAACCAATGAGGAAAGACACCATCAGTTGCATTTTTCTGCTTCAGAAGTTTAGAATAGTCATCTCTAGCATCATTGCACTCATAGCGTATGTTGAAGAATTTCATTAGCTCAGTTTGGTGTGGAGTAAACTTGTAATCTGAAAATGCTTCATCCCAAGATTGATCATTCTCTTTGAGGTCCTTTCCATGCCTCCACGGCTTGAAAAGTGCTAGCATTGTAGTGCAATAATATTCTCTATCTCCTCTATCACACCTAGGCAAGGAACCACCTGCAAAATTTGGTATCAAAATTTTAGACTTGGTGATATTGACCTGATGGGTCTCATACAGTGGATGATTTTGCAAAAATGCATATTTTACTTGAGTCTCTTCTTTCTTGGGGACTTTTTTAGAGTCCAGATGCTCTGAATCACTTTCAAAATCTGTATCAACATTGTCATCAAACTGAGAGACAGCTACTGGGTTCACATCTTCATGTCTTCTATCTTGAAACCTTTTCTGTTCTGCCTTGGTGCGCTTCAGTCTTGTGGATATCTGAATCCATTCATATAAGGACTTGTCATTGAGCTCATATGGTCTGTACTTGTAGTCATCTACTACTGATAATCCAATATATTCACCATCAACATTTTTCAGAAGAATGACCTTGTCTGATTGAACCTCACTATTTGGTTTCCAAGCTTTCAAGACTTCTGCGACATAACCTTTCCAGTAGAATACAACAAAATCTTGGTTGGTGTAATGATCAGGGTGTCCTAAAAGATACAAAGATGCCATAGGACCACCAATTTCCAGCTTAGCAGTAAGAGCATTGACGATTTTTGTTATGAGACTTCTGGCCTTGTCTTTCCTCTCCTGGGTACCACAAAGCATCTCAGAACTCTTATCGAATACACTTCTGATAGTGTCAAAGATAGTGTACGTCTTCAAACCAGGCTTTGTGACATAGTCTGATATGTAGGCAACAATGGCTTTGATTGCAGTTCCAGATAACAGACTAGTAACATCTGAGTTACATCGTAGTAGAAATGTTGTGATTGGGGTCAGAGTGTTGATCCACCTTTCACCCTTTTTGATATTGAGTGCTCCAGTCTTAGGATCAACCTCAGTATTCTTGAATGTCTGTCTGGGGAATCGTGCTTTGCAGTTGCCATCCTTGTTGATACAACCTCGCCGCTCTTTCTTTTGTTTTTTCTCATCAGCCGGAATTGAAGTACGACACTTGTGAACATTTGATCTCAGAATTAAATCATCCACAGTATTTTTGAAATTTTGCCACCAGTTAGCTGTATTTTCACAAGATTCACATTTGTTGCAGTCACAATCTGTAAGCTCTGGAGGTGCATCAGGCAAAGTCTGAGTGGGATCTCTGTATTCTTTAGCTTTCATATTTTTATCAACTTGTTCTTTAACTTCATCCATGGTTCCCGTCATAAATTCACCTACATGCACACTCTCCAAGTACTCCACTATTTTCTTCTGAAAATCAGAATTTGGGTCCATAATGCGATCTCTAATTTCTTGTGGAGATAATGAATTCAGAATCCAAAGGAGCATGTGTAGATGCAAAGTCAGTCTTCCTTGCTGTTCAACAGTAGCATAATATGCAGCAGTCTTGCCATATAATCCAGGATGTTCTTGATTTACTCCTAATACATGCTTAATGAACATTTCTACAATCAAATGGAAGAATCGAGCACCAGCAACTGGATTCTCAGCTATAAGTCTGTATCGCTCATTCTCATGTCTCAGTTCAGGACTAAATGTTTCCTGAGTGTCAGCAAAATACAGGCTGATTGGATGCATGTTATCAGCAGGAGAAAAAGTTATAAACCACGATGGTGCACCAAAGTATGAGATCAATGACCATATTTCATTTCTCATAAATTTCTTCTGAGTGATTGAACCAGGAACATGACCATTGACATGATCTAAGTCATTGATCAGTTTGAAACACAATTTTTCTTCCTCTGTTTCAGGCTTGACTCTCTCCCCCTCTGTCATTCGTTTTGTCAAGTCTGACAGGACCTCTAGATTAATATTCATCAACCTATCTGTTATATCATGAAATGAAATTCTTTCAGCAGTTAGATAACCAGCAGTTGTGCTTTCCTTTATTTGCTCATGGTTAAAAGCAATAAGTGGGAAATGTGGATCTTTCTGAAACCGTTTGTCGTAATACATCAGCAAATGTCTCTTATGCATCATGCTGGACAACTTGTGCTTGTGCTCAGTTTGGCCTATACCTCCTAAACCATAAGGGAACAGCCAAGGTAGCATAGAAGGGAATAATTGAGGATTTCCATAAATTGATTCTGGTGTTTCTGCATGTCCAATGGCAAGTATTTTCTTCTCACTTGTCAAATGTCGAAGAGCTATAGCTTTAATGGTCTTCATAGTCTTTGTTGTAAGTTCTTCACCTGTAAGACCATGGACTACAAATGGACAAGGACCTTCTGTTGTGCCATCCTCCTCTTCGATATCATGTACACTTGTTGACTCTGGATTTTTGTTTGAACTTGAAGGATGATAATCCACAACTACTAGAGGACCATTCTCAGGATATGAAGCCAAATTTTCATCTGAAATTTCACAGTCATAGTAATCAACATGATTAAGTTTTAACCATAGCAAAGCCTTGGACACCTTCAACCGCCTCACAAGTAATGGTGTTCGTTGGAAGTCTGCTTTAGTTGGTTTACAAGGACCTGTGTAAATGAATGCCAGGACTTCATCCATCTCTTCTACAGGAGGAGGTAAGACATTATAGATTTTAGGCATTGGGTTTGAAAATGATATTGCATTCGCTCGCATTTTAGACATGCCAGATGAGACTTTGACTATGCATCTATTATGGCGAACCCTTGCAATCAGCAACTGTTCTGCATATGTCAGGTTGCATAATTCGTCTGGAATATCTCCAACCCAAAGACCATTTGCAAGAGCCAGAGCAGGCATCTTATTCTTCTCCAGAGATTCAACACATATAGGACAAACTTTACTACAACCAGGTGCTAAGATGGGTCCTCTCAACTCTTCTACTGGATCAGAGCTTTCGTATCTAGCTTTTCTTGTGACTCCATCAACTTTAAGCAAGCTGATATTCTCAACTTCATAAAGCTCTTCCATCTCACAAATTGGAGCCAATTTTCCACAAACTGCACAACCAGTTTCTTCAAACATTTCTGGAGAAGTGTCGACACAGAAATCTGATATAATATTCTGACATAACTCCACAGAAGGTGGATCTGGTGGAAACCTGACATGTTTATTGGTCTGATAACATTTTTGTGAAGATTTGTTATTAGACTCTCTATATGCAGGACGCTTATTATACTCTGCACGTTTATCCTTATGATTACGATACCATGTCTGTTGACGCTCAGCATCTGAAGCCACCTTATGGGGTTTAAATACTGACAAAAACTCACCGCACTCACATTTGTGATCTTGAAGCAATAACTGTGCATTTTTCAGCAGAATCTTTGAGGGCATAAACATATCATGCAAAGTAGAAACCTTTTTTATACATTTAAGTGTAAGTTTTGGAGCGAGTACATCAAGTGGCACATGACAAATGACCTCATCATTAACAGAATCAGAATGTTGTTTATCATCTGTTTTGATGCATCGTTGAAACTGATACTGTTGATCATGCAAGTCAGCAGGTACATATGGGAGCAGTTCATCAGATGAAAATATGAGTGCCTTCCCACCACCACGAAAACAATTTGTATGTGATTTACCAGGGTGTTCTTTTCCAATTTGTGTATTGGAGGGATGATTTTTATGATCTGAAAAGATTTTTAAGTTGCAGAAATATAAACTCCCACTGCTATAGTACACATTGTGTACATAAACCACAAAATCATGCTTTCTGAAGCATGACTGCTTCAAAAATAATGCGGTGAGTCTGCATTTAAGTTGAATAGAAGCTTGATTCTCAGATAGAGCCCATGAAAACATCATGAAAACATGCTCAAAGCATTCTTTAACTCCCACATTTGATGGAGAATACATAATGGTTTTCACACTATCAAACAATTGACATTTAACAGTAACATTTTCAAACACCCCATCCCGAGGCACAACAGTTCTAAACACCTCATGCTGAGGCAGGACAAATTTAAACACCCCGTTCTGGGGCAGAACAGATATCAACACCTCATTCTGAGGTGGGACAGTTCTAAAAACCTCGTTCTGAGGCAAGATAGGAGTTAAAACACCCAATGAGACAGAGCTACTGTTTGGGCAGACAGCAACCATAGTAGGATCAGGGGGTTTAGCATGTTGAGGACCCTCAGAGTAGGCTGAGAGTACAACAAGCAGCAAAAAAAATGAATAGTAGAAGTTCATAGGTGGATGATGATGGGAGGAAGCAAGGAGGAAAGGAAATTGCGACAAGCACTTCGGAGTTTCAAAAGGTGAACAATTTCCCGGGTTCAACATTGGTCACGTGAACAGCCGGTCCGACACTTATTTCCAAATAAGATAACCTTTGACCAAAACAAAACAATCTGATTGTCTTTGGTAACCAGAACAATAAACACAATCAGATTTTGTAAATAATTATGTATTGTGAACAAGAGCTTTATTCAGATTTAGATTATTTCATTGGGAAGAAATCTGATTATGTTTTGGACTTTTGTTTCACAGAAATAGATAATTTCACATTCTAATTTTGTCTTTAGTTATCTCATGCAGCCAAATGGTTAACAATAATCTGTTTATCATTCCAGGTCCATAGTGTTGCCGCAGTTACATGACCGATGTTTTTGAAAATTGATTGTTGCTCGATCGATCGTGACGTTAAAATTGAGAAAATATTTATGTAAATAGCGTTTATACATGCCTTTTTGGGGAAAAAAGAATTTTTATATTTCATCCGGAATTGGTTGAGAACGATGCGAATTACTGTGTTTAACCGCAGCTAAAAAACCGGTTATTTTAGCCGCGGTTAAACACAATAATTCGTATCGTTCTCAACCAATTCCAGACGAAATATAAAAATTCTTTTTTCCCCAAAAAGGCATGTATAAACGCTATTTACATAAATATTTTCTTAATTTTAACACCATGATCGATCGAGCAACAATCGATTTTCAAAAACATCGGTCATGTAACCGCGACAACACTATTCCGGGAAGTATTCAAATTATGTCATGGGGAGAAATTTTGATATGTCTAATCCAGTCTAAAGTAGTTCTCATGAAGAACCCAACTCGGTCTTGGCTGCCCCAGTCTATCATGGACGGAATCTTTAATGAACCTTGCAAGGCAAATTCTCTCACCCCCCTCCCAAGTATCAACACCGTGCCTTAACACTTTGCCGGCAATAAGAACACCGGTACCAGGAGTGTATGAAAGTCCCAAACCCAGCTCTCGAACCTCCAAAAAACACTTTGTGTGTGTCCCACCACTAAGCAGGAAGTCATAGTCGGATGGTGCTCCACCTGTGTCACGATGCAAAGGTGTCCTCCTGTTAACTATGTGAGCAAATCCGGACCACACTGAATTCCAATGGTCTACTATTGGAAGGTGTCGATCCAGATGATTTCCCCCTTTGAGATGTTTTATAGCAGATTGTCCATAATCGTATTGCTGTGGTGACACCAATGCAGTGATGGCATCAGAGAGGATGTCAAGTCTGGATGTAATACGAAGGAAGTTGGCAGCCGGTGCAGTCCGGATGTCAGAAGAGACATATAGGGACTCAGAAAGTTGCTAAGGCAAGAAATAATTGAGTGTTAACAAATGTGGACAATAGGATAGAACTCACATCTTGAGATTGTTGGAACCACCCAGGAGACATGTTCAGAACCCCAGAGCCAAAAATCCCACCACCAGAAGGAGGATTGAACAGATGGTGGCGCCAGGAAGGTGCTACACATTTACCAAGTGACTTCATGAAGGCATCTAGAGGCTTCCGCACAGTTATTGAAGCCTCATTAAGATCATTCTATGGCCATGTTAAGCACCATTGATAAAAAGCTGAAAATACACACCATTCTGTAAACAGAGATTATGAGAGGCAGGTGCCACAAAATAATGCGACCATGGCGATCTATCACAGTGGCTGGCTCATCAAATTCTCCAAACTGCGGGTTTTTGAAATATTTGGCAAGTCTTTTATCTTCCACAGATGCATTTGCATCGCCCTCTTGAGGACGGGTGTTTTTGACTCGGTCTGCCAACCGCTCCACATCCCAGTCGGTTTGGTCTGATTGTAAAATAAACGGCATGTATGTAAAATGATGATGAAACTTACAAGGATTAGACAATGCAAATGCAACCGTGAGTGCGATGCGATGGAACTCATCGGGAGTTGTTGCTTCGCCAACATCATGATGAATGCCAGAGGCATCCATCTGCTTCACAAGAGTTTGCCACTCAGCTCGAATCCTTGAACTGAGACAAAAATAATAATTAATGCGGCGGCTATCACAAAAAGTCTCACATACCGGAATTTTTTCATCGCATTATCACAGCCAAACTTGCCAGCTAATGGTACCGTTGAATGTTCGCGAAAAACAGAAGATAGGCACCTCCAAGCATATTCCTTCAAAGTCGGGGCGTCAGACACCGGGATTGGAACCGTTTCGTCATCAGGGCATTTCCTTTTCTTGCTGCGACCCATGATGTCAGACCAAGGCCACTACATACCATTACAGGCAATAATGAACAATCACGTGACTATGACACGTCGCTTTTGAGACCGAGCCTCGTTACCGGTACTAATACAGCATCTTTACATGTTTATTTGGAGGGAGATTGCACCACAAATATATTTATTTGAATGTGGCTGCAGATTGTCAATGAGCGCGTGTTGGTAAGTATCACTTATGCAATCTATATATCGTAATTTTGAATTGCATTTGTTGCATTTCTTTTTCTTTTTACCACTTTTCTACTACTTTGCAAAGGATGGGACCTTTCCATAGCCTTTCAGCAGACTTAAAAGGCAAAAAAGAAAAAAACAGTGATCATGGAATTCATCTGCTGCATTGCACTAGATATTGTGCACGAAAACCTACTATACATTCTGCGTAAGAAGAAAGAGAAGGCTATACCAGTTGAATGGCATAGGTCTTTGTGATGCATATGCAAGGTAATGTGGCTATCAGATTAAATAGTCCCTGACCATCCATCGACCACCAGCAACAATCGATGAGAACGGCACATAATGGGGAGGCTTGACAAAAGAGCAAACCTCACGACAGTCAACATTTCGACAGTTGAAACTGTAAGTCGATTTCGACTTGACTGGGCCTTTCCAGCTCTGCGGCGAAGAACATCCATTGCAAGAGGCAGGAAGTCGATATCCCCAAGGTCGCCATTTCTTATGGGAAAAAACGTACTCCTTGCTATATTTAATATAGCCATCTTCGAAGTGGACGTGCACGATGTTGGTATGCCTAGCAAGGTTGGATTGGGAACACGCAGTAAGCATGGGCTTGAACGAATGTGAGAGGCTGAAGCCTTCAATTAAAACCCGATAAGTGAAATCCACGAAGAAGGAAGTAGTGAGAACGGCATGGAACTCGGGGGCAGTGAATGCAACGAGTTCGTCGATGGCCATGCTGATAGCATGACAGTTAGAAAAGTTAACAATTGAAATACAAGGCAGTACTCACCCAGAAACAGATTGGGTCAAGTGGCTGTAGCTCTCTGCATTGCATACTAGAGCACCACATGCCAACATAAAGAGCGTGGTGTGTCTCGTCTTAAGGAAAGAAGCCAAGACAGGAGGAAACATAGCCCTCATAAACTGTAAAGCAGGTCAGCAAGAATATACATACCCAACCTTAAAGGAGAAAAAAATCCAACTCACATCTTTCACGGTTGCGGAGTGATTCGGACTGATGTACAAATCCCCCGTGTCATCATGCGAGTGGTTAGTAACAAACACGATCACCCGACTGATTTCCAAGCTAACAAGAACAGTCAACAGACTAAAGAGAGATATTTCAAATTAATTTACCTCTTGAGTTGGCGCACAAATCGAGCCATCGCACGGCTGTGCTCGTCAACAAGTTTTTTCGAACCCAAATCAAAAATGATTTCGTGATATTGAACGGCATCTCCTACAAATTGCTTCATAATTTCAGAAACAATGCGTGAGGGGCTTGCGACTGGATCAATCGATGAGAGGATAAGATTGAGGATAAGAATGGGGCTGGACAAGACTTGAGATTTGGCGGTCATCTGATGGATCCCCTGAAACTTCAAGGGATGCTCAAGAGCAGGAACCCAAGAATTGAATGGGCCTTGGAGGGTCGCAGGAGCGCCACGATAAAAGCCCTGTCCGAAGACTAGTAGTAAGTAATTTAACGCCACAATAAATAAATCACGTGATCATACATAGTAAGGTGTAGACCGTGTCCCTGATGCTTGCATATGACAAGCGATGCACGCGAAGATCGCACCATCGACATTGGCACCAGGAGGCAAAACGAGGTGACCAACGCACATAACTCGAGGGCATCGATCGCACGTATAAAGATCGCCACCGTTCAAGCAGACGTAACAGTAGTCCTACCAAGATCAATTAATGTAGAATAGATATGTGTATGCGTATTAAAACTCGCCTGATTCTGGTGAACTTGGCCGGTGGGTGGTTGAACGTCCGAAGACATTTCGATGTCGGCCGCAGGAGAAGAGACACCAGTATCATGCCCCCCTTCATCGAAAAGTTGTTTGCGAGGGGCCTTACCCCCAGTAGATTTGCGAGCCTTCTGACTTGTTCTAGCCATTATATGACACTGAATGCGACAGTAGATGATCGATGTAGAACGATAGATTACATGCCATGCATTTGCAGCATGTTTAATGTGGCGTGAGAGAATACAAACAATACCAAACAGTTGAACTTCAAAGCGCGTCACTATAGCAATCACTCTCTTGACTCGCATCCACCACCACCACCTCAATATGTTGACGCTTGCTGGTCATCGTCGTCATACCCCTACTGCAGGGGGGTATGATGACGATGAACAGTTTGTGGCCAACAACATCGACGAGCTAAGTACTCTCTCGTGTCGCGTCTATTCGGTGACGCGTTTCTTTTTGTTCCTTTTTAGCTGTCTGCGTGTCCCGATCGTATATGGTGAGTGACCCATAGATATTGATAGTTTCAGTTAGCAGAACTCGGAAAACGCGTCAATTGGTGAGTTTTTATTTTATTTATGTTTACTTATGTATTATATCTTAGGTTAGTTGGAGATAGCTGTGTGGGCTGACGCGGGCACATGGGTCCACTTTCCGTGGGCCCTCCCCGCATCTTCCAGTTTGGATTTTGGAGATAGCCGTGTGGGCTGACGTGGGCGCATGGGTCCACTTTCCGTGGTCCCTCCCCGCAATCTCCAGCTCGGATTTTGGAGATAGCCGTGTGGGCTGACGCGGGTGCATGGGTCCACTTTCCGTGGGCCCTCCCCGCAATCTCCAGC
>Ga0209526_10002152_pt1 | contig 13265 bp, 15 predicted proteins | sample JacPinW_OM2H0_M1_FD_188566 | JGI IMG/M metagenome (GOLD analysis project Ga0209526, IMG submission 188566) | Forest soil microbial communities from Algoma, Ontario, Canada - Jack Pine, Ontario site 1_JW_OM2H0_M1 (SPAdes) (version 2) | ecosystem: Environmental > Terrestrial > Soil > Boreal... | reverse complement strand
CCGCTGGAGTTGATCAAGGACTATCGCCCGGTCAATGCCTCGGTTGCGGACGCGCTGCACAAGCACGACGTCGATCCTTCCGACATTCGCTGGGTCATCAACTCGCACCTCCATTTCGACCATTGCGGTCAGAACGCTGTGTTTCCGCAGGCGCCCCTGTACGTGCAGCGATCCGAATACGAACGAAGTCACCAGTACGCCGACACGCCCACCGCGTGGCTCGACTACGCGGGGGCGCGCTACGAGCTGCTGGACGGGGAGCGCGAGATCGTGCCCGGCGTCCGGGTGGTGACCACACCGGGCCACACCCACGGGCACCAGAGCATCGAGGTCGATACGACGGATGGGCCGGCGTTGATGACCGGGGACGCCTGCTGGACCGTCAAGATGTTCGAGGGCGAGGCCCCGCGCGAGGGCATGATGGAGGATGTCCCGACCTTCAATCAGTCCCTCGACAAGCTTCGGCGGCGGAAGCCGGCCTCCATCCACTTCTGCCACGACAACCGGACCTGGGTCGCTCGCTAGACGCCCCACCCTGACCCTCCCCCACAGGTGAGGGAAGCTGTTGATTTGTGCGTCGCGCACGATGTCGGCTGGGTATTTCCGTAATAGCGGTCCATTACCTCCGACGGTCCAGTCGTCGGACAATTCCCGAATGAAAATCGATAGTGGCGATACCGCCTGGGTCCTTGCTTCTGCTGCGCTCGTGATGTTGATGACGCCGGCCCTCGGTTTCTTCTATGGCGGGCTGGTCCGCCGCAAGAACGTCCTCTCCACGATCATGCATAGCTTTTTCATCCTCTGCCTTATCAGTGTCCAGTGGGTTCTCTGGGGATACAGCCTCGCGTTCGGCCCCGACAAGTTCCACATCATCGGTGGCCTCGAGTGGATCGGCCTGAACAACGTCGGTTTTACGCCGAACCCTGACTACGCGCCGACCATTCCGCACCAGGCGTTCATGGTTTTCCAAATGATGTTCGCGGTCATCACGCCGGCGCTGATCAGCGGCGCGTTCGCTGAACGCCAGCGCTTCAAGGCCTTCGTGCTCTTCTCCCTGCTGTGGGCGACTTTCGTTTACGACCCGATCGCCCACTGGGTCTGGGGCGCGGGGGGTTGGCTGCACCAGTTGGGCGCGCTCGACTTCGCCGGCGGGACGGTCGTTCACATCAGCTCCGGCGTCTCGGCTTTGGTTGCCGCCCTCGTGCTTGGCCGGCGAATCGGCTTCGGCAAGCAGAAGGTCGAGCCTCATGACGCCACGATGACGGTGCTGGGCGCGGCCCTGCTCTGGTTCGGATGGTTCGGCTTCAATGCGGGCAGCGCGCTCGGCGCCGGCGCGCTTGCAACCAGCGCTTTCGTCGTCACGAATACCGCTACCGCCATGGCGGCCCTCACCTGGATGACCGTCAGCTGGTGGCACAAGAAGCAGCCGAGCGTGATCGGCGCCGCCGCCGGTGCGGTCGCCGGGTTGGTCGCCATCACCCCGGCCTCCGGCTTTGTCAACGTCATGGGCGCAATCGTCATCGGGTTCGGCGCCGGCGTGGTCTGCTACCTCGCCATCCAGCTTCGGGAGCGGATCCACGTCGACGATGCCCTCGACGTCTGGGCGGTCCACGGCATTGGGGGAACCTGGGGCGCCCTCGCCACTGGGCTTTTCGCCACGGTCGCGATCAACTCGACCGCGGCCAACGGTCTGTTCTACGGCAACCCGAAGCAGGTCCTCATCCAGCTGCTGGCGATCGGGGCGGCCTGGGGCTGGGCGATCGTCGGCACCTTCATCATCCTCAAAGTCGTCAACCTGTTCGTCCCCCTGCGCGTGCACGAGGACGAAGAAATCCTTGGTCTCGATCTCTCGCAACACGGTGAACCCGCCTACGCCAGCATCAACGCGAATTAAGAAGGAGGAAAAACCTCATGGATGCGACAACGGTCATCGCGGTGATCTGCAGCGTCGTCGTTTTCGCCGGTTGGCTCGTCCTGCCCCACTCCCCAGCGACCGTCAAGCCGGCGGTGGTCGTCAGCGAGGAGCGGGAGCCGGCCCGGGTCTCCGCTTAGCGCGATCGCACGACCGACAGCTTCGAGGCGGTTTCGTTGCTGAGTGTCAGCAGCCTGGCCGCCCGGAGCTGCATCGTCCGGCCGACCTCGTCGACCTCCTGCACCGTAATGCGGGTTCCCGGCTTGAGCCCCCGATCGTGGAGGTACTGCAAGAGCGGAGGCGCTTCCCGCTGGGCCACCTCGGAGATCCTGGTGATGGTCCCGGTCTCACCGGGTTTGAGCGCCGAGAGCCGTAACTCGTTGGCCCGCATGGTCGAATGGCCCGGGATCGGGTTGCCGTGTGGGCAGGTTTTGGGTCTACCCAGCGTCCGGTAGAGGGTCTGCTCCACCACCTCGGAGACAGCGTGCTCGAGGCGCTCGGCCTCGGCATCGGCCCTCACCCAGTCCAGCCCAAGGACGTCGGTCAGCCAGCGCTCCATGATCCGGTGTCGCCGGACGATGGCCGCGGCGGCGGCGTCGCCCCGCGCCGTCAGCTCGATTTCTTTGTGCGCATTGAGCCGCACCATCCCGTCACGGTTCATCCGGCGAAGCGCCACCGTCACCGTCGGCCGGCTGACGGAAAGCCAGTCCGCCAGGCGCGCGCTGCGCACGATTTCGCCCTCGGCGCGGATGTAGTAAATCGCCTCCAGATAGTGGGCGATCACCTCCGAGGGCGGACGGGAGCGTGTGTTAGCGTTATCTAATTGTGAGCTTCGCACCTGCTAACAATATAAACGCGTGAGTCACGGCGCTGCGGCCGCCCTGGGCGCCATCGCGGGCGCCACCATCTTTATTGGCCTTCCCGTGGGACGCATCCGCGGCGTCTCGCGGGCGGTACAGGGCATGCTCAACGCCGTCGCCACCGGCGTTCTCCTCTTCTTGCTCTGGGACATCCTCAACCATGCCATCACGCCCGTCGAGACCAGCCTCGCCGCCGCACGCCGAGGCGATGGTGGATTCGCACTGCTGGTGGTGGTTTTCGCGGTGGGCATCGGCGTGGGACTCCTCAGCCTGGTCTACGTCAATGCCCGGCTATTCGGACGAACCAAGAACGCGCCGCCCGCCGCGCCCAAGACACTGGCGATGATGATCGCCACCGGGCTCGGCCTCCATAACCTCTCCGAAGGCCTGGCCATCGGCCAATCCGCGGCCACCGGCGCGGTGGCCTTTGCGCTGGTGCTCGTGATCGGCTTCGCGCTCCACAACGTCACGGAGGGCTTCGGCATCGCGGCGCCGCTCGCAATGGACAGCTCGCCGCCATCGTGGAGTTTTCTCCTCACCGCCGGCTTGATCGGCGGAGGACCAACCTTCCTGGGCACGGTGATCGGCTACGTTTTCACCTCCACTTATGTCTATGTGCTGTTCCTCGCCCTGGCTGCCGGTGCGTTGCTCTATGTCGTCAACGAGATGTTTCACATCGGCCGCCGGCTCAACTCCCCGGCCGCCCTGGCGTGGGGAATCCTCATCGGGTTTCTGCTCGCCTTTGCCACCGACCTCCTGCTGACGTACGTCGCCGCGTAGATAAACTAATCAGGCCGTGAGCGTCGTCTTCGAACACGCCACCCTCCTGGATTGCACCGGCCGCGACCCACAGCAGGACATACGGGTGGTCGTGGAAGACGGACGGATCCGCCGGATCGGCGCGTCGAGCGGGCCGGCGGGACCGAAGGATGCCCGCGTCGTCGATTGCCAGCGGCGCACGCTGATGCCCGGGCTGCTCGACGCACACGTGCACCTCGCGTTGCTCGACCTCGACCCCGCGGCGGAGGCGGCGCTCCCGCCGGCCGTGCTGGCACTGCGGATCGCTCGGGTGATTGAAGCCACGCTGGACGCGGGCTTCACCACCGTCCGCGATGCGGGCGGTCTGGATTGGGGATTCAAGGAAGCGGTCCGACTGGGATTGATTCGGGGCCCACGGATCTTCGTGAGCGGCGCCTTCATCTCCCAGACCGGCGGGCACGGCGACCATCGGGCGCGGACATCCCGGGCGGCTTTTCCGGTGGTTCCCGGCCTGACTTCGGAGTCGATCCTCGCCGACGGGGCGGATGGGGTCCGCTGGGCCGCCCGCGAAGTGCTGCGCCGCGGTGCGGATCAGATCAAGGTGATGGCGAGCGGCGGCGCGGCCTCACCGACCGATGAGTTGGACCACGTCCAGTTTTCCGTCCCTGAGCTGTCGGCCGCCGTTGAGGTGGCGGGCGCGGTCGGGACTTACGTGCTCGCCCACGCCTATGCCCCGCGTGCGATCCAGAACTGCCTGAAGGCCGGCGTCCGTTCGATCGAGCACGGCAACTTCCTGGACGAGGCCACCGCCGACCTTATGCTTGCCGCCGACGATGTCTACCTAGTGCCGACCGTTATCACCTACGAGCTACTCGCTGCACGCGAGGCGGGCGACGGGTGGACCCCCGACATGGTGCGTAAGATCCGCCAGGGCCTGACCGGGGCCTACGACTCGCTGGGGCTGGCGTACGAGAAGGGGCTGCGCATTGGCTCGGGGTCCGATGTGCTCGCCGACATGCAGGGCGAGAAAGGCAAGGAGATCGCCTGCCAGGCCCGCGTCATGGGTGCGATGAACGCGATCATCGCGGCCACCCGCACCAACGCGGCGTTGATGCGGATCGAGAAGGAGGTGGGGACGGTGGAGGAGGGAAAGCGAGCCGACTTGATCGTGCTCGACGCCGACCCACTCGCGGACCCTGCCGTTTTCGCCCAGGCCGAGCACATTCGGATGGTCGTGCGCGGCGGCGAGGTCGTGAAGGACCTGGACTAGGCCCCCACCCTGCCCTCCCCCAGAGGGGGAGGGAAATCCCTAGCGTCGGTTGAGCGCCTCGTCGATGTCTGATGATAGGTGGCGAGATGAGCCACCTGCCCCGCGGACCTAACGCGTTCATGGCAAATCTTCGGCAACCAATGCCGCTGGGTCGCAAGCTGCGACTCCTGATTCGAAACCGCTTTCGGTTTCCGCCCCCACCCTGCTGCGGCCGTCCGGGCGAGCCGGGCTGCTGAGAACCTTCACCAGACCCGGGTCCGGGTCGCGGGCGAGGTTGACACCACCAGCACCTTCCTGTAATATGATACTGGCGCTATCAAGTAGCACGCTGTTCATCTGGGAGGTCTTCATGGTTAGTTTGATCTGGACCATCGTGGTCGTTCTGTTCGTGTTGTGGCTGCTCGGATTCGCCCTGCACGTCGCCGGCACCCTGATCCATCTGCTGCTGCTCCTGGCGATCATCGGCATCATCTACAACTTGCTGGTCGGGCGCCGAGCCGTCTGACCCGACCCTTCCCCGAGGGCGCGCCAGCCGCGCCCTTTTTTTCGCCCTCGATCGACGTGCGATAATTGCCCCGCGATGGGGGAGACGACGGGGGGCGTCTTGCGCCGCGGATCGGATCGCATCGTCGGGGGCGTCTGCTCCGGGCTCGCCGCCTACTTCGGCGTCGACGTTTTGCTCGTCCGCATCATCTTCGTGATCCTCGCTTTCACGCCACCGGGCATCGGCGTCATCCTCTACCTGGTGCTCTGGTTCCTGATGGAGCCACCGCAGGGCACGCCGGTCTCGGCGACTCGAAACGTCGGCGACCGTTTGCGGTCCATGCAACAGGAAATCCGCGAGGACTTCCGCACTGGCTTCTCCCGTTCGCAGGCTGGCGCTCCCGGGAGCCCGCCGCCTTCACCTTCGTCGAGCAGCGGCCCGGTACCGCCGTCCCCCGGCCCGCCGTCCCCTGGTTGGTGGGGACCCGGTCGTCACGACCGGCCACGGGGCCTCTGGGTCGGGATCATCCTGGTCGTGCTGGGCGCCTACATCCTCGTGGCAAACCTCGGCCTGCTCAATGGTTTCCGCTGGGACATCTTTTGGCCGATCGTCCTGATCGCCATCGGGCTCCTGGTCCTGGTGCGACGCCGGTAGGCCGCCCCATGTATCGGAACCGCGGCCTGCTGTTCCCGCTGGTTCTGATCGCGATCGGGGCCATCGTTCTGCTGGCCAATACCGGGGTTCTCTCGTCGGATGCTGTGCAGCGGCTGAGTGACCTGTGGCCGTTGCTGCTGGTGATCCTGGGGCTGCAACTCATCGTCAATCACACGCTACCGCGACAGCAAGCTACGGTGGCCGGTGTGGCCGCTACCGTGATCATCGTGATCGCCGCCGTTGCGTACGCCGCCCTGGCACCGTCGACTTCCTACGGCACGAGGCAGGCGAACGCGTCGGCGAACCTGGGAGGCCTCACCGCCGCGACCCTTGACCTCAACTACAGCGTCGCGTCGATGGACATCCAGGCGGGCAGCCTCGGCGACGCCCTTTATCAAGCTCACGTCGATTACCCCGGTAGCGAGAATCCGCCCAGCATCAGTCTCGACCGAGAGAGCGGCACGGTCGACATCAGCGACAGCGCGAACTTCTCGCCGTTCCATCTCTTCGGCTCGAGCCGGCGACACGTCATGGTGACCTTGAGCGATCGGATTCCGTGGACCATCCAGGTGGGGGGCGGGGCCGCCAGCCTGCGGCTTGACCTCCGCGGGCTGCAGCTCGCCAAGCTCGAGGTGTCCGGCGGCGCCAACCGGGTGGACGCCCAATTGCCCAGCCCGAAGGGGACCGTGCTGATCGCCATCTCGGGCGGCTTGAGCAGCATGACGTTACGCGCACCAGCTGCTTCTGAATGGCGCGTCGCCGTGAGCGGCGGCGTCAGCGGGCTGACCATCAACGGCTCTTCGTTCGCCGCCATCGGCGGCGACGTTCAGCGAGAGAGCCCTGGGTACAACTCGGCGACCAACCGGTTCGACATCGAGATCAGTGGCGGCGCCCAGCACATCGACTTCCGGACCGGCTGAGGCGAGCCCGTGACGCAGTCTGTGGTGCTGGTGCGCCACGGCGAAACGGAGTGGAGCCTCGACGGCCGGCATACCGGAAAGAGTGATATCCCGCTGACGGACGAAGGACGTCGCCAGGCCAGGGCCCTGGCCTCCCAGCTCAGCGCGTGGCAGTTTACCCTCGTCCTGACGAGCCCGCTGCAGCGCGCGCTCGATACCTGCCGCCAGGCCGGGTACGGCGAACAGGCCCAGCTGCGATCGGACCTGATGGAGTGGGACTACGGCCAATACGACGGCCTCACCTCGAAGCAAATCGCGCAGACCAATCCGAACTGGTCGCTCTGGCGCGATGGCGGCCCGGGCGGTGAGCAGCCCGCCGACGTCGGCCGCCGCGTCGACCGCGTGATCGCCGAAGTCCGCGGGAGCGACGGCGACGTGCTGATCTTTGCGCACGGCCACGTTCTCCGGGTGCTGGCGTCTCGCTGGCTGGGTGAGCCACCCGAAGGCGGCCGGCATTATGCGTTGCACACCGCGGCGCTGAGCATCCTCGGCTACGAGCACCGAGATCCGGTCATCCAACGCTGGAACCAGCCGCCGCCCGCCTGAGGGGACCCCTGGGCGCTTGACGTGGACCGGGCGTCATCTGCTACGGTGACCGCTTAAGGCCCGTTCGCCCAAGGGAAGGAGGGAAGCGAGATGGGACTGTTTTCGGTGCGTGGGCGGCTATCCCGGCCGACCGGCTACAAGTCACCGATTCGACTGCATTCCGAATACAGCCTGGCCGCGGCCGCGCGTCGGGTCGGCGCGATACCGGCCCGGCTTCGGCTGGCTGCGGTCGCCGCCACCAACGACGCCCGCGTCGTGGCCGTTTTGCTGGTCCTCGCGGCGGTGGCGCTGGCGTTGGAGATGGCTGCGAGCTTCCGCCTGTTATAGGAGTTCTCTATCCCACCAATCGCCAAAAACGATTGGACCTGATGATCAGTTAGTTGATAGAGTGGCTGCCATGATCAGGATGGAAGGGCGACTCGTCCAGGCGGCGGGCGACGACTATCAGTGCCAGGCGGAGACCGCCGAGTGCGGCTGCCCGGACGACTGCGAACGCGATCACGGGAACGAGTAACTCCTGAGCTGATGTCCGGGGTTGTCGTGCCGCAAACGAACAAGCTCGTCCCGAGCCCGCTGCTGCCGGAGGGATTCAAGCTGCCCGCTTCCCGTTTCGTGCATCCGAGTACCCGCATGCGGGAGCTGCTCGCGACCGAGCCGTTTCTCTTCGGCCCGGGCGTGTATGACCCGATGGGCGCCCAGCTCGTCATGTACTACGGCTTCAAGGCCGTCTACTTCAGTGGCTATTCCTTCGCCATCGGGCACCTGGGGACGACCGACATGGACCTTTACTCCAACGTCGAGATCGCGGACGCGGCGCGGCGCACGGTGAGCGCGCTGCGCAAATTCCAGCTGACCATGGCCGTGGGCGAGCCGGAGAAGGGGATTGCGCCAAAGCACCTCGACATCCCGCCGGTGATCGTCGACATGGATGGCGGCTACGGCAACATCTTCAATGTCCAGCGCACCACCGAGCTCTACGTGACCGCGGGCGTGGCGGCGGCGCACATCGAAGACCAGGTGCTCCCCAAGCGCTGCGGCCACATCGGCGGCAAGGCGTTGATCCCGGTCAACGAGATGGTGGGCAAGCTGCGGATGGCGCGGGCGGTCGCGGACGACCTCGGCAACCGCGACTTCGTCATCATCGCCCGCACCGACGGCCTCAGCGCCGTTGACGCGCCCGAGCCGTTGCGGCACCTGGAGCTGGCCGTCGACCGCGGCCTGCGTTACCTCGACAGCGGCATTCCCGACCTGCTCTGGTGCGAGTTCCCCACGGCCGAGCGCGGCGCCGTCGAAAGCTTCACCGAACAGATCACGAACCACTTTCCGGACGCGCGCTTCGCCTTCAACTGGTCATCGTCGTTCAAGTGGTTCAGCGAGCCGAACCCAATGACCTTTGCCGAGCTCGGTGAGATGGGCGTCAAGTTCATCTTCATCACCCTGGGCGCGCAGCATGCCGAAGGGCATGGGCTCAGTGTGTTGCTCCAGGCGATGTCGAAGGATCAGCAGGACGGGTACATCACCCTGCAGCGGAAGGAGTTCGAGCAAGGCCAGGACTTCCCCACCAAGAGCCATCATTTCTTCTCGGGCGTGCCCTACCACCACCTGGTCGGTAAGGCCTACGACGCAGCTCGTCTCGGCCGGGAGTTCGTCGAGGCGCTTCCCCAAGACCGCGTCGTCTAAGCCACCTCCCCTACGACGGGGAGAGGATGTGCGCGTCGGCGGCGGGATCGGACTCGCGCACCAGATTGAGGAACGCCGCCACCGTTCCTGATGGCCGGCCCTGGTCGCGACGGCGGATCACGACGATCTTTTGCGACATCGCCGGCGCGTCGGTGACGGCGACCTGGGTCAGGGTCTTCGCGGCCAGCTCGCCCGCGACGGCCGAGCGGGGCAGCAGCGCGATGCCGAGGCGCCGCTCCACCATCTTCTTTGCCGACTCGATGTTGTCGAGCTCCATCACCTCGCGCGGTGTCACGCCCAGGCTGAGAAAGAAGGATTGCGTCAGCTCGTAGTAGCTGGAGGTGCGGTCGAAAAAGATCAGCCGCTCCGAGGCAACGTCGGCGATCCCGACGCTCGATCGCTCGGCGAACGGGTGACCGGGCGGGACGACCAGGACCAGCGCCTCTTCATACAGCGGGATCGACTCGATGTCGGGGTGTCGCAACGTGCGCACCATGGCCAGCTGGACCTCCTCGCGGAGCAGCATCTGCAGGACGTCTTCCGAATGTCCGGTGCGCACCGCCACCTCGATCCGTGGGTAGGCGGCCGCAAACCGCTGGAGGAGTGCCGGAAGAATATAGGTGCTGACCGCGGGTGCGGCGCCCAGCACCAACCGGCCGGCGGAGGCGGAGCGGGCGTCATTCAGGGCCTGGCGACCGTCGCGCACTGCCCGCATGGCGCGTTCGGCGTAGGGCAGGAAGGCCCGACCCGCGTCGGTCAGTCGCATGCCACGGCGGGTCCGGGCGAAGAGCGGCTCGCCCAGCTCGCGCTCGAGCGCGTGAAGGCGGGCGGTCAGCGTCGGCTGGGTGACGAACATCGCCTCGGCGGCCCGACTCACGTTCCCTCGGCGGGCGACTTCGAGGAACCCCTCGACCTGGGCCAGCAGCACGCAACAGCTATAGACGGTTTCTATGGCGACGTCAAGGGAATGGACCCTCGGTCGATGGCCAGAAGCGGGCATGACGCATGTCACGCGGAATAGCTGACCGCTGCAACTGGTTCCAAGCACGGTGCGGCGGTAGCCTGCCGTCGGACGCGTTTCACCCACCCGGAAGAGGAGCAGATATGGAAATCATTCGAAATCTCACGCGGCGAAAGCTGCGCAACACGCTAACGATCAGCGGCATCGTGATCGGCGTTCTAGCGCTGGTGACGATGGGCGCGATGGCCGAGAAATTCAACGCCCTGATCGACGGTGGCGTCGCGTATTTCGGCGGGAACATCCAGGTTGGTGCCGCGGGCAGCAGTGCCTTTGGCGGCGGCAGCGTGCTGACGCTGAGCACCGTTAACCAGGTCCAGCAAGTCAACGGCGTCGCGGCCGCCTTTCCGGAGATCCAGGTCGATGCCAAACCCGGGCAGAGTTCGGGGTTCTCATTCGGCCTCCCGGATTACATCACCGCCTACGACCCCCGGGCCAATGATTACTCGACGGTCAAGACGACTTTCGCGCAAGGTCGTGACGTGACCTCCTCGGGGGAGGTCGTCCTCGGCTCGGACTTCGCGACTGAATTCAAGAAGAAGGCTGGCGATACGATCGCCTTACCGATCCGGCCTCCGGACGCCAAGGCGGATTTTGTCAACCACAGCTTCACCGTGGTCGGCGTGCTCAACAAGACGCAGACCGGCCCCGACACGGGCGCGTTCATCAACCTCAAGGACGCCCAGATGCTGCTCCAGGACAGCCTGCCCAGCGCCATCCGGGACCGGATCGACACCACCACACTGATCACCGGCATGACGGTCTACGGCAAGCCCGGGGTCAACCTGGACAACCTGTCTGACACCATTAACAACCAGGTCAGCGGCGTCAAGGCGACCAAGCCCAGCACCATCGTCAACAGCTTCAAGTCGGGCGGCGCCATCTTCACGGCGATCACCACGGGAGCCGCGCTGCTGGCGTTGATCGTCGGCGGCCTGTCCGTCATCAACACGATGCTGATGGCGGTCACCGAGCGGGTGCGGGAGATCGGCCTCAAGAAGGCGGTCGGCGCACGGATCGGACACATCATGCGCGAGTACGTGCTCGAGGCGGTCGTGATCGGCGCCATCGGTGGCACGATTGGGCTCCTGCTCGGCTGGGGCGTTACCAGCCTCGTCAATGCCGCCACAGCGTCAGCGAACCTCACGCTCTTCCTCGTGACGTGGCGCCTCGTGATCATCGCCATCCTGTTCTCGGTCGGGCTCGGTGCCGCGGCCGGTATCATCCCCGCGTTTCGCGCCTCCCGGATGGATCCGGTGAAGGCGCTGCGGGCGGCCTAGGAGGTTTACATGGCTAGCATCGAACTTCGGGAACTGACCAAGTACTACAAGCAAGCCTCGACGACCGTCAAGGCGGTGGACGGAATCAACCTGACCGTCGAGGCCGGGGAGTTCATCTCCATCGTTGGCCGGTCGGGCAGCGGCAAGACGACGACGCTCGACCTGCTCGGCCTGCTGCTGCGGCCGACCAGCGGCCAGATCTTGTTCGACGGCATCGACACTGGCAAGCTGCGGGACGGCGCGCGCGCGCATTTGCGGGGGAAGAAGCTGGGATTTGTCTTCCAGGACTTCAACCTGCTGCCCGGGCTGAACGCCATCCAGAACGTGATGCTTCCGCTGCGTTACACCAAGAATGGCAAGGACGGCAAGGCACACGCCGCCGCCCTGCTCGAGGAGGTTGGCCTCAAGGATCGCATGCATCACCGCCCCGATGAGCTGTCGGGTGGTGAGAAGCAACGGGTCGCGATCGCCCGTTCCCTGATCAACCGGCCGTCGCTGGTTCTCGGCGACGAACCCACCGGTGAGGTCGATAGCGAGACCAGCCAGCAGATCATCGCGCTCATGCGACGGATGAACCGCGAACATGGGGTGACGTTCATCCTCGTGACCCACGACACGGACGTTGCCGCCCAGACCGACCGGGTCGTCCGGCTCAAAGACGGTAAGGTGCTTTCCGACATAAAGGCGGACCCGGATCAGCGCTTTCTGGGCACGGTCGACCTGCAAGGAGTTATCGCCTAGGCTAGGGCCGGATGGGACTCAACGCCCGTGTGATCAAGCTGGGCCGCCTCTTCATGGTGGCCTGGCTTGCCTTTTACCTCTATCCGATCGCCGTGATCCTCAGCGGTCCATTCAGTTCGGGCGGCAAGGCGCTTGCGCTCGGGCTTCTCATCGCAAGCGGCGCGGTATGGATCTGGTTCTGGACGCGCGTCCTGGCGGGTCCGGACCAGCGCTTTCGTGTGGTCGCGGTCGCCCTCAACGCGCTCTTCATCGGCAGCTTCACGCTGATGACGCCGGCGAAGTATGGCACGGTTGTGGTGTGCGTGGCCGTGATGGCGGGCGCAGCCTTCGGCTGGCGGGTGGCCGCACCCTTGATCGTTCTTGTTGGGCTGACCGGTGGGATCCTCGACATTCTTCGCGGCGTTTCACCCTTACAAGCCAGCGGTGAGGTGCTCAACGACGCCATCGTTGGGCTTGCCGCGGTGGCCGGCCGGTTACTGCTCGACGCCAACCGGCAACTCTCGCTCGCCCGAGAACAGATCGCCAGGCTGGCGGTCGGGGAGGAGCGGCTTCGATTCGCACGAGACCTGCACGATCTCATCGGCCATAGCCTCTCGGTCATCGCGCTGAAGAGCGAGCTGGCGGGGCGGTTGATCAAGAACACACCGGGTCTGGCTGCCCATGAGGTCGAAGACATCGAGAAGGTGGCGCGCGACGCGCTGCGCGAGGTACGTGAGGTGGTCGCCGGTTATCGCCAGCCGACACTCTCGGCGGAACTCGCCGGCGCTCACGAAGCCCTAACCGCGGCCGGCATCGAATATCAGGCCGAACAGGACCACGCCCCGCTGCCGCCCGCCGTCGAGGCAGTGCTGGCCTGGACGGTGCGCGAAGGTGTGACGAACGTCATGCGGCACAGCCAGGCGAAGCGCTGCGCGATCCGCATCCGCAACCACGACAGTCGTGCGACGGTCGAAGTCGTCGACGACGGCCGCGGCGGCACGCCACAGGAAGGCAGTGGACTGCACGGACTCCGGGAGCGCGTGCTGCAGCGCGGGGGCACCCTAACCGCCGAGCCCTTGCCGGACGAAGGATTCCGGCTCAGGGTTTCGCTTCCGCTGCCAGG
>Ga0209526_10002151_pt1 | contig 13268 bp, 19 predicted proteins | sample JacPinW_OM2H0_M1_FD_188566 | JGI IMG/M metagenome (GOLD analysis project Ga0209526, IMG submission 188566) | Forest soil microbial communities from Algoma, Ontario, Canada - Jack Pine, Ontario site 1_JW_OM2H0_M1 (SPAdes) (version 2) | ecosystem: Environmental > Terrestrial > Soil > Boreal... | reverse complement strand
CGCTGAACCGGAACACGCGTTTGCGGTCTTTACGAAGAATATGGGTCAATGGTGGCCCAAAGAACATCATATTGGAGTGGTTAGAGGGTAATTAAAGTTGCGCACAAAACGGCGCTTCTGCGTGCAAAAAATCACTCATTCCCGAGGGGGAAAGCCGTAGACTGCGCCCGAGAGTTGGGTACATTTAAGCGCAGCAGGAACTCGCAAAAGTGTCCGGAAAATTGTCCGGAGAGCGACAACAAACAATGAAAACGGCCTCCAAGAAATGGGAAGCTCGATGCTTCCGCGATGAACCCAATAACCCGGACGGCATCTACTTCTACAAACCGATGTACCATGGCCGCCGCGAGACGTTCTCGACCGGCACGCCCGTCCGAGCCATCGCTGGCCTCAAAGCTCGGACCATCTTCATGGCGTTGCGCGCCAATGGCTGGGATGCGACTCTGGCCAAGTATTGCAGCAAGAAAAAGGATGACGGACCAGTGACAACACTGGGCGCATTCGTCGCCCGAGTCGAATCGACATTTGACGGCCAGCGGAGGACCATCACCGATTACGTTTCAGAGTTTCGGAAGGTCGCCGGCGAGATTTCAGGCATCGTTCGCGCAACCAATAAATACAATACGTCGAAGCGGAAAATATGGGTAGCCAAGACTGACAAAATCCGCTTGGACTCGATCACGCGCGAAAAGATCGAAGCTTGGCGGGTGGCACATGTTGCGACTGCCGGAGATGACTTGAACCGGATCCAATCGCGCAAGACGACCTGCAACTCGATCCTGCGACGGAGCGCCGCGCTCTTCGTACCGGATCGACTGGAACGCGCCGGACTGACTGGAATCGCGAACCCGTTCGCAAGGATCAAGCCGTTTCCGGCAGGCGATCATCGCTACCGAGGTGGAATCGATCCAGAAAGGATTTTCAAGACTGCACTGGTCGAGCTGGCGGAAAAGCCGGAGCTGCTTAAGGCGTTGACGCTCGGGCTTTGTTGCGGGCTTCGCCGGAACGAGATTGATAAACTGGAATGGAATGCTTTCGACTTTGACCAATCACTGGTTCGCGTCGGACCGACCGCGGTGCTGCACGTCAAGGGGAAGCGAATCGGAGAGGTCGCCATTGAACCGGAAATCGCTGGCCTTTTTAGGGGCTGGCTCGCGAAAGCCAGCGGCTCCTTCGTTCTGGAAAGCGAGGTCCAAGCGCGGCCGACTTGCACCTACAACCATTACCGCGCCCAGAGCACATTCGCAGCCTTGAGCGAATGGCTGCGTCGCCAAGGTTTGACGTCGCGCAACCCGGTTCACGAATTAAGGAAAATGTTCGGGAGCCAGATCTACTTGCACTTCGATCTGTTGGCAGCGAGCGTCGCGCTGAGACATTCAAACGTGGCGATCACCGCCGCGCATTACCTCGCCAAACGCCCGAGGGTAACCGTCGGATTTGGCGCATTGATGACGCCTGAAAATGTTGTTGCGATGACGCAGATAGACACTAGCGAGAACAAGAAGTTGCAAATAGGCGCAAGTGGCGAATAATAGGATCTGGGATTGGGGCCAACCGCGATGACGCCGCGAGGCAGAGCGAATAAAAGCCCAGGTAGAATGCAATCGACTACTGTTTCTTGGCTAATGGCGGGGAGACGGTGCAAGTCAGCCGAACTTCAAACAATCACGTAGAACGCGCTCAGCGTTTTTTCCGTGATAGTCACGTTCAAGCGGTGAGCGAAACCTGAAAGCTCACTCACAATTGAAGATCGAAGATTTTCCAGAATTAAGGAACCTCGGGCCGCTTGTGAGCGCCGCGAAGGTTCGCAAACTCCGCAATTGCCACCGAGTCACAGTGCAAAGGGCGCACAAAGCCGGTCTCCTGGTCTGCCACAAAGTCAACTCGCGGCTTTTCCTATATACCCGCGAATCGGTTCTGCGGTGGTTGGGATTTGAGGAGGACTAGCCGTGGCGAGCATTTATAAGAAAGCGGGGGCTTCCGGCGCGGAGAGTCCGTACTGGCAGGCGAGGTTCCGAGGTTTGAATGGCCGACAGGCTTGGCTTTCGACCAGGCAGATAGAACGCCGCAGAGCGACGGTTGTCGCGGGCCGGTGGGAAGAGTGTGTTGAGTTAGCTAAGCGACGGGAGTTACGGAACCGCGCGCAAAAAATCATCGATGGAATTTGGAAACTAACCAAATCGCCAGCGACTGTAAAAAACACCAAACGGCTGATAAACAATCTGCTCGCCAAGACGACCAGTGAAAAATTTCAGGGCGAGCGGAGGATCAAACTAGATGCGCCACCCTTTCGACCTAACAAGCTGGACTATGACCTATGAAAGATCGCGGACGATTACCAACTCTGAGCGAGCACCAGGCGCTAGTAGCGGCCAATCCTAAACGGGGGAGGCCATGAACGCTCTGCAAACAGAACCAAACAGCGCAGGCGGCAATGAGTCGGGTCCTCATAAAATGCAAGAAGACGGCATTCTCGGGATATTGCGCAGGATAGCCGAAGCACCGCTACCGGAACGTAGTGAAGTATGGGAACTCTCGCGCATCAAGCCAGCACCGGAGAACGACGCTGTTTATGGCGCGATCAGTTGGAACGACCCGGACATTCGCGACCTCGCGCGATCGATCAAAGAGCATGGGCTACAGGAGCCGATAATCGTCTCTAGTGATGGATACATTATCAGCGGTCACCGCCGGAGGATTGCATGCGCGATCGCCAAACTGGTACTAGTACCGGTTCGGGTTTTGCCGGTCAGCCGCGCCCAGGATCACAAGAAATTCTTGAAGCTGCTGGTAGACACGAACACGCAGCGGGTCAAGAGCCCGTCGGCTCTGTTACATGAAACTCTCATCAAGATCGATCCGAAGAAAGCGCATCAGCAGATCGTGAACGAACGCAAAGAGGCAAACCGCGAGCGGTGGAGCTCCGATCTATCGGAAGTTGATCCTCTTTACGACGGGCGACGCTGCACGATCTCTGCGGCCAAGAAGCCTTTTCTTGATGCGGTCATTCGAATTCTGGATGAGCAAAGGGACTACTGGGCGCTTACTGTGCGCCAAGTTCATTATCGGTTGCTTGGGCTGAACGCACCGCTGACGCACGCATCAAAGCCGGGCTCGCGTTACACCCACGACGACGACGGGAAATCCTACCGAAAGCTCACTGACATTCTGGTTCGCGGGCGGATCGACGGATTCGTTCCTTGGGAGGCGATCGAGGACACAACGAGGCCGGTTCAGCTCAATAACGCTTTTTCGAATGTAGGTCATTTCTTGCGACAGAGCTTCGACCGATTCTTGACCGGTTACTGGCGCAGACTGATGCAGTCTCAACCGAATCACATTGAGATTGTGGCTGAAAAGCTGACGCTGCAAACCTTCTTAGGACGGATCGCAACCGAGCACACGCTACCCTTCTCGATTATTCGTGGCATGTCTTCGCTGACACCCAAGAAAGAAATCCTCGATCGTTACCGGGCAAGCCAAAAGGATAAGCTAATTCTCTTGGTAGTCAGCGATCTCGACCCGGCCGGTGATGCTATAGCCGAGGATCTAGTCAAAAGCTTCCGGCGAGATTTCGGGCTCGAAAAGATCGAGGTCTACAAGGCTGGGTTAACCTTTGAGCAGGTGCAGCAGTACGAGCTTCCGCCTAGTGGCGAGGCTAACAAAAAAAGCCCAACTTATCGGAAGTACGTTGAACGCTACGGCACGACCAAAGCTTGGGAATGCGAAGCGATGGCACCGGCGGATCTGGCGAACGAGCTAGAGAGAGCTGTCGATCGAGTTATTGACATCGATTTGTACAACCGAGAGCTAGCGGCCGAGGAAGCCGATTCTGCCGAGATTATCGCGGTGCGCGAAAAAGCTAACGAGTTCTTTAAATCACTCAAATTGTGAAACTCGCTCATGTACCAGCATCGCGCCGTTTGTGCGACCGGAGCCAGTCATCACCGTCAACCGCCGAAGCCTACTGTTTCTCGACTGACCGCAAGAAGGAGGCGCAAACAGAAGGGAAACACTGAACGCCAATGAGCAAACTTATCCGAACGCCGGACGGTAGAACTGTGCTGGCGAACTCTTTGCGCGAAATCTTCACCGAGTTTCTTATTGTCGCCAGAAGGCAGCTGCCACCGGACGCTCCGGATTACGCAGAGGTTTGCGATCTTAAAAAGACGCTATTGCGGTGGCGCGTAATGCGCCCTGACGGCACAATGGACTTCAAAAGAATTTATTGGTGCGAGAAGGAAGCGCGACGGCAGTGAGCGGATCAATTGAGGCTGCCGAAGTGACCAGGAGCAAACCAACCGAGCGATGATTATGCCTAAGCCACGAAACCGATTAGTGAAGCAGATAGCCTTGGCACCGGAGACCACGCGAGCGGCGCCCACCTTTCTGGAACGCCTACAGAAAATTGCTCGCTCTACCGAACACGTGAGGGGGAGAAAAGAGCTCTGAATGGCGCTTTCTCGCAGCCAGGGCGAGCCGAGGGAGCGCCTTAGGCTCTCACGAAGGTTCATGATGGCGGGCGGCAAACATACGCGCCGTAAATCGCCTTGCGTGCGCCTTGCAACTCGGCGGACGATGACGAATACCACAGCTTTTTTATGAAATTAGAACCTTCAGTGGATGATATGGAGATTTATTTGATGCAGTGGATGAGCATCGACCAGTTAGACCGATACGGCGACGCCACACGGGTCATGGAAGAAGTTAAAGCTGAGCAGCCAAAAATGGATCGAGAGTTTGCCGAACAGAACCGCCTTAACGAGAGATTAACGTTGGAGGAATGGAGAAAGCGTTTTCCGTTTATGGCTAGATTCCGTGATGCTATCAAGGTTAAAAGGGAGATCCTGGACAACCTTGAAGACCAATTGCGGGGACTCGATTAAGGAGTCTCTGAGCAGCAGTGGGAATTCGGTTCATTCAATATGCACAACACGGCAAAAGATCGCGATAGCGTCACCAACATTGGGGTAACAGACAATTAGTTTAGACGAACAAATCCAGAAGATGGTCAAGAAGGGCGCGGCAATTGGGATTATGGATCCCGACCTTATCATTGCGCTTGGAGTCGTGATCTTAGACGAGCCCGCGAAACAGCTTTTCTTTCTTGAACAATGGGGCACCGGCACCGGTTACGGCCACGTTCTGCCATGGGAAGAGGTTAAGCCGATGTCCAACCAGGTTGTTTTCTTGGTCGCCGGCAAGCTAAGCTTCGACATTGCGCCATTTGACGAATGGCCGCTGGATCAGGACATAGTGCAAGAGAGCTTCACGGGTTGGAAGATGGAGCTCCGGAACAACCGCCGAGCCTACCAACGATTCTGCCGAAATGAGTTTCGGCTTCTGACCCGGTGATCGACGAGCAAGCGATGAACGAGCCCTTCGAAATGTCCCACCGGCGGGAAATTCTTTTCAAGCCTCAAGGGGGCGCGACGTGCCCGCCATTAAGTGGTGAGAAGCTTTCGGATCAGTCCAGGAGCTGTTTGGTGAGTGGCTTTTTGCCGCCTACACATGGCAGCGGTAATGAAATGTGATTGTTCGAGAAGCGCTCGAAAAAGCACAGCGCACCAGGGGGCAAACTCTGGAAAGCTGGCCAGAAGTAGGGGCAGCAGAAAAAAAGGAGACCGCCCAAAAAAATGAGCGGTCTCAAATTGCCGTGCCTTGCTGTGATTAAAGGCCCCAAGTTCTCTGGCTCGTAGCGCTCGCCGGTTGCTCTGGCACGGTGTGCGCTGGCGGTCGGCACTGGCTGAAATGCACTTACGAGGACTCTGGGGCGCACCAAAGTTATGCACCGTCAAGCGCTTGTCCTATGCTTTTATTGCATAGTTTGATGTTAGCAAACGCGCCATCTGTGATGCGCTTTTAAATCGTGTTGCTAGATCGTTAGACTCATGCGGCGGCTCGGTGTAATTTCGCACACCAGAAAGAGAAAGAGCCACCCGGTTGGAATCCGAGCGGCTCTTTAATCAACTAAACCGCGCTCATGACAAAGCTAAGTCGAAGGACAAGCATCAGCCCAAGATTCGCTTCGCATGTGCGCCACGTCAAGCACGCGAAATGTCGAACCGAATTCCTCTAAACGGCAACGGGCATCGGTCCGTTGAAGAACTTCTAGAAGCGCAGAGCGTGACGCCGAGCGACAAACAGAAAAAGTGGTATCACTCCTTCGTAACGTCGCCAACCATCTGGATACTCAGTGAATTGAAAATCAGCGCGCCCGAGCTGCGGGTTCTAATTTGCGTTGTCCATGCAGCCGGCCAAGACAAATCGGGTTTGCTGCTCTGTTCTAAGACTCAAGCCGAGATGGTCCGTATCACGGGCTTGGGTCGCACCACCATTTACCGATCTCTCAAGCGATTGTGCGAGCTGGACATTCTGGCCGACGTAAGCATGGGCTACCACCGCCCGCAATTCATGGTCAACCAACTATCGGAATGGCAACCGGCGGCATGGAAACCCGACAGCAAAGTGTACAGAAGCATCTTAGCAGCGGGGGTGGAAAATGACTAAGGGGGTGGCCCAGTTGGCGGAAAAACCTCCAACTAGTTGGCGGGCTTTCGTTGCACTTCTGTGGAACGAGATTGCACTTCTGTGGAACGTGATTGCACTTCTGTGAAACAATGATTGCACTTCTGTGGAACACTTTTCCCTCTAGCTATAGGGTATATAGGTTATTAGGAGGATTTCCCTTCGGTCAATCGGTAGATTTTTTGCCGACAAAAAATAATAGGCCAAACGAGTTGGCATTGTTGTTTTTTCGCTTCGCTCACAGATTTACCGGCTTCGCCCGTTTACTAAGAGCAAACCAACGCGCTAGAGACTACCAATGATTTTCCTACTATTCCTGTTGCTGCTCTTAACGATGCTATTTTTTAGCTTTTGCGCTGGGTACGGTCGCAAGCGCTGATCTTTCCCGTCAGGGAAGCAACCGTCAGAATTACCATTAAACAAAGTTAGCCTCTGCGCGGCGCGTGAAGCGCGGGAGGTGATAGAGTGAAATTATGAAGAACAAAAAGAAAACGCAGAAAAAACTGATAGTAGAACACGAGTCTGGAAAACGGGAAACCTACACCGTGAACGATAGCGGGACGGAGGTTGAAAAGACGACCGAAACCCCTTGCACCACCTATACCCTCAACGACGACGGAACGACGACGGAGAATCGCCACATATTCGTGCGGAAGATAACCAAAGTTTACCGGAAATGATCGCAAAAATACTGGCAACCAGCGTAGCAATCAGCTTGCTACCGATTGGCGCTGGACTCGCTCTTTGTTTCTCGGCGGCCCCTCACGAGCAAACGCCGAAGGAAAAAGCCGAGCAGGAATACCGGGAGAAATGGCATCGGGACGAGATCGCACAGAAAGAGAGGGAGGCCGCGCAACTGCGGGTTCAGGCAGAGGCAGAGACGGCTCAGGCCAATGAAGACGCAGAGACCAATCGACAAGTCGGGCGGTTTATCCACGACCATTTCAACGACCCCGACAGCGTGAAGGATCTGACCGTCAATCGACCCTACCGGCTCAAGAATGGGCACATGAACTACGTTTTTTACTGCCGCGCGAAAAACGGGTTCGGAGCCTATACCGGTTTGCACGTTTACGAGTTTGAAATGGCGCGCTGATTTGCCTTTTTTCTGACACTCGCGTAAAAAGTAGGGCGTGCAGTCCCGCAACAATGAAAAGCTCGATCTGTTCCTTCACGCCAAGCTAATCGTCGCCAAGGCGCAATTTCTGCGGGATCGGAGCCACGCGGCTCATTTTCAACAGTGGCGTAAATTTACTCCACTGGTCGGAGAAAGCAGGCAAGAGGCTGCCCTCGTTTCCGCGTGCTTGGTTCACGGACAACTTCGAGTCTCGCCAAAAGGCCAGAAAGAACCCAGAGTCGTTCCGAGCGAGAATGAAAGCGATGTCGGCAAAACCAATCAAAGCGAAACGATCAAAACTGGCACCTAAAAGGAAAGTAGCCCGGCTAATACTGCGCCCAGGGCAGCCAGATGCAAAGAGCAAATTGGACGACGAGATCGAACAGAAGATCTGTAACCTGGTCGCGGCCGGTCAATCCCGAGAGACGGCAGCAATGATGTGCGGGATCCAGCGTGAAACCATTCGGCAATGGAGGATCAAAGGCCAGGAGGATCCGGATAGCCGCTATGGTCAATTCCTGCGAGCTATCGACCTGGCCGACGAAACGGCCATAGCGATGATGGTCAACCGCCTACTGAAAGACCCAGATTCAAAGTGGACTTGGAAGATCCTGAAAAACAAGCGTCCAGAGGAATTCAATGAACGCCTGCATATGCGGAGCGAGGTGTCTGGGCCCAGTGGTTCACCAATCCCCGTAGATATGGGCGCACGGTTCACCGTTAACGTCAATTGTTCCCAGACTGAAGAAGAGAAGTTGATGCCGATTGTGGATGGCGAGACCGGAGAACCGATTCTGGATGGCGAGAACCCATATGGAGCGCGAGCGTCAAAAAACGGACAATGAAAGCCAATTGGCGCTTCGAAGAAGCAATCGACGATCAAACGAGAGCATGGCTCACTAAAGCCTTAGGGCCATCGGTCGGAAGTGGTTCAGGGATGCGTGTGCGGAGTTGCGCAAGCGACTCGACAGACACCAAACAACGGCACCGACTTATTTGTACTGGGCGTACGTCATTTGACGTATAGACAAAAGGATTGCCGGTGCTGTAAGACAAGGTGCAGTTAGGATTTACTGACGCAAAGCTCACAAAAGCTTCTCCCGTTTGGTGACCAAGTAGGTACGTTCAGTGGCTAGAAGAAGGAGAGAAATAATGATGTCAAAGGAGACGAAAACGGACGACGCAGGAAACAAGGGTTTTGGGCTCCGCGGAAAAGTCGTGGACCATAAGCCCGGATTCGACAAGGGGGGCCAAGAGCGAAAAAAGGAAACTGGTGGCAATCACGGATTTCGCCGTAGCGAGCAAAAGGATATTCCGCAGGGATCCCTCGCTGAACGAATCGGTAAGTCCAAAAAGGGAAGGTAGCGATGTCAACCGGACGATCTGAAGTAACATTCACCAACTCCTATGGGCAAAAGATGTACGTCGCTTACATGCGTCGTGATTTCAGCTGCCAAGCCGAATGCGGCGGCATTTGGGATGTTCTTGGCTGGATAAATCTTGATCCTGGGGAGACGGAGTCCCGGCCGAACCCGACCAATAACCGATGGTTCTACTACTATGCGGAAGCCGTGGATGGAGCAGTCTGGGCCGGCCCCTACGTCGCAGAAGTAACCCAAGACAAGTTCGAGAAATGCACGTGCCTCGGAGTGATTGTTCAGAACGGCCCCGCAACCAACCCTTATCATGATGTGGGATTCCGAGAACTAGACAACGAGACGTATCCTGGCGTCAATTTTATTCCCTAGGCGGCAACTAACCCGAGCGCGAAGCTGGCATTTGACTCGAACAATTCAGCGGACAGCACACCTGATCCTGTAAATTATTAGTCGGCTCGCAACGCAAGATTAGCATTGCGGGAAAAGAGGATTTCCCGGCTGCCGCTCAATTGAGCGTTCTGGTCAGCTGCGTTAGTCGATGACGGGAGGCGGCGAGTGACTTTCAGCGTAAATTTCTGGTTAGAAGAACGCATCCTTACTCGATACATCGAATGACGATGCAGGCTTGACACTGCCACGATCCGCTCCTTGATTTCAAAGGTCACTGCCGGCGCGTTCACCACTGAGGGGCTGAGAATGCGACATGCACCTGGATTTCAAGCGATCCAGAGGTATCTGATTCATCGAGTAAAACCGCAGTCTGCAGGGCGTCGTGGTTAGCCCAGGCGTCGTAACGATCTCCGAACGTGTGTTCAAATTCTTTTAGCGCGTAATTCAGATTAGCTCGGAACTGATCATACCGTTCGATCGATTCCCGTGCGGACAGGGCCTGAAACGAGACGTGATAATTGTAAGCAAGTTGTTGGCCTGCATGAAAGTAGATCTCTTCGAGTTCCGCAGAACTCGATCCATCAAACAGAAAAGTCCCTTCATACGTCTTTCTGATACGGAAGAGAGGTGTCGAGTCGGAACCTTTCTCGGTCTTCTTGAGTTCTCCTCGCAAGTCTCGAAACCCATTTTCAGAGGCATGCAGTAGCCGTTGCAGGTTTGCCTCGAACGGGTCGGGAGAAGGAGTCGGACGAACCTCAGCAAGGGGAGAAGCTGAAGGAATTGGAGACGGACTTGGTTTTATCGACTGTGACGGCGAGGGCAAAGGAGTTAGCGTAGGAGTGGGAGTCAAAGTTGCCGGAGGCGACGGTGTTTCGGTTGCCGTATCGGTGGGGGTAGGACTAGGCTTCGCAGTCTGGCGTCGGCAATCACACAGCAGTAGGATTGCGGCAATAGCTGCGCTTAGCCTGCAAAAATCAAGTAAAGGCCGAAGCGAAAAGCAGCTCATTGCGGACGAGCCTGAATATCTCCAGGCGCCGCGGAGCCGCAACCAAAGAGGGCAGGTATGGGGGCGTCGGGGTCGGCACCAAAAAGGCAATGCATCCGAGACGCACTCGATGAGAAAGCGGCACAAGATCCGCATTGCGAGAGAAGATGGCTTCCCGCCCTTTAAGCAGCTAAGTCGCTTCTACACAGAGAGTCATTTTGCAAAAACTTTCGCGCATCCGGAACCGTCTTGGGATGCAATCCCCATCGATCATCTTAACTCCCGCTCTCCCCCTCCACTCCCTCTAATTGGTGCTCGCCCCAATTGTCTGGAGCGCCTTCTGAACCAGGGACGGTTTCAATCGTTCTACAGCGGCTGACTGTGGCCTCGCTGCACAGCTTCAACTCACATTCGTATCTGCCTAACTGCTGACTGTTACCATCCTCTATCTCTGTCAGCACAACTCTTTGAAAAAATGCCAATTGTTCGCCGTAGGTAATAATCTTCCAGCACCCCAGTTCGTTTACAGCTTTCTCGAGATCCATAAAATCGATTGCACCTTCCCATTCTCACGCCTCGCTCCAGGGAGTCTTACCGGTTGCGCGGGTCGCATCGTCTTTGTGTCAGCGCCCAAATGCTTACAAAAGGATTCCATCTCTTCGTCGAAGTTCGAATTGTTACGGAACCAACCATGAAGAGACTTATTGCCAGAATCGACTATCATCACCAAGTCGAGATGTTTACTTAGGTACTTCAGCCTCGCAGCTCCGAGTCGGCGATTTAGACAAGATAGCGGCAAGGAGAAAAAGGCAAGGAAATGGCAAGCAACAAAATACCGCCAGTGCCCAAACGCAAAAAGGCACCGGCAATTAAGCAGCACCCGTCGATGCCGGACGGATCCGGGAAACGACCTACAAGGCCGGTTTCAGCCCCATCCGACAAAGCAGATGCCCGTTGGTACGGCGGCAACCAAAAAAGCACAAGCGGCTATTAACCCGATGGCCAGAACCAAGCCTGTTTCTCATTTCCGATTTTTTAGAACAGGTTAGCAAAGCGGTTCGAGGCCAGGGCGGTGTAGCGGACAGTGGACTGAATTGAGCGGTGACCCAGATAATCCTGGATCAAGCGCGTATCGGCCCCGCGGTTGGCCAGATTGTACCCGCAAGCGTGGCGGAGCATATGAGGATGAATCGAGAGGGAATCGAGCCCGGCCGCTTTGCCGTATTTCTGAACCAAAAGCCACACGGTAGCCCGGGAGAGCGGTCGGCGGCGTTCGCTTACGAAGAGTGTATCGGCTCCCAAGTGCATTTTCGACCGAAGAGCCAGCCAGGCCGCAATAGCTCGTGGCTCGCCGTTGTAGAGCGGGTGAACGGTCGAATTATAGGATTTAAGGCGATGCACATGCAGGATCTTGGTTTCGAGATCGATATCGGAGACCTTCAGGCGGCAGATTTCCGAAACCCTAAGTCCGTGGCGGAACATTAGGAGCAAGAGGCAATAGTCTCGCACCGGATTCCGGGAAAGCTCCGGCTGCTTAATAGCGGCCAAGAGCTTAGAGACCTCCTCGGGCGTCAGGTATTCGCGGGTTCTTTCGTGGCGGGTTCGTGAATTGCTTCTCATTGTTTATGGTTTGGTTGAATGTTTGCCTCCGAGTCTAAACGCCATTACCCGAGCGGATCGGCCTCCAGACTTGATTGGCGGGGGAAGAGAAAATGGCCGGCGCTTTCGAGACTCGACAGACCTAGAGGTATGTCAATTGTTCTTTGGATCGCCTGGTCAATTCGGGTTTTTCCGTTGCTGTTTCTTTAGGAACGCTTGCAGCTTTAGCCCGTTTTCCCACCCGGGAAGAGCTCGGCCAGCCAGCCAATCGCCGATGAGACCGCGCCTGACTCCGATACCCTTGGCAACCTCTGCCCGACGACCGTAGTTCTCGCCTGATGGTTCCCCGCACCAGGCCCGCACCTCTTCGACCAACTTCTTCTGAAGTTCCTTCTTCGGCATGGCGCACGTTACACCAAAGCCTCCGAAATGTGTACGAAAATTCGGTAAAACACCTTGCTATCACGCGACTTATGTCGGATGTGCTGAGTCATGAACAATAACTTCCTCCCCAGCCACATCCTGACCTTCGGCAAACCCAGGTCTGCGATCCGAATCGCCAGCGCATTACTCGAAACGATCGGCGAAAAATGAGCGACCAATTGGAGCGAAGCGAAAAGGAGCAGATCATTCGCGAGATTGCGCGGAAGCATCTGCAGGTCGAGATCCTCGACGTACGGGGCCGCGACGCGCTGGATTTCCACGATTGCCACGTGGCGGCCATCCAAAACGCTTTGGAGATCGCTTACAACGCGGGTTATACGGCAAGCGATGAGGAGGCCAAATAATGGACTGGCAACCTGACATTTACGAACCGCAGAGCCACGACGCGGCGATGGAGGCCGAATACGAGACTGGATTCTGCGCTGGGAAGGAGGGAAAATGAGATCCTTCGAGAACGAAGACGTGCAGCGCGCGATTCTTTCCGCGATTGCGGCCAAACCCACCGGCTCAATCACCAACGCGGAGCTGCGGTCCGCGACCGCGGATGCCCTCGCGACCCAGATCAGTCCGACCTTCCTGCGAGCATTTCGCCGAAACCTCCGGCGCATGCTGCTCAACGGCGAGCTAACCAGCCGCAACCTCGGCGCGGTTTTAAAGGCGGCCCAATGAGAGCAGCGGTCAAGGTTGGCGATTTTGTAAAGGTCCACGGCTACATCGGCGAGGTTATCGAGGTGCGCGACAACGGCTTCTGGTACGAAACCGAGAACGACGGTGAGCGGATCTTTTATCAATTCGCTTGGACGATCGAAAGCCAACCACGGACCTG
>Ga0209526_10002150_pt1 | contig 13271 bp, 12 predicted proteins | sample JacPinW_OM2H0_M1_FD_188566 | JGI IMG/M metagenome (GOLD analysis project Ga0209526, IMG submission 188566) | Forest soil microbial communities from Algoma, Ontario, Canada - Jack Pine, Ontario site 1_JW_OM2H0_M1 (SPAdes) (version 2) | ecosystem: Environmental > Terrestrial > Soil > Boreal... | reverse complement strand
CATCTTCTCCCGCATCAATCTGCGCCGCTACGGGGAGGATCTCACCAGCCGCTATTATGTCGTGTCACGCGAGACACTGTTTCAGTCACCGGTTGCGCTCACGCCTTATTCCAGTGACGTGCGGATCGACGAAACCGCACTCGGCGCCATTATCGATGCAGCCTATGCAGCCGCCGGTATCAAAGCGGAGGAAATCGATACCGGGGTCGTTATTCTCACAGGTGAGGCACTGCGGCGCGAAAATGCGCAAGCCATTGCCGCTCTGATCGCGGAGCAACGCGGCGATTTCGTTACTGCCACTGCCGGGCACCATATGGAGTCGATGCTGGCGGCCTACGGCTCCGGTGCCTCAAAGGCGTCCTACGATGGCAACACACGCATTCTCAATATCGACATCGGCGGCGGTACCACCAAGCTCGCCCTGGTCGAGAAAGGCAATGTGATTGCGACCGCGGCACTGCATATCGGGGGACGGCTGCATGTCGTCGAGGAGAACGGCCGGGTGGTCCGACTTGATCCCGCGGGCAAATTTCACGCCCGGGAAGCCGGATTGAGCTTAAGCCGCGGCGATGTACTCTCACCTTCCCAACTCGACCGAGTGGCCGAGAACATGGCGGAACTACTGATGGCTGCGCTCACGCGCCGGCCGCTGCCGCGCGCGATCGAGCATCTTTATTTGACCGATCCGCTCATCGATTTCGGCCATCTCGACGGCATCATGTTCTCCGGCGGTGTCGGCGAATATGTCTATGGCCGCGAGCAGCGCGATTTCGGCGATATGGGGCGGCGGCTCGGCAACGCCATCCGCCGCCGCATCGACAATGGCGCGTTGCCATGGCCGCTGCTGCCGGCCGGCGAATGCATTCGCGCGACTGCTCTCGGGGCCTCCGAGTACAGCGTGCAGCTCAGCGGCAACACCAGCTATATCACAAAACCGGGTGAGCTCCTGCCGCGGCGCAACCTGCAGGTTCTGCAGCCGTCCTATGAGTGCGGCGACGTGATTGATCCCGCGGCTCTCGCCGGGGCCATCCGTTCGCATTTTACCGCTTTCGATCTCATCGAGGGAGAAGGCGAAGTGGCGCTGGCGCTGCGCTGGAGCGGGGCGCCGTCCTACGAGCGTGTGTCGGCCTTTGCCGAAGGAATCCGCCATGGGCTTGCGAGGACCATCGAGCGCAGGAAGCCACTCTACGTCATGCTCGACGGCGACATTGCGCAAACGCTGGGCGCTATTCTGCGCGAGGAGCTGCTGGTGGAGAGCGAAATCCTGGCGATTGATGGCGTCGTGCTGAGGGACTTCGATTACATCGATCTCGGCCGCATCCGCATGCCGTCCTACACCGTGCCGGTGACCATCAAATCACTGCTGTTCAGCGAGGATCCGCGCCGCGGCCGACCGGTCCAGCGCATTCACCATCACGATCACGATCATGATCATCATCATGACCATGCCGATTACCCCCATCATCATGGTGAGCACCATGCTCATCACCACCACGCCGGTGCTGGCCATCACCACCATCATCGCGAGCACGATTAGGTCGTTCTGTCCGTGAGCGATGTGCTGGTCATGGCGCCTCGGCCGGCATTTGCCCCGAGGCTTGAGCTCAAAACGGTGGTGATTGGGCTCTGTGTTGCGCTGGTCGCCTGGCTTGCACTCGTGCCGTTGGTGTTTCTGCTTTGGCAAAGCTTTCTGACACCGCAGACTGCATCAGTCGCGTCACGCTATACTCTCGAAAATTATTGGGCGGCCTATTTTCGCTCCGAGACGGCCGAACTGTTCCTCAACTCGGTCGAATTCGCATCGGGCTCCGCGCTTCTGGCGCTGATCCTCGGCACCGGCCTCGCCTGGATGAACGAGCGCACCAACACGCCGTGCAAAGCGCTGTTCTTCGCGCTTGCGATCATTCCTCTGGTCATACCCGGCGTCCTCTTCACGGTGTCCTGGATCATGCTCGCGAGCCCCAAGATCGGGCTCATCAACCTCGCGCTGCAGAAGCTCCTGCACAGGGATACCGTGTTCCTGGACATCTACAGCATGGCGGGAATGATCTGGGTGGACGGCCTGCACTATTCTCCCATGGCTTTCCTGCTGATGACGGCCGCCTTTCGCTCGATGGACCCTTCGCTCGAGGAGCAGGCCGCCATGAGCGGCGCCTCGATGCTGCAGACCGCGCGGCGGATCACGCTCAAGCTTGCCTGGCCGGCGGCGGTCGGCTCGCTGCTGATCCTTTTTGTGCGTGCAATCGAATCGTTCGAGGTACCGGCGCTGCTTGGGCTTCCGGTCGGCATTCACGTCTATACGTCGTCGATCTATCAGGCCATCCATCAATACCCGAGCGAGGTTGGACTTGCCTCGGCCTATGCGGTCACATTGCTTCTCCTCACCTCGATCGGCATCTACGCGCAGTCCCGGCTCTCGCAGCAGGGCAGCCGCTATGCCACAGTGACCGGCAAGGGATTTCGCCCGCGGACCATCGATCTGGGCCGATGGCGCTACCTCACAGCTGCGATCTTCATCGTCTATTTCATTGTCATTGTGCTGCTGCCCTTTCTGGTGCTGGTGTGGTCGTCCCTGCAAAGGTTCTACAGCGCGCCATCGTGGCAGGCGCTGCGCCGCGTGAGCCTCGATTCCTATCGCGCCGTGCTCGATTATCCGCAATTCGGCCAGACCGTGTGGAACAGCATGGTGCTCGCTGTCTCGACCGCGGCCGCCATCATGCTGCTCTCCGCGGTTATCTCCTGGATCGTGGTGCGCACGAAGCTGCGAGGACGGTGGTTGCTCGACAATATTGCGTCCTTGCCGCTCGTCTTTCCCGGCCTGGTGCTGGGGCTTGCGATCATGGTCTGTTATCTCACCGTGGATATCGGCATCTACGGCACGCTGTGGATCATGTTCATCGCCTATGTCACGCGTTTCCTGCCCTACGGGATGCGCTACAATTCGAGCGCCATGTTGCAGATCCACAAGGAGCTTGAGGAATCGGCGGCAATGAGCGGCGCCTCCTGGAGCATGACCTTCCGCCGCGTGATCCTGCCGCTGCTCAAGCCGGGGCTGCTGGCGGGCTTCATCTACGTGATGATCGTCTCGATCCGCGAGCTTGCGAGCTCGATCCTGCTCTATTCGCCGGGCACGGAAGTGGTGTCGATCATGATATGGGAGCTGTGGCAGAATGGGCAGTATGTCGAGCTTTCCGCGCTGGGCGTGATGCTGATCATCGCGCTGTTCTGTCTGGTGCTGCTGGCGCAGCTCCTCGGCCGCAGATTCGGAATCGCTGAAGCCTGACGCGAGGTCGCCGTGCTGAGCGTGCGAGCGCTGTTCACCGAATACGGCACCAAGGGCGCGCCAGTCAAAGCCGCCCAGAATGTCGCGTTCGAGGTGCCGCGGGGCAAGCTGTTTACCCTGCTCGGCCCCTCCGGCTGCGGCAAGACGACCACCTTGCGCTCGATTGCCGGACTGGAGAAGCCGACCTCGGGCGAGATCGAGATCGACGGCCGCCTCGTCTATTCCTCCGCAAAAGGCATCTTTGTCGCGCCAAACAAGCGCAATTTCGGCATGGTGTTTCAATCCTATGCCATCTGGCCGCACATGAACGTGTTCCAGAATGTGGCGTTCCCGCTCGAAGTGCGCCGCCTCGGCAAGAAACAGATTCGCGACAAGGTCATGCAGGTGCTTCATGCCGTCGCGCTCGATGAGCTGGTGGAGCGCGACGCCACCAAGCTCTCCGGCGGTCAGCAGCAGCGGCTTGCGCTGGCGCGGGCGCTGGTGATGGAACCGCAGCTCCTGCTGCTCGACGAGCCCTTGTCCAACCTTGATGCCAAGCTGCGCGACCGCATGCGCTTCGAGCTCAAACGGCTGCAGCGCGAACTCAGTCTCACAACGGTCTACGTGACCCATGATCAGAACGAGGCGCTGGCGCTCTCGCACGAGATCGCGGTCATGAATGAAGGTAAGGTCGTGCAGATCGGCACCCCGCGCGCGATCTACGAGCGCCCGCGCGACCGGTTTGTGGCCGATTTCGTGGGCGACACGAATCTCATCGCCGGGACCGTAGGCGCGCTTGCAGACGGGCGCTGCGTCGTGCGCTCGGCGCTGGGCGACATCAGCGCGCTGCCAGCCGAGGGCGTAAGCAAGGACGCTGACGTGGTAATTTCCATACGCCCGGAGGACGTGGAGCTCTGCGAGGGCGAGCCGCAACGCGGTAATGACGACAATGTCTGCCGGGGCACGGTGACCGGCAGGGATTTCCTCGGCGACTATATGGATTTTCACGTCACCGTCGGCGATCTTGTCGTTCTGGCCAAGGCGCATCCTTCACTACGAACACCGACAGGCGATCCGATTTACCTGAAAATGAAGGCTGAGAAATGCGTCGCAATTCCAGTATCCAGGCACCCCCACTCGAAACCTGCCCCGGTTGCGGCGGACGCAACGGTGCGACTTAACAAATAATGGGGCCGGATACTTTCATGGCGACATACAAGCTCCTGTTGCTGGCGGGGGACGGAATCGGGCCCGAGGTCATAGTCGAAGTTAAGAAGCTCATCGCCTGGATGAATGCCAATGGTCTGGGGCAATTCGAAACCGCGGAAGCTCTTGTGGGCGGCGCCTGCTACGACGCTCACAAAGTTGCCATCCAGGATGCGACCATGGCCGCCGCGCAGGCGGCAGATGCGGTGATCTTCGGCGCGGTGGGCGGACCGAAATGGGATAGCGTGCCCTATGATGCGAGGCCGGAGGCCGGCCTTCTGCGGTTGCGCAAGGAGCTCGGCCTTTTCGCCAACATCCGGCCGGCGATCTGCTATCCGGCGCTTGCCGACGCATCGAGCCTCAAGCGCGAAGTGGTGGACGGCCTGGACATCGTCATCCTGCGGGAGCTCACGGGCGGAGTGTATTTCGGCGAGCCCAAGACCATCACCGATCTCGGTAACGGGCAAAAACGCGCCATCGATACCCAGGTCTACGATACCTACGAGATCGAGCGCATCGCGCGTGTGGCGTTCGAGCTCGCGCGCCGGCGGCGCAACAAGGTCACCTCCATGGAAAAGCGCAACGTCATGAAGACGGGCGTGCTGTGGCACGAGGTGTTTGCCGCGCTGCACGAGCGCGAATTCAAGGACGTGACGCTCGAGCATCAGCTCGCCGACGCCGGCGGCATGCAGCTCGTGCGCTGGCCAAAGCAGTTCGACGTCATCGTCACGGATAATCTGTTCGGCGACATGCTTTCCGACATCGCGGCGACGCTCACCGGCTCACTCGGCATGCTGCCGTCTGCGTCGCTTGGCGAGGTCGATAGCAGGACAAAAAAACGCAAGGCGATGTACGAGCCGGTGCATGGCTCGGCTCCCGACATTGCCGGCAAGGCAATAGCGAACCCGATTGCCATGCTCGCGTCCTTCGCCATGGCGCTGCGCTATTCCTTCAGCCGCGACAAGGAAGCCGGCCTGATCGATCGTGCGATCGCGTCCGTTCTCGCCAAGGGGCTGCGCACCGCGGATATCAAGGCCGACGGCAGCACAGTCGTGAGCACCGCCGAGATGGGTGATGCAATCATCGACGAAGTGAAACAGCTCGCGGCGTGAGCGCCTGCCGGCGCGACTGCTACCAGCCGTATGGATTGTTGCGCCCCGGCAGATCGAACGGGCCGGGCAAGGGAGAGCGGTGCCAGCCGACCCGCCCTCCCACATTGGTGACGACGTCGAGAGGCGTATGGGTGGGCGGAAAGGCGTAATCGGTAAATTTGCGCTCGCCCGGCAGCACCTCGGTGCCGGCATCCAGGAATGAACGGCGCATCACGAGCACGCGCGAGCGCGGCCGGCCGGCAACGACCCTCGGCGTGGTCGAGTACGCGTAATAATAGCGCTTGGTCCTGGTCTGCGAGGAAGCCGGCGTCACCGCGATTGCCGTCAACGCGATCACCAGAGCGCACGCCCCCGCCCAGCAGGCTTCGATTCTCATGGTTCTCCTCGTGCGCCGTGCGGCAACGGGCCTCGCGACTCGTGTGACCGTGACAGAGAACTGTGTCGGAAATTCCACGACCTGCCGCGCAAGCTCCTTGTTCCCCCGAAATCGACGTTGTCAGCGACGCGTTTCTCCCCTAGAAGCCATCCGCCGCGCCTGTCGTGCGGGCAATGCCGCGCCGCCGAAAGCTTCGGAGAGTTAACAATGGGTTACAAGGTTGCAGTGGCAGGTGCCACCGGCAATGTCGGGCGCGAGATGCTTGCCATTCTGGCCGAACGCGCCTTTCCGGCTGACGATGTCATCGCGGTTGCCTCGCGCCGCAGCCAGGGCGTTGAAGTCTCCTATGGCGACAAGACACTCAAGATCAAAGCGCTCGAGCATTGCGATTTCTCCGATGTCGACATCTGCCTGATGTCGGCGGGGTCGGCGGTGTCGAAGGAGTGGTCGCCCAGGATCGCGGCGGCCGGCGCGGTCGTGATCGACAACTCATCGTGCTGGCGCCTGGACGCCGACGTGCCGCTGATTGTGCCTGAGGTCAACGCCGACGCGGTCACCGGCTTCCGCAAGAAGGGCATCATCGCCAATCCGAACTGCTCGACCGCCCAACTCGTTGTCGCGCTCAAGCCGCTGCATGATAAGGCGCGGATCAAGCGCGTCGTGGTGGCGACCTATCAATCCGTGTCCGGCGCGGGAAAGGAGGCGATGGACGAGCTGTTCGCGCAGACGAAAGCGGTCTATACGCTCAACGAGACCGAATCGAAGAAATTTCCCAAACGCATTGCATTCAACATCATCCCTCAGATCGATGCGTTCATGGAGGACGGCTTCACCAAGGAAGAATGGAAGATGATGGCCGAGACCAAGAAGATCCTCGACCCGAAGATCAAGCTGGTCGCCACCTGTGTGCGCGTGCCCGTCTTCGTCGGCCATTCGGAAGCCGTCAATATCGAGTTCGAAGACCCGATCACTGCGGATGAGGCGCGCGAGATATTGCGCAACGCCCCGGGCTGTCTCGTCATCGACAAGCGTGAGCCCGGCGGCTACGTGACGCCGTACGAGGCGGCGGGCGAGGATGCGACCTATATCAGCCGCATTCGCGAAGATCCCACGGTCGAGAACGGGCTCGCGCTGTGGTGCGTCTCCGATAATTTGCGCAAAGGCGCAGCGCTCAATGCCGTCCAGATCGCGGAATGCCTGATCAACCGCAATCTGATCCAGGCCAAACGCAAGGCAGCATAAGCAGCCCCTATGCCCAGATCGCCATTCGCAAACCGAAGCCGTCGCGTTCGGGCGGATCGGGAAACGGCTGCGCAAGGCCGGCGTGAATGCGCCGCGCAATCGCTGTGCATGCGAGTGCATCGAGGAGATCGTCCGGCCCCGCCCCTCTGGGCGCGCTGATGTTGACCAGTTCTGCCGGAATATCGGCGGCAACGAGCAGCCGTCTGCGCAACGCGAGGCCCGGCTCGTAACACCGGCCCTTCACCTTTTTAGGTTGATCGAGCGCGCGTTTCCCGTTGAGCCGCCAGAATGCAAGCTCGGGGTGCACCTCGAACACCCGATCAAATGCGCGTGCCTTCTCGCGCAGACATGCATCGACCTCGCGGATTTTCGGCGCCAGCATGAACAGCTGTTTCGACACTTTGCGCGGCGGGTCCGAGGTCAGCAGCGCGATGGCGCAAGCCTCCCGATAATCGTTCGCGGCGAGCGCTGCCCGTGAGGGTACGGAAAATACCGAGGATTGCCGCGCCCCAAGCAGCGGACGCACCAAGGATTCAGCTGCGCGTCCGCCGCGACCCGCGCGCTCGGGCAACCCGATCGGGATGTCGATTGCGATCACCGCCGGCTCTTCGGCGGCGTCGAGAAGGTCGGCAAAGCGCGCCACCACGCGCAGGCTCATCTCGCACCCCGCAACGCGCGCAAAAGCGACGAGCCAGCCAGCGGGACAACCATCGACCCCGGCGACCCACGTGTCGGCAGGGGCTTTATCGCGCCTTCGAAGATCTGACACTATCCGTGCGGGCCGCCTTCTCTTCTGCTTGCCCGCCCTCGCTACACCCCCACCCTTTCCCTCCCCCGCACGCGGGGGAGGGAAGGGTGCGGGCAGGAACATGCACCATGACCATCCGTCCGCGGCGAAGCGTCCTCTATATGCCGGGCTCAAACACGCGTGCAATCGAGAAAGCACGCACGCTTGCGGTCGATGCCATCATTCTTGATCTTGAAGATTCAGTCGCGCCGGAGGGTAAGGCGAGCGCCCGCAAGCAAGTGTCGGATGCAGTGATTGCGGGCGGGTTCGGCTCACGCGAGCTGATCGTTCGCATCAACGGCCTCGATACGGCATGGTGGCTCGAAGATCTCGACGTGGTGGCGAAAGCAAAGCCCGACGCCGTTCTGATACCGAAGGTATCGATCCCATCGCAGCTGGAGGATGTGGCGGAGCGGCTGGTTGACATCAGCGCCGATCACAGGATTCGCGTTTGGGCGATGATGGAGACGCCGCTCGCGATGCTCAATGCGCGCGAGATCGCGGCCGCAGCCAAGGACGCCGAGACCAGGCTTGCAGCCTTTGTGATGGGCACCAACGATCTTGCCAAGGAGACGCGGGCAAAGCTCACCTCCGGCCGCGCCGCCATGCTGCCGTGGCTGATGAACTGCGTTGCGGCGGCGCGCGCTTATGGTCTCGATATCCTCGACGGCGTGTTCAATGACCTCGCCGATGCCGAGGGCTTCGCGCGCGAATGCGCGCAAGGCCGCGACCTGGGCTTCGACGGCAAGACACTCATTCATCCCAATCAGGTCGCGGCCTGCAATGGCGCCTTCTCGCCGAGTGACGAAGAGGTCGCGCAGGCGAGGAAGGTCATCGCCGCCTTTGAGCTTCCGGAAAACCGCGACAAGGGCGTCGTGGCGCTCGATGGCCGCATGGTGGAGCGACTGCACGCCGACATGGCACGACGCACGGTTGCGATCGCGCAGGCGATCGGGGAGCGACGATGATCATCCCGCCATCATGCTCCGCTTCACGCGGGGCACCCAGTAATCCATGCACCAGCGGTGCGGGGCCGGCGTGCCAGTTTCTACAGGTGATTACTGGGTCGTCCGCTTTTCGCGGACGATGACGACCAATACGGAATCCGTCCGAAACCGCGCGCGCAGGTTGGGCGTTATTTCCGGAACAGCAGGAGATTGCCCATGCCCGAAATCCGCGAAAACAGCGACGTCGTGACTCAGATCACCACGGTCAAGCTGCCCTCGAGCAATCAGCCGGAAATTCTCAAGCTCATGCAAGAGCGCGCCCGCTTCATGGCCACGCAACCCGGCTTCGTATCGGTCAGCCTCCACCGCAGCGAAGACGGCAGCCACGTCGTGAATTACGTGCAATGGAAGAACCGCGAGCAGCTTGCGGCTGCTCACCATTCGCCCGAGTTCCGCAAGAAATGGCCGCGCTTCGGTGAATTGGTCAAAGAGGCCGAGCCCTGCCTCTACAAAGTCGAGCACGTGGAGGCGGCGTAAGTCAGGCGACGGACGACAGAGGACGGATATGCGTCGTCTGTCGTCCGTCTTCTTATATCCAGGGCCTTGCCGTCTTCGAGTTCTCCTCGAACCGCTCGATCTTGTCCTCCTTGACCATGGTGAGGCCGATGTCGTCGAGACCGTTGAGCAGGCAATGCTTGCGGTGCGGATCGACGTCGAATTTCACCACGCCGCCGTCGGGTCCTCTGATTTCCTGCTTCTCCAGGTCGATCGAGAGCGTCGCGTTGGCGCCGCGCTCGGCGTCGTCGAAGAGCTTCTCCAGATCGTCGCGTGCCACCTTGATCGGCAGCACGCCGTTCTTGAAGCAATTATTGTAGAAAATGTCGCCGAAGGAGGTGGAGATCACGCAGCGGATGCCGAAATCCATCAGCGCCCAGGGGGCGTGCTCGCGCGATGAGCCGCAGCCGAAATTGTCATCCGCAACCAGGATCTTCGCTTTGCGATACGCGGGCTTGTTGAGGACGAAATCGGGGTTCTCGCTGCCGTCATCCCGATAGCGTTTCTCCGCAAACAGGCCCTTGCCCAGGCCCGTGCGCTTGATGGTCTTGAGATACTGCTTGGGAATGACTGCGTCGGTATCGACGTTGATCATTCGCAGCGGAGCGGCGACGCCTTCGAGAGTGGTGAACTTTTGCATTCGCTCGTTCTATGTTTGCAAGGAGTGTGGTCCGACACAGCCTTGACGTGATCGTCTCATTGCGGAAAGCCTCAAGCGGCGCTCGCCTCGGAAAAGGCCGTCCATTGTTTTCATTGAAGAATTCGCCTTCATCCCGAAAAAACGCAACCCTTGATTAGTAATTTTCAGTCAGTACAACCGAAAATATAGTTTCGCAAACAGCTCCAATCGTTGCTTCGGGGACGGATTCGCCCCACGGATCGAATATATCAAATCCTCGATTTGTAGTCAATTGAGATTTTCCCGATTTTCCATGCTTTTGCTGTCATCGCGTGTCACAGGTGTGTGAGTGATGAGCCGGTCACGCACGGGCGCCACGCAAATGAACCGCACGATCTTCTCGCTGCTGCTCGCCTTCGGCCTGCTCTCGTTCGCAGTTCCCGGCGCGGAGAATGCGCGCGCGCAGACGAGCGAGGCCGCGCGCGAAAATTCATACCGGCCCGCGCGGGTGCGGCCGCGCATCCGCGTCGCCCCGGCCTACCCCTACCGGTTCTATTCCACCACTTATCCGGTGCCGTACAAATACGAATATCCCGGCCCCGGCGCGGTGCGCGACTGCACATCATGGCTTGCGCAGGAAAACCGTCCGAGCGGACCGGTCATCGTGCCGAGGATGCGCTGCTGGTGGGAGCGGTGATGTGTAGCCCGCATAGCCACCGGGTCGGCGCGAAGCGCCGCCCAATGGCAGGCTCCGCGACATAGCTTCACCCGGGTATCGCTACGCTCACCCGGGCTACGCCCAGTCTCTCACATCGACGAAATGGCCGGCGATGGCAGCGGCTGCCGCCATGGCGGGAGAGACGAGGTGGGTGCGGCCCTTGTAGCCTTGGCGGCCCTCGAAATTCCGGTTGGATGTGGAAGCGCAGCGCTCGCCGGGCGCGAGCTTGTCGGGGTTCATGGCAAGACACATGGAGCAGCCGGGCTCGCGCCACTCGAACCCGGCCTTGAGCAGGATCTGGTCGATCCCCTCCGCTTCGGCCTGCTCCTTGATCAGTCCCGAACCCGGCACGACCATGGCCTTGACGTTGGAGTTAACGCGCTTGCCGTCGACCACGCGCGCCACGGCGCGCAGGTCCTCGATGCGGGAATTGGTGCAGGACCCGATGAAGACCCGGTCAATGGCGATGTCGGTGATCTTCTCGCCGCCCTTGAGACCCATGTAGGAGAGCGACGTCTCGGCGGCGCGGCGCTTGTTTTCGTCAGAGATATCCTGCACCCGCGGCACCCGTCCGGTCACTGCAACGACCTGCTCGGGGCTCGTGCCCCAGGTCACGAGCGGCGGCAGCTTGCTCGCATCAAGCCTGATCTCGCGGTCGAAATGCGCGCCCGCATCCGAATGCAACGTCTCCCAGAAGCGCATGGCCGCATCCCACTGCTTTCCTTTCGGGGATTTGGGCCGATCCTTGAGATAGTCGAAGGTCTTCGCGTCGGGAGCGATGAAGCCTGCCTTGGCGCCCGCTTCGACCGACATGTTGCAGACCGTCATCCGGCCCTCCATCGAGAGGGTGCGGATTGCCTCGCCGGCATATTCGAGTGCGTGGCCGGTACCGCCGGCCGTGCCGATCTCGCCGATGATGGCGAGGATGATGTCCTTTGCGGTGACCCCTTGCGGCAGCTTGCCGTCCACGACGGCGCGCATGTTCTTCGACTTGGTCTGGATCAGCGTCTGGGTGGCAAGGACGTGCTCCACCTCTGAAGTGCCGATGCCGTAGGCGAGCGCGCCGAAGGCGCCGTGGGTCGCGGTATGGCTGTCGCCACACACGAGCGTGGTGCCGGGCAGCGTGAAACCTTGCTCCGGGCCGATGATGTGCACGATACCCTGCCGGCGGTCGAACTCGTCGAAATATTCAAGCCCGAAGAGCTTTGCATTCTCGGCGAGACAGGCGATCTGTGCCGCGCTTTCCGGGTCCGGATTGGGCAGCTTGCGGTCGGTGGTGGGGACGTTGTGGTCGACGACGCACAAGGTCTTGTCCGGCGAACGCACCTTGCGGCCGGCCAGCCGCAGGCCCTCAAAGGCCTGCGGGCTCGTGACCTCGTGCACGAGGTGACGGTCGATATAGATGAGGCACGTGCCGTCGGGCTGCTCATCGACCAGGTGATCTTCCCAGATCTTGTCGTAAAGGGTGCGGGGCATGTCGGGTCCTGTGCTTTGCCGTCTTTTTATTCACTCGTGAGCGGGAAAAAAAGATGCGTTAGCGCAGAATGCTTTGCGATGATGCACGTGCGGTACCACAGGGTTCCCTCCCCCGCTTGCGGGGGAGGGACAGGGAGGGGCACACGCAAGAAGTGATCGAGTTCGCCCCCACCCCAACCCTCCCCTGCAAGCGGGGGAGGGAGCAAGCCCGTCGCGCCGCACCGCTGTACCCTACCGCCACGCCGTGAGCACGAGTAGGATCGCAGCTATTCGCAGGGAGGATTTCATGGCCAGAGCAAAGCTCAAATCGGCAAAGCTCAAATCGACAAGGCTCAAATCGACAAGGCTCAAATTGACGTCGCAGCGCAGGGCGCAGAGGGCGGCCCCGAAGCGGCGCTCGCGCGAGCGCACTGCCGCGCGCAAAAGGCCAGCCCAGAAGTTCACGGTCAGCCATCATCGGGAAGAAGATTTCGAGGGCGGGTTGCGGCGCTATGCGAAATACCGCGACCTCGGCATTGCCGACGCCACCAACGCAATGGTGCGCGCGCACGTAATCCGTTTCGTCCCACCATGCCGTCCGGAAGAGGTTTCCAAGCGCCATTACCACGACGTCGATTTCCAGATGGTCTATGTGCTCAAGGGCTGGATCAAGACCGAGCTCGACGGCCAGGGCGCGATCGTGATGCGCCAGGGCAGCGCGTGGATCCAGCCGCCGCGCATCGAGCACGTCGTGCTCGATTATTCCGATGACTGCGAAGTGCTGGAAGTGATCTTGCCCGCGGAGTTCAAGACGGTCGAGCTGGAGTAGCCGCGCCGTAGGGTCGTAGGGCGGATTAGCGCTTATCCGCCGAAGGCGGATGGCGCGTAATCCGCCGCCATCTCGCCCCCTGAACCCGATGCCAAGAGTTACGGGCGCTCTCCGAACTTGCCTGCAATCTCGATTTTGCCGGCCCAATCCGCGGGAAAGATGC
>Ga0209526_10002149_pt1 | contig 13271 bp, 14 predicted proteins | sample JacPinW_OM2H0_M1_FD_188566 | JGI IMG/M metagenome (GOLD analysis project Ga0209526, IMG submission 188566) | Forest soil microbial communities from Algoma, Ontario, Canada - Jack Pine, Ontario site 1_JW_OM2H0_M1 (SPAdes) (version 2) | ecosystem: Environmental > Terrestrial > Soil > Boreal... | reverse complement strand
CTTCGCCACTGGCATCGGCTCGACGGACCTGGCGTGCGTGATGGCGCTCGGCGAGCTGTGGTTCCGCGTCCCGGAGACGCTGCGCTTCGTCTATCACAACCGGCTCGGCGACTGGGTGGAGATTAACGGTGTCACCGGTGAAGTGGCGGAGCTCGGAATGTTTCATACCGTACTGCTCGAGACGGGGAACTGGACGGACTCGGGCCATCCGACCGGCCGGCGCGTGACGTTTACAAATAGCTTTGCGATCGAGGGTCACTATTTTAATTTTTCGACCTCGGGGCAGTGGCTGTGGGATGAGTTACAGATTGTTTTGCCGGCCGGCCAAAATCCATATCCGATCGTCGACGCGATCCAGAAGAAAGTTCTGGAAGCGACGTCGGAAGGTACACGGCAGGCCGAGCAGGAATGGAAGGGTGCAGCAAAATCGCGCGACATGAACACGATCTCGGCGGCGCCTGCGATCAACGTCAAGCCCGTCATCGGCGGAACCGAAATTTCCGTACGTTATATCACGCGCGCGAACGAGCGCTCTCAATTGCGCGCGAAGCTAAACCATGCTGCGGTCGATCTGCTTGGGCAAGGACTTGTGCCGCCGCCCGCTTCTGAGTCGCTGAAGCCCGCGCTCACATCAAGCTGACTATTGGAATACGGTTACCCGCGTCGCAAACTTCGCTGGGGCAAACATGAATGTCTTCTTTGCAGACTTGATTTCCAGCTTGGCCTTTGCCTGGTCGATCGAATACGCAGCCTTTTTCATGCGCTGTCGTCACGAACGCGATTTCCGGCAGAATCCCCGTACGATGTGTTCGGGTTGGCCTGCTTACCCAAGCCGACCGCCAGTCTTCCGAGGACGAGAACAGGAGTCTTTTTCGAGCCATGCCTTGAGCCATCACGTCGTAACCGGGCCGCGCTTCGTAGGGACCAGTTGCCCGTAAACTGGAGTGGCCCCTTCCGATCGGGATACCCCAAGTCCAACTTCGACAGACGGTCAACTTTGAAGTCTTCGACCACGACATCGGAAACTGCCGCAAACCGTTTGATGAGCGTAATGCCCTCTGGTCGGCCCAGATCAATCGTGATTGATCGCTTGTTCCGATTGCATGAGAGGTAGTGAGCATTCTCCGTCCCGTCCTGCCCCTCTTTGTCCTTAACCTAGGCAGGGCCCAGCCGCGCGCCTCTGGTCTCGAGCGCCTGGGCGCTCAACTTTTGAGGATTTCTGCTCCCCGATCCCCGAGTAGCTGCCTGCAGGAGGGCTCCGCCAACGCCCGACGGGAGGTCCAGAAGGCGCGCGCCTGACAGTGCTCCCTCGGTCACAACCATCCCCTTTCAATCTCACCGAACCCGGACAGCGACAGATTAGATCCCACGGCCGCCAATCGGGCCGGCTCCTTAAAGGAAACCGCTTGAAGCGAGCGGATCTGACTTGTTCCCGTTCGCGGTTAGATCTCGGTCTTGTGGGGCACGATAATTTCCCTGGTGCTCGACTGCAAGTTAGGCACAAGCCAGCGAAAAAGGAGGGTTGCAGCTATTCCCCCTGCGACTTGGGCGACGATGAATAGCGGAACATCAGCGAGACGAATGCCCGCGAATGTGCCGCTCAGCGATCGGGCGATAGTTACGGCAGGATTGGCGAACGATGTCGATGCGGTGAACCAATAGGCAGCCGTGATATAAGCTCCCACGGCGAGTGGGATTGCACTCGAACGGAACCGCGAGCAACCCCAGATTACCGATAGGAGGCCGAACGTCGCAACGAATTCACTAAAGCCCTGCGCCGCCCCACTGCGAATATGATGCGATAGGGACAATAGGGGCAGACCAAACATGGTGTGAGCGACTACTGCTCCGGTAACGCCTCCTAGGATCTGAGCGCAGATGTATGCCGGAGTTTCGGCCCAAGGCACACCGCCCTCTATCGCATCCCCCAGCGTAACGACAGGGTTGAAATGAGCACCAGAGATTGGACCAAATGTGAAGATCAAAGCCATAAGGGCAGCGCCTGTTGCGATGGTGTTAGAGAGAAGAGCCAAAGCAACGTTGCCGTTGGAAAGCCGCTCGCCCATTATCCCTGAGCCAACAACGGTCGCAACAAGGTATGCAGTGCCAATGAATTCTGCAAAGAGGCGGCGGGGCAGCGAGATTGTCATTGCCGGCCGATGCGATCAATTTCCTTCTGGATTGCAAGCTTTTCAAGGCTGGAGAGGGGCAGGCACAAAAGCAAACTAATTCTGCGCTCGAGAATCATATACGCCTCACGAAAAGCAAGCTCGATTTGTTCTGGGGTTCCGGATAGCGCCGCGGGGTCAGGGACGCCCCAATGGGCGGTCAGGGGTTGTCCAGGCCACACCGGGCAAACCTCATCGGCGGCGTTGTCACACACGGTAAACACAAAATCCATCTTCGGCGCGGCCGGTTTTGCGAATTCGGCCCAGTCCTTGCTACGCAGACCAGCTGTAGGTAACTGAGCAACCCCTAATTGTTTTAGAGCCTCGGGACGAATTACTCCCGTCGGATGGCTTCCCGCACTATATGCAGTGAAATTGGGTTTGCCTTTCTGATTTAGAATACCCTCAGCCATGATAGAGCGGGCAGAATTCCCGGTGCAGAGGAAGAGAACATTGTAACGTCGGTGCATGTTTGTCAATCCTCGGCGGATTCTGCCGGCGTGCAGCAGGCCGGTCCGCAGCACACCTTAGGCTTTGCCGTGGACGGTTTGACGGCCCGGATGAACGCACTCATGAACTTGCCATCGGCCTCCGCCGCAAGCGTGTCCACGTCCAGACCCTTTTCGGATAGAAATTCACGTGCATCTTCGACGTGGTAAATACGGGTCGGCTCGATCTCGATCTCCTCAAAACCTGCAGAAGCAAGCTTGTCGCGGTATTCACCTTCTTCAAGCGCTCCTGCTATGCAGCCTACCCAGAGAAGCATGCTATGACGAATTTGCGGAGAGATTTCGCCTCGCGTGGCGACGTCGGAAATGGCAAATCGTCCGCCTGGCCTTAGGACGCGGAAGGCCTCGCCCAGTACGCGGTCTTTGTCAGAAGACAGGTTAATGACACAATTCGAGATAATCACATCGACCGAATTGTCAGGCAGGGGAATATGCTCGATCTCGCCTTTCAAGAACTCCACATTGTCGGCCCCGGCCCTGCGCTTGTTCTCATTCGCGAGTGCGAGCATTTCATCCGTCATGTCAAGACCGTATGCTTTGCCTGTGGGACCCACGCGCCTGGCTGAAAGTAGAACATCGATACCCCCGCCGGAACCGAGATCGAGGACGATTTCCCCGGGGTTTAGTGTGGCCAAGGCGGTCGGGTTTCCGCAACCGAAGGAAGCTTGGAGAGCCTCCTCGGGGACTTGCCCTGTCTGGGTCGCATCGTAGAGATTGGAAGTAATCGGATCGCAACCCGATTCGCCTGCTGGGGCCGATCCGCAGCAACGGCTGCCGCCTTCGACTCTCAAGGCTGCCTGTCCATATTTTTGCTTAACCATTTCCTTCATGTCTGTGCTATTCACGAACTCCTCCTACCCGCAGATTTCCATGATGTCTCGCGGTTTGAGCGCCTTGTTTCGGGTGCAGCACTCCGCATATAGGAACCTCAGCAGGTCCTGAAGCGCTTCTGTGTTTGCCGTGTAACGCAAGAATGTGCTCTCGCGCTGCACCCGGACGAGGTCTTCATTCTTGAGCTTGTCGAGGTGATGGGAGAGAGTCGAATTCGGAATCTCCAATTCCTCCTGAATGTCGCCAACAACGAGACCCTCGGGATGGGCAGACAACAGCAGTTGCATGATCCGCAGCCTCGGTTCGGTTCCCATGGCTGACAACATGTCGGCATATTTTACCAACTGGTCCGTCGGTTTCCTGGTTTGAGCGGATGCCATATTTCTATATTTGCAGAAGTATGGATACCCTGTCAAGAGGATTCGGAACAGTAAACAACAGGGCCGGTAGAATTACTATTTTCATATCTGCCCCCCTCCGGAACTAAGACAATTTCCCTGTTGGTCGGAAAATCACACTCGACTCGGCCGAAGTGCCGGTACAAAACAGGCCCAGAGCTATGGTGGTCCATTGCGGGACAAGTTAAAGGCCATCAGTTCGCCAAAATGTTATCCGGGAACGAAATGAGAGAGGTTCGAGGTCTGACTTGCATCTGCGAAGCATGATTGATGAGGTTTTGATTTAGGCGGCTCGTTCGTACCGATGGTGCAGACCGCCTACGCTTACGCGTCCAATGAACGTCAGCGGCCGATACCATTCCAGCGGATTCTTTCAGATGAACACCGCTGCACGGGGAATCCAACCGTTGTGCTCATTCACGCGCCCGTAGAGCTCACGGCAGTCACCATGTCTTGGCTACTGGCCTCAACATGACCCAGGTGCTTCCGCCATCTTCAGATTCGCAGCCAACCGATTCTCCCGTTCTCAGGGACGGGTTTGCGAAATTACTGGCTAGGTGTCGATAGGCGCGAAGAATGGTCGCCAGCGAGCGTGAATCGTGCTTGCTCATCGCTTTCAACGCGGCCAAGAACTCTAGGAGTTCAGTGGTAAACTGACTTCGACCGTCGTACCGCTCCCAGTCGATTGAATGTTCATCTGTCCGCCTAATTCTCTGATCCGTTCGCGCATGCCAGAAATGCCCACTCCAAGCGTCGGGATATTGGCCTGGAATTTGCTCACGGTTTCCGGCGGTATTCCGCGTCCTTCATCTGAGATTTGAAGTGTAGCCTGTCGAGCATCTATCGCGATCCTAATTCGAGCCACTCGACTCCCGGAATGCCGATTAATATTGGAAAGACCTTCTTCGACCACTCTGAACAGTACGCTTTCGATCTCCCTGGGCAACCTGTGAAGAGTCTGCGCCGTATCCAATTCAACTCGAATTCCGCGTTGCTGAGCAAAATCCTCCGCGTACCACGATATGGCCGGGATTAGTCCCATGTCGTCGAGCAGCGGTGGATGCAGCGAGTATGAGACCGCTCTGATTTTGGTGTTGCAATGTTCAATCATCTCCAAGGCATTGGAAATCTGCGATATCCGCAAGCCGCCAATTGTGACATTTTCCCGCAGGGCCGCGCCGAGAGTCGTCTGAATACCTGGAAAGTATTCGCCAGTACTGCTGTATAACTCGCTCGATGTTCTTCTCCGCTCCTCGTCCTGCCGCTTTAGCAGGCGTGCACAGAGTAGCCTAAGGTTGTCTTCTGTAGATTTGCGGATCGCGAGCGACTCATCCGCTTTTTTTTGAATATCTCGGTCTAGCGCGACAGCTCCTTCCGCAAGAGCCTTCATCTGGTCCGCCATGGCTCGGGCGATCGATACCTCCAGGCTCAACATTTGAAAGGCATATTCCCTCCGTAGATGTTCCGTCACAAATAAGAGTAGGAGGCAACAATATCTGACCGTGCTGACGTCCGGTGAACCTCCGAGAAGGACCAAAACAGACCCATCGTTCAGCCGGAACCCGAGTGCCTGTATCGGCGTGCCGTCTTCTGGTCGGAACAGTTCTCCCTGATGTTCCCCCTCGCGGAGACAAGCTTTTACAAAGTCCTGCCACGCTCGACCCTCAGGAAGGATCTCGGGAAACCCTGTACCCGGAATATGTGTTCCGGTGTTGGGATCTGCTACAAACAGTATTAAATCTTCAGCTTCCAGATATTGAGCGAGTGCAACCGATGCATTTCTCCGCCTGTCTGGATCGGTTAATTCCGTAAGAAGCCCGAGAACCTTCAGCATGGCTCAACGACACTCGAGATCCGCGTTACGAGCGAGAAACCCCGCCCTCAAGAACTTGGTGGAACCATCGGAATTTGTACTTTTCACGAGCGAACGATGAAGCGACGCTGCCCTGCCGTTCGCGCCCTTTACGAATCCCGCGTTGCGGAGGGCCTGCCGGGTAGGTTTCTTGCCGCACTGCAGGGGCAGCAAAAACATGGAGTATCGCAAGTCAGCCCAGTCCGAGGGGCATAGGTAAAACTACCCATTATAGATATCAGTAGTATTTGGGAGTCAAGTCCATATTATTGTTTCGGCAGGACTTTGATGCCACGTTGCGTCCGAGCTTGGTGTCGTGGGCCTGGCCTTCTCCCATCCCGCCTGTGCTGATTGGGGTGGGCGCGTGTCGTTTTCTTCAAGATGGCCCCCAGCAGGCCTGGGACTGCCCACGCGTTGAGGTGATGATGTCGTCCGGGCGGTCGGCAGACCGCACCCATCGCAGTTGGTCGGACGGAACAAAGACGCCGCTGGCCCGCCGTGTCGAGGACGGGTTCCAGACTCCGATGCATCGAAAACAACGTACACACAAATGCACTCTGCAATGCGGGAATCTTTCGCGAGTACAAGGTTTACGAATTACCTCTGGATTGCATCGTTTTCCAGTAGAAATCACTCCGGGACGAAATGTCTAGTTGCAGGATATGGCCCCGCCGGTTGCCGAGCCGGTGGGGTTTTTGTTTGCCCGAATATGCATTTGGATGGTCGAATTAGGTCGGCGTCCAGACCGGAATCTGATAGGGTTTAACGGTTTGTAGGAGCGTCTTTATGCCTTGTCTCTTGCTGATCCTTTTCCTGGCTTTTCCTCGGATCGCCCTACTGCTGTTATTCTTGTTCTCGAATTACTTGCAGCGTGCTTACCATGGGCTAATTTTGCCTCTGCTTGGGTTCTTGTTCCTACCGCTAACAACGCTGGCTTACGCTTGGATGGCGAATACGGGGCAGCCTACAGCGGGGGTTAATTTGCTCATTCTGATCGTCACTGTTGTAGTCGACTTGGGGGGCCTCGGCGGTGGCGAGTATCATCGACGGACACGGTGGCTAGTGTAACGGCAACAAAAAGCCTTGCCCCGCATCGGCTGAAATTCCGAAGTGAATGAATAGCAGGATCCTGCAAAATTTCGACACCTATTGGCCAGCGTCAGTCAGAGTCCTTCGATTGCTGAAGCGTAGTATGAGCCACTTCATCGTCGCGAGGAAAATGAACCCACTAGCCTGGGCTATTCGCCATTTCTGTGTCGCCAAAAAGAAAAGATGCTCTAAAAGGTCGATGAACGCTGGGTTTTCGCGAACCCGGTATACCCTTTCGGAACATCCGCAACGTGACATCTTCTAGGGCACAGCTTAGTTTCTCGTTCTACCGTTCAAAACCTATCCATGTGGATGTTACGATGGGGAGGTCTGTAGTGATGCCGACCTCTTACCTCTTCGGGCTTCGACCAACACGATCGGAACATTTCCGCGAGTTCTTTTGTCTGATGCGAATTTAAGGATTAAGGTGCCGGGCTGAGACGCAACCCTCTGTGAATTGGAACTCGAACGATAGTTTGGTCACGCAACAAGTTCGCTCTGGGGTGCCTAGACGGCGCGCTGCGCCGCACCTTTCCCAAGAAAGTTCACCAACTCAGTGTTCACTTCGTCCGCGTGCGTCCAGGTTATACAGTGCGGCCCGTCCTTCACCACCGATAGGCGGGCTCCCTTGATCAGCTTGGCAGTCCGGGGCCCCGAGGCGGTGATCGGCAGAATCCTATCTGCGTCCCCGTGAATGACCAGCGCTGGCACATCCATTCTGTTCAGGTCCATTCGGAAGTCTTCATGCCAGGTTGGCACGCAAGCGAGGCTAGCGGTAGCTGAGGCGCCGGCTGCTAGGTTCCAGCTTGCCTGCACAGCCTGCTCGCTGACACGCTTGTTGAGGAGGAGGTCCGTGTTGTAGAAATTCTTGAAAAACTCCGTGAAGAACGCGTAGCGATCCGCGGCGACGGCTTTCTGGATCCCCTCGAACACACTGCCGTCGACCCCCTCCGGATTGTCTGGCGTCTTCAGAAGGAACGGCGGGACTCCGGAAATGATGACCGCCTTGCTCACGCCTTTTGACCCGTATTTCCCCAAGTAGCGGGCCACTTCGCCGCCACCCATGGAGAAACCGACCAGCGCAAAATCACGTAATTCCAGATGTTTTACCAGTTTGTGCAGGTCCTCGACGAAAGTGTCGTAGTTGTAGCCAGTTGTTGGCTGGCTGGACTTGCCGAAGCCTCTGCGGTCATAGGTGATGACACGGTGTCCTGCACCCAAGAGAACCGGCACCTGCTTCTCCCATGATGCACCGCTGAGTGGATATCCGTGAATCAGGAGAACCGGCTGACCAGAGCCGTGGTCCTCATAGTAGAGATCGATGTTGCCCGAGTTTTCCTTACCGACAGAAACGTATGGCATTGAACTCCTCCTTTTCTTGATCGTTTCAGGTTGAAGGTGATTTGATGTTGATGGTCATTGACTGAGCGCTTCCCCAGGTAGGCACCGCCAACTGAGTCAGGCGGGGGCCGCAAAGGTGCCAGGCTGCTCGCGGTGGCGCGCGACTCCCTCGTTCGCTCGCGGCTCGCCCGCAACAGGGCACACCGGACGCCAGCAGCGTCGAGGTCCGTGCAGTAGACCGGGATCCCGAGTTGTTGCCGCCACGACCCATCTAGACCGCCTGCGTCGACGCCATCGAATCCGAGTTCGTAGACGAGCCGTAGCACGACGGCCTTGGCTGCGTCGTCGTCACCCCCGACAGGCGGGGCGATGCGCCGGGGTGCCTGCAGGTCGGCCGAGGTCCCGCAGGTGATCAGCATAGATGTTGTTGAACGCCTTGACAACATGCGGGCGGGGCGTTCCTTCGACTGGAAGGCGGCAGCTCCCTTCTCGAAAAATTCTTTTTGACAGCGGCAAAACACCGTCGGCTGTAGGCTCTGTTCCTCACAGAGACGGAGCCCGGTACCTTATCCAACAGGTGTCGCCGCAGGATGGCGAGCTTCTCTTGTGAAGTGTAGTGGTTTCGTTCTTTTCGCATTGCGTTCTCTCCACTTCTATTAACGGAAGAACGCGTTTTCCCATTTCCAGCTGAGGCGAGACAAAACCTGCCGCCTTTAATACCGTTTGGGCGGAGGCTTAATGTCTCCTGCAGAGTTCACGCAGGCTCGTCTCGGCGGATGGCCAGCGTAAGGCATGACGCTGTTCGCCTCAGATGACTACGAAGGGGTTAGTACAATTCACCTTCTCTTGCCATTTCCTTATTCACAATTCGGGTGGCCGCAATATCGTCCTCAAGCGAAGTGGATGGCAGTTGCGCCTCTGTGACGCTCTCAGTCGTACCGAACATTTTGGTGGCAGTGTGAGATCCCGCACGGCTTTGCTTGCGGCAATTCCGCGCTATCCGTTAGCCAAGTACCGGTGCACGAATGTCACCGCCATGGCCCCCTCGCCCACCGCCGAAGCGCATCGCTTTACCGATCCGTGCCTTACGTCTCCCGCTGCGAGTATGCCTGGGATGCTCGTCTCCACGTAATATGGCGCACGGTCCAGTTGCCAACTCGCCGGCCATTTGCCGTCTTTCGTCCGGACCGGTCACGAGATAGCCCTCTTGATCGCGGCCGATCCCCACGTCATCCGCCCATTCTGTGTGCGGCACACCGCCCACACACAAAAAAGGATTTTTCGTCTCGGCCATCTGCGTCTCACCGGTCCATTATTTTTCAGAGTGATCGCCCTGAGCGGCCCGTTGCCGTGCAACGCGATCACTTCCGTCCGCGCAAGCACGTCAATATTCGGCGCCGCGTGGATCCGGTCCGCCAGATATTCCGATAGTGTCTTCTTCAGGCAATCTCCCCGAATCACGACCGAAACCCGCGCCGAATATTGAGAGAAGTGCATCGCCGCCTGCCCTGCCGAATTTCCGCCGCCGACCACGAACACATGCTCGCCTCCAGACAGCGACGCCTCACTCGATCCCGCCCCGTAATAGACGCCGGTCCCGTAAAACGCCTCCTCATTGGGCAGCTCGAGCTGCCGGTAATTGATTCCCGTGGCGCAACTCAAAGCGCGCGCCACGATTTTGGTCCCGTCCGCCAGATAGCCTACGCCCTTCCCCGCTTGAATCTCTCCCCGCACCCCCTCCCGCAGCAGCAAAATCTCAGCGCCAAACCGGCACGCTTGATTCCGCGCTCGTTCCGCCAAACCGCCCCGGTAATGCCCTCGAGAAATCCGAGGTAATTCTCGATCGTGGAGCTAGTTCCCGCCTGCCCCCCGAGCGCCGAGCGCTCGATCAGCACGGTCTTCAATCCCTCCGAAGCGCCATAAACCGCCGCGCTAAGCCCCGCAGGCCCTCCCCCATAAATCGCCAGATCGTATTCCGCCCGCGAGGGATTCCGGACCATCCCAGCTTTTCGGTGATCTGTCGCACTGCAGGCCGTTCCAGCCGGGTACCATCGGGAAAACGCAAACCGGTAATTTCGCATCGCGCACCCCGCAACCCCAGCCTCCGCGTGCGCCTGATCGTCGCTCGTCAGCTCGATCCATCGAAATGGGACGTCGCTCCGCTGCAAAAAATCGCGAATCGTGTAAGCCGCCGGCGACCCGCGGGTCCCGAATATTCGAAGCTCTGGAGCAATTTCACTCATGGATTCCACCATTTAAGCCGGTTTTTTCCGGCCCTGACGCCGCTAGCCGCGGCTACGCTGGTGATCATCATGGTCGGTGCGACGGTGCTCACACTGGCGGGAAATCAAGTGGCGCTGACGCTGATCCCGCTGGTGGTCGGGCTCTTGTCGGCGTTCGTTGCCTACAGCCGCTGGCGGCTCACGTCACACCCGCGGGCCAGCCAAAGGGTTTCGACAATTACCATGCCCTTCCAAGGAAAAAATATAGAACCTGTCGATTTCGCCGCTTCTCGTTCGACGTGATAGTAGAGGCTAGGTCATACCGGCCGGGACCGTACGGGAACCAGCTTCCAATCTAAAACAAATAAGGAGATAGGACCATGCGATTCATGATGATAGTCAAGTCCGTCGAGAACTCGGGTCCTCCGCCCAAAGGGCTGACGGACGCCATAGCGAAGCTTGGGGAAGAGGCGACGAAAGCCGGTGAGATGATCGAAAGCGGCGGGCTCGCCTCAACTGCGACGGGCGCACGCGTCCGGCTGTCTGGAGGAAAGCTTTCCGTGACTGATGGGCCCTTCACCGAGGCGAAGGAAGTTTTCGGCGGGTACGCTGTGTTTGCATTGAATTCGAAGAAAGAGGCGGTCGAAAGAGCATTGCGTTTCATGGAACTTCATAAGCAACACTGGCCGGGCTGGGAGGGCGAGACCGAGATTCGCCAGCAGACCTTCCGAAATGGAAGCGCAATCGGTGCGGACTAGATGTTCGGACCGCAAGACTACGCTCCCAAAGCACCCAAAGCATAGGAGCACTGGCGCGGTCGATGGCCGCGAGGTTGCAGGCGCGTCGCACATCGGCTTGCAAGGACGAAGTAAAGATGGTGTGATCGGTAGCAGGGATGGCTACCGATACACATCGCACGATCGACGCAGTCTGGAGGATTGAGTCCGCCAGGATCATCGCGGGTCTTGCGCGGATCGTACGCGACGTCGGCCTTGCCGAGGAACTTGCGCAAGACGCTCTTGTCGCCGCGCTTGAGCAGTGGCCGGAGTCGGGCGTCCCGGACAACCCGGGCGCCTGGCTGATGGCCACCGCGAAGCATCGTGCCATCGACCGGCTGCGCCGCATCCAGCTGCTCGAACGCAAGCACGCGGAGCTCGGTCGCGAGCTCGAAGCGCAGCAGGAGATGGCCGTGCCGGATATCGACTCCGCGATCGACGATGACGTTGGTGACGACCTCCTGCGTCTCATGTTCACAGCCTGCCATCCGGTTCTCTCCACGGAAGCGCGCGTTGCGGTCACACTCCGCTTGCTGGGAGGCCTGAAGACCGAGGAGATCGCGCGCGCATTCCTCGTTCCCGAGCCGACCATCGCGCAGCGAATTGTCCGGGCTAAGCGGACCCTCGCCGAAAAACGGATCCCGTTCGAGGTTCCCCGCAAAGCGGAGCTTGCTGCCCGTCTCTCGTCGGTGCTCGAGGTCATCTACCTTGTCTTCAACGAGGGCTACACGGCGACCGCCGGCGACGACTGGATGCGTCCCGCGCTCTGCGAGGATGCCCTGCGTCTCGGCCGCATCCTGGCGGAGCTCGTTCCGAAGGAGCCAGACGTGCATGGCCTCGTTGCGCTGATGGAGATTCAGGCATCGCGCTCGAAGGCCCGCGTGGGCCCGTCGGGAGAACCCATCCTGCTCCTCGATCAAAACCGGGCGTTGTGGGACCAACTCCTCATCCGTCGTGGGCTAGCCGCGCTCGAACGTGCCGAAAAGCTCAGCGGCGCACTGGGCCCTTACGCACTCCAAGCCGCCATCGCTGCCTGTCACGCACGTGCGCTGGTTCCGGAAGCCACGGACTGGGCGCGCATCGTGGCGCTTTACAATGCGCTGGCGCAGCTCGCGCCGTCACCGGTCGTGGAACTGAACCGCGCGGTCGCAGTCGCGATGGCGTCCGGCCCGGCAGCAGGCCTCGAGCTCGTCGATGCGCTGACACCTGACTCCTCACTCGAGAACTACCACCTCTTGCCGAGCGTGCGCGGCGATCTTCTCGCCAAGCTCGGCCGCATCGACGAGGCACGTGCGGAGTTCGAGCGCGCCGCAGCGCTCACGCGCAACAGACGCGAGCGCGAGCTGCTGCTCGATCGCGCCTCGGCCTGCGGTGGCGGCCCAGCGCCGGCCGAGCGCGTCTAGGCCGCTACAATCGGTGGCGACAAACGCCGTCGCTTTCACCAAATTTGCTGTCAACTCCAGGGTTGGCGGCCTTTCAAAAAAAGGGCTAGCCTGCGCTGGCGCGAAGCCGAGACCCAGGTCTATCCCAACTACGTGATCGAGGGAAACCCGGGGTTACTACCAGCGCTACGGACTGCTTCTAGTGGGATTGGTGGATGCTGCGCTGCTCGGCTTTTATCTTCGGCGGCAATGGAAAAAGATCCAGTGGCCGTCCGACGATCCGCAGCGGCGCACAGACTGAACAACGCAACGGCTTATCTAAAATTGGTTTCTATATTCCTCTAGAAGAATATGTCTTGACGCGTATATTCTGTTTGGGGCATATTAAGGCTGGCCATGATGGAAATACTCAAAGCGCTGGCCGAGCCGAGCCGTTTTCAAATTATCGAACTGTTGCGTGACGGACCACGGCCCGTCGGGGACATGGTCAAGGGGCTCGGCCTCCGCCAACCGCAAGTCTCCAAACATCTCCGGGTGCTCAGCAAGGCGGGACTGGTCGACGTTCGCGTGGACGCACAGCGCCGAATCTATGCGTTGCGACCCGCGCCCCTCCAGGAGCTTGAGGAGTGGCTGGAGAGGTACCGGCGTCTTTGGGAGAGCAGCTTCCAGCGCCTGGATGCCGTGCTCGACGAGCTGAAGGCGA
>Ga0209526_10002148_pt1 | contig 13279 bp, 15 predicted proteins | sample JacPinW_OM2H0_M1_FD_188566 | JGI IMG/M metagenome (GOLD analysis project Ga0209526, IMG submission 188566) | Forest soil microbial communities from Algoma, Ontario, Canada - Jack Pine, Ontario site 1_JW_OM2H0_M1 (SPAdes) (version 2) | ecosystem: Environmental > Terrestrial > Soil > Boreal... | reverse complement strand
CCCTGCTCAACTTCGTCACCCACCTGTCGGGGATCGCCACCGCGACCAGAGCGTGGGCCGACGCCGTGGCGGGCACTGGCACCGCGGTACGCGACACCCGCAAGACCACCCCGGGCCTGCGGCAGCTCGAGAAGTACGCCGTGCGCTGCGGCGGCGGAGTGAACCACCGCATGGGACTCGGCGACGCCGCGCTGGTGAAGGACAACCACGTGGCCGCCGCGGGCGGGATCACGGCCGCGATCCGGGCCGTGCGCGCCGCCGCTCCCGGCCTGCCACTCGAGGTCGAATGCGACAACCTGGCCCAGGTCCGCGACGCCCTGGCCGCGGGCGCTGAGCTCATCCTGCTCGACAACATGGGCCTGGATGACCTGCGCGCTGCCGTGGCCCTGGCCCGCCAGTATCCAGCGGTCTGCCTGGAGGCCAGCGGGGGCCTGCGGCTCGAAACAGCCAGAGCGGTGGCGGAAACGGGCGTCGACTTCCTGGCCGTCGGCGCCCTCACCCACTCAAGCCCCGCGCTCGACCTGGGGCTGGACATGCTGGCCTGAGGAGTGAAGCCCTGCCGCCCTCCCTACACCAGCGGAGTCCAGCCGTTCACGATGGCCGGGATGATGCGGTAGTCACGCTGGAAGACCAGGTTGTGGAGGTCGGCCGAGGCCACCGCACGCAGGGTCGGCACCTGCGCCGCCGCCTGCTTCTCGTCGAACACATTCAGCGGCCAGTCGCCGACGGTGCCTCCCTGGAGATGCGGGTGGTGAGCTCCGGCGCCGTAATAGGCCCGGATGATTATCGGATTGATCCCGGTGGCCTGCTGCTCGGGCCATGAGAGAGCCCAGATCGCGTCGGCGCCATCGCCGCGGCGTCGTACGCCAGTTGTGGTCACCTCGCCCGTGCCGAGCAGCAAGTCTGTGTTGATCTCGTCAAGTGGCTGCCGGGCGTGCGGATCGAGCAGTGCGACGGCCGCCGTGAAGAGGCGTTCCTTGTCTTGACGGGAGATGGCGCCGCCATGACTGCCATCCCGCAGGTCAGCGAAATGGCGCAGGAGTTCCGCGGTGTACTCCAGGCGAGGGCTTTCCATGGTGTCTTTCCTTTCCGTGGCGGGTATGCGCAGCCACCGACCACCCAAGCTTTCACTTCCGTCACGCAGCGCCGCGCCCCTCCGGCTCGCTCACTGTGTTTCCCGCTCGCCTGCGGGGCGCTTGAGGGCGCCGCCTTCCCTCGTCGCTCGTACCTCGCTCCTCAGTCCAGGCAGCACCGCGCACCAGATGCTCGCTGGGATGGGAGCCGATGGGTTCGCTGAACGAGCCGCGCGTGAGCTGCGGGCCACCGGCGAGCGGGTCCGCAACCGCACCACCGACGTCCCCGCCCAGCTCACTGCCCGCGAAACTCAGATCGCCCGGCTGGCCAGCGAGGGCCTGTCCAACCCCGAGATCGCCGCCCAGCTGTTCATGAGCCCGCGCACCGTCGAATACCACCTGCACAAGGTCTTCACCAAGCTCGACATCAGCTCCCGCAACCAGCTCCACCGCGTCCAGGCCGGCCGCAGAAACGAATGACTCTCGGGCGCGAGGCTATCGGGGCCCGGAGGAGCTCACCATTGGTAGGGCAGGAGCTTCCCGTCCAGCGTCAGCCGAGGGATTCAGCGAGATCAACGAGTCCTCCGGGTTCGAGCAGGCCGTCCAGCGTGGGCGCGTCCGCTGGGAGTGCGTCGGGACCCCATTCGAGAGGCCGCCGGACGAAGATCGGGCGAAGGCCCAGCGCCGCGGCGGCACGCAGGTCTGACGCGTGTGCGGCAACCATGCCGGCATCCTCAGGCTGGCAATCGAGCAGGCGGAGCGCCGTAAGGTACACCTTGGCGTCGGGCTTGTAGCCGTCGGCGAGCTGCGCGGAGAGCACAGCATCAACGCGGAGGTCAGCGAACTTGAGCAGGTCGGCGAGCAACGCGACGTGGCCGTTCGACAACGTGGCGGTCACGTGCGTGCGGCGCAGGCGATCGAGCCCTTCCCGGCTGTCGGGCCAGGGCCGCAGCTGCCGCCAGCCTCTGACGAGCGTTTCCCGGTCGGCGGCCGACAACGTGACGCCGTGCCGGCCAAGTACGGCGGTCAGCGTTTCGCGCTGGAGGGAATCGAGATCGCGCCACGCGGCACCGCGCCGGATCTGGTCCATCGCGGGCTGATATGCGTGACGCCAGTCATCGACAATGCCCGCCCAATCAGCCTGCACTTTCGAGCGGGTTGCGGTGGCCTCGGCGATGTCGATCAAGCTGGACCGCCAGTCGACAAGCGTTCCGAACACGTCGAACAGCAGGATGCGCGGCGGCTTCACAACGGCCAGTATCTCAGCGTCACCCGGTGCGGCCAGTTCGGGAACATGTGAGAGGGCTCAGTAGCCGGTGACACACCCGGCGCCGGGGATCACGTCACGGTGATGGCGTCGAGCTTGTCCCGCAGGTATTCGTGCGCGATGACCGGCTGGAAGCTGGTGCGGCCGATGGGTGGGGGCAGCGACTCGACGACGGCATCGTGGTTGGCTTCGTAGAAGAAGATCAGCGAGAGCAGGTCCTCTTCAGGTGCATCGGGGTGCGGCGGCAGGACACGGTGACGGGTTGAGCGCCAGCGATCACCGGTCCAGCGGGCGAGGAGGTCGCCGATGTTGACGGTCAGGCCGGCCGGATCGTAAGGGGCGTCTTCCCAGGTTCCGGCGGGGGTGTAGATCTGGAGGCCGCCGAGGCCAGGCTCCCGGTCGAGCACCGTGACGGTGCCGAAATCGGTGTGCGGCCCGATTCTGTACTGCCCCGGCTCCAGTGGCGTGGCCGGATCGGCCGGCGGGTACCAGTTGAGGTTCACCCCGTAGGTGGGATGGTCCAGGAACGGGGCGAAGAACCTGGCCTCCAGGCCCAGGGCGACCGCGCATAGCCCCATCAGCTCGTCCGACAGCGCGTGCATGCGGTCGATGTAGTCGCTGACGACCGGGCGCATCCGCGGCACCTCCGCCGGCCAGATGTTGGGCCGGAACCAGCGGGCATCGATAGCGGCGTCGCCAGTCGGCCGCTCAGCGGCCAGCGAGAAAGACTCCTTCAGGTCGGGTGGTGTCGGCGTGCCCTCGGCGTATCCGTTGGCTTCGGCTCCAGGTGGAATCCAGCCGCGGCCGCCGACCGCGATGGCGTAGCGGGCTTTGACGCCGGCGGGCAGGGCGAAGAATTCCCGGGCCACCGCGCGCGTCTCGGCGCGCAGGTCTAGGGGCACGCGATGGCCGGTGATGAGGAGGAAACCGGACGTGCGCAACGCCTCATCGACCTGGCGGGCGACTGCGGCACGGTCACCGGTCTCACCGTCGAACCAGGGCGCTAGATCGATGACGGGAACAGTCGCTGGCACGGCATCGATCCTTCCGGCGATGATCCTCGCGCCACCAGTGTGCCCCCGCTGAAAGCGCCGAAACCGCGAAACGCGCCCACCGGCAGCAGGCGAACCCCCGCGCACAACCGGCGTCTTTGCCGCGAAGCTGGTCTCATGTCCGCTGATCTCGTCATCCGCCGTGAGCTGAGCTCGCTCGGGCGCGGCGCGGATGTGGCATCGGTAACCCTGCTCTCCGGGGGCGTCGTCGCTGACGCCTGGCTCATCACCTACCAGGACGGGTCCCGTGTCGTGGGCAAGACCCTGACCGGCGCGGCGGATGACTTGTTCCGCGTTGAGGCCGAAGGAATCGCGGCGCTGGATGCCACCGGGCAGGTCCGCGCTCCCGCGGTGCTCGCGGCGACCAGCAGCGTACTGCTCCTCGAAGCGCTCGCGCCCCTGCAGGACAGTCCCTGCTACTGGGAGACCTTCGCCGCGGACCTCGCGGGGCTTCACCGCGGCACCGCCGGTGACCGGTTCGGGTGGCATCAGGACGGCTACCTGGGCCGCCTCCCGCAGCACAATGCCTGGACCGACGACGGCCACGCGTTCTTCGCCGAGCATCGCCTGCTGCGCTACCTCGATGAACCGCTGACCCAGCAAGTCCTCACGCTCGCCGACCGCCGGGCGCTCGAGCGGCTCTGCGATCGCCTGCCCGAGATCATCCCCGTGATGCCGCCCGTGCTCACCCACGGCGACCTATGGTCGGGGAACCTGCTCACCGGACGTGACGGCCATCCGGCCGTCATCGACCCCGCGGTCTCGTGCACCTGGGCGGAGGTCGACCTGTCCATGATGTGGTGCGGCCGACGCCCGCCGGGCTCCGATCGTTTCTTCGAGGCGTACCAGGAGCTAAACCCCTCCCCACCCGGATGGGCCGGCCGAATGCCAGTGCTGTTCCTGCGCGAGCTTATGAGCGCACTCGCTCACGAGGGAGACGCCGGGGGAACCGGCGATTACGTCCGCAGGATCCTCGCTCCGTTCCGAGCGGGCTGACCGGCGCAGGGACTCGCCCCAGACGCGCTCAGGCGGCACGCCAGGTATTCTCCGTGGCTGGCTGGGCCGCGCAGGAGCGGGCCGGCGCCTCGCCGACAAGCTGCCGGATCCACCGCATGCGGTCGCAGGCCACCTCGGGGTGGTCGCCGAACTCCTGCGCCATCCGGCTGGCGCAGCCACGGATGCCGAATTCCCGCACGGCGCGCCTGATCACCTCCGCCACCGTGTCAGCGGCTGGGGCGTCCGATCGCTGAAGCCCTGAGACGAACAGTGCTGCGCACCGCGCGTTGTTTACATTCAACCGGTTCATGGCAAGCCTCCGCGCGTTACCCTTGCCGGGCCTCGTTCGGTATATAGTAGAATTATTAAGTTGATTCGGCAAGAGGCGGCCCGCCCACCATCGGGCACCACCAGCCAGTTCTCCTGCACCTATACAGAGCAAGCCCCGGCCTGCTAGATACAGACGTCTTTTCTTCTCCGCCTGAGCAGATCGGGGCAGGCGGGTGCCGCGGGGCGTGAGGCGCCTGGGACCGCGTGCGGCGCGACGTTCAAGACTGGCGCGAGTCACGCAGCAACGGAACCGCCCGGGGAGCAACGATCACCGAGAGAATCACGACGCTCGTCGATCTGCGGATCGCGTCGGCCTTGTTCAGCTCGAGAAGAAGGGACTGCAGCTCGCCGTTCGAGGTGGCGGCGAGCCGGCAGACGACATCGCCGGTACCCGTGGTGGCATACGCCTCGACCACGCCCGGCAGCGAGGTCAGCAGCGCCGTGACCTCGTCCAGCCGGCCCTGCATGATCTCCAGGGTAGCCAGGGCCTGTACCGGGAACCCGGCCGCTACGAGGTCGATCTGCGGTCCGTACCCGGTAACGACACCGGTGGCCTGCCATCGCTCCATTCGCGCGTTGACTGTCGCACGGGCCACCCCGGCCGCCCTGGAGAGCTCCAGGACTCCGGCGCGGGGGCGCTCCTGGAGCAAGCGGAGGAGCCTGACGTCCAGCTCGTCGAGATCCCTCGTCGGCACGCGGTCTCTCCCAGGTCCGGCGCCCACGCGGGCGACGTCGGCAGCAATCAGAACAACTTAGCATTATGGCTAGTCATTAGCGAGATCTGCTGTACCAATTGAGCTATCTGGGCAGTCTCTATGTGACCGATTGCGCATCGGTCCGCGACTCTGCTTCACTACGCCTGTAACGGTAGGTCGCTGAAGCCGGAGGCAGCCATGACCATCGAGCAAACCCTCACTGACCAGGAACGTCTCGCGGGCCTGAGTGTCGAGCAGCTGGGTCAGCTGGTCGGGCTGGTCCACTGCGACCCATCCAGCGATCCGTTCCCGATCACCGGCTGGGACGCTCTCGTCTGGGTCGTCGGCAATGCCACCCAGGCCGCGTCGTACTACCAGCTCGTCTACGGGATGGAGCTGGTCGCTTACGCCGGACCGGCAACCGGGCAGCGTTACCATCATTCCTACGTTCTCAAGAGCGGCGCCTGCCGCTTCGTGCTCAACGGCGCGGTCCACCCCGCAAGCCCCCTGGTGAGCGTGCACGGCAAGCACGGGGACGGCATCGCCGACATCGCATTGCAAGTTCCCGACGTCGACCGTTGCATCGCGCACGCGCGATCAGCCGGCGCGACCGTGCTGGAGGAACCGCACGACCTCACCGACGACAACGGCACCGTTCGCGTTGCCGCGATCGCCGCCTACGGCGACGTTCGGCACACGCTCGTCGACCGGTCCCGCTACCACGGTCCGTACCTGCCTGGATACGTGGCCCGCAGCTCGCCGAACGCGGCGGCCGGTGACCCGCCCAGGCGCCTGTTCCAGGCGATCGACCACGTCGTCGGCAATGTCGAGCTCGGCCGGATGGACCAGTGGGTTGACTTCTACAACCGCGTCATGGGCTTCATCAACATGGCCGAGTTCGTCGGAGACGACATCGCCACGGAATATTCGGCCCTGATGTCGAAGGTAGTCGCCAACGGCAATCATCGAGTCAAGTTCCCGCTCAATGAGCCGGCCGCCGGCAAGAAGAAGAGCCAGATCGACGAGTATCTCGAGTACTACCAGGGCCCGGGCCCCCAGCACATCGCCCTGGCCACCAACGACATTGTGCGCACGGTCGATGAGCTCCGGGCCCGCGGCGTGGAGTTCCTGGCGACACCATCCACCTACTATGAGGACCCTGAGCTACGGGCCCGCATCGGCGCTGTCCGGGTGCCGATCGAAGATCTCAAGCAGCGCGGGATACTGGTCGACCGCGACGAGGATGGGTACCTGCTGCAGATCTTCACCAAGCCGATCGGCGACCGGCCGACGGTGTTCTTCGAGCTGATCGAGCGGCACGGCTCACTCGGCTTCGGCAAGGGCAACTTCCAGGCGCTGTTCGAAGCGATCGAGCGCGAGCAGGAGGTCCGCGGCAACCTCTGACCATGCCGGCAGCGGCACGAGCCGGTCAGCGGCCCCGGTGCTGGCGGAGGAAGCTCACGATGTCCCCCCATGACTTCCAGGGCAGGTAGGAGTTGATGTAAGTCACGGGTTGGCCGCCGCGACCGCGGCGGGTAGCCGCCCGGGGACTGCCCCACACCGCGACCTTACTGGCGTTGATGCCGTACTGGCCGGCGTGCGCGCGGGAGGTAGCGGATCGTGGACTTCGCGCTGGATAGCGCGGCAGGAAGCCCACGTCGCTACGCCGCCTTGTCGTCCGTTGGGTTGACTGGCTTGATGTGCCGGAACATGGCCAGGACCGCATAGAAGTCCCGGCTCTCAGTCATCTCCCTCTCATACTCTTGTCGCTGCGACGCGATTCGCTCGTAGTGTGCGGCCGTCAGGAACAGCCCGATCGCGCCGCCGCTGAGTAGAGCCATCGCGAGTCCTGCACCGTAGATGATGGCCACGACTCTTTACTCCTGTCTGCTAGCCGATGCCCGCGGCCGGCCAGTCTGGTGGCTCAGCTTCCCGCCCCGTGCTGGCGGTCAGCTGACGAATGAGCTGTTCGGCGACGGCCCGGGCATAGATCGCCTCACCTTGCCAGTAGCGGACCTTTCGTTGCATCCGCTCCTGGGACCAAGAGATCTGCGCCATCACGAAGATCGTCCGCAGTAACCAGCCGACGATAAAGCCCGTCACGAAGCAGGCGAGCGCCAGAACCCCCATCATGGTGCGGGCACCCGATCGGTCCGCGAAGCCCGTAGCAGGGCCGGGGCTTCCGAGCCTGTCGGCCTGGCTGTGGGGGGTGTAAGTTGCACGTGAGATCCCTCCTCTGCGGTGGTTGCGCTTGCGGACCGCGTGCTGGGCGATTCGGGCCGATGGAGCCAACCCATCGGCTCGATCCATTTCTGCGACCGGCGGCGCACGCTCTCCGCGCTCGGCGACAGCTCTCGGGGTCCTTCGGCCAGCAGCGCCCAGCGGGCTTGGAGAATCCTGCGGGCCACAGCTAGATTGCTGCGGTCCGCTTCGAGGTTGCGCGCCCGGACCTTTCGGTCTGCGTGGGAGACTGGGGCCTCGGAAGGTTCGTGCTTCTGGCTCATAAGACGCCCGTCTTGGAACTTCGTGCTGCAAGTTCACTTATGGGATTCCCACGAGCTAGTCAGTCAAAACGGTGAGTTTGCAGAATCATGTCCGAAAAACTGGTGGCGACGTGCATACCTCAGCCAGACTGCACCATTGAGTCGGCTGGTCGGGATCGAGCCAACAATCCCGACATCTCCCGGCGTGGCTGGTGCGGGACGGCCACTCAGGTTGTACGGTTGCATAGTGGGATTCCCAAAGAGTGCCGGTGCCGCTGGGCGCGTGAGGTGCCGAGAGGTTAGGCCACCGTGGATAAGGTGACGGGTCCGCTGGGACCGCGGCGCGCTATCGCCAGTGCCCTCAAGCAGTTGCGGGAAGATGACGGCAAGCTCCTGGCTCAGGTGTCCAAGGATCTGATGATCTCCACGAGCAAGCTGTCCCGGCTGGAGAACGCCCAGGGCAGACCGCTTCCTCGCGACATCAGGGACCTGATCCGTTACTACAAGATCGATGGCACCCCGCTAGCTCGCCGACTGGAACGGTGGGTAGCGGCGGCGCAGCGCCCTGGCTGGTGGACCGACTTCGACGACGAGGTCATAGAGGGACTTGACGCGCACCTGGCGTACGAGGCCGACGCGGCAGTCGAACGCGTCTACACGTTGCCGTTCGTGCCGGGTCTGTTGCAGACCATGGACTACGCCCGGGCGGTCTTCCGCGACATGGAGCACCGATCCGAGAGGCAGATACGGCAACTCCTGGAGGTCCGGCTCCGGCGTCAGGCAGCACTGCGTAGCCGGGAAGGCCTGGAGCCCCTGCAACTGATCGCGGTGACGCATGAGTCAACCCTGCGGCAGGTCGTCGGATCTCCCAGCATCATGCGCGAGCAACTGGACGAACTAGCTGAGCGCTCAGCCGCTCCCAATGTACGCTTGCGGGTACTCCCATTCACGGCCAAACCGACCTTCTCCATGACGTGCATGTACGCCTATTTTGAATACGAGGACGCAGGCGAATCCGACATTGTCCACATAGAGACGCACGCTGGATTTTTCAGCCTGGAGAATGCCGCACAGGTCAGAAAATATCGCGCCTACCATGACGCTCTGATGAGTGCCTCGCTCAGTGAGCAGGACTCGCGGGACCTTATTTTCTCCATCCGCGACGCGACACCCGACAACTCGTGATTCAAAAATGCCTGGACGTGGGGAGTCTTTGCTGGGAACGGGTGTATCCTGCTCCTCATTAGCCGCGGGCGTCCCTGTGGTCACAGGTCCGGGTCTGGCAGGCGCGTCTTCCCCTACTTACTGGCGAGTGCGAGTGTCCACTGTGAGCGATGATTCAACTCAGTACGTGTCCGGCAATGAGAACGTGTGGGCCGCTCTAGCCCGCCAGGGCTATGCGCTGACCAACGATCGGTCGATCGGGCTTGCCGAGAGGTTCCGCCAGAATTTCAGCGAGACCTACTTCAATTCCTGGACGCTCCACCACAATGAGGGCGACTGGCCGGTTGACCGCCAGCGAGCCCGAGACGTCATCCGGTACCAGTGGCGCGACGATCGTCCTGACGTGCAGCGACATGACACGATCACGATCACTGACCGTGCGGGTATCCCGGGCAAACGCGAGCACTCGCGCGTCGAGCTCCTCGATGACCCTCAGGCCAAAGAACTTATCCAGACGTTCCTGCAGCTTGTGCCGCCCAGTCGACGACAGGCCGACAGTACCTTCAGCGTGAATCTTTTCCGAACCTTCACCAATGTCGTGACAAGACCGCACCACGATCATGAAGAATTTATCATTCTTTACGTACTTGATAGGGTTGGCGGAGGCGCGGAAACCTGCCTTTACGCCCCATGCGACGTAACGCATGACGGTCAGGTGATGGCGCCTCCACTGCTCCGGCGGCAGCTACACCCCGGCGATATCATGATCTTTGAGGACAAGCTATTCCAGCACGAAACCACTCCGCTTACCAATCCGCCCGAAGGAATCGCGAAGCGCGATGCGCTAGTCTGCACCGTCGACTACTGGGATACATATCTGGGCGGCCTTGCCGCCAATTAGCATGATCGTCTGTCTTCCAGTAGGCACTGGTTGCTTACCGGCGAGACCACTGTGACCAGTGTGGGTGGCGGTGCACACGCAAACAGCGGAGCTGAAGGTGCTGGCTTGCTGGGCCAACGTCCTCTCTGGAGCCGGTGCGTTGATTGGGCGCTGATATCTCCGTATTGTGCATCGCATGGGGGACACTCGAGACATCGTTAGTTTTGCGTTATTGCGGCCGTATGGCCAACTCTGCGGTCGCATGACTCTGGCCGTCCGCTCGAGTGCGGGGCCCGAAGAGCAGGTGCGGAAGAGCCAGTTTCGCCCCGGCGCTGCCCAGACGGCGCAAGCGCCGGCGAACTTCACGGTCCAGTTGCGGCAATCTCAGTGTGCGCGCACTGTACGCTTACGCGGCGGAAGGCCGAGATTTGCCGGCTGAACTTAGCCCTGAGGCAGCGGGCGCGACAGTCGAGTCCATGTTCCACCGCATCCGCAACGAACTTGAACATCTGGTTCGCATACCGTCGGTCAGTGCGGCAGGCTTCGACGCCCAGCATGTACGGCACTCAGCCCGGGCGACAGTCGCGTGGCTGAGGCGTTCTGGGTTCAGCGATGTGAAGTTGCTGGACGTAGGAGACGCGCATCCTGCGGTGTACGGCGCTGCCCGAGGACCGACAGGATCACCCAGGGTGCTGCTCTACGCCCATCACGACGTCCAACCGCCCGGCCCCGCAGACCTATGGCAGTCACCCCCGTTCGAGCCGACAGAACGTAACGGACGTTTGTTTGGACGGGGCACGGCGGATGACAAAGCCGGGATTGCCGTGCATACGGCAGCGCTGCAAGCCTGGGAGGGCAAGCCGCCGCTTGACGTCGCCGTCTTCATTGAAGGCGAGGAAGAAACCGGCTCGACGCACCTTCCCGAGTTCCTCAGCACGTATCGGGATTTGCTGCAGGCCGACACAATCGTGATCGCGGATGGCTCGAACTGGAACATCGGACAGCCAACGCTGACCACTTCGCTACGCGGCATTGTGGATTGTGTGGTCGAGGTGCGCACGCTTGATCACGCCGTTCATAGTGGCAAGTACGGCGGCCCGGTGCCAGATGCGCTGACAGCATTGTGCAGGCTCATCGCAACGATGCATGACCCAACGGGCAATGTCACGGTCAGCGGTCTGCGCACTGGTCCGCTAAATGCCGTGAGCATAGACGAGTCCCACTTGCGTCAAGTTGTCGGCCTGCGGCCTGGCGTTCAGTTCCTCGGCGAAGGCTCGCTTTCCCATCGGATCTGGGCACGACCTGCCATTGCCGTCCTGGGAATTGATGCTCCGGCCGTGGCAGATGCGGCTCACAAACTCGTGCCGTGGGCCCGGGCCAGCATCAGCGTCCGCATTGCGCCCGGTGACGATGCCCAACGGGCATTCCTCGCGTTGGATCAGCACCTCCGCAGCCATGCACCTTGGGGCGCGGAAGTAACGGTCACCCTAGACCACCAAGGCGAGCCGTATCGCATTGACGCATCTGGGGCTGCCTTCGAGGCATTCCGCCGATCCTGCGCCGATACGTGGAACTGCGCCCCGGTAGAGCGCGGCAGCGGTGGCTCTCTCCCGCTAGTCGCAGCCCTGGCGGAGGCCTATCCCGACATGGCATTGCTTCTGACCGGCGTCGATGACCCCGAGAGCAAGGCGCACTCCGAAAACGAGAGTGTACATCTTGGCGAGCTGCAGAAGTGCTGCGTGAACGAGGCAATACTGCTGGGGTACCTCGCGGCGGAACTCCAATAGCGGGTGTGTGCTGGGTCAGTGGTCAGCCTAGGTCGGCCGATGAACCTCTGATCTGGGCAGATAGAGGCTCGCGTGCGGAGCTCCCACTGCTTGTTCTCCCACCGCCAGAAAGGATAGCCTCCGCCCAGGTGCTGGCCCACCAGTCCACATCGGTCCTTTCTGAGGTCAGCGGCAGCCAGCATCATTTCGCCCTTGACATTCCGCCGGCAGCGTCCCGGCGGGCGGGGTCAGCTCTGGAGCTTGCGGAGAATGCGGGCGAGGTGAGCGCGGTCTGTCTGGCTGAGCCGGCCGAAGACCCGTTCGGCCTCGGTTCCGCGGGCCGCGCGGATCGCGTCGAGGATGCTCGTGCCGTGCTCGGTCAGCTCGACGAGGGTGGCCCGCCGATCGGCGGGATCGGTCCGCCGTTCGACCAGGTCCCGGGATTCGAGGGCGTCGACGACCTCGGTGGTCGAGCGCGCCGCGATATGCAGATGCTCCGATAGGTCTGACAGGCGCATCACCCCGTGGCGCTTCAGCACGCGCAGGGCCCGGAAGTGGGAAGGGGTGATGTCCCAGGGGGCCAGGGTCTCCTGGGATGTCTCGCGCAGCTGGCGCGCGACGGACCGGAAGGCTTCCGCCAGCGTCTCATCAGCGCCGGTCTCCTGCTGGCCCGTCGTCTCGCGGCCCTGGGTCACTGGAATAGCGTACCAGCAGTTACTGTTGTAGCCTCATATTGAGGTTACCTCAGTAACTATCTGGTCCGAGGACCCGCCTGTCGTGCGGGCCTCCCCCCCGGCAGAATCGAGCAAGCACTTGGCGTCACCTGACACGAACCCAAAGATCAGTAACACTGGCCGGTCTCGCGGAGCCAGAACGATCACGGCCGCGGAGAAAGCGCAGGCCCGTGAGGTGTCGCTGCGCCGGGTCGGGCGGCTGTTCACCCCCTACCGCTGGCCGCTGGCGATCGTCACCGCCATCATCGCGGCCTCCTCCGTCGTCGGAGTGGCCTCACCGTTCCTGCTACGCGCAGTCCTTGACACCGCCCTCCCGGACCGGAACGTGCGGCTGCTGGTCTTGCTGGTGGCCGGGATGATCGGCATCGCCGCCGTTACCTCCGCCTTCGGTGTGATCCAGACCTGGATCAGCACGAAGGTCGGCCAGCAGGTCATGCACGGGCTGCGCACCAGCGTCTTCGGTCACCTGCAGCGGCAGTCGATCGCCTTCTTCACCCGCACCCGGACCGGCGAGGTCCAGTCCCGCATCACCAACGACATCGGCGGCATGGAATCCGTGGTGACGTCGACCGCGACCTCCATCGCCGCCAACCTCACCACGGCGGTAGCCACCGCGGTCGCCATGGTCGCCTTGTCCTGGCCGCTGTCCCTCATCTCGCTGGCCGTCATGCCGCCCGCGATCTACCTGAGCCGCAAGGTCGCCCGCATGCGCCGGGCCATCACCACCGAGCAGCAGCGCGAACTAGCCAACCTCAACGTCACCATCGAGGAAGGCCTGTCGATCAACGGCATCCAGCTGGCCAAGACGATGGGCACCGGGCCGGCCCTGGTGCAGCGGT
>Ga0209526_10002147_pt1 | contig 13285 bp, 10 predicted proteins | sample JacPinW_OM2H0_M1_FD_188566 | JGI IMG/M metagenome (GOLD analysis project Ga0209526, IMG submission 188566) | Forest soil microbial communities from Algoma, Ontario, Canada - Jack Pine, Ontario site 1_JW_OM2H0_M1 (SPAdes) (version 2) | ecosystem: Environmental > Terrestrial > Soil > Boreal... | reverse complement strand
AAAACGGTGGCCTTCTGCGAGGGGTCGACGACGTAATTCAGCAGGTATTCGTCGAGGCGGCTCCAGTCTTCCGCCATTCCGACCAGCCGCTCCAACGACGCCCGCGCCTCGCTCAGCGACCATACGGTGCGTTTCGCCAGATGCACGGTTGCCAGCACCCGTTGCTGGCGCTGTGCGGCGTAGGCGGTCAGGAGATCGAACAGGGTCGCAGTGAACCTTGGATGCCTGATCTCGGCGATCGATTCCGGATTGCCGCGCGGAAAAATGTCGCGCTGCAATTGCGGGCGGTTCATCAGCCGGTTCGAGGCCTCGCGAATGGCCTCCAGCCGGCGCAGCCGGTTGGCCAGCGCGGTCGCCATCTCTTCGGCGCTCGGGCCGTCCGCGGTGGCCGGCTCAGGCAGCAGCAGCCGAGATTTCAGGAACGCCAGCCACGCCGCCATCACCAGGTAATCGGCGGCAAGCTCGAGCCTGATCTTGCGGGCCGCCTCGATGAAGACGAGGTACTGGTCGGCCAGCGCCAGAATGGAAATCTTGGCGAGATCGACCTTCTGCTGCCGCGCCAGCGCCAGCAACAGGTCAAGCGGGCCCTCATAGCCCTCGACATCCACGACCAGCGACGGCTCATCGTCCGAAAGCTCGGCCGGCCGTCCGGTCTCGAAGGATAAGATTTCGGCGGTCATGCGCGTACCGTTCCTGCCCGTTCAATCAACACATCAAGTTCAGCCCGCGCCGCCAGCCGGTCAAAGGCCTGCGGCGCCGTGCGCGCCGCCAACGCCCGATCGGCGCGTTGCAGCGCCTGATCGGACAGTTCCGGCGTCTCGGCTGCGACTTCGCGCATTTCATCGAGCTTGCCGTTGCAATGCAGGACCATGTCGCAGCCGGCGGCAAAAATGGACCGGGTCCGCTCGGCGATCGAGCCGGCCAACGCATTCATGGACACGTCATCACTCATCAACAAACCCTGGAACCCGATCACGCCGCGAATCACCTGTTCGATGATTGTCGCAGAAGTCGTCGCCGGATGGGCGGGGTCGAGCGCGCTAAACACAACATGTGCGGTCATCGCCATCGGCAGGTCCGCCAGCGGTCGAAAGGCGGCGAAATCGGTCCGTTCGAGTTCCGCCCGCGATGTTTCGACCTCCGGAAGCCGGAAATGGGTATCCGCGGTGGCCCGGCCATGCCCGGGAATGTGCTTGAGCACCGGCAGGATACCGCCCTGCTGCAGCCCTTCGGTCACGGCGCGGGCAATGGCTGCGACCTTGCCCGACTCGGTTCCATAGGCCCGGTTGCCGATGACGGCGTCGGCGCCGGGAACCGGCAGGTCCGCCAGCGGCAGGCAATTCACGCTAACGCCGACCTCGATCAGGTCCGCTGCCATCAGCCGCGCGCTCAACCGGGCCGCAGACAGCCCGAGAGCGGGATCGATGTCGTAGAGCACGCCGAACACGGCTCCCGGCGGATAGACCGGCCAGTGCGGCGGCCCGAAGCGTTGCACCCTGCCGCCTTCCTGATCAACCAGGATGGGAGCGTCGGGGCGGCCAGCCGTATCTCTCAATTGACGAACAAGGATAGCTACTTGCGCAGGTGTATCGATATTCCGCTTGAACAGGATAAATCCCCACGGCCGCATGGCGCGGATAAACTCGCGCTCTTCGGCGCCAAGTTCCGTTCCGGATACGCCCGTGATGAATGCCCGCGTGTTCATGGGGCCGATTAGCCCGCCGCCGACCCAAGGGTCAAGGAAACCGCGGTCAATTCCTTTGGACGACGCACTGTCCGCCGGCCGTCTTCAGACTGCCGCAGAACTGCGAGGCCTCATCGGGCGACCCGAACGGACCGACCATGGCGCGGTAGTAGACGCCCTTGTCGCCGAGGTCGGCGCGCTTGATCACCGGGCTGCGCGATCCCAACACCGCCGGGAACTTGCTCTGCAGGGCCCGGAACGAGGCCTGGGCGTCGGCTTCGTTGCGCTGCGAGGAGACCTGGACCAGATAGTTGCCGCTGCCTCCACCGCCACTCGGCGCGGCTTCGGGAGCGGTTTGCATCGGGGCGGTGGTGGCTACCCGGGTGCGGGTCTCCGCGGCAGGTGCGGGTTGATTACCCTGCGGCGCCAGCGATAGCGGCCCGCTGGCGCTTGCGCTTGCGTTGGCGGCCGATGGCTGAGTTCGCGGGGTCGCCGGTGAAGGGAAGGCGCTCGCTTTCGCACCGGAGGCCGGTTTTGCCACGGGCGGTGGCGGCGGCGCGGCCGTCGTGACCGGCGTCGCGACTCCGTCAGGCTGGTCGCCCCGGACCGAGAAGGTCTTGATCTTTCGCGGCTCGGTGTTCGGCATGGTGCCGTTGCCGCCACTTGCGGGCGGCGCGCCACCCGGAGCCAAACTCGCCGCGGACGGCGGATTGCCGTTCTGGTTCAGCGGCGGGAACACCACGCGGGGACCGGACTGGCCGGCCTTGGTACTGGGATCGACCGGCGCTTCCTCGCGCGGAACGATCTTTTCGGTGCCGTCGCCCGCCGACATGCGGTCCGGCACTTTGCCAGACCCGTCCGACGGCGCCGGCACGATCTTGGTCGGACTGGCGTCAGCCCGGATGATCGGCGGCTCCCCGGTGCGGGGCGACCCGACATAGCTGCGGTAAGCGAAGGCAGCCCCCGTCCCCACGACCGCCAGCGCCAGAACGACCACCACGGTCAGCATGCCGCCGCGACGCTTCGCAACCGGCTCCTCGGCCCCGTCATAGCCGTCCTGGTAGGCGTAAGCGTCATCGGCATAGGCCGGATCGTGCTGGGTCTCCTGGTCGCCGGGATCGAGCTGGCCGTACAGCGCATCGTCATAGCGCGCCGGATCCGGCTCCGGATCGGCCTCGGCAAACGGCGGCTCCTGCTGATAGTCCGGCACAGCCGGGGCAGCGCGCGCGCTGGCATAACGCTGCAGCGGATGCACCGCGCTTGGGTAATCCTGCGGCGGCGCTTCCTGCCGGTTGGCGCGCTGCATCCATGGCGGCGGGCCTGCGGGGGGGCCGTCATCCGGATCGGCTTCGGCTTCAGGTTGGTATGGATCGCGCGCGCTGGTGCGCGGCTGGACCTGAGCATTGGCCCGACCCATGCTGCCGAACGGATCGGTCTGACCGATCAGCCGCGCCAGTTCAGCCAAGGGATCGCTCTCGCCGTGCGCCGGGGCATGCGGATCGCTGCCGCGGTCGTCATCGTCCGCAGGATACGGTCTGTTCTGATATCGATCAGCCATCGTGATGATGCGTCCCCTTCGGGAAAAGCCCGCCGAACCGTTCCTACGAAAGAACCGGCCACTGCCAGATACCCCCACAGGTCCCCATGTGGCGGCATCGCCCCTACACTACCGCATCTCGTCCGGGGCATGGACGCCGAGAATGGCCAAGCCCGATGCCAGAACCGAGACGACGCCCTGGACCAAAGCCAGCCGCGCCTTAGTGATCTCTGCATCATTATTGATAATGAAGCGTAAATAGGGCAAATCGCGCCCCCTGGTCCACAGCGCATGAAATTCGCTGGCAAGATCATAGAGGTAAAAGGCGATTCGGTGCGGCTCATGTGCCAGGGCCGCCGCCTCGATCATCCGGGGATAGAGCGCCAGCCGCCGCAGCAGGTCAAGTTCCGCCGCGTCAATAAGCCGCTCCACGGCGGCCTGGCTGAGGAAGGCCGCCCGCGGCCCAGCCCCTTCCGGCAGGTCCGGGACCACCTCCCGGGCGTTACGGAACACCGAGTGCCCGCGGGCGTGGCCGTACTGCACATAGAACACCGGGTTCTCGCGCGACTGCTCGATCACCTTGGCGAGGTCGAAATCCAGCACCGCGTCGTTCTTGCGGTAGAGCATCATGAAGCGGACGGCGTCCTTGCCGACCTCGTCGACCACTTCGCGCAAGGTGACGAACTCGCCGGAGCGTTTTGACATTTTGACCGGCTCGCCGGCGCGCAGCAGCCGGACCAGTTGCACGATCTTCACATCGAGCACGGCCTTGCCCGAGGTGACCGCCTTGATCGCGGCTTCCATGCGCTTGACATAGCCGCCATGGTCGGCGCCCCAGACGTCGACCAGGTTGTGAAAGCCGCGATCGAATTTGTTCTTGTGATAGGCGATGTCGGAGGCGAAATAGGTGTAGGAGCCGTCTGACTTCAGCAGCGGCCGGTCGACATCGTCGCCATAGGCGGTGGCGCGAAACAGCGTCTGCTCGCGATCCTCATAGTCCTCGATCGGTCCGCCTTTCGGCGGCGGCAGACGGCCTTCATAAACGTCGCCTTTGGAACGCAGATAGTCGATGGTCTCGGTCACCCGGTTGTTGCCGGCCTCGATCAGCGACCGCTCGGAGAAGAAGACATCGTGCCTGATAGTGAGTGCTGCGAGATCGCCCTTGATCTCTTCCATCATCATCGCAATGGCCTTGCCCCGCACCAGCGGCAACCACGCGCCTTCCGGCATCGCCTTCAGCCCGTCGCCGTATTCGGCGGCCAGCGCCTGCCCGACCGGCTTCAGATAGTCGCCGGGATAGAGCCCTTCCGGAATCTCGCCGATATCCTCGCCGAGCGCTTCGCGATATCGCAGGAACGCCGAGCGTGCCAGCACATCGACCTGCGCGCCGGCGTCGTTGATGTAGTATTCCCGCGTAACATCGTAGCCCGCAAACGTCAGCAGGCTTGCCAGCGCATCGCCGAACACGGCACCCCGGCAATGGCCGACATGCATCGGGCCGGTTGGATTGGCGGAGACGTATTCGACGTTGATCTTCTCAGCGGCGCCGACCGCGCTTTGCCCGTAGGCGGCGCCTTCGCGCAGCACGGTGCGCAAGGCATCGGCCCACGCCGAAGGTTTCAGCGTGAGATTGATGAAGCCCGGGCCGGCGACCTCGACGGACGCGATCAAATCATCGCTACGCAGTTTGGCCGCGATCGCTTCGGCAAGCTCGCGCGGCTTTGCCTTGGCATCCTTCGCCAGCACCATCGCCGCGTTGGTCGCCATATCGCCATGCGAAGCATCGCGCGGCGGCTCGACCACGACGCGCGACAGGTCGGTGCCGAGGGGCCAGCCGCGTTCGGCCGCGAGTATGCCGCAAACCGCATGCACGCGCGCCAGCACGTCGGCGAAAAGATGTAGCGAAGTCGGTTGGTCGGCCATGGCCGCCGCCTAACGCAAATCCGGGGTCGAGTCAAAAAGCCTTTGGTGCTCGGTCAGCGCGAAACGGTCGGTCATCCCGGCGATGAAGTTGCCGATCCGCCGCGCGCGCCCGGTTTCGGTCTCGGCGTCCCAGCCCTCCGGCGGCAGCCATTCCGCCGGCAGATCGGCAGGGCTGCGCTGATAGCGCGCGAACAGGTCGAACAGGATCCGTTCGGCATCGCCCATCACCCGCATCACCCGCGGATGCCGGTACATCCGAAGCTTCAGGAACGCCTTGATCTCGGCCTCCGCCTGCGCGACGCCAGCGGGAAACGCGACCAGCACGTCGCCATGGTGGCGGACATCGTCGACCGATTGCGGCGTTGCTGCTTCCAGACGCCGGCGCGCTTCCGCGACCACGGCCCCGATCAGATAGGAAATCAATTCGCGCACCAGTTCTGCCCCGCGCCTGGCGTCATCGAGATCGGGATAGGCCTCGTCGATGTCCGCGATCATTTCGGCGGCGAGCGGCATCACCTTGAGGTCGTCAACCCCGAACAGGCCGGCGCGCAGGCCGTCGTCGATATCGTGGGCGTCATAGGCGATATCGTCGGCGATCGCCGCAACCTGGGCTTCCAGCGAAGCAAAGCTCCACAGTTCCAGATCGTAGATCCCGGTATATTCGGAGATCGCTGCAGGAATGCCGCCGTCGTGATAACGCCCGAGCGCCTGCCCCTTGCGGTCGGTCAGCGGGCCATTGTGCTTGACGATGCCCTCCAGCGCTTCCCAGGAGAGATTGAGCCCATCGAAATCGGGATAGCGATGCTCCAGCGCGGTGACGACGCGCAGGGTCTGGGCATTGTGATCGAACCCGCCATGGGCCTGCAGACAGGCATCCAGCGCCCGCTCCCCGGCATGGCCGAACGGCGGATGGCCGAGATCGTGCGCCAGCGCCAGCGTTTCGGTGAGATCCTCATCGAGGCCGAGCTGGCGGGCCAGCGCGCGGGCGATCTGCGCCACTTCGAGCGAGTGGGTCAGCCGGGTGCGGTAATGATCGCCCTCATGGAACACGAAAACCTGGGTTTTGTGCTTCAGGCGGCGAAAGGCGGTGGAATGGATCACCCGGTCGCAATCGCGCCGGAACGGGCTGCGGGTCTTGCTCGGCGGCTCCGAAAACAGCCGTCCGCGGCTGCGGTCGGGGTCGCAGGCATAGACCGAGCGAGGGGCAGCCATTCCGACCGACACGGTGTTTTAGTCCTTATCCATTTGATTCCACAGCCGGGTGCACTTAACTATGCGGGACGCCGGATTCCAAATATATGGGGTATGCACCGGTTATCGGAGCCACATCATGACAGCATCCAGTGTCGTCATCAGCGAGCGGGCGGCCCGCCGGATCGGGGAAATCCTCAAAACCGAGGGCGACGGCGCCATGCTGCGGATCAGCGTCGAGGGCGGCGGCTGTTCCGGTTTTCAGTACAAATTCGACATCGAGCGCGCCCAGGCCGAAGATGATCTCGTGATCGCGCGCGACAGCGCGGTGGTGCTGGTCGACCCGGCCTCGGTGCCGTTTCTGGCCGGTTCCGAGGTGGATTTCGTCGACGACCTGATCGGCGCCTCGTTCCGCGTGGTCAATCCCAACGCCACCGCCTCCTGCGGCTGCGGCACCAGCTTTTCGATCTGAGAACTCGCATATCCGGCGAAAGCATGCGGGCGCCCCAGCGATGCTGATGTTCAAGCGCAAGCCGGCAACCTTCGGCGAAATCCTGGTTCAGGAATTCATCGAGCCGATGGGATTGACGCAGGCCGTGTGGGCCAAGGCCATGGGCGTGCAGCGCAAGCACGTCAACGAGCTGTGCAACAACCGCAGGGCCGTGACCGCGCCGACTGCGCTGATCCTTGCCCGCGTGTTCGGTAACAGTCCGGACTTCTGGCTGAACGTGCAGCGGCGCAGCGACTTGTGGGAGGCGATGCACCCGCCAGGCGAGCGCGAGCGGATCAAACGGGCTCGCCCGCTGGTAGCGGCTGCCTGACGCAGATATCTCGACGCGCCGCAGCCAAAAATGGAGAAGCGAGGTGAGCCACGAAGCGATCCAGAACAACGTCAAGGTTTGTATGTTCGATCAATATGGCACCGTGGTCGATATGCAGTCCGGATTGACGGCCATCGCGACACCCTTTCTTCGGGAGAAAGGCTGGAAGGGTGATCCCAACGCGTTCGTGACCTGGTGGCGCCGCACCCATTTCGAGAATTCCATGATCGACGCCCTGCTTCACCGCGAGCACACGCCCTACCGGGAGATTGGTCATCGTTCGGTCGCTCATGTGATGGACCGCGCCGGCATCAAGTTCACGATGGACGACGTACGCTATCTGGTCGGAGAAATCGAGAAGCTGAAACCTTTCCCCGAAGTGCCGGAAGCACTGGCGCGGCTGCGGACGAAGTACAGGCTTGTGGTGCTTTCAAACGGCGATCCCGACATGCTTGAGACAGCCAAGAGCTTTCACAAGGTGCCGTTCGATCGCGTGATATCGGTGGCGGAAGCCAATTCCTTCAAGCCGCACGTGGCGACCTACACCAAGGCTGCCGAACTCCTCGGCCTCGCTCCGGAACAGATCCTGTTCGTTGCCAATCACGCGTTCGATTGCATCGGTGCTAAGTCCGCCGGTATGCTCACGGCGTTCATCGACCGGCGCAGCCGTCCGTTCGGCATCACGCCTCACCAGCCGGATATCCTCGTTCCCTCCATGAAGGAACTTGCCGATGCGATTGTCTGAGACCGAGGCACTCTCGGGAATCAAGATCCTCGATTCGTGCCGGGTCGCCTCGGGACCGTTTGCGACAATGACTGGGCCTGAAGCGACAATGACCGGGCTTGAACAGATCGTTGTCGACTCCATGTGGGTAATTTCATAAAACCTCGCCGATTGCCGGAAGCGTTGTTCCGGACATCTTTGACACGATGCTGAGCGCGACAACGCGCGCAGTGTTTCTTGTCACAGAAGACGCGGAGTCGAGGGCAACATGGCACGAAAATATCAAAGCATTCTCGAAACGATCGGCAATACACCGGTGGTGCGGATCAATCGTTTGGCGCCGCAGGGCGTGAACCTTTTCGCAAAGATCGAAGCCTTCAATCCCCTCGGTTCGGTGAAGGACCGGCTGGCTCTCGGCGTCATCGAAGCGGCGGAAAAATCGGGAGAGCTTAAGCCCGGCCAGACGGTCATAGAGGCGACAAGCGGAAATACCGGGATTGGTCTTGCGATGGTTTGCGCGGCCAAGGGATATCCGCTTGTAATCACCATGGCTGAGCCATTCAGCGTTGAGCGGCGCAAGCTGATGCGTTTCCTTGGAGCGAAGGTCATTGTAACTCCCGCCGCTGAACGGGCTGTGGGCATGATCAACAAGACCATCGAGCTTGCCAAGGCACATGGCTGGTTCATGACCAGGCAATTTGAAAACGAAGCCAATCCCGACATTCATTCGCGCACAACTGCGCGTGAGATACTCGACGATTTCGCCGGGGAACGGTTGGATTACTGGGTTACGGGCTATGGAACGGGCGGAACGTTAAAAGGCGTCGGGCGGGTGCTCGCCAAGGAGCGGCCCGAAACAAAGATTGTCGTTTGCGAGCCCACGGACGCGCCGCTGTTGGCCAGTGGCGCAGCACAGTCGCGCAACCCGGACGGAACTCCGGCCGCACCGCATCCGGCATTTAAGCCCCATCCGATGCAGGGCTGGACGCCTGATTTCATCCCCAAACTTACCGACGATGCGGTCGCAATGAAGCTCATCGACCGCATCCTCGCGATCCCAGGTCCCGACGCCATCCGCTGCAGCAAGGAGCTTGCCGCCAAGGAGGGCATCTTTGTCGGCATTACCGCGGGCGGAACCCTTGCCGGCGCTCTCAAGATTGCAGCCGAAGCGGAGAAGGGAGCGAACATTCTCTGCATGCTTCCCGACACTGGCGAGAGATATCTAAGCACACCGCTGTTCGCCGACATATCGGCTGATATGGATGAGGAAGAGCTCCGAATCGCGCGCTCTACGCCAGGCGGACAGCTCAATGCCTGAGCGAGGATCGATCTGACGGCGATCCTCTCACTCCGCCGCCACCACGTGCGGGCGCTCGTTCTCGACCTCGTCGAACTGCGGTTCGAGGCGGCGCTTCAGGCGGCGGTCGATGCGGTCGAGATAGATGTAGATCACCGGCGTAATGAACAGCGTCAATAGCTGCGACACGCAGAGACCGCCGACCACGGCGATGCCGAGCGGCTGACGCAACTCCGCACCGGCGCCGGCGCCGATCGCAATCGGCAGCGTGCCGAAAATCGCCGCAAATGTGGTCATCATGATGGGCCGGAACCGGAGCAAGGCGGCTTCGCGAATGGCGTGCTCGGCGCTCAGGCCGACGCGGCGGCGCTCGAGCGCAAAATCCACCATCATGATGGCATTCTTCTTGACGATGCCGACCAGCATCACGATCCCGATCATCGCGATCACCGACAGTTCCATGTTGAACATCATCAGCGTCAGGATCGCGCCGATGCCGGCCGATGGCAGGCCGGAAATGATGGTGATCGGGTGAATGAAACTTTCATAGAGAATGCCGAGGATCACGAACGCCGCGAACACCGCCGCCAGGATCAAGACGCCCTGCCCGCGCAACGAATCCTGGAACACCTGCGCGGTGCCGGAGAAGCCGGTGGCGATGGTGGCCGGCAGGTTCGAGTTCTGCTCGATCGCGGTAATCTGGTCGACCGCATAGCCGAGCGAGTAATTCGGCGCGAGGTTGAACGAGATCGTCACCGCGGGCTGCTGGCCCTGATGGTTGATCTGCAGCGGTCCCACCGACGGCACCAGCTTTGCCACCGCATCGAGCGGAATGGTCTGGTTGTTGGTCGTCTTCACATAGAGTTTTGAAAGATCGGAGGGATCGACCCGGAACTGCGGCTGGGCTTCCAGGATGATCTGGTAATCATTTGACGGCATGTAGATGGTGCCGACCTGACGCGCACCATAGGCGTTGTAAAGCTGGTTGCGCACCTGGTCGACGGTGACGCCGTAAACCGCGGCCTTTTCGCGGTCGATGTCGACGGTCATCTGCGGATTCTTGATGTAAAGATCGGTGGTGACGTCGAGCAGTCCCGGCACCTTGGCGATATTGTCGCGCATCTCCGGCGCCAGCCGGTACAGCGATTCCGTGTCGCCACTCTGCAGGGTGTACTGATACTGGCTCTTCGACGGCCGGCCGCCGATGTTCAGATTCTGGATGCTTTGGAAGAACGCCTGCATCCCGGGAACCTGCGTCGCCTTCTGACGCATCCGCAGCATCACCACCGTGGCCGATTCCCTCTGGTTCCTCGGCTTCAGCGCGATGAAAAGCCGGCCATAATTGGCGGTGACGTTGGGACCGCCGGCGCCGACGGTCGAGTTGATGTATTCCACCGCCGGATCGCGGCTCAAAATGTCGGCCAGGTCCTTTTGGCGCACCGTCATCGCTTCATACGAGGTATCGGTGGCAGCTTCCGTCACGCCGGACAGAAAGCCGGTATCCTCCTGCGGAAAGAATCCCTTGGGCACGATGATGTAGAGCGCAATGGTGCCGCCGAGCGTCGCCAGCGTTACCAAAAGCATGATCGCCTTGCGGGCCAGCACCCGGTCCAGCGCCCATTCATAGGCGCGCAGCCAGGAATCGAACATCCGCTCGAACACTCGCAGCACGACGTTCGGCTTGCCGGCTTTGTCGTGCGCCTTCAAGACCCGCGCGCACAGCATCGGCGTCAGCGTCAGCGAGACGAAGCCGGAAACCACGATGGCAACCGCAATGGTCACTGCGAATTCGCGGAACACGCGCCCGACGATGCCGCCCATCAGCAGCACCGGAATGAACACGGCGATCAGCGAAAACGTGATCGAAATGATGGTGAAGCCGATTTCGCGGGCGCCCTTCAGCGCCGCTTCAAACGGGTGCAGGCCGTGCTCGATATGCCGGACGATGTTTTCCAGCATGACGATGGCGTCGTCGACCACGAAGCCGACCGACAGGGTCAGCGCCAGCAGCGTCATGTTGTTGATGGAGAAGTCCAGCATGTACATCGCGGCAAAAGTGCCGCAGAGCGAAATCGGCACCGCCAGTGCCGGGATAAGGGTCGCCGATGCCGAGCGCAGGAACAGGAAGATCACCAGAATGACGAGCCCGACGGCGATCAGCAGCGTTTCCTCGACGTCGCTGACGGACTGGCGGATCGACACCGAGCGGTCCATCGCGACATCGATCTTCACCGACGGCGGAATCTGGGCGCGCAGCGTCGGCAGCTTCGCCAGCACGCCGTCAACGACGGCGACGGTGTTGGCGTCAGGCTGCTTGTAGATCGCAAGCACGATCGCGCGGGTGCCGTTGAACCAGGTGGCGATCTTGTCGTTCTCCACGCTGTCGTAGACGCGGGCCACCTCGTCGAGCCGCACCGGCGAACCGTTGCGCCAGGCGACGATCACGTGCCGGTAATCGACCGCCTTGTCCATCTGGCCGGACGCCTGCAGGGCGACGTCCTGTTTCGGCCCGTTCAGCGTGCCGACCGGCGTTGACGAATTGGCGCGGGAGACCGCGGTCCTTATATCTTCAAGCGACAATCCGCGCGCCGCGGCAGCCTCGGGATCGGCCTGCACCCGCACGGCAAATTTCTGATTGCCGAAAATCACGACCTGGGCGACGCCCTGAATCTGCGACATCGCCTGCCCGATGGTGATGTCGCCATATTCGTTGACGGCGGACAGCGGCAGGGTTTCGGAGGCCAGCGAGATGAACAGCACCGCAAAATCCGACGGATTCACTTTTCGGAAGCTCGGCGGGATCGTCATTTCGATCGGCAGCCGGCGCTGCGCGATCGTCAGCGCGGTCTGCACATCGAGGGCTGCGGCGTCGATGTTGCGGTTGAGATCGAACTGGATGACGATCGAGGTGGTGCCCTGCGACGATGTCGAGGACATCGACGAGATGCCGGCAATGGTGGAGAGCTGGCGTTCGATCGGACCGGCCACGGATGCGGCCATGGTGTCGGCGCTGGCGCCCGGCAGGGTCGCGGTCACCGCGATGGTCGGGAAATCGACCTTGGGCAGCGCAGACACAGGCAGCAGCCGGAAGCCGAACACGCCGAATGCGATGATCGACGCGGTCAACAGCGTGGTCATGACCGGGCGGCGAATACACAGTTCGGAAAGGGTCATCGCTCAGGCCCCGGCCTTGGTGGCGCGCGGCGCGACCGGGGTTCCTTCCGACAGCAGCAATTGGCCGTCGACAACCACGTCCTCGCCTCCGGAAAGTCCTGACGCGATGACCGAGATTCCCTGGAAGGTGCGGCTGACCTGCACGGGTTGGACGTGAGCCTTGCCGTCCCTGACGATGAAGACGTAATTGCCGGTCTGGCTGCGCTGGACGGCGGCGGTCGGCACCGTCACGGCTTCCTCGGTCCTTATCACGAGCTTGGTGTTGACCAGGATCCCCGGCCACAAAGTTTCGTTGGCGTTGTTCATGATCCCGCGCACGGTGACCATGCCGGTGGTGGAATCCACCGAGTTTTCCACCATCGCGACCTTGCCGTCCTCGGATCGCGTGTGGCCGGGGATGGTCGCGATCACCTTGGATTCCCCGGTCGCCATGGCGTCGCGCAGATCGACCAGCACGCGCTGCGGAATGGCGAAGGTTACATAAACCGGCGCCATCTGGTTGATGACGGCGAGCGCTGCGGTATCGGCCGGACGCACGAAATTGCCGACCTTCACATTGGCGGCGCTGATCCGTCCCGCAAACGGCGCGCGGATGATGGTGTAGCTCTTCTGGACCTTCAGATTATCCAGCGCGGACTGGTCCGCCTTGATGGTGCCGATCAGGATATCGGCCTGGGTCTTGGCATTGTCGAGGTTGACCTGGGTGGTGGCGCCCTTGCCGATCAGGTCGCTGTAGCGCCTGAAATCGCGTTGCGCACCCTCGAGCTGCGCCTGATCCTTGGCGAGCGTACCCTCGGCCTGCTCGATCTGGGCGTCGATCTGGCGGGCGTCGAGCGTAAACAGCAGGTCGCCTTCGGCGACCTTGGCGCCGTCTTCGAAGTGCACCGAGACGATGGTGGTTTCGACCCGCGATTTCAGCGCCACGCTCGAAATC
>Ga0209526_10002146_pt1 | contig 13287 bp, 8 predicted proteins | sample JacPinW_OM2H0_M1_FD_188566 | JGI IMG/M metagenome (GOLD analysis project Ga0209526, IMG submission 188566) | Forest soil microbial communities from Algoma, Ontario, Canada - Jack Pine, Ontario site 1_JW_OM2H0_M1 (SPAdes) (version 2) | ecosystem: Environmental > Terrestrial > Soil > Boreal... | reverse complement strand
CGGGATGCCGCTTTGGGCTATGGCTATTGCTCCGTCGCCGATTTTTACGTGGCCGCTGACGCCTACTTGCCCGGCCAGGATTACGTTGTTGCCTACGTCGGTCGTGCCGGCCAGGCCTACTTGCGCGCAGAGTAGCGTGTCGTGTCCGATGGTGCAGCTGTGGCCTACGTGGACGAGGTTGTCGATTTTTGATCCGCGTCCGATGCGGGTCTCGCCTATGCTGGCTCGGTCGATGCAGGCGTTGGACTGGATCTCGGCGTCGCTCTCGATTACCACGTTGCCGGACTGGACGATTTTGTGCCAGCGGGCGGCTTCGTCTTTCGCGAAGCCGAAGCCGTCGCAGCCTACGATGGCTCCATTCTGGAGCAGGACGTTGTCTCCGATGTGGCAGAATTCTCGGACTACGGCGTGGGCGTGGGCGAAGAAATTGTTGCCTATGGTTGCTCCGCGATAGATGACTACGTGGGCTAGGAGGACGGCGTTGTCTCCGATGACGACGTCTTCGTCGATGACTACGTAGGGGCCGATGTGCGCGTTCTTCCCTAACTTCTTTTTTGCCTTGGGATGGATTACTGCGGTGCGGTGGATTCCAGGGGCGTAGCTTGGGGGCTGATAGAAGAGTTCTATGGCTTTTGCCCACGCTAGATAGGGGTTCTTGCTGCGCAACATTCCTGTGGGAACGGCAGGGAAGTTTTCGGCAACGATTACGGCTGAAGCTTTCGTGGTTTTCGCGGCGGCGTTGTACTTGGGGTTGGAGACGAAGGTCAGCTGGCCTGGGGCGGCTTGCTCTACGCCGGCTGCTCCGGTGATTTCGGTTTCGGGGGAGGCGTTGTCCAGGCGGGCGTCTAGGGCTTTTGCTATGTCGGATAGTTTCATGGCGGTCTCGGGGAGATTGTAGCAAGCAGGGCTCAGGTCTTGATGGCGGTTTGACGGAGAGGCCCGTCCGGTGCGGTTCGGGTTGACGCGGTGCAGAGAAAGAGCTTGAACCACAGGGGGCACAGAGGTACACAGGGGGAAAAACTCACCGGGAATCCTGAACCATTTTCCTGCGACCTGAGACCTGCTTTCTACTGCTCGAACAGCGTGACTTGCCTGGTGTCGGGTTGTCCACCTTTGCGGCGGCGGTTGGCTGAGCCGATTACTGCTAGCACCGTTACCGAGGTCAGGGCTTCTCGGGGGACGAAGACTCGCTGAGTGTTTGAGCGCAGGTCGGGAGGGTTCATTAGGAATCCTTCGGCGGGATTTTGCGTTAGGTCATTGGGCAGGATGCCTTCTATCACTTCGTTGTCTTTGAACTTCAGGCGCACCCAGAGGCCTTCGGTCCTTGGGCGGGTGGTGAAAGTCTTGCGGAGCATTAGGTCGGTGTCGGAAAATTCGCGGACAAAATAAACGGCTTTGATGTCGCGCAGGTCGATGGCTACCACGTTGCCGGAAGTGTTGAGGAGTTCGAGTTTGCCGTCCACCACGAAGTTGGAGGGAGCTACGTAGCCGCTGATGGAGTCGCGGTCGTGTTTCCGCACGATTACTTTTTTATGGGTCGAGGGCATGGGCGCTCGGAGCTTTCAGCGGTACGGTCTCACCCTTGCGCAAAGAAGGCGCAAGGATGGGGCACCCAGGGAAGCTCCAGATGGGATTCTCGCACTTTCGCGATGAATTCGGACAGTTTGTGCCTTCACAGTAGCCAAACGGTAAACCTTGTGTTATTTTCTCTAGTTTGCTGGAACTGTAGGCTTGCGGTATAACTCTAATGTCTAGAGAGAGTTAGATTCCACTTGAAAGCAGCTCGTCGTTGTCCGAAGTAGGTTCGAACTGGATTCGAGCCGGGTCCCCTGTGGAAAACCTGTGAATAACGCCCCGAGCGAGCCCTCCGAAGGGCCACCGCAAGGCGACTAGGAAGGCATGGCCGATTACATATACACGCTGGAAACCCGGCTCTCGCCGGACCAACAAAAGGCAGTAACCCTCGTCCAGGACGCCGCCAAAGCGGCGGGGATGAACCTATATCTGACGGGCGGCGCCATCCGCGACATTGTTACCGGGTTTCCCATCCGCGATCTGGATTTCACGGTGCAGGGCAACGCGCTCAAGCTGCAGAAAGATCTGGAGCGGGCGGGAGCGGTGGTGGGTGACGCCGACAACGAGACGAAGGCCTTGCTGCTCACTTTGCCGGGTGGCGTCCGCGCCGAGATTGCTATGGCGCGCTCGGAGCACTACGACAAGCCCGGGAAAGCTCCGCAGATGGCTCCGGCTACGATTATTGAAGATCTCCGCCGCCGCGATTTCACGGTGAACGCGATGGCCCTGTCGCTCAACGAAGGGTCACGCGGGTTGTTGATGGATCCGTTCAATGGTGTTGCTGACATTGAAGCCAAAGTGATCCGCGTGCTGCATAACTACGCGTTTCTTGAGGATCCGTCGCGGATGATCCGGGCCACGCGCTTCACCACGCGCTTCCACTGGCCGCTTGAGGAGCGGACGCAGGCGCGTTATGAATCGGGAAAAGAAAACGGCTACATCGAGCACATCCGAAGTTCGAGCATTGGATACGAGATCGAGCAGTTGGCCTACGAGGACGATCCGCATGGCGTTCTGAAGGCGTACGAAAAAGAAGGATGGCTGAAGGTACTGAACGCGCATTGGAGCACGGCCAAGGTGGACACGGCTGGATTGGGCGCGCTGATGAAGACCCGGCAGCAGATGAACGAGCTGGGGTATGCTCCGGAGGTTGCGCCGGCGGTGCTGTATTTCCTGACGGAGCGGCTGGGCGACAAGGATATTTCGGATTTGCGCCGGGCGATTCCGCGCAAGGATCTGGTCGAGGCCTGGAAGGATCTGGATTCGAACGCCCATAGTCTCGCCAAGCGCTTGTCGGGTAAGGAGGCGGCCACGCCTTCGCGGACCTGGCAATTGCTGTCGTCGGCTCGTCCGGAGATGATTCTGTTTCTTGCCATCACGGCGCGGCAGCAAGCGGTGGCACAGAAGATCAAGAACTTTTTTACGAAGTGGCGACAGGTGCAGCAGAAGATTCCGTTGCCGGAGATGACGGAACTGCATATCACTCCGCAGATGGCGACGTATCCGAAGATTGCGAACGATGTGTTCTTACTGTTGTTGGATGGCAAGTTGCGTTCGCGGACGGAGACGCTGAAGTTTCTCAAGCCGCTGGCGCCGCCACCGCCGCCACCGCCGCCGCCACCGCCAGCCAAGCGGGGTCGGGGAGCCAAGGCCGCTTCCGCGGCTGTCGTTTCTCCCGCGGCAAGCGGTAAGCCTGGCAAAGGGAAGGGAAAAGTGGTGGCGGCTCTGCCAGCACCGGTCGTGCCGGTCCAAGCGAAGTCCGCCCCGGCGGCGAAGCTGGCGGTGCCTGCGAAACCCGTTCCTGCTTCGAAGCCTGCCGCGGCTGCCAAGGTGAGCCAACCAGCCAAGGCTCCTGCCGTCAAGAAGGCGAGCAAAGATGCCAAGCCCAAGAAGCCCGCAGCTAAAACGAAGGCGAAGGCCACCTCCAAGAAGAAGAAATAAGGCGGTTTGGTGGACCGCCCGCAGCCAGTGTGCCGTCGCTCCGGGACTCGACTCTGTTTCACTTTTGCTTCCCGTCGCTTAAGCGCCGGGCTTTCATGTATCGCCGCTTCGCGGCTGAAGCAAGTGGCGATTTCCGCTTGTTTGCTGTCCTCGTGGTTGCGACACAGATTCGCCCATCCCGACATCAAACCAAGTCGAAAGTGATCTATAATGTAGCCATGCGTCGCCCCTTGACCATTGCGGCGTTCGTCGTCGTCCTCCTCGTAGCGCTCGTGTCAGCATCAGCCCAGCGTGGTGGGATGCGGAGTTCCGGTGGCGGTCGCGGCGGTGCGGTTGGACGCCCTTCGGGCGGCGGTCACGGTATTGGCATTGGACGGTCGATTGGAGGAACTTCGGGCAGCCACGCCTTCGGCGGAATGCACGCCGGACTGGGTTCTCGTCTTTCCTTCCGTGGAGACCGTTTTGGCGGAGGGCGCTTTCACTCTAGCGGTTTTCGTCACTGCTTCGGTTGCCGGAGGGGTTTCGGGTATCCGTGGTATGGCGGATACGGCTATGCGGGCTATTACGATCCGTACTGGTGGTGGGATTCGTCTTCCTCGTACGACTATGACCAGGATCGCGACCTTGCGCTGGCCGGCGAGATGAACGCGCTGAGCGTCGAAGAACAGAGGTTGCGCGAGCAGGAAGATAGGGAGCGAGAGCGGGATCAGGAATCGTATGCGCGGCGCTCGCAGGCGCGCGAGGACGAACGGGCAGCTGCCGTCCCGTCGACGGCGCTGGTCTTCCGCGACCAGCATGTTGAAGTAGTGCGGAATTATGCGATCGCTGGTGGAACGCTTTGGGTGCTCAATGACCACCAAGCCGGGAAGAAGATTCCGCTTGCCCAGTTGGATCTGGATGCCACGGTCAAGATGAACGACGATCGCGGGGTGGATTTTCAGGTGCCGAAATAAGGCGGTCTTTGGTCGATCGTCGTCAGTATTCGTCATCAGCCCTCTTTGCATTCACTGGGCGCAGGTACGCTAACGACTAACGACCATCGACTGAAATTGCACCACTTTCTGTCATTGCGCGAATCCCTCCAGCCGGTAGAATCAATCCGATCCGCTAAAAGCCAAGTGCTGTCTTCATGAGCCAAAACCAATTCGTCCACCTCCATCTGCATAGCGATTACTCCCTGCTCGATGGCGCTTGCGACGTCGAGAAACTTGTTGACCGGGTTCATGAACTTGGCATGCCGGCGGTCGCCATGACCGATCACGGCAACATTTTTGGCGCGGTGCATTTTGTAAATGCCTCGCACAAGGTCGGAGTGAAACCGATCGTGGGCTGCGAACTCTACATCTGCAAAAAAGACGACCACGTCATCACTCGCACTCCACCCGACGGCGACACTTATAACCACCTGCTGGTGCTCGCCGAAAACGAAGAAGGCTACCGCAACCTGGTGAAGATCACGTCGGAAGCCTCGCTGCACGGCTTCTATTACAAGCCTCGGGTGAGCAAGAAATTTCTGGCTGAGCATTCGAGGGGGCTGATCGGGCTTTCCGGATGTCTGAAAGGCGAAGTGGCTGAGCGGCTGATGGAAGGGAACTACGACGCGGCGCGGTCGGCGGCCGGATTCTATCGCGACCTCTTTGGTAAAGAGAACTTCTTCCTCGAAATACAGGACCAAGGACTGGAGATGGAGCACCGTATCCGTTCTGGCTTGTTCCAACTGGAGAAGGATCTTGCGCTGCCCATGGTCGCGACCAACGACAGTCACTACCTCTGCGAAGACGATGCGCATGCCCAGGATGTGATGTTGTGCATTCAAACCGGGAAGTCTATCCAGGAAACCAACCGGATGAAGTTCGAGGGCACGCAGTTCTACGTCAAGAACGGCGACGAGATGTTGCGCGTGTTCAAGGACGCGCCCCAAGTGCTTTCGCGCACGCTCGAGATTGCCGAGCGCTGCAACCTTCGACTGGAGAAGGTTCCCAGCCCGTTCCCGCATTTTGATGTTCCGGATGGATTTACTCTCGACAGTTATTTCGAGCACATCACTCGGCAAGGATTCGCGCGGCGGATGGAGAGCTTGCGAACCCTGGCGGCGAATGGCCGGCTCAAGCATTCGCTTGCGGACTACGAACAGAGACTGGCGCGCGAGCTCGGCATCATCCAGCAGATGAAATTCTCGGGTTATTTCCTGATCGTTTGGGACTTTATCCGTTATGCGCGGGAACGCGGCATCCCGGTGGGTCCTGGGCGCGGATCCGCAGCGGGAGCGCTGGTTGCGTACTCCCTTGGGATCACCGATATCGATCCGCTACAGCACGAACTGCTTTTCGAACGCTTTTTGAATCCGGAACGCATTTCCATGCCGGATATCGATATCGACTTCTGTATGAACCGGCGCGGCGAAGTGATCGAATACGTGACTCATAAGTACGGGCGCGAAAATGTGGCGCAGATTATTACGTTCGGCACGATGGCGGCAAAAGCGGCGATCAAGGATGTCGGCCGCGCGATGGATATGCCGTACAGCGACGTGGACCGGATCGCGAAGATGGTGCCGACGACGCTGAATATCAAGCTCGACGACGCGCTTACCGAATCCGCGGCGCTGCAGGAGGCGTACCAGAAAGATCCGCAGGTGCGTCAGTTGCTCGATACGGCGCGGAAGCTCGAAGGTCTGGTGCGGAATTCCGGTGTGCACGCGGCGGGCGTGGTGATTTCTCCGCGGCCGTTGATTGAACTGGTCCCGCTCCACAAAACCAAGAATGACGAAATCGTCACCGCCTTCGACATGGTGGCCATCGAAAAGATGGGCCTGCTGAAGATGGATTTTCTCGGGCTGACGACGCTGACCATTCTCGACGACACCTTGAAACTGATCGCGCAGAAGGGGACGAATCGGAAGCTGGACGACATCCCCCTCGAAGACCCGGAGACTTACGCGAAGGTCTTTCACAAGGGATTAACATCCGGCGTATTCCAGTTTGAATCGCACGGCATGCGAGATGTTCTGCGCCGTTATCAGCCGAACTCGATTGAGGATCTCACCGCGTTGAATGCGTTATACCGTCCCGGGCCGATTCAGGGCGGCATGATCGATGATTTTATCGAGCGCAAGCATGGGCGGCGGAAGATCGAATACGAACTGCCGGAGCTGAAAGAGATTTTGCAAGAGACGCTAGGCGTCTTCGTCTATCAGGAGCAGGTCATGCAGGCGGCGAACAAGCTTGCCGGCTACTCCCTCGGACAAGCCGACCTGCTGCGGCGGGCGATGGGCAAAAAGAATGCCGAGGAGATGGCCAAGCAGCGCGAGGGCTTTGTGCAGGGAGCGACGCAGCGCGCTTTTCCGCCGAAGAAGATTGAGAAGATTTTTGATCTGATGGCGCAATTTGCCGGATACGGATTCAACAAATCGCACTCCGCGGCATACGCGCTGCTGGCGTATCACACCGCATATTTGAAGACGCACCATCCAGTCGATTTCATGGCGGCGCTGCTCACTTCGGTGACGGGCAGCACGGATGACGTGGTGAAGTACATCAACGAATGCCGTGAGATGGGGATTGCGGTCGAACCGCCCGATATTAACGTGAGCGATGCGAACTTTACGCCGCACGGGCAGGCGATCCGGTTTGGGCTTGCGGCAGTGAAGAATGTTGGTGGCAATGCGATCGAGTCGATTGTGGCGGGGCGGAAGAAGCTCGGCCGGAATTTCAAGTCGTTCTACGAATTCTGCGAAGAAGTTGATTTGCGTCTGTTGAACAAGCGCGTGCTGGAGTCGCTGATCAAGAGCGGGGCCATGGATGGATTCGGGCGCCGGGCGCAGCTCATGCAGGCGCTCGACGCGGCGATCGAGCAGGCACAAAAAGCGCAGCGGGACGCGGAATCGGGACAGCACGGGCTGTTTGGCGTGTTTGCGGATGAAACCGCGCAGCAGGCTAGCGACGCGCTCCCGAACACGCCCGACTGGGATGAACACACGCGGCTGGCGGCGGAAAAGGAAATCCTCGGATTCTTTATTACCGGGCATCCGATGGAAAAGTACAAAGAGAAGCTCGCCGATCTGAATGCCCTCTCCACCGAAGATATTGCCGGCATGAAGAAATCCACCGCCAAGGATGAGAACATCACGACTGCGGGTTTGATTTCGGGGCTGCGAGTCGCAAAATCAAGAAGAGGCGAGTTGTGGGCACAAGCCGCGCTTGAAGACATGTCGGGGAAGGTGGAACTGCTGATCTTTCCCGAAGCCTACAGGAAACTCGCGGAGAAAGTGAAGCTCGAGGTTCCGGTGCTGATTCGGGGCGGCGTGCGCATTGAGGAGGGGGCTGCTCCAAAGATCACGGCCAATGAGATCATCGCGCTGGACGAAGCGCGGGTGCCACTGCCGAAGGCGCTCCGTATACGGATTCCTCTGGGGAGCGCGAGCGACAGTACGGTCGACGAGCTGTATGCGCTTTTCAACGAGCGCAAGGGCGACGCGAAGGTGTTGTTCGATGTGGAGCGGGAAGGCGATTTCATGGTGGTGATGGAAGCCGAAGGCTATAATGTGATGCCAGACCGCAGTTTTAGGGGCCGTGTGGAAGCGCTGTGCGGACGCGGTAGCGTGCGCGTAATTAGTTGATGATTCATAGAGTGGAGCGACGGGCGTCTCGCCCGTCCAGCAGTATCGCGGCCGGGCGAGGACGCCCGGCTCTCTCCACTGGCAAGCTTTTATAGTCGGCCGATGAGACGAGCGAAGATAAAGCGGGCACAAAAGTCAGGTCATGATGCGAAGCATGCCGCCATCACCGGGACGGACTTTATGCTCTCGATTGTGGAGGAGCATCATACCCGAAAGAATGGGAACGTCATCAAGATGGAATCTGGACTGAAGGCGCAGCAGGAACTGGAAAAAATCGAGGAGCAGATCACGCGGCTGGAGGCTCTCGAGGGGCAGGGCGCGGAAACGCTCCGCCAGATCAAGCAGTTGCACGAACGGGTGAACGACCTTCGCCGCGAAATTTCTTCGCACCTGAACGCGTGGGAGCGCACGGAACTGGCGCGCCATCCGCAGCGCCCCTATACGCTGGATTATGTCGAGCGCATTTTTACCGACTGGAGCGAGATTCATGGGGATCGCGGCTTCCGGGACGATCCGGCGATTGTTTGCGGGATGGCTCGTTTTCACGGCGAGGAAGTCATCGTGGTGGGCCACCAGAAAGCGCGCGACGCGAAGCAACGCGTGTATCGAAATTTTGGCATGCCACATCCGGAGGGATATCGAAAAGCGCTGCGTGTGATGAAGATAGCGGAGAAATTCAAGCGGCCGATTTTTACCTTGGTAGATACCGACGGCGCTTATCCCGGATTGCACGCGGAGGAGCGGGGCCAGGGAGAAGCCATCGCCCGGAATCTGCTGGAGATGGCGCGACTCGAGGCGCCTATCGTGGCGACGGTGATTGGCGTCGGCGGCAGCGGCGGGGCGCTGGCGATTGCCGTGGCCGACCGCGTGTTGATGATGGAAAATTCGGTGTACTCGGTGATTTCGCCGGAGGGCTGCGCGTCGATCATGTGGCGCGATGCCAGCAAGAAAGCGCTGGCGGCGGAAGCCATGAAGATCACGGCCAAAGATTTAAATGAGCTGGGCTGCATCGATGGCATCATCCCGGAGCCTCCGGGAGGCGCGCATACCGACCATGCGCAGGCAGCGGAGTTTCTTGACCGAGCGCTGCAGCAGCATCTGGCCGCGGTAAAGCGGCTGCCGGTCGGCGATTTGCTTGAAGCCCGCTACAAAAAATTCCGCAACATGGCGCAGTTCTTCCAGGTGGAAGCGTAAGAACTACGGACTGTGCGAAGTCCGTCGTGGCGCTGCTTGCTCAAGATGTTAAGAAAGCATCGCGTTAGAACTTCTTGAAGACTCGAGAGAAGGCAAGCGGCTGTTGTGGCACTCCACTACAATCGCTCGCCACGGCTGGTGTGCCCGCGCAGGGCCGGTCGCGGGCGACAGACCACATGGCAATGCGGCGTATGCGATCGTTTGATTTCGCATAGCGCAACATCTTGTTGGCATCCTCAAGCGTGAATACTTGGGGCGAGACATCGTTCATCCCGATCATGGGCGTAAGGCCAAGCGAAGCGTCCAAGCCGAGGGATTGCAATTGCTTGAGCGCCGCGTTCGCGGCATCGATTGCGTTCTGCCCCATGGCGTTGGGGGCGAACATGGTTTCGTAATCCATCGTCATGATGTTCACGTTGTCGGTTTCCACCCCGTGGGAGAGCGAATTCTTCAGCAAGTCGATGCCATTTGCGAGCAACCCCGTCGGCAGCACGGCGAGAGTGTAGGAAATGAGAAGACCCGGGTTGGCCGCCTGCAAGTTGGCCAATGCCTGGTTGCGACGGTCGACAGCGGCGGGGTCTTTGATGGCGGACGATTCAATATCGAAGTCCAGCATGCGAACCTTGTATTTTTCGATCGCCGCTTGATATTGGGCCTGGAGGCTGGGTACGTCGTTGCACACCTGAGCAAGTTCGAGTCCGCCTTCGCCCCCAAAGGAAAGGATGACATCGCCTCCCAACTTTCGCAGCCGGCCAATTTGCCCGGCGATGGTGTTCTCCTGGACCATCGGCAAGTTGGGGAACCACGCGGCTTGGCAATCAGATCCCGAACTCACCAGAAATGCCAGCGTGAACCGCTTGATTCCGGATTCCCTGGAAATCTTGACCATGTCATTGTCTGACGAACCCAGATCCAGCGCTCGAATGAAAAGATAAGGCGCATACAGACGTTTCCGTGGACTGCCATTTTTTGCGGAGGCGCTCGCGGAGGCTATGGCGCCGAACGGGAGGAGCACGGCCAGGGACAGAACTGGAGTGACAATCCGGATCGCCCGTCTGACGCTGAATCCGTACCTTAATCGCCACAATTGCGCAAAGGGGAGAAAATTCAAGACCGGGCGAACGAAATTGTCCCACAGTCGACAGGGTGCCGCTGAGTATGACAAGGTTCCTCCTACAAAATCGGGAGATGCAAACAGGGCTGCACCAGGAAATCCAGCGAATTGATTTGCCGTAATGCCTGCTCGACCAGTGACGCCTTCGATTCCTCAAGCGTAATCAGAAAGGGCAGGTGCGATTTCGGGCAGCCCGGTTTCTGCACCACCGCGTCGATGTTGATGCCGCATTGGGAGAGAATTGTGGCGAGGCTGGCGATGATGCCGGGCCGATCCTTCACCAGGAAGCGCAGATAGTGCTTTGTCGTGAAATCGGCGGTGACGGTGGGCGTTTTTTCGACCTGCTGTCCGGCATAACTCATCGCCGCTTGCTGGGCGCGAGCGATGGCCAGAATGTCGGACACGACCGCGACGGCGGTTGGATGTCCGCCTGCGCCGTGGCCTCCAAAGACGGTCTCCCCACCGTAGGTTCCGGTCGCCATCACCAGATTCTGGCTGCCCTCCACGCGTGCCAACGGCGATGAGAGTTCGACCAGCGCCGGCTGGACTGCGGCATACAAGTTGTCATCCTTTAACTCGGCCCAGGAAATCTGGCGAATCGTGCAGCCAAGCTGGTTCGCGTATTCAAAATCGACGGAGTCGATGGCTGAAATCGAGCGCGCCGTGATGTCTTCACAGCGGACGTTGCAGTGCAGTCCGACCCGCGCGAGGATGGTGAGCTTGGCGCGCGCGTCCAGGCCGTCGATGTCTTCGGTCGGGTCGGCCTCGGCGAAGCCAAGCTTCTGCGCCTCCCGCAAAGCCGTGGCGAAGGGAATGCCGGTGCTCTCGATCTGGCTGAGAATGTAGTTGCAGGTGCCGTTGAGAATGCCGCAGATCTTGAAGAGTTCATCGCCGGCTAATCCCTCTTGCAATCCGGAAATAACCGGTACGCCGCCTGCTACGGAGGCGCCAAACTCGATCTGCTGTTTCATTCGCCGCGCCAGGGCGATCAACTCAGGGCCGAAGCGCGCGATCAACTGCTTATTGGCGGTGACCACGGATTTGCCCGACTCGAGCGCGCGCCGGATCCAGTCTTCGGTGGGCTGAAGGCCGCCCATCACTTCGACGACGACATCGACGTCGGAGGATAGAACATCGTCGACGTTCTCAGTCCACTGCACTGAGGACGGAAGCCAGTCCACTTTTTTTCGCGCGACGTTGCGATTGAGGATGTGCGTCAGGCGCAGGTGAGTGTTCGAGCGCTCGCAGAGAATTCTGGCCACGGAAGTGCCGACGGTACCGAAACCAATCAGGGCCACGTTACAAGTTCGTGCGCCATCATTCTGTGCGCCGACGACGGCGCTGTTCTTGGTGGAATCTAGTTTGGAGGCACCTGGCATTCCATCCCTCGCGGGCAAGCCTATACTTCCGGTCGCGTTCTATTATCGCCGAAGCGGGCATCGTGGCTGCTGTAATTGCATGTTTCGAGCAGCAATTGACGGTTATCCGTCAGCGGCCGGGGACGGGACCGTCCGCATTGCCCAGTATTGCCCAGTGTGCGGGGTTGCGTGGGGAATGGTTGCGCGCGTAGATTCTTCCAGCGCCGCGGGCGGAGGGGAGGAGCGGCACACCGAGGGAGAGGGGGCGAGAATGGCAAGGCTGACGAATTAAACCCTTGTTTGTCCTTGGTCCTGCGCCTTGGCGGCGGCGCTTTTCTCGGACGAGGTCTCTTGGTCTTTCATTGCCATGGCGGACTTGAAACCGCGAATACCTTCTCCGATTCCCTTGCCGAGTTCAGGAAGTTTCTTCGGCCCGAACACGAGCAGAGCAATCCCGAAAATCACGAGTAGATGCATGGGTTGAAAAAGTCCTTCGAACATTTTGTGTCCCTTTCACTTTTAGAAGTGTCTGTCGATCGTGAGCTGGGGCGCTGCGACCGGAGTTTCCGTACGCAGCGCCCGCTCCCGGGAATAACCCGCTATTCGCGCACCGCCAAGTCGGCTTCGATCGCCAGGGTTCGCATGAAGTTGAAGAAGTCTTTCGACTGGCCGATGAAAAGTCCGTCGGCGGTCAGAGCATTCAGCGCTCCCATGGCAGCGCCTTTGGTTTGGGTCGGGCGAATGATTGAGACCGGCGGAAGCTTCCGGCTGATGAACGCCGTGGGCTCCGGCATGATCAGGTTAGTTTGGAAATCTTCTCCGCCGAACGGAGGAGAGTTCAGGTCTTTGAATGTCACGCTCACACCGGTCACAGGGTCGGCGATGGCAGGCAATCTCTTGTAATTGCCGGCCTTGTCCGACCAAGTTTGGAAATGCATGATCTCGGTTCCGCCAATACTGAGCACAATGCGCAACACTTCCAAGCTGGTCACGCGTTGGGCCACTTTTGGGTAGAGGCTGCTGCCGCCCTGCTCGATGGTGGCAAAGTGAAAGCCGGCTGTATTGGCGATGGCCTGCAGGAAGTTCGCCGATTCGAGGTCTTCATCGGTCCGGGGAATTGCCGTGTGCTGCCCCACTGCCAGGGTTGGAATTGCCTGCGGGAACGTGTCTCCGAGATCAGGATTTCCGGTGCGGCTGCGGTACCGAGTCCACCAGGTCGTGTCCACGGAGAGTTGCATTAGGTTGGTGAGACGGCCGATTTGTTGCGCGCCGGTGGCCTGGCTGCTGGGCAAGGTGCGAAACGCATCGAGGTTGACGGGTTCCGCGCCTTTTGACGCCAGGTAAGCGTTAATGAACACTTCATGGGTCATCTCATCTTCAGTGTTGTCGTGAATATACTGGGCCATGTCTGCATCAAGAAACGCAATGGCAGCGGTGTAGGCGGGACTTCCACTGCCTCCGGGGACCTCGCTGTCCTGGATTCCCCC
>Ga0209526_10002145_pt1 | contig 13288 bp, 11 predicted proteins | sample JacPinW_OM2H0_M1_FD_188566 | JGI IMG/M metagenome (GOLD analysis project Ga0209526, IMG submission 188566) | Forest soil microbial communities from Algoma, Ontario, Canada - Jack Pine, Ontario site 1_JW_OM2H0_M1 (SPAdes) (version 2) | ecosystem: Environmental > Terrestrial > Soil > Boreal... | reverse complement strand
CGCGCGCCTTGGCGACTCGCGGGTGAGTGATTCTGTTGGTCGCGATTTCTTTGCGGCCGTCAAGAATTCTGTTGCAGCTCAACAAAGCCATCGGTGATTGCGGGGATTAGCAGGCGAGAATTTCCCCACCTCCCTCACCGCGTGCTAAGCGCATCCTTCCTTGCAGTTGCGTTTTGAGTCTACCCGGTTGCGAGATGTAGTGAATTTGTGCCCCGATGAGTGATACATTCAAGCGAATCAACATTGATAGCCCAAGGTCTCATGGCAATCGACTCGCTAGCTCGAAAAAGCCCGCAGACTTCAGAGCCCACCTACCGCTCTCTTCCGCATAACATAGAGGCCGAACAGGCACTGCTCGGTGCAATTCTCATTAATAACGAAGCATTCTATCGAGTTTCTGATTTTCTTCAGCCACCTCACTTTTTTGAGCCTATACATCAGAGTATTTATGAAATATGCGGTAGTCTCATCCGTCTTGGCAAGCTAGCCACCCCGATAACGGTCAAGTCTCACCTCCCTGCGGACCTTGTTATTGAGGGAGTGGCGCTCAACCAGTATCTGGCGCGGTTGGCGGCTGAGGCGACTACAATCATAAATTCCGAAGACTATGGTCGAGTAATCTACGATCATTCAATCCGCCGTGACTTAATTAATCTTGGCGAATCGATGGTTAATCAGGCCTTCGAAGCGCCCGTAGACTTTGTACCCAGCGTACAAATCGAGGAGGCAGAGCGCCGGTTATATGAACTCGCGGAGATTGGCCGCTTCGGTGGTGGATTTCGGAAGTTCGAAACAGCACTAAAGACTGCCCTCGATATGGCGGCCGCAGCTTACCAGCGCGATGGGAAGCTATCCGGTTTGGCCACAGGACTCACGAAATTGGACGAAAAAATGGGCGGATTGCAGCCATCCGATCTCATTGTCCTCGCGGGTCGACCAGGTATGGGAAAAACCGCGCTCGCTACTAACATCGCCTATAATGTTGCTAAGGCTTGGGAAGGCGACGTTCGAGCTGATGGGCACAGAGTTACCGTCAATGGGGGGATAGTAGGCTTCTTCTCACTAGAAATGTCTGCCGAGCAGCTAGCCACACGCATTCTATCAGAACAAACGAATATTCCCTCAAACAGAATTAGAAGAGGGGACATTCATGCAGCAGATTACGATCGCTTGGTTGATGCGACAATTCAAATTCAGCGTCTTCCGCTTTTCATCGACGAGACCGGAGGACTATCGATCGGTCAGCTCGCGGCTCGCGCGCGCCGCCTGAAGCGGACACATGGATTGGATCTCGTCGTCATCGATTATATTCAGTTAATGCAAGGTTCAACGCGCCGCTCGGCGGAAAACCGAGTTCAGGAGGTCACAGAGATCACGTCAAGCCTCAAGGCGCTGGCTAAAGAACTCAATGTCCCAATCCTGGCGCTCTCCCAACTGTCGCGTCAAGTGGAGAATCGAGAAGACAAGCGGCCACAGTTATCAGACTTGCGCGAGTCCGGCTCAATCGAGCAAGATGCAGATGTAGTCCTATTTGTATTTCGTGAGGAGTATTATTTGGAGAACAAAAAACCTAGGGAGGGTACCCCGGAGTTTCTCGACTGGCAACAAAAAATGTCCCATGCTCATGGCATGGCGGAAGTAATCATTGGGAAACAACGACACGGGCCTACGGGCACGGTGGAGCTGCAATTCCAATCTGAGGTAACGAGATTCGACAATCTCGCGCGTGAAGACCAGTTACCGCAGCAAATCTAATCGGACTGGTCCTAAAAGTTGTCGGCCTCGTCACCGACGGCGATCTGGAACTAACTATGTAGCGTTGACGCGTGGGACATTGCCGGCACTTTTTGTGCCAACACGTACGGGTGGGCGAGTGCTCCCATTGCCCGCAGTGCGTACTGGACGCCTGCGTCGAGCCGGGTCATAAGGCGTGCCATGACAATTCACGACCCTGATTTGCAGCCGGTGGAACGGCCGCTTGCGCCGCCGGCCGAAAGCGAAGCCGGTGGTATACTGACCATCGACCTTGCCGCGATCGAAGCCAATTGGAAGAAGCTCGCCAGCATGACCTTGCCGGTCGAGTGCGCAGCGGTCGTCAAGGCAGACGCCTACGGGTGCGGCATTGAATCCGTGACGCGCAAGCTCGCCAAGGCCGGTTGTCGGACGTTCTTCGTGGCTGACATTTTCGAGGCGAGATGCGTGCGCGCGATTGCACCAGACGCGACAATCTATGTTCTCAACGGCGTGATGCCTGGGTCGGCTGCGGCCTTTGCCGAGGGATCGTTTCGTCCCGTCATCAACAGCACGACCGAGCTTGCCGAATGGGATGCGTTCGTGCGCGCAAAAAAATGGCACGGGGGGGCTGCCCTTCACGTCGATACCGGCATGAACCGGCTCGGCGTGCCGCTCGAAGAGGCCGTTGCCCTTGCCCCGCGTATTCAATCCGAAAACCATGGTATTACGCTGCTGATCAGTCATCTCGCCTGTGCCGAGATGACGGATCATCCCATGAATGATCGGCAAATTCGGACCTTCCGGGAACTTCGTATCCTGTATCGCGGAATACCGTCTTCGCTCGCCAATTCTTCCGGCATATTCCTGGGAGGAACGGTATTTTGCGACCTGGTGCGGCCCGGGGTTGCGCTTTATGGCGCCAATCCCACCCCGACAAAGCAGAACCCGATGCGTCCCGTGGTCGAGCTTAAGGGCCGCATTATCCAGGTACGCAGCGTCAATCGCGGCGATTCCGTGGGCTATGGAGCCGCATGGACCGCCCCGCGCCCATCGCGCATTGCAATTGTTGCGGTCGGCTATGCCGACGGCTTCCTGCGCTCAGCAGCCGCTGGGAAGAATAAGCCACCGGCCCAGGTGGTTATTGCCGGGCGGCGCTGTCCGGTTGTCGGGCGCGTCTCGATGGACTTGCTCGCGGCCGACGTGACCGATTTAGGGGAAGGCGTCGCGCGGCGCGACCACCTCGCCACTTTGATTGGCGAGGGAATGAGCATCGATGATTTGGCCCTAGGCATGGGGACTATCAGTTACGAAGTGCTCACGAGTCTCGGCCGGCGTTATCACCGCGTCTACCGCGGTTTATGATCCCGCCAGCATGGCGCGTCGAGACATAAGCTTCATCTGCCAGAATTGCGGCGCCGCGTATGGGCGCTGGCAAGGTAAATGCGACGCCTGCGGCGAATGGAACACGATTAGCGAGGAGAACCCCGCAGAGGCACACGCACAAATTCCCGGGCGAAAGCCGCGCAAGGGCCGTTTGTTTGCGCTCGAGCGGCTTGCCGGTGCAGCACATGATCCACCGCGACTTGCCTCCGGCATTGCCGAGTTTGATCGGGTGACCGGCGGAGGTTTCGTGCGGGGCTCAGTGTTGCTGTTAGGGGGCGACCCCGGGATTGGAAAATCAACGCTGCTGGTTCAGGTCGCGGCAGCGCTCGCACAAGCTCGCCATCGAGCGGTCTTCATATCGGGTGAAGAGGCGGTAGCCCAGGTCCGGCTGCGCGCGGAACGACTGGGTCTCGCTGGTGCCCCGGTCGAACTCGCGGCCGAAACGTCGGTAGAAGACATCATAGTCACGCTCAAGGAAGGCGTACCTCCCCGGCTTATCATTATCGATTCCATTCAGACCATGTGGACCGACGTGGTCGAAGCAGCACCCGGCACCGTCACGCAAGTCCGGGCGAGCGCGCAGTCATTGATCCGTTTTGCCAAAAAATCAGGAGCAGCCGTCATCCTGGTTGGACACGTGACCAAGGACGGCCAGATCGCCGGCCCCCGCGTGGTCGAGCACATGGTCGATGCCGTGCTCTCTTTTGAGGGCGAAGGCTCGCAACAGTTCCGGATCCTGCGTGCGGCCAAAAACCGGTTTGGTCCCACCGATGAGATCGGCGTGTTTGAAATGACCGGGGCCGGGTTGCGCGAAGTCGCCAATCCTTCTGAGCTCTTTCTTTCGGAACGGGATTTGGGTTCGCCCGGCACAGCCGTATTTGCCGGGATCGAGGGCTCTCGCCCATTGCTGGTCGAAATCCAGGCACTGGTCGCCCCAACTTCGTTTGGGACGCCACGGCGTGCCGTCAATGGGTGGGATCCCAACCGGTTATCCATGGTTGTCGCAGTGCTGGAGGCGCATTGCGGGGTCCGGCTCTCAGGATACGACGTTTACCTCAATGTGGCGGGCGGACTGCGCGTTACCGAGCCCGCAGCGGACCTCGCCGCAGCTGCGGCACTGGTTTCCTCGCTGGCCAATGCGCCTTTGCCGGCCGAGGCGGTCTATTTCGGGGAGCTTTCCCTCTCAGGAGCAGTCCGACCCGTCGCCCAGGCCCCCGCGCGACTCAAGGAGGCACAGAAGCTTGGCTTTACGCGCGCCGTAGTCCCCGAGGGTGGCCGGCCGGAGGGGGTGAGCGAGCCCCCTCTCGTGCTCGAATTCGTTGGGCGGCTCAATAGCCTTGTCACGGCCATTATCGCGAGCCAAACCGCGCCTGAGCGCCCGCAGGTCCACAACGGCCGGCCGCGCAAGGCGGGCATGGGATGAGCGATCTCCGCCCTGCTAAAATGGCTGCGATTCGACCGGCAGCATTGACCTAGTGTGAGAGAGTCCGCGTCATGCCAATCACCCTTCTCGATATCATCTTGATCGGCGTCATGATGATCTCGGCATTGCTCGCAATGATCCGCGGCTTCATGCGGGAGGTCCTGTCCATTGCAGCCTGGTTGATCGCAGCGCTGGTGACACTTTATTCATTCTCGAAGCTGCTGCCGGTCGCGAAAACCTATTTCAATAACGACATAGTGGCATACGCAATCGTCATCGGGGGCACGTTCCTGGGGACGTTACTGGTCGTTTCCGTCATCACGGTGCGTTTCTCGGATATGGTGCTGGACAGCCGAGTCGGCGCCCTCGACCGCACTATGGGCTTTGTATTCGGGCTCGCGCGCGGCTTGGTCATCGTGGTCGTCGCCTTCCTGTTCTTCGCCTGGCTCGTCCCCGACCGCAGCCAGCCGGAGTGGGTGCGCAGCGCCAAGTCGCGGGTGGTCCTGCAGGGAACTGGTGACTGGCTCATGTCGATGTTGCCGGAAGACCTCGACGCCACCATCTCAAAGAGGCTGAAAAAGCCGAAGCCCGAAGAGGATGAATCCGGTCAGCGGTCGGAATGGCCTGGGCAGCCTGGGCTCGTAGGGTGGGCAAAATCGCCTGCCGTACTGTGAATGGTGGGCTCGGCGCGCAAGCGATTTTGCCCACGCGGACAGGGTGGAGGAGCGCGCCTTAGCCCACCCTACGAAGGATTGGAGGGATGAGCCGAATGAGCGATACCTTTTGCGACGCGCGGCTCAATCCCAGCCTGAACTCGCCCGACACGCAAGCAGCCAACTCCGGCCAAAGCGATCCCGATGGCGATCGGCTGCGCGAGGAGTGTGGAGTGTTCGGCATTTTCGGGCACCCCGACGCTGCCGCGATTACCGCACTCGGCCTGCACGCGCTGCAGCACCGGGGCCAGGAAGCGGCCGGCATCGTCAGCTTCGACGGCACGCGGTTCCACTCCGAGCGCAAGCTTGGATTGGTGGGGGATAGCTTCTCCCGGCGCGACGTGATTGAGCACCTGCCTGGCACCGCAGCGACCGGGCATGTGCGCTACTCAACCACGGGAGGCACCATCCTGCGCAACGTGCAGCCGTTGTTCGCGGAGCTCGACGGCGGCGGCTTTGCGGTCGGGCACAATGGCAATCTCACCAACGGACTGAGCTTGCGGCGCCAACTCGTGCGCGACGGCGCCATCATGCAGTCGACAACCGACACCGAAGTGATTCTTCATCTCGTTGCAAGGGCGAGGCGCAACCGGTTCATTGATCGCTTCATCGAGGGGCTGCGCCAGCTGGAAGGCGCCTATGCTTTCGTAGGCTTGACAAACAAGAAGCTGATTGGCGCCCGTGATCCGTTCGGTATTCGACCCCTCGTGATCGGCAAGCTTGACGCAATGCCGATCCTTGCGTCCGAGACCTGCGCCCTTGACATCATCGGCGCGAAATATGTGCGCGACGTGGAGAATGGCGAGATCGTGGTGTTCGATCAGGACGGCATGCATTCGCACAAGCCATTTCCACCCATGGCGCCTCGTCCCTGCATCTTTGAATACATCTATTTCGCCCGGCCGGATTCCATAGTGGGCGGACGCCATGTTTACGAGGTGCGCAAGACCATGGGGGCGGAGCTTGCGCGCGAAGAGCTCGCACGCGAAACGCGCTTTGCGGCGGACGTGGTTGTTCCCGTTCCCGACTCCGGCGTGCCGGCTGCCATCGGCTATGCACAGGAATCGAAGATCCCTTACGAACTCGGCATCATCCGAAACCACTATGTCGGCCGAACCTTTATCGAGCCTGCCCAGCACATCCGGCAGCTGGGCGTGCGCCTCAAGCACAGCGCCAATCGCGCGGTCGTCAAGGGCAAGCGCATCGTGCTCATCGACGATTCGATTGTGCGCGGCACCACGTCGGTGAAGATCGTGCAGATGATGCGCGAGGCCGGGGCAAAGGAAGTCCATTTCCGCATCGCCTCCCCGCCCATCACTCACCCGGACTATTACGGCATCGATACGCCAGAACGCGAGAATCTCCTGGCTGCCAACCATGATCTCGAGGGCATGCGCAATTTCATCGGCGCTGATTCGCTGCAATTCTTGTCGGTTGAGGGGATTTATCGCGCCATGGGCTATGCCAAACGCGACCCGCTGCGGCCACAGTTCACGGATCACTGTTTTACCGGCGACTATCCCACCGCACTCACGGACCAGAACGCGCACACCGCCTCTCCGCGGCAATTATCGCTGCTCGCCGAGGCGAGCTGACCCGGGCTGATGCCCCCTCCCCTCGCGGATCGGATTGCGCTCGTCACCGGCGCCTCACGCGGCATTGGCTATGCAACCGCGCTCGCGCTGGCCGGAGCTGGCGCGCACGTCATCGCGGTCGCCCGCACGGCCGGTGGGCTCGAAGAGCTCGACGACGCGATCAAGGCGCTCGGCCGCTCGGCAACGCTCGTCCCGCTCGACCTCAAGGACTATGAAGGCATCGATCGGCTCGCGCTCGCGCTGCACGAGCGGTTCGGACGGCTTGATGTCCTGGTCGGCAATGCAGCCATTCTCGGACCGCTCTCCCCGCTCGGGCACGTGGAGGCGCGCGCCTGGGCCGACGTGATGGCCGTGAACGTTACCGCCAATTGGCGGCTGATCTGCGCGCTCGATCAACTGCTGAAGTTTTCAGACGCAGGCCGCGTGGTGTTCATTTCTTCCGGCGTTGCCGCGCAGACACCTGCCTACTGGGGACCCTATACCGTCTCCAAGGCAGCCCTCGAAGCGATGGCGCGCACCTATGCCGCGGAGACCGCATCGACCCACGTGCGCGTCAATCTGTTCACACCGGGAGCCGTTCGCACCCGCATGCGCGCACAGGCAATGCCGGGCGAAGACCCGCTGAGCCTGGAAACGCCGGATAAGGTGGCGGAGAAAATCGTTCAACTGTGCCTGCCAAGCATGCAGCAAAGCGGCAAAATCTACGTTTATCCCAAGCGCGCGTTCCTGCAATTTCAACCGCCTGCATGAGCCCCTGCAGTGGCATGAGGTGAACGATAATGGTCCGATGCTTCCGCAGCATGGTCGCTTGCCTGTTGCTCTTTGGCACGCACGCGGCTGCCCAGAACGACAGCTATCCCAATAAGCCCATCCGTATCATTACCCACTCGGCGGCGGGGGGCGCGCCGGATGTCATGTTGCGCGTCATCGGCGAAGGTCTCGGATCATTACTGGGCCAGCAAATCGTAGTGCTCAATCAGCCGGGCGCGGGCGGGGCCGTGGCCGCGCGCGCGGCCGTCGGTGCCGCTCCGGACGGCTACACGCTCTACATGCCGGCCGCATCGGCCTTCGTAACGCTTGCGGGATTGCAGCCCAACCTGCCGCTGCAAGTGCCGCGCGATTTCACCCCTATCGGCTTCGTGGGCGAACAGCCGATGTTTCTCACGGTGACGCCCGCGCTGGGCGTATCCACCCTGCAGGAGTTCATTGCACTCGCAAAGAAAGAGCCCGGCAAATTGTCTTATGCCGCAACGGGGCGCGGCACCATGACGAACCTCACAGGCGAACTCCTCAAGGCAAGGGCAAACATTGACGTCCTTGCAGTCCCATATACCGGCGGCGCCCCGCAAGCCTTGAGCGATGCCATAGGCGGCCGGCTGTCCATGGTCATCGAGGGGCTTGCCGCGCTCGCCGGCAGCATCCAGGGCGGCAGCATCAAGGCTATCGCGGTTGGCTCGCCCGAGCGGCTACCGGATTTTCCCGATGTTCAAGCCGCTGCCGAAGTGCTGCCGGGATTTAACGCGCGCGGTTGGACCGTGCTTGTCGCGCCGGTCGGCACGCCGGATGCGATCGTGCACAAGATCAGCGACGCCTTGCGCAAGGTTGCGGGAGAGCCCGACGTTGCGAAGCGGCTGTCGGTCACCGGCACCTATGTGCGCCCCATGTCTCCTGCCGAGGTCCTCGCTTTCATTCAAGCCGAGCAGCAGATGTGGAAGCCGATCCTGGAAAAGATTGCGGCGGAGCCGTAAGGACTTCTGTTGGACGCGGACGCGCGCCCCGAGTGCGCCCGCCTCTGCGTCCGATTGAATTGGCCCCAGCAATGGTGTGTGATGGTTATGCCAAGAGGCAACCCGAACTCGGGTATAGTCGAGTTCGGCACTTGGATAGGCGCAAGTCGAGTTTACTCGACCTGCGTTACGCGGCAGCTCACGTGCCGGACCGCACAACAGCCGAGGGAGGTGATAATGCCCGGGCGAAAGACCTTCATTTCATTGTGCACCGCAGGCGTAATCGGAATGATCCTTTGTGCAGGTGCGGTGACTGCATCTGCGCAGGATCGCGAACTCAAGGTCGGGTACATGAAGAACCCGATTCAAGATGCCTCGCTGGACATGATGGAGAAATGGGCCAAGGGCCACGGCGTCAAGCTCACGCGCGTGCCCATGGCCTACAGTGTCTTCATGGAAAAGGTCACCGCCACGCTTACGTCTCAAACCGATCAGTTCGATGTTATCTGGCATAACGACGATTGGGGTCAGCTCTGGAAGAAATGGCTGGAGACAACGGATGACGTGAAGGGGATGGAGAACGCCGATCAATGGCCGCTGCTCGCGTTCTGGAATGACGAGAAGAAGCTTACCGTCGTGCCCATGGCCCACACCGTCGGCACCTTCTTTTATCGCAATGATCTCGTCAAACCGGAGGAGGTTCCCAAAACCTTCGACGAGCTGGTCTCGGTCAGTCAGCGGCTGCAGAAGGAAGGCAAGGTCAAGTGGGGCTATGTCGGTGGCATGAGCATGAACAACACATGGTTCAGCCTGTGGTGGACCATGTGGTCGAACAACTGCGACATCCTCAAGCCGCTGTTCGAGCGCGACAACGCCAAGCTTGCGGCGGAGAAGTTCGAGCCGGCCGTCACCGAGCCGTGCCAGCGGGAAATCGTCGAGTTCTGGTGGGATGCGATCAACACCCACAAGATCAGCCCGCCCGGCATGACCGCCTATGGGCGCAACGAAGCAAACGCCATCTTCATGTCGGGTGATGCTGCCTTCACGCTCGTCGATTCAACGCATTTCGGTGAATTCAACGATCCCAAACGATCCAAGATCGTCGGCAAGGTTGGCATGGCGCCGTTCCCCATGGGCCCGCGCGCACAGCGCCCGACGTCCTGGAACGAAATCTGGGGCTGGGCGATCCCCAAGGGCGTGCCGGCCGAGCGCAAGCAACTCGCCAAGGAGATGCTTTCCGCCATGATGATGGATGAAGCCGGGCAGGTCGAGATGTGGAAGAAGACCGGCGGGCCGCCGCCGAATGTCAAGCTCTGGCCCAAGCTCGCCGCCGATGACAAGGACTTCGCGGCGCTCAAGCATGCCGTATTCGACCAGACGCCGATCACCCATTCGGCCTATTACTTTGCCGAGTGGCCGGCAGTGCATAGGGCCTATTCGGACATGGCGATTGCGGCGCTCTCAGGCAAGCGCGAGGACATTGCCAAAGTGCTCGCGGACAACGTCGACAAGATCCACCGCGCCGCGACGGGCAATTAGGGCACAATCCCTCCCCAAACGGGGAGGGATTATCTGCTGCATGACTGAAAAAACGCGATTCATGCTGGCGCTGATCGCGCCGGCTGCCGTCGCGATTCTACTGTTCCAGATCGTTCCCATTCTGACCGGCGCCAATGCAAGCTTTCGCGATTGGACACTCTACGATCCCAAGCGAACCTGGGTAGGCACTGCGAACTATGTTCACGTGCTCCGCGATCCGGAATTCCTCGGCATCGTTCTTCCCAATACGTTCGGCTTCATGGCCGCAAGCGTCGCTTGCGCACTCGTGCTTGGTCTTGCCATTGCCCTGATGCTCAACCGGCGCTTCCCCGGACGCTGGCTCGTTCAGACTCTCGTCTTGCTGCCGCTAATGGTTGCGCCGGTGATCGCCGCGATCATGATCCGCTGGATGTTCAACGACCAGTTCGGAGTCGTGAACGCTGCCCTGGAGGGCCTCGGATTTGCGCCGATCACCTGGCTCACCCAGCGCTGGACGGCGTTCCTGGTCATCCTCTTGACTGACGTCTGGCTTTGGACGCCCTGGTTCGCTCTCATCCTCCTTGCGGGTCTTCAGAGCCTTCCGCCGGAGCCGTTCGAGGCGGCACAGATCGATGCGGCCGGCGCCTGGCGCACATTCCGTTACATCACACTTCCCATGCTGCGTCCGGTCATGGTGGTTTGTGTCGTCATCCGCGCCATCGACGCCTTCCGTACTTTCGACATCGTATGGACGATTTCCGGCGGCGGACCGGCGCGCGCGACCGAGGTGTTCAGCATCTATGCCTATGTCGAATCCTTCCAGTTCCTCAATCTTGGCCGTGGCTCGGCCGCCGCGGTGATTGGGGCGATCATCATCGTTGTCTTTGCGCTCCTGCTCTACCGGCTGCTCAACCGCCTAGTCGAGGTGTCGAGGTGAGCGCCGTCACCAGCGTAGAGCTTAAGGCGGATGCCCGCTCGGAGGGCTTCTTCTCCGCGCTTGCGCCAGGCGCAAGAGCGGCGCTGTTTGCGCTCGCCGCAACCGCGGTGTGCCTGCTGTTCACATTTCCCGTGTTTTGGCTGGTGCTGACCTCGTTGCGTCCGGCGAGCGGCGTCTTTTACGTGCACCGCGGCACTGAGTTCACCATCGACAATTTTCACGAAGTGCTCTCACAGGAGATCGTGCTCAAGGCGCTGTTCAACAGCTTTGTCATCTCGACCGCGGCGACAGTCCTTTCGCTTGGCGTAACGGCCACCTCCGGATACATGCTCTCACGTTTCAAGGGACCCATCCCGAACACCTGGTTTTCACTGATCTATATTTTTCGTTGCGTGCCGTACGTCGCCTGGGTGCTGCCGCTTTATTTCGTGACGCAACAGATGCACATTTTCGATACTTATTGGGGGCTGTTGTTCCCTCATGTTGCCGTCCATATCTGCTTTTTTTCTTGGATCATGAAGGGCTTCTTCGATGGCATCGATCCTTCCATGGAATATGCCGCCATGATCGACGGCTGCTCGCGCTGGGGCGCATTCTGGCGCGTTGCCATGCCGACAGCTGTTCCCGGCCTCACCGCTCTTGCGATTCTGTGCTGGCTCTACACCTGGAACGAATTCCTGTTTGCTCTCATCCTCACCTCGCATGAGACCCCTATCCTGACGGTCGTGATGGCGCAATTCGTTCACGAGCTCGGCATGGAATGGAATCTCATGAGCGCGACAGCAGTGATCGCGCTCGTGCCCGCACTGATCGTGACGCTGTTCGGGCAGAGATACGTCATACGGGGCCTTCGAATCTGATGGCCGAAGTCGAGCTCACGAGCGTGCGCAAGAGCTATGGCCACGTTGTTGCGGTCAAGGATATCAGTCTCGAAATCAAGGATCGCGAGTTCGTGGTCCTCGTCGGCCCGTCCGGCTGCGGCAAATCCACGACGTTGCGCATGATTGCCGGTCTTGAGGAGATCAGCTCCGGGACGATTGCGATCGGCGGGCGCGTGGTCAATCACCTGCAGCCGAAGGACCGCGACATCGCGATGGTGTTCCAGAATTACGCGCTTTATCAGCACATGAGCGTGCACGACAATCTTGCCTTTGGCCTGCGCAACCGGCACGTGCCTGAGGCGGAGATCGCGGCCGCCGTCAATCGCGCGGCCAGGATCTTGTCGATCGAGCCTTTGCTCGACCGGCGCCCGCGCCAACTCTCGGGCGGACAGCAGCAGCGCGTCGCGCTTGGCCGCTGTATCGTGCGCAATCCGAAGGTCTTCCTGTTCGACGAGCCGCTGTCAAACCTTGACGCGCAGCTGCGCGCGCAAATGCGACTCGAACTCAAGGAGCTGCGGCTGCGCGTTCCTACCACCTCGATTTTCGTCACCCACGATCAGGTCGAGGCGATGACGCTCGGAGATCGCATCGTCGTCATGAAGGATGGTATCGTGCAGCAGGTGGGTACGCCGCTTGAGCTTTACCGCCGGCCTGCCAACCGCTTCGTCGCGAGCTTCATCGGGTCGCCCTCGATGAATTTCATCAATGTCAATGTAACCGCGCACGACGACACGTTCATTCTCGCCGCACAGGATGTGCATTTGAAGCTTCCAGCGGCTCGTTTTGCCAACCTTGGACCATGCGCCGGGCGGTCCATCTGCCTCGGCATGCGCCCGCAGAACATTCGCCTCGGCGCACCGACCAACAACGATGTCGGGTTCAACGGCACTGTGCTGGTCAGCGAGCAGCTCGGCGATGAGCAGATTCTGGCAATCCGCATCGGACCGGACGAGATCCGGATTGCGGGCATCGATCCGGATCTTGCCCTACCGGTTGGATCGCAAATAGAGGCGGCGGTGGGAATGGATCATCTGCACTTCTTCGCGAATAACGAATAGGGAACAGGGACCTCTATTCGCTATTCGCCATTCGGCCACTCGCGTTTCGCCTGATGCAACACACATCAATGCTCGACCTCCTGCAAGGCATCCGCGTCATCAGTTTCAATCATTTCCTGCTGGGTCCCATGGGCATCCAGATGCTGGCGGACCTCGGCGCGGACGTGATCTCGGTCGAAAGTCCGGAGGGAGCATGGCAACGCCACTGGAGCAGCGGCGATATCTGGCATGACGGACAGGGAATGCTGCATCTGTGCGCGAACCGGAACAAGCGCAGCCTCGCGCTCGATTTGAAGATGGAGCAGGGAAAAGACATCGC
>Ga0209526_10002144_pt1 | contig 13294 bp, 8 predicted proteins | sample JacPinW_OM2H0_M1_FD_188566 | JGI IMG/M metagenome (GOLD analysis project Ga0209526, IMG submission 188566) | Forest soil microbial communities from Algoma, Ontario, Canada - Jack Pine, Ontario site 1_JW_OM2H0_M1 (SPAdes) (version 2) | ecosystem: Environmental > Terrestrial > Soil > Boreal... | reverse complement strand
TCGTATGGCACGTTCGGCACCGGCACCTCGGCGCATCTGGCGGGCGAATTGTTCAAGCACATGGCCAAGGTCAATCTGACCACGGTGCCCTACAAGGGCGCCGCGCCGGCGATCACCGATCTGATCGGCGGCCAGATCCAGGTGATGTTCACGACGGTGGCAAGCGCCGCCTCGCTGATCGAGGCCGGACAGTTGCGCGCGCTGGCGGTGACGTCGGCGGAGCGCTCGCCGGCATTTCCGGACCTGCCGACCGTCGCGGAGGCCGGCGTTCCAGACTACGATGCCGAGGCCTGGTATGGCCTGTTCGCGCCTGCCAAAACGCCGCCCGAGATCATCGCGCGGCTCAATCGATCGGCGGCGTCCGCAGTCCAGTCCGAGGCCTTCAAGCGGCTGGTCAAGAATGAGGGCCTCGTCATGGTCGCGCAGCCCCCGGAAGAACTTGATCGCTATCTCCGCGGCGAGGAGGAGCGCTGGCGCAAGGTCATCGAGGACGCCGGCATCAAGGCCGAATAGATGTCACAATCTGCTGCAACGCGGCAGCATTTCATGCCGGAATAATCGCGCGCGGAGGGGGTTGCCCAGAGAACGTGGGCGTAATCTGGGAGATCGTCATGTCCGGCATGATACAACGCGTCGTCGCTGCTGCCTCAAGTCTCGTCCTGCTTTGCCTCACTGTGCCGGCTCAGGCGCAGGAAACGGTGCGCATTCGCGGCACCATCGAGCGCATCGAGGGGCCGGTCTATGTGGTCAAGAACCGCGACGGATCGGAACTGAAGCTGACGGTGACCGACAACCGGCTCTTTGTCGCGATCGTTCCGGCCACCATGGCCGACATCAAGCCAGGCATGTTCGTCGGCTCCGCCGGCATGATGGAGGCCGACGGCACGCAAAAGGCCATCGAAGTCCATATTTTCCCGGAGTCGATGCGCGGCACCGGCGAGGGCCATTACGATTGGGACCTGATACCGAAGAGCAAGATGACTAACGGCAATGTCGAACAGGCCGTCACCGGGGTCGACGGACCCGTCTTGTCGGTCAAGTACAAGGACGGCGAGAAGAAATTGGTGGTGACGCCGCAGACCGTGGTGGTCACCTATGTGATGGGTGACAAGGCCGAGATTCAGCCGGGCACCAAGATCTTCGTCGCCGCCGCCAAGAAGCAGGCCGACGGCACCTTGCAGACGCCGCGCATCAACTACGGCCGAAACGGCGCAGGGCCTGCGTTCTGACCGAACCGCTCCCGGCGCGGACCGCGGCTCGATCACTGCATTGCAGCTACGGCAAATTCGCCGTGGCACGCAACGATTCGCTCCCCAGATGGTTCCAGTAGTGGAACGCCGGCCCACGAGAGCCGGCTTGAGGCCGGGGAGGCCGCCTATGTGGATGCTGTTGCTGGTGCCGTATATCGGCCTGTTGTGGGTGCCGTTCTATAATTTTACCGAGCCTTCGCTGTTCGGCTTTCCGTTCTTCTATTGGTACCAGCTTGCCTGGGTACCGATTACTTCGCTGCTGATCTGGCTGGCCTATCGCAGCCGCACGCCTGACGAAGCCCGCTAAGAGAGGGCAGCGTCATGGCCGATCAGATTGAGTGGGTTTCGCTTTCGATTTTCATCTTCTTCTTTGCGCTCGTCACCGTGATGGGCTTCTTCGCCGCGCGCTGGAAAGCCGGCCCGGTCAACGAGCATCTCGACGAATGGGGGCTGGGCGGCCGCCAGTTCGGCACCTGGATCACCTGGTTTCTGGTCGGCGGCGATTTCTATACCGCCTATACCGTGATCGCGGTGCCGGCGCTGGTCTATGCGGTCGGCGCCTACGGCTTCTTCGCGCTGCCTTACACCATTATCGTCTATCCCTTTGTGTTCGCGGTGATGCCGGTATTGTGGAAGCAGGCGCACGCCAACGGCCATGTCACCGCGGCCGACGTCGTCCACGGCAACTATCATTCGCGCGCCCTTGAACTCGCGGTTGCCATCACCGGCATGGTCGCGACGATGCCTTATATCGCCCTGCAACTGATCGGCATGGGCGTGGTGATCAAGGCGATGGGCCTGACCGGTGAGTTGCCGATCATCGCCGCCTTCATCATCCTGGCGCTCTACACCTATAGTTCCGGCCTGCGCGCGCCGGCGCTGATCGCCTTCGTCAAGGACATCATGATCTACATCGTGGTGCTGGTCGCGGTCGTGGTGGTGCCGGCAAAGCTCGGCGGCTACAGCGCGGTGTTTGCCGCCGCCAACGATGCGTTCACCGCCAAGGGCGGCGCCACCGGTCTGATCCTGAAGCCGGCGCAGATGCTGCCTTACGCCACGCTGGCTTTCGGTTCGGCGCTTGCGGCCTTCATGTATCCGCACACGCTGACCGGCATCTTTGCCTCGAAATCCGCCGACACCATCCGCAAGAACGCGATCCTGCTGCCGGCTTACACCTTGCTGCTCGGCCTGATTGCGCTGCTCGGCTACATGGCCTATGCCGCCAACATCAAGGTGGCCACGCCCAATGACGTGGTGCCGATGCTGTTCAAGGCGTTGTTTCCGTCATGGTTCGCGGGCTTCGCCTTCGCGGCGATCGCGATCGGCGCGCTGGTGCCGGCGGCGGTGATGAGCATCGGCGCCGCCAACCTGTTCACCCGCAACGTCTGGAAATCCTACGTCAATCCTTCGATCAGCCATGCTGGCGAAGCGGCGGTGGCAAAAATCGCCTCACTGGTCGTGAAAGGCGGCGCGCTCGCCTTCATCCTGTTCCTGCCGACGCAATATGCAATCGATCTGCAATTGCTCGGCGGCCTGTGGATCCTGCAAACCTTCCCGGCGCTGGTGTTTGGATTGTTCACCCGTTGGTTCCGCGCCGAAGGCCTGTTGCTTGGATGGGCCAGCGGCATCCTTTGGGGCTCTTGGACGGCCTGGAGCAATGGCCTGAAGCCGCTCGCGACCATCGATCTCGGCGGCGCCAGCTATGTGTTCTATGTCGGGCTCGGCGCGCTGATTCTCAACATCGCGGTTGCCGCTGTCGTGACCGTGATTGTCGGGCTGATCTCGCCGCACCGAACCAGCGTCACGGCTCGATCCTGATATTGGCGGTTCTCGCTACCTCGCCCCACCGGGCGAGGTCGGCGGCGAGGACCTTGGTGAATTCGTCGGAGGAATTGCCGACAGACTCGATGCCGAGCGGTTTGAGCCGCGCGATGACGTCGGGCAGTCTTGCGATCCGCATCAGCTCGCCCTCGAGCCTTTTCACGATCGCAGGCGGCGTATCCCTGGGCGCGAAAATGCCGCTCCACAAGACCGCGTCGACGTCGGCGCCGGCCTCCTTCATGGTCGGCACCTCGGGCAGGTCTTCCATCCTCCTCGGTGCCGCGACCGCCAGCGCGCGGATCGTTCCGGCCTTGACCTGGCTGACGACAGGACCCGCATCGGCGATCGTCGTGGTCACCTGGCCGGAGATCACCGCCAGCACCGACTCGTTGGTGCTCTTGTAGGGAATGACCTGCATCGGCGCGCCGGTCTTCTGCTTGAACAATTCGGTCACAAGCTGGAACGAAGCCGATGAGCTCGCATAATTCATCTTGTCCGCATTGGCCTTGGCATAAGTGACGAGCTCGGCCACCGACTTGATCGGCGAGGCCGCATTGACGACCATGATCAGCGGAAAGGACGCAAGCTCGGAAACCGGGACAAAATCCTTCACCGCGTCATAGGGCAGCTTGGCGTAGACCGCGGGGTTGATCGATATGCCGCTCGCGCTCATAAGAAGCGTGTAGCCGTCCGGCGCCGATTTCGCGACATATTCGGTCGCGACGATCGCGCCGCCGCCCGGCTTGTTCTCGACGATGACGGGCTGGCCAAGACTCTCGGATAATTTTTGTCCGAAGATGCGCGCGATGATGTCGTTGCCGCCGCCGGCCGCGAAGCCTACGATGATGTGGATCGGCCGCGTCGGATAGTTTGCCGGATCTTCCTGCGCCAAGGCCGGTTCGGCTGACCGCGCGAATATTACCCCGAGGCAGGCGCATAGCAGCAGATGTCGGCGAGCCATTGCCATCAAGCCGGCCTCCTCAGAGCCGCGTGACATGAACATGCAAGACGGCCGCCTTGCCGTCGGTAAGCGCGGCCAGCGCGCGATCGATCGCGGCGGCCAACTCCTCCGGCTCGCGCACGCATTCGCCAAAAGCGCCGAACGCCTTTGCAATTTCCGAAAAATCCCGCCGCTCGCCCTGCCGGCCCGACGTCAGGCGCGACTGGAACTGGTCGGTCTCGGCGGCAACACCCTTGGGGTAGACCCGTTGCGTGGCGGATTTCACCGCCTGCCAGCCGCCATTGTCGAGCATGATTGTCAGGATCGGGATCTGATATTGCTGCGCTACCGCATAGACGCTGTCGGGCGACGAGAAATGGAAGCCGCCGTCGCCGGTCACCTGCACGATGCGGCGGTTGGGCTGCGCCAGCTTTAGCCCCAGCGCCATGCCGCCGGAAAAGCCGAGCCCGCCACCGGCGAGCCCGACATAGCTTTGCGGTTGGGTGCGCCGGATGTGCTCTTGCAGGATCGGTCCGTTGCGGATGGCTTCGTTGAGCACGACGTCGGCTTGCGACAGCTTTCCGCTCAGCGTTGCGAACACGAAGGCGGGGTTGAGGGCGCCTGAAGCGCCCTTGTTGGCGCTGGCCGCCGCGCGGCGCTGTGCGGCAACCTCGCGCGCGCCGCTCCAGCTTGCGATGCGCATCGCGACGCGCTTGCGATAGGTATCGTCGGCCCGCGCTTCGACGGCCTCTAACACCTGCTGCAGCACGATGGCGCAGTCGCCCTGCACGCGCATGTCGGTCGGAAATCCCCACATCGGAAAATCCGATTTCAAGGGATCAACATCGATCTGTATCCATTTCATCGCGTTCGCGCGCTTGGTGGATTGCGGAACGAACGGCACATCGGAATCGAGCAACAGGCCGAGATCGGCGCCTTCCAGCAGGGGCAGGGGATCGATGCCGGCGTAGCAGGGCGAATCCTGGGGAATGTTGAGGTCGATCGAATTGAACTCGGCGATTCGGATGCCGCAGGCCCGCGCCAGCCGGTCCAGCGCCGCCACGCCTTGCGGCTTGCGGCCGAGATAGGCGGCAAACGCCACCGGATTTTCCGCCTCCATCAAGGCTTTCGCGATCGTTTCCGCGCGCGCGGGCTCGATGCCGCCGGCGCGTACGCTGCCATAGCGCGATGGCGGATAGGCAGGCATGTCGGCTTCATCCCACTCTTCCGCCAGCGTCTCGCGTGGCAGCATCATGTAGACCGGGCCGGGCGGATCGCTATGCGCAAAGGCGCCGGCGCGCGCCAGCGCCTCCTTCACCACCACGCCGGAGGGCAGTGAATATTCCCATTTCACGTAAGGCCGGACGATGCTCGCGATATCGAAGGGGTCCTGAACGAAATGCACATAGCTGTCGCGCGAGCCTCTCAACTCGCCATGCAGCGTATGCGGCGCGCGTCCGGCGAACAGCATCACCGGCAACCGATAGCGAAACAAATTCTGGATCGCCATGCAGGCGTTCGCGGTGCCCGCGTCGACATGCACCAGCACCGCCTGCGCCCGCCCGGTCGCGAGCGCATAGCCGCCCGCCATGTGCACGGCGACGACCTCGTGCGGGCACAGGATCATCTCCGGATGCTTGCGGCCTTCCTTGTCCCAGCGCGCCATCTCCTCGATCAGCGACACATGGTCGGTGCCGAGATTGGCGAAGATGTAGTCGACGCCGAGATCGACCAGGCCTTCGAGGAAATAATGCGCGGTCGAGTGGCGCATGCCCTAGCGCTTCTCGGCGACAAACTTGTTGCGCAAGGTGCCGATGCCGGTGATCTCGATTTCGACGAGGTCGCCGGCCTTCAGGTCCGGCGAGGCGCCGTCGGTGCCCATCCAGATCACGTCGCCGGGCCACAGCGTGAAGTATTTCGTCAATTCGACGATGAAGGGCACGACGCCGAAGATCATGTCGTTGGTGTGGAAGCGGCCGGTCTCCTTGCCGTTGACCTTGATGATGGTCTCCATCTTGGCGAGGTCGACGTCGGTTTCGATCCAGGGACCCATCGGCTTGAAGGTGTCGGCATTCTTGGATCGCCACAGCGAGCGATCGGCCTTCTGCCAGGTGCGCTCGCTGACATCGTTGCCGATGGTGTAGCCGAACACGCAGGACATCGCGTTCGCTCCGTTAAGATGCCTGGCCTTTTTGCCGATCACGACGACGAGCTCGCCCTCGTAGTGGATCTTCTCGGTGGCGGTCGCCGGGATCACCACATCCTCATCATGCGCGATCAGCGCATTCTGGGCGCGATAGCCGATCTCGGGCCGATCCGGGATGTTCGGGACTGTGCCGGCCTTGTCGGCGGCCTCCTTGAGATGCTTGAGATAGTTGAGCCCGACGCAATAGAACGTCCGCGGCACCAGCGGCAGCTCGATCTTGACGTCCTTCAGCGCATGGGCTTGCGGCGTGCGCTGCCATTCGCCGAACGGATCGCCGTTGACGGCCATCACCCGGTCGCCTTCGACGATGCCCCAGGAGGTTTTTCCGCTCGCCGTGAATTTGAGCCAACGCATACGCAGTCCTTTTCTTACTCCGCCGCGGCTTGCGGCCGGGTTTTCCAGGCGCCGGCGGCCGGGCGCCGCAGGCCGAGATTTTCGCGCAGCGTCTTGCCGGCATAGTCCTTGTGGAAGAGACCGCGGCGCTGCAATTCGGGGACGATATGCTTGACGAAATCGGCGTAGGAGCCGGGCACGTAGGTCGCCGCAATGACAAAGCCATCGCAGCCGCGGCCGACAAACATCTCTTCCAGCCGGTCGGCGATTTCCTTTGGCCCGCCGACGATCGCATCCTGGGTCTGGCCGCGCCCGGAAAAGGTGATGAAATCGCGGGTCGACGGGTTCTTCTTGCCGGACGTCCTCAACACGCCGTCGCGAATGCCGAGCATGCCCTGCATGCCCTGAAGTTCTTCCGTGGTCAGCGGCTCGTCGATGCCCTTGGCCGCGAAATCGAAGTTAAGCCCCTCCGCAAGCAGCGACAGCGCGTCGATCTCGAGCGGCAGCTTGTGGATCAGCGCCATCTTGTCTTCGGCCTCGGCCTTGGTCGCGCCAGAGACCGGCGTGATCAAATTGCAGAGGAACATCTGGTCGGGATCGCGCCCCGCCTTGGCGGCCTCGCTCCGGATCGCGTCATAGCCCTGCTTGGCGTTGGCAAGATTGCGCGCCGCGGTGAAGATCACCTCGCCCCAGCGTCCGGCAAAGCGTTGGCCGCGGCCGGAAGCCCCCGCCTGGATGACGACGGGATGGCCCTGTTGCGAGCGCGGCACGGTGAACGGCCCGCGCGACCTGAAGAACTCGCCCCGGTGGTCGAGCCGCTTGACCTTGGTCGGGTCGGCGAAACGCCCGCTGTTCTTGTCGATGATCAGCGAGCCGTCCTCCCAGGAATCCCAGTGGCCGAGCACGACCTCCATGAACTCGTCGGCGCGGTCGTAGCGCAGATCATGCTCGAGATGGGCTTCCTTGCCCATGTTGAGCGCTTCGCCGTCGTTCACCGAGGTGACGACATTCCAGGCGGCGCGGCCGCCTGTCATCAGGTCGAGCGTGGCGAAGCGGCGCGCCACGTCGAACGGCTCGTAATAGGTGGTCGAACAGGTCGAGGCGAGTCCAAGCTTTTCCGTCACCATGCCCATCGTGGTCAGCACGATGATCGGGTCCATCTTCACGCAACGGATGCCGTATTCGACGGTGTGGGCGTGATCGTTGCCGTAGCGATCCGGCATTGCGAGGCGATCGTCGAAGAACGCCATGTGGAACTTGCCGGATTCCAGAATCCGCGCGATCTCCTGGTAATAATCCGCCGACATCGAATCGTCGCGCGACTCCGGATGGCGCCACGAGCTCGGCAAATTGGTGCAGTTCTGCGCCTGCAGGAAGCCGACCAGTGCCATTTGCCGCGTCATGCTGCGCTCTCCCTGTTTCGGCTTTTCTTACGCAAGACCGAGCTCGGCCGCGAGTTTGTACTCGCCGGCCAGCGCGCGCAATCTTTCCCAGGTCGCGTCCTCGATCTCGATGCCTTCTTTCCGGCGCTGCTGCTCGCGGAGATATTCGACTTCGCCGGGATAAAATACGCCGCTGGAGCCCTCGGAAGGCGGCGTCGATTTCAGATAGCGAGCGAACTCGGCGACTTCCCGCCTGAAATCCTTCAGGGGCCGGAACGCGGCGACATTGAACACCGCCATGAAGCATCCGTCATTGTGCCGTCCGGTCGGCTCGACGCCGAAGCCGAGGCCGGTGAGCAGCCCGCACAGCACCTCGACCATCGCAGCCAGGCCGCTTCCCTTGTAGCCCTCACTGCCGCCGAGCGGCAGCAGCGCGCCGCCCTTGCGGTAGTCTCTCGGATCGGTGGTGTGCCGCCCCTCGGCATCGATGATCCACCCTTTGGGGATCTCTTCGCCGCGCGCGATGGCGAGCTGGATTTTGCCCGCGGCGACCGCCGAGGTCGCCATGTCCAGATAGAACGGCGCCTCGAGGTCGGATGGCACCGCGATCGAGATCGGGTTGGTGCCGAGCCGCGGCTCGCGGCCGCCAAACGGCGCGACATGTTTCGGCGAACGACCGGAATCCGCGGTGGCAAGCCCAATCATGCCCTCGCGCATCGCCATCATCGGGTAGGCGGCGAGCCGTCCGACATGGCTTTGCCGGAACACGGTGCAGGCCGCGACATTGGCGGTCTTGGCCTTCTCGATCGTCAGCGCCATCGCATTGGCGTTGACGTAAAAGCCGAAGCCCCAATGTCCGTCGATCACGGTCGTGGTCGGCGTCTCCTGGACGATGGTCCATTTCGCGCCCGGCACGATGTGGCCGGCTTTGACCCGGTCGATATAGGTCGGGATGGCGATCACGCCGTGCGAGTCATGGCCGGCGAGGTTGGCGTTGACGCAGCCGACGGCGACCGCGCCCGCTTCCTCGTCCGACGCTCCGGCAGCCTTCAAAAGCGCAGCTCCGATGCGCGTGAGACGGTCGGCCTGGACGATCGGCATGGGGTTTCCTCAAACCACGGCCCGCGTAAGAGGCGGGTCTTGCTTGTTGTCAGGTGCATGGTCTCAAAGCCGACTTCCGATAGCAATCACCCCAAGGCCAATTCTGGTCTGCAAATTCATGGGTGCAATGCAGCGGCGGCACCTCCCGGCCGCCGGCCGCCCAATCCGCGGGCAGTCCGTCGTTTCTCGGGTCCTGGCGTTCGGCTGTTGGCATGCCGTTTACTTTGAATCACAGTTTGCCGACGCTCATAACGACCACTTAGGCGTCTTTTCCGCATAAATCTCCTTTCGCTGGCCCGTGTTGCTGCAGGGGGAGCAAAAGGTCTTGGAGACTAGTCTTGCGCGTACTTTTGCTGCGTTGAGCGCAACCAACGAAGCAATCCTGTACGCGAAATCACCGAAGGAGCTGTACGAGCAGGTCAGTGAAGCCGCCTTTTCGAGCGGCGACTTCCTGGCGACGGCCGTCTTTTTGCTTGAGCCCGGGACCGATCTCTTGCGGTTCGTGGCCGGCTTCGGCGAGGACATTGCCCGGCTGCGCAGCATCAATATCACGATCGTTGCGGGCACGCCGGAGGGCTCCGGGGTCTGCGGCCAGGCCTTTCGCGACCAAAGGCTGTACGTCAGCAATGATTTCATGAACGACACGCGTTCGCTGGCCTGGCGGCAGGGCGTCCGCCAGGGGCAGGTCGGCGCCGCCGCGGCGCTGCCTTTGATCTGCAACGGCGAGAGCGTCGGCGTGCTGCTGGTCACCAGACAGGAGCCGGGCTCAATCAGCGAGCAGACGGTCTCGCTGTTGGAGCGCATGTCGGCCAATATCTCGTTCGCACTCGACAATTTCGACCACGAGGCCGCGCGCAAGAACGGCGAGCGCGCGATGCGCCGGCTGAACCTGATGTTCGGCGCCATCAGCGCGACCAACGAAGCTATTCTGCGCGCCAAGACCGAACAGGATCTCTACCAACGCATTTGCGACGGCGCCGTCCACAGCGGAAAATCGGTCGCCACCGTCGTGTTGCTGGCCGAGCCGGGCTCGATCTGGTTGAAGCCGGTCGCCGGAAGCGGGGAAAGCGTCGAGCAGATCATATCGTCGCGCTTCTCCATCGATCCGGACAATCCCTACGGTAAGGGTGTCTGCGGCACGGCGTTCCGGACCCAAAAGCCCTGCATCAATAGCGATATCCAGAACTCCGACCAGGGGCGTCCCTGGCGCGAGGCGGGACACAAGACCGGCGTCATGGCGTGCGTCGCGGTTCCCTTGATCAAGGCCGGCAAGAGCGTCGGCGTCTTGATGTTCTTTGTCGGCAGATCCTGGGCGGCGGATGAAGAGATCGTCGCGCTGTTGGCGCGCATGGCGGAGAACGTCTCATTCGCGCTCGACAACTTCGATCGCGCGGCTGAAAAGGCCAAAACCGAAGAGCAGAAGGAACGGCTTTCGCGGATGCTTGCCGCGCTCAGCGCCACCAATGAAGCGATCATGCGGGCGAGGTCCCGCACCGAGCTGTTCGAACTGGTGTGCGACTCGGTGGCGAAGGGCGGCAAATTCATCTCGACTTGCGTCGCGCTTGCCAGGCCCGGCAATGATTACCTCGATTTGGTGGCCGTGGCCGGTCCAACGGCTGCGAATACCAGGAAGATAACGCTCTCGACCAACGCGGCGCACCCGGAAGGACGCGGTCTTAGCGGGACGGCGTTTCGCTCCCGCCAGGCCTGCATCAGCAACGACTATTCGACCGATCCACGCGGCATTGCCTTCCATCCGGTGATCCGCGGCGACGGCGCGAAGTCCGGCGCGGCATTTCCCCTGCTGGTGCGAGGCGAGACCATCGGCATCATGCTGTTCCTGTCCGCCGAAAAGGACACGTTCATCCCCGAATTCTCCGAACTCCTGCAACGGCTCGCCGACAACGTGTCCTTTGCGTTGGAGAATTTCGATCGCGCCGACGAAAAGGCCAAGGCCGAGCGGCAAAAGGATCGCCTGGCCGGAATGCTGAAGGCGCTGAGTTCCACCAACGAAGCGATCATGCGGGTCAAGACGCGGGCGGAGCTGTTCGAACTGGTGTGCCAGGCCGCGGTGCTGGGCGGAATGTTCACGTCCGCGACGATCGCGCTGGTCGAGCCGGATGGCCAGTCTCTCCGCATCGCCGCGACCAACGGCCTGTACTACGACCGCATGAAGGATCGTCGCTACTCCACCTCCGCCGAGGACCCTGAGGGCAGGGGCCTGACCGGCATCTCGTTCCGGGCGCGCCAGCCCTGCATCATGAACGACTATCTCGGCGATCCGCGCGCCGCGCATTGGCATCACCTCGCAAGGGAAGACGGCACCAGGTCCGGCGCAAGTTTTCCGTTGCTGCAGAACGGCGGCAGGGCTGTCGGCGTTCTGTTGTTTCTTTCCCCCGACGAAGGCGCCTTCACGCCGGATCTGGTAGAGCTGCTTGCTCGCCTGGCGGAGAACGTATCGTTCGCGCTCGACAACTTCGATCGCGCGCAGGAAAAGGCCAGCACCGAGGAGCAGAAGGAGCGGCTGGCGCTGATGTTTGCCGCGCTCAGCGCCACCAATGAAGCGATCATGCGGGCCAAATCCCGCGCCGAGCTGTTCGAATTGGTCTGTGCCGCGGCGGCGAGCGGCGGCAAGTTCACTTCGACCAGCATCGGGTTGGCTAATCCCGACAGCGATTTTCTCGACGTCGTGGCCGCGGCCGGGCCGACCGCCGAGACGACGCAAAATGTCAGGCTTTCGATCGATGAGGCGCGCCCGGAAGGACGCGGCGTCAGTGGGACCGCATTTCGTTCCCGGCAGGCCTGCATCAGCAACGATTACCTCGCCGACGAGCAGAGGAGTGCCTTCTTTCAGGCCGTGGTCCGTGGCGACGGGGCAAAGTCGGGCGCCGCATTTCCGCTGCTGATCCAGGGACGGGCCGTTGGCGTCATGGTGTTTCTGTCCGCCGAAAAGAACACCTTTGCGCCAGAATTCGTCGAGCTGCTGCAAAGGCTCGCCGACAACGTGTCCTTTGCGCTTGAGAATTTCGACCGCGCCGACGAGAAGAACAAGGCCGACGAACGGATCGAATATCTGGCCTCGCATGACAGCCTGACCGATCTTCCGAACCGGGAGATGTTCAATGGGTTGCTGCGCCAGACCATCGAGACCGCGCACCGCCACCAGCGACGGTTTGCGGTGCTGTTCATCGATCTCGACCGGTTCAAGGTCATCAACGATTCGCTCGGTCACGACGCCGGCGACATGTTGCTGGTGGTGGTCGCCAACCGGCTGCGCAGCGCGCTGCGCGCCAACGACGTGGTGGCGCGGCTCGGCGGCGACGAGTTCGTCGTCATCCTCGACGAATGCGCCGAGCCCGATGACGTCGAGCGTATCGCCACCAACCTGCTCTCCCTGCTCAGCCAGCCGACGGACCTGAGGGGCCATGAGTGCCACACCACCGCCAGCATCGGCATTGCGATGTATCCCCAGAACGGCTCCGACGCGTTGACGCTGACGAAGAATGCGGACATGGCGATGTATCTCGCCAAGGAAGACGGCAAGAACGGCTTCCGCTTCTTCTCCAAGGAGGCCAAGGGCCAGTCGATCGAGCGCCTCGCGCTGGAAATTGCGCTACGCCGTGCGCTGGAGCGCGATCAGCTCTCGCTGCACTATCAGCCGAAAATCGACATAACGAGCGGGCAGATCACCGGCGTCGAGGCGCTGTTGCGCTGGGCGCATCCGGAATTCGGCATGGTGCCGCCGTTGCAATTCATCCCGCTCGCCGAGGAGACCGGGCTGATCGTACCGATCGGCCGCTGGGTCCTGAGGGAAGCCTGCGCGCAGAACATGGCTTGGCAGCGCCGCGGGCTGCGGCCGGTATCGGTGGCGGTCAACCTCTCGCCGCGGCAATTCGCCGACGAGCATTTGTTGCAGGACATCGATGAGGCGCTGGCGGGAAGCGGCATGTCGCCGGTGCTGCTGCAGCTCGAGGTCACCGAGAGCATGGTGATGCGCAACGTCTCGCGCGCCGTCAGGGTGCTCGACGCCATCAGGAGCCGCGGCATCCGTCTTGCGATCGACGATTTCGGCACCGGCTATTCGTCGATGTCGCTGATGAAGCAGTTCCCGATCGACACCATCAAGATCGATCGTTCCTTTGTTCGCGATCTGCCCGACGATTCAGAGGATCGGGCGATCGCGCAGGCCATCATCGGCATGGGCAAGGCGCTCGGCATGACGGTAATTGCCGAAGGCGTGGAGACCGCCGAACAGCAGGCG
>Ga0209526_10002143_pt1 | contig 13298 bp, 5 predicted proteins | sample JacPinW_OM2H0_M1_FD_188566 | JGI IMG/M metagenome (GOLD analysis project Ga0209526, IMG submission 188566) | Forest soil microbial communities from Algoma, Ontario, Canada - Jack Pine, Ontario site 1_JW_OM2H0_M1 (SPAdes) (version 2) | ecosystem: Environmental > Terrestrial > Soil > Boreal... | reverse complement strand
CCGGAGCGCGGAATCCCGCACTAGCAACAACCCATTCGTACGCGCCTTTGGCGTGAGGCAATTTCTTTGCTGTGCCCAGTTTTGTGCCCACCGGCAATTGCGATGACGCGAAAACACGGATATGCCGACCCAGCCAAGGCTTCGGATGACTCCAAGGGTCCCATTTTGCAAAGAGTAAGAACCTAAGTTCACGGCTAAAACTGCGATGGACGTGTCGAGTTTGAGCCGCGGTTTCCCGAATCGTTGCGGCTGAGCCCATCATGCAGTGGACCTTGTGTTAGGCCGGAACGCGAATTCAAGCGTAGATTCGTCCCTACTAATGGCGGCTGGCGTAACACTGGCCCCGGTGGAGTTGGCTTCGAGCGGTACGGGTTCAAGGTGCTAAGGTTCGCGAGTCTTCGAGCGGTATAGTGGGCACCAGCCACAAAGCGCGGGGACAAACTGGTTGGCTGTCGCAAGCCGGTGAAGGATAGCCCAGGAACCGAGGATTCGAAGCTGGGCGAAGGTATCGTCCCAGATCATCTTGGCGCAGCTGACGCAACAAACCGGAGTCAACAAGTTGCAACCGACTGAGATCGAGCCGGTTCCGGTGGCGGAGATAAGCCCAACTACACCGTGCAATCACCGTCAAAAAGCGCTGGTTCCCAGACAGCCGCGCTCTTCAGCTTCTGGGCTAGCACTGGATCCCTTGCTTTGTAACAGTACATCCAGTTCAGCAGTTGACGAGTTTCCGGAGAAGCTCGCTCTACCTCTTTCTCCAAATGCGGGGGAAGACCAATCAGTTCTAACATGTGGATTGATTCTTGCCGGCAGCGATCAAATGCCACTTGCAGCATGGCGGTCAGCAGCGCCGGGGCCTGTTCCTCATCTAGACATTGAAAATCAGCCAGGCGCACGCGCGTCAGCCCGAATTCGGGATTATCCTGACGGAGGAAGACCGCGTACGCCGCCAGGGCCGAGTCACCTTCCACTGCATAGACCCACGCCGCATTTTGAAGCAGCGCAAACTTAAAGTGCCAATCCAGCACTTCCCGACTGCGAACCGCCAGTAACATGCCAGATTTCTTTTTTCTCAGAGCCGCCCAGAAGACGTCGAAGCGATCATCGAAGCCGGCAGGTGAGAACACCCTAACTTTGTTGCTATTTTTCTTAAGCCGTTTCGGACGAAGCTGGTTGCGAAGAAATATACCCGCTGAGAGTGGATAACTCAGGGCTCGGGCCATAGCCCAGGACTTGTTTCGCAGGAGACTCTCCGCGAAACCTCGCGGACTCGTAATCCAAAATCGCGTCCGATCCCAATCGCCCACGGGCACTGGAACACCCTCAAACATGGAGTAAGCGGGCGCGGATTTGGAGTTTATTGATGTATTCATGAAGAGATCTACATTTTGCTGTAGGAAATACGTCTCCAGGAGCAGCGGAGAATACAAGCGGTAAGCTGTTTCCACGACCCAAGATCTGCCTGCTGCCGCCAAAAGGCGCTTGCCTTCGAATTCGTAGTACAGAGGAATATTGCCGAGATAGCCGGAGATCGCACCATCGCGATTTTCCAGCACCCAGCCAATGGGGAATTTGTCTTTGATCTCACGATACGCTGGATTGTTTACCCACAGATGGGTCCAGCCGGCGTAGCTCTCCGTCTGGAGGTGAAACTTCGACGCCAGGGCGGCGATCGGCAAATAATCCTCGAAGCGAACCTCACGCAGGGTCGCGGATTTAGAGGACTTCGGGACGACCGACTGTTGAATTTGAGGATTTACACTCATCGCTACTTTGCTTCCTCCACGCGTGCGTTGACGATTTTCAAGAGCTCTCCCAGACGAGCCGGGCTTTCCTTTCCGAAATAATAGGCTGTTCGGTACTGACCTCCATGGCCCGCAATTGTGAAATCAGGATATCTGATTCGAAAAAAGGCGGAATGACGCTGCGTCTTGAGTTCGGTCTTCAGAGGAGGAGTGCTGAGCATGATCGCAAATGTCTCGCCGCTGCGTTGATCTATAGTTCCGAAAAATTCTGGGTTTTCACCAAGCGACAGCTCTTTTCCCGGCGAGAATTCAGTTGGGACCTTGGCGTTCGTAAACCAGCGCCGATAATGAGGCTGATCAGCCTGCTGGAATGACACTGAGTTCTCGAGGACATACGCCTGTCCCGGCTGTATGCCTTTTGGCGTGACAGTGGAGTCCTGGATCACAATATTTCGGTCCCCGGGCAAGCTGAGGACCCGTTCCAGTTTTACACCCGCAGGGTAGACGTCGGGTGCGTCGTAATCAAACTTTACCTTTGCCTGGGCACCCGCGCTGGCGATGATCTGAAACCTGTATGGGCGGTTGGTAAGGCCCATCCAGTTCATTCGGGTGTACTCGTTGAGGCCCTCCAGCTCCTTAGGTTCGACTCTCGTGGCGAACGTGTCCCGCATGCCGCCGACGGAATTGAAGGCGTTGTGATTCGAATCCTTGAGGACCAGTGCGAACGACCTTCCACCTGCATATGGACTCACGAAACAGCGAATGTTCTGATTTTCCAGAATAACGTCCTCGAAGCCATCGCGATCGTAGTCGAAGGCATAGGCAAGGGCCTTGCCGGGCTCAATTGCCGCCAGCACAACTGTATCGTTCAGTTCGAAAGTTCCAGAGGAAAGATGAAAGGAAAACTGATATAGACCGGAGCCCTTCGTCGGCAGGACGCGAATTTCGATTAGCTGATTGGCGTGAGCGGGAATTCTTACCTCCGTCGGAACTGCACGAAATTTCAGGTTAGTCCCAGAAATCCCAATCTTTATGGTTTGAGTACGACCGCGCCAGCTCTTCAGCTTTAGATGAAAGACAGCTTCGCCAGGCAGGTTCATGCTGGCAAGAGCGGGGTGAATCAGCGGGAAAGCCTGGTCCTCCCGCAGAGGAAAGTTCACCAGCGGACTAAGGCTATACGTAAAGGGTTGATGGACTCTCAGTTCAGAGCGCCAAGTCCAATCCGACGGGGAACCGTACTCGCCTAGGGTTGCAGTCAAGTGGACAGGAAGACCGTCCGGGGCATCCGGTGGCAAGTCAAGCGGCACTTCGACCACGCGGCTGGTTTGCGGGGGGATCTGTACCTTCAGCGGGATGGGGGTGGTCAGGCGGCCAGCTCGAAGAGCGAGATCTCCGCTGAGCAAGCTTTTCCGTGGATTGTGGATCGTCATCTGAACCGTGTTTGTTTCCCCGGCGATCCAGTCATTTTTCGTCTGAAAAACAAGCCGAGGTTGCGCCGACCGATACTCAAGCACGAGGGTGCGCCTGAACTCCGGACTGACGCCCTTTGGAATTTTCACAATGAGGAGATGCTGCGCAGCCGGTGTGATCCTCACCAACCTGCCATCAAGCTGAGCCGTGTGCGGCCGGTGTGCCAGTCGCAATGCGATCTCGGCATCGCCGGGCGTGTTGAAGTCGAATTTTAGTGTGCTGCCGTCGTAAGTGCCATGCGTCAACTCCGCGGTGGAGTAATACACTTCGTCCGCAGGGTCGAGTCCCGCAGGCGCCGACCCAATCAGAGCCGTGAGCGGAACTCTCAAAGGCAGTAGCAAGGATTCCCGCGGGCCGAGAGTGATGTCTGGCAGTTGTATCTTCGATGCTGGCTCTACATTTCGAGATCGCGGATCTCGCGCGGTGACTTCGCCGCGGTACGGCTGGTGAATACTGAAATTCGTGAGACCGACAAAACCGTATGCCCCTGACGTATCGGGTCGCGTTTCGAAGCTGTGGCTACCATGGTCCGAGACCAGTTCTGTGACGTACAACCCTGCTTCGCGTGCGGGTCTGAGAAGCCTCGGCGAGACGACCGAGACTGTCTTGTCGATGGCCGCTGCCTTCATGAGCGCTGAAAGCGCCATGCGAGAGTCTCGTTGAACGTTCTCTGGAAGATCTGCTGTCTTTCCCGAAACAACGCCGCCTTCCCTCAAATGAGTACCGGGAGGAAATACCCAGCGCGAAAAATCTCCTCCAAAGAACAACACTTGTCCTTTGCCGTGCTGAAATCGCGCCCCGATAATGCGCCCGCGGGTGTCACGAGCAACGACCGTGACTCCAGACTTCTCAGTAGGAGTCACTGCATACACTCCTCCGACGATGGTCGCATTCGATCCGTCCGCGAAGCGCAACGTGCTGGTTCCCGGAATGAATTGCTGCGGTCCCAGCGGGCTGAGGAACTCGCGCAGAATTGCGCCTCCGGTAGTGGATGGCAAAACGATAAGCGTGCCGCCGTCAGTCACGTACTCCACCATCATTCGTTGGGCCTTTTCGGAGTACTCCCCCAGATGCGGGTACTTGGCCGCGTCCTCCCCGGCTTGCGGATTCGGCAAAAGCAGAACGCGATAACGTTCGAAATTCTTCAGCGGCGTGTGATCAGAGTCAATGAGTTCGAAATTGTAATGATCAAATGCGCCTGACCACAGCAGGCGTCCGGCAACGTCTGCAACCTGCTGAATCTCGACGGGAGTCAGGTCGGTCTGCGGATACGTCGCCATTGGATAAACAATCCCTGCGTCAGCCGCGAGATGGGTAGAAGCGAGCAGCGGGCCCATGCCCTCGATCAGCCGTCCAGTGCGCCGAATGTAAGGTGCGCGCCCATTTTCTCCCCCGGCAAAGGTGATGGCATTCTCCTGGGTGTAAAAGTAGTTTGCCCACGGGCACTCGTAACCCGCTGGATAAAGCGTGTCATTTGCGGGATGATGGCTCAGCCCCTTGAGCCCGTTTTGGAGCATCACGCGCATGGCCATAAGCGTGTTGGAGGGGTGGGTCAGGCGAGCATACGTGTCCTTGTCGTCGAGGTCCCAGCCGGCAAGAAACTCAATATGAGTGGGCGGGAATAAGGGTTCTGTTTTCAAGACTTCCGTCAGAAATTTGTTCTTGGCTGCCTCATACAAATCCGAGTAGCCCCCCGGGCCGAACGACTGATAGTCCTGTCCGGTGTTCCAAAACGGCTCGGCTGTGGCGTCGTTGGATTCCGCGTTCAGGCGCATGTCCGCGCCATTGATGTAATAAGGAATCGCGCTGTTATGCGTGGCCTCCTTTGCGTACGCGCGCAGCAGGTCCATATATTTCCAGAAATTCGGGCCGTTATAGTTCTCACGGCCGAGCGCTTGGTCATCATCGATTTGAATATTGATCAGTGGCCCACCGTTTTCCGCAAGCAACGGATTGACCAAGGCAAATACGTCGTGAAACCACCGCCGTGTATGGTCCAGGTGAGTCTGGTTTTGCAACCACTGAGTTGCCGCCTCTTCCGACTTGTCATACTGCAGCTGGTTCCAGAGGGGATAGCGCCCTTCGAGAATGCTCTGTTCGGACATGCCATATTCCGGGCGCCGAAGCAGCCAATCCGGATAGCCGCCGTTCCGCCACTCATCGGTGAAATACGGCCCGGGCCGAAACGTAAGCTTGAAGTCCATCAGATCAATCAAGCGGAGCAAATACTTTAGGTCGCGGCGTGGATTGGTGTGACCGTCGAAGTCGAGGACGCCCTCTTCCGGCTCCTGCCAATTCCAGAGGGGATAAAGATCAATGGTGTTGACGCCCAGGGCCTTCAGGTGCAGTAAGACTTCCGCCCATCGATCACGCGGAATGCGGTGGTAGAAGAACGCAGCGCCGTGCATGAGGAATGGTTTGCCATCTACCCAATACTCCGGATAGGTGTTTACGACGCGGAACTGATTATTGGGCGTACCAATGACTGGCTTGATTTCGTCCTGTGGCCCTGCGCCAGTAGCCTCAAACCCGGAGGCGAGAAGCACAACGATGGTTCGAATGACATACTTCAACCGGCGAACCCGAACCTTCATCCATTCCTCGTTCGCAATTGCGGCTCTGTTGTGACCGTCATTTCGGGACGTCGGCAGCTGGATTGTGATCAAAAAACCCGTCCGGTACCAGCCTGAAACCGGCCGGGTGGACGGTCATGATCGGCCACTCTTCCGGGCGCGGGATATGGGTTACGCCGAGCGTGTACCAGATCACAACGTCGCTATCTTGAAGTGACCGATTCGCACGTATCCAGACAGGCAAACCGTCATCCCCGCGGCTTTGGTTCGCATAGAAACCAGCTGCGTACAATTGAGCAGGATCGTAGGCGGTGGCCCAAAAATGCGCATTGATGAAGCCGGCGCGCTTCCGCATCCATGAGTCTGGGGCCGCGTACGGCACCGAGTTCTCTTCGGGCACCAGAATGTAGCCGGTACTTGCACCCACACCGTTTTTTACCGACGGATTCACGACTTCCCACTTGCGACTGCTTGCCAGGCTGACATTCCTGTGGGCCTCGGCTTCCGAGCGCAGTGCGGTTCCTTTCATCACAAACGCGCTCTTATATCGATTGCGCGGGTTGGCGCTTTCTGCGACGGTGTTCATTTCCATGACGCTGTTGTTGGTTCCGTCTACATCCATGTCCAGGCGAAAGTTGAAGAAATGCTGATGATGCACCGCCAGCAAGTTCCGGTCCACGAGATGGCCGTACGCCATATCCGGGGACGGGTTATGCGACTCGGAAGCCAGATCAACGCCTTTGGTTTCCATGATCCCGGTGAGTAGCACCCGCATCTCCAGGGTTCCATCCTGGTGGAAGATCCAATTGAATCCATAGTCGTAGTTGCCTACGGTCGCGATCCAGGAAAGCACCAGTTCACGGGAACGTCGGGAATTGCTGTGATTATTGTCGCGATCAAAGTGCTTCCACAAGAGACCGCCATCCTTCTCGTAAAGAGCCACCGCGCGGGGGACGAGAAGTGGAACGCCGGTCTCGTCCGCAAGGGTTGCGTCGAAGAAGGTGGCATTGGAAGGCGCGTCGACCTCGGGCTCCAGTGAGTTGGCATAACGGCCCATGCTGTCCTCGCCTTCATCAAAGGCGTTGCGAAAATACCAGGCTTCTGAGGGGTCGGCGTAGGGGACTACCATTTCTGAAAGCGATCCACGATACAGGATAGAGCGTAACTTTCCGCGATCCTCGTAGCCCACGGTGTACAGCACCAGTCCTTCACGACTGTTCATCGCGAACCGAAACCGCCAATTCTGCCAGTTCACTTCGTTATTTTGCACTCGGAAGCTTGTCCCGTCCGGCTGGATAACCTGTAGCCTCTTCAGAGCCTCTCTGGGATGATCGTCCTCCCGTGAGGGTGCGGTCGCGCTCTTGGGTCGCGGCACCACTCCAGTATCAGTAAACTTGAATACTTTTTTGGTGTTCAGGTTTACATAGACCACGACGCCCTCGACGGGACCGGTGGCGAAGGTGCTGTCGGAAGGGTCGCCACCGTAGTACGAGATGGCGCGGCGGAAACGGAATCCAGATTCTTTCGGGTCGCCGAAATAGCCCCCTGCCCAGTCGTCAATTCTGACTTTGCTGAGATCAGAGATTCCACGCTTGCGCATGGCCTCCTGCCAGCGCGCGTCGGCACGGACTGCATCCTCGACGATTTTCGCATCTTCGGTCAGAAAGCTGGGCTGGACGCCGTGGATCTCTTTCCAGGAACTCACCCTCCTAGAACTGAGATCAACGATTGCCTCAAATGTCTGATTGCGGTTCCGTTCGTAGACCACCACGAAAGCTTCACGGTCTGGTCCGCTTCCAGGCCGTGGGTCCAGCACTTCCTGCTTCGGGGGCTCACGTAACGTGATCAGAGAAAAACGGCTGTCATTGCCGACCCTTGCGGCCTGTTTCAATATCTGGACCGTTGCCAGAATTTCGTCCTTGGCAAGGGGAGCCAGGGGAGAGTGGTCATCGTCGGGATAGGCCAGAGCAGCGCTGGCAAGCAGGCATATCAGAAGCGACGATGCAATACGAAGAGCGGGACTCTTGAGGCCATGCCTGGTGAGAATGCGACTCAACGCCCGCATGAAGTTACTCATGCACATCTCCTGATGGATTCGGTTCACTCAAGGGCCCGGACTAGGAATCCGGGCCAAGAGTGCAGTCGAAATTCAGAAATAAAACTTCAAGCCAAACTGAATCTGTCGGGGCGCGGCCGCGGCCGTAGCAAAGCCGTAGCTGCCACCTCCCAGCCGCTTCGAACTGCCCGAGGGTACGAGGAAGTTTGCATGGTTCGGAAGGTTAAAGATCTCCGTCCGGAATTCGAAATGTGTATTTTCGCTGGTCTTAATGATCTTGAATATGGACAGGTCCCACTGCTGAACACCAGGGCCGCGGACGATATTGCGTCCAGCATTGCCAAAACCGAAAAAGTCTGATGCCGGAGCGTTAGTGGGCGGGTCCTGGAACGCGCAGGTATTGAAAAATGTTCCGCGAACACAATGATGGCCATTCGGATCCTGCCCCGGCACCAGATCAGCACGTTGACCGCCATCAGAATTGGCAAAGTTGCCATTGCCGTCGGTGATCGTGTACCAGTTCCCGGTGGAGAGAGTGGTGATACCGGCAATCTGCCAGCCACCGAAAATCTTGTCCGCCGCGCCGGTCAGGCCGCCGCCGAAATGCTGGCCGTGTCCAATGGGCAAATCATAAATGTAGCTGAGGACCAAACGGTGCCGGACATCGAAATCGGAGTTCCCGCGTTCCCACTGCGGAAAGGCGCGGAAAAAGCGCGGCCCGCTATTGTTGGACGATCCCAGATTGGCCGACGACGCATTGTCAATGGCGTGGCTCCAGGTGTAGGAAGCGAGGAAGGACAAACCCCCGGAAAACCGTTTCTCAAAGCGGCTCTGCAGGGAGTGGTAAATCGAAGAGCCGCTCGATGCAAAATTGGAAATGCTCGTGTCGAACACCGGGTTACAATTCCCGGAACTATCACACTTCTGCACTGGGCGCCGGGCACCGAACGGCGCACTGGCGTCGCTCGAGGGATTAGCCTGATTGGCGTTGTAGAAGGTGTACAGTCTCGTTCCCTTTGAGCCGGCGTACGTGACCTGCAAGACCGATTGTCCGGGCAACTCATATTGGGTTGAGATGTTCCACTGTTGCATGTATGGGCTAGCGATCTTTGGATCAAGTTGCAGCAATTGTGGCGTGTTTGGGTCAGTCAAAGAACTTGCCGGAAAGCCATTGGCAAGATGTGCCAGCCCTGGAATGGAACAGTCCGTCTGCCCGGGACCAGGATTGGCGGACGACGCGCCACACGGCTGGTTGTAGCTTTCCGTGACGAAAAATGGCGGATTGAAGCCCGGGCTGGGATTTGACCAGGGTCCCGTTTCATAGCCTCCGTAAAAGATCCCATATCCCCCGCGCAATACCACACGGTTGGTGACTTTGTATGCGAATCCGATTCGCGGTGCAAAATTATTCTTGTCGGTCGGCACCAGCCCGCGCGGCGCGGTATCACTGATGGGGATGCTGGCGGCGATTAATGGCGTGAATTGAGCGGTCTGTCCCTTAGGAACCAGCATTGTCTTGGTCGCCAAGTCAAAGGTCCCTTGTTGGTTGAAACGCTCCCTGACCGGAATGAACAGTTCGTAGCGGAGCCCAAGATTGAGAGTCAGTTTTGGAGTCGCCTTGTAATCATCCTGGAAGTAAAAGGCATAGACCGGACGACCGTAGTCGACGTTGTGCAGGTTAGTGATGCTTCCGCCGTTGGACAATCCAAGCAGGAACTGCGCGAAACCTGAACCTCCTGAGCCCGTGGCCGCCGGATTGTCGGTGAGCGGCCCATTGAAAGAGAGATTGCCGCGGGGCGAAGCGGGTTGGAAGATGGTGAATTCCTCACGGCGGACTTCACCACCGAATTTGATGGTGTGCTTGTCAAGAATCCGCGTCAGATTATCCGAATAGCTGTAGGTGTTCTGAATCTCCAGCGAAGGCAGGAAGGTGGGATCGCCGATCGAATCCACGTCTCCAAAGTCGAACTCCGGCATGCCGCCATTGATGGGTGTAAAGGGCACGCCCGGAATGCCGAGCTGCCCGGAAACGTCTTTGTTGAAATTGAACTGAAAACGGCGCGAGTGAATGCGGTTATAGCCGAAGCGGAACTCGTTCACCAGCTTTGCACTGAAGAGGTGGGTTTCGCTGAGCGCCACGCTGCGATAGGACTGGTCTTCGTCACCGGTTGAGAAGTCGGTCCCGTCTCCACCGGTCGCTTGGAAGACGGCAGGAATGATGCTGGGTTGATGTTCATAACTGAAGCGGAAGAATGCGGTATCCTTGCCCGAAAAATTCTGGTCTACGCGCACGTCAAAATTGTTGCGCGTCTGCTTCAGCTTCGGATTCGCCACAAAATTGAAGCCCTTTGAACCATCCGCATTGGGGGAGGGGAAGAGCAAGGTCAGACGCGCGGCCAGCGGGTCGATTGCCGATGATGGCATCAGGTTCACGGGCTTACCGCTTCCGTCATAGCCAAACGGGACTCCGCAGATAGCGCCCGAGCCCAGAGTCTGTGCCAGGCGGCTGTTGAAGATCTCTCCGGCGTAGGTCGCCACCCCGTTGCAGTCGAGTACGCCTGTGGGCTGGGAGAGATTAAGGAGTTCAGAGAAGTCCCCGCCACGTTCAGCAGCCGACGGCACGGTGGCGGTCAGGGTTTCGCCCTGCCGCACTCGCAAGCCTTCGTAGTCGACGAAAAAGAAGGTTCGATTGCGTCCGTCGTAGAGATGAGGGATGATGATCGGCCCGCCCAGGGTAGCGCCAAACTGGTTCTGCTGGTAAGCAGGCCGGACGCTGTCAAAGTAGTTTCGCCCATCCAGCTTGTCGTTGCGCAAGAACTCGTATACGTCCCCGTGAAACTGGTTGCTTCCGGACTTGATGCTGGCGTTGAGAATCGCTCCGTTTCCGCGGCCGAACTCCGCACTGTAGGCGTTGGTCTGCACCTTGAATTCCTGCAGCGCGTCCACTGAAGGTTGAATGACGTAACTGGTGTTGTTGAGGAGATCAGTAAGATTGGAATTGTTGTCGATGCCGTCCAGGAGAATATTGTTCTGATAAGAACGGCCCCCGTTCGAACTGAATCCGTAGCTTCCGGAGTTGCGCGCTCCCGGCTCGCTGGGGGCAACGCCGGCGCTAAGCTGCGCCAGTTGCGCAAAATTCCGCCCATTGAGCGGCAGATTTACCACACGGCGATTGTCGATAACCTGACCCAGCTCAGAGGTCTCGGTTTCGAGGAGAGGAGCAACATTGGTGACCGTAACCTGTTCCGCAACTGCCCCCACCTGGAGGGTAATGTCGACCACGGCGCGCTGCTGTACCTGCACTTCGATGGCTTCGGTCACCGCCGTTTTGAACCCGTTCATTGCTACTTTCACCGAATAACGGCCTATGGGCAGTGGGGATGCCACATAGTCGCCCGAACTGCCAGTGGAAGTGATCAGTGAGGTTCCCTTGTCTACCTCGGTCACGGTGATCTTGGCTTGCGGCACCGTGGCTCCGGAAGCATCTTTTATCGTGCCGGCAATGCTTCCCGCATCCTTCTGGCTCCACACGCTAGGGGTCAGCAGCAACGAAAACAAGCAAATGGAAACGATTCGAAATAGACGCCGCATAGGGTTGCTCTCCTCTCATCGGTCCCAAACCTGGTGAACTGAATTTGGGAAGTTTCACATTAATCCGTCCCGAGCGCAAGGGTTCCGTCTACCTTGCTGCCGAAACCGGCACCATCGAACGTCCCGGCGCTCCCTGCGTCCTCACCAGGGCGGCCACATCCTCATACTGGTCCGTAGCGATAAAATCCACGCCTGCCCGGATTGCCGCCATCCAGCGTAGTGAGGCTTTTTCGCGGGATCCAAAGTTGTATCCCTTGTCCCATCCGTTCCGGCCCAAGTCGCGGTCCGAAAGCCCGTCCAGGGTATAGAAGCGAATCCACAAACCGAGCTCATGGGCACGAGTCACGAGTTGCCGGAGCCGAATCTCGTCCTGCGTCGTCCAGGGCCCGGCCTTTCTCTGACCGCCGCGTTCTACAACACTCCAGGGATTGTTCCACCAGCGCCGGTAATTGTTGGAGGGCTCTGGAACCAGAACCTCGGCGGGCGACATAGGATTCTTGCCTTCGGTATGAACCGCGCCAAACGCTAGCAACCGCTCGCCCAAGGGAACGATGTCATAGAAGTCTCGCTCCTGGCTGTCGGCCTCGCCTGTGAGAACAAGAAGAGGTCTAATCGTCATGGGCAGCACCTTGCGAACGTCGGCCGTACGCTCGGCGCTGCAAATCCATGCCTCATATTGCTTGAGAAGTTTCCATACTGCGGCATGATGGGCCGCTTCGTCAGACTTGAAGTCTAGGTTGAGTGTGACCAGAGGCCAATCTCCCTGGTTGCCTTCCTGCAAAGCCGCCTCCATGAGCGGACGTATGCGCTCAAAGAAATAGTCGTGCATGGTCGGCTCGTTACCATGGATCGGTCTTCCGTGGGTGACGAGTGACTGCGATTGGTGTGTATGAGGATCCGTATACCAGAACAGGTCCTGCTCGATCGCCAGCGGTGTACCGGTCTTGAGCGCGCGCTCTATGCGGTCTCTCCATTGACTCCCATACGGGTAACAGTTATGAGCGTCCATCAGGACGCGCGAACCGGGCGTGATGGCGACTTGCGCGCCTGGCCCGCTTCCCGGCACCACACACGTCACAATGAGCAAGAATCCCGTCCATCTCAGTGCAATGGTTCCAAGCATGGAGTACGGTCCGTTCGGAAGGAATTGTTTCCGCTCCCTAGGTCGGCGTAGCGTATGACCTCGTAACTTCGCTTGTCAATGTCATTATGTAAACATGTCATTATGTAAACAGAGCGCTCCCGTCTCTTAAAAATTCTCTGAAAAACTCCCTCTCAGTGCTCTTGAGGCGTGGAAAAACCCTTGGTAGCCGGGCTTGTGGGCCTTACACTGTGAAAAGGGCGGCTGGGAGCGGCACCGAATGAGCGGATGAAGCGCTTTACATGGTGCGCTTTCACTCCTTATTATGCCTGGCATCGTCACGGGGCTTATGGATACCCGGAAAATGAGAAAAACAAAGCCATGCTGGAATGGGTGAGAAAGTCAATCCCCACGACCTGTATTCAAAAGGACACTCCAAACCGCACTTGAAACAATTGAGATCCTACTACGATGATCTCTTCGCCGGGTTCTTACCGGAAAAGCTGTCCGGGTAGCCTTAACGTTCCAAGCCAATGCGCTGCGAATCGCGCGGGAACACATCATCCACGGCAGATCCAGTGTGCGCTGAAGCTTTCGTTTTAGATTTTCCCCTGAGGATGACTTTGCATGAAGCGACAACTGGTCGTCTTGACGTGCTTTGTTTCTATGGTTGCAGCCCGGGGTTTCGGGTCCACGGATTCTCCCAACCTCATGGAATTGCAGAGTGGCTGGCGGATGAGTTCGGCTGACAATATTTCTGTTGATGATGGACTGGTCTCCGG
>Ga0209526_10002142_pt1 | contig 13299 bp, 11 predicted proteins | sample JacPinW_OM2H0_M1_FD_188566 | JGI IMG/M metagenome (GOLD analysis project Ga0209526, IMG submission 188566) | Forest soil microbial communities from Algoma, Ontario, Canada - Jack Pine, Ontario site 1_JW_OM2H0_M1 (SPAdes) (version 2) | ecosystem: Environmental > Terrestrial > Soil > Boreal... | reverse complement strand
TTTGGCAGAAGTTCGATTGCAAGAGGGCGAGTCGTTGGAGAACGCCCTTCGTCGGTTCAAGCGCAAGGTTCAGACGGAAGACATCATTAAGGAAGTGAGGCGTCACTCCTACTACCTGAAGCCGGGCGAGAAGCGCCGACTGAAGCAAGCTATGGCGCGAAAGCGTGCCCGAAAAAAGATTCGCAGAGAGCAGGATTAAGTTGCAACAACTAGTGGCCGCTGCTGCCAAGCGGCGGCCTTCCGTTTCGCCGGACGACAATCCGTCGATTGGTCAGTTTCTAGGCGTGTGCTCAGCTTACGACCTGAGCGCCTGTGGCCTTGGTAGCCCAGTGACCGCATCGGAGAGGCTGTTACGCGAGATGTGGCCAATCTCGTTACACTGACCGCACATGAGCGACCACAAAATTGACCTAACCTGCAGACACTGTGGCCAAGCCTTTTCAGCGGTGTCCGGGTGCACGAGAGATTCCAAGTCCTCGCATAACCGCCAGAGAATGGCGAACCAGCCGGCGCCAGCAGCAGCGTTAAAGATGGAAGGATGCATTGACAGGAAATTATCTGCGCGGATTCTGGATGTCACGTATGTCTTGTTCCAACCTTATGATGTCCTCCTCAATAGCGTGTGACAAATGTTTGAGTCCGTCCGCAATGTCCATGATTGCATCATCGACGGTATTGTTTCTGGCCTTGTCAAAGTGATTTCTTGCTTCGCTATAGCTCATTACATTCCCCCTCCTGAATTGAGGCATTCTACAATTTCTAGGTTTACGTGGCTCGGGCACCTGCACACCCGAGCCCCCGGCGCACCGTCCCCCAGGTTAGATGTGGCTTCGCCGATCACTGCGACGACGAGAAGACGCTGGTGTTCAGCACGCTCGACAGCGAGCCGCTTAACGACTACGAGGGCGAGGTTAAATTGGTATCGCCCGAAGCGCCCGTTGACATCGAGTCAGTCTGCTTGTTGGTGCATCTGCTCGATGCAGTACTTGCACCAGCGAAAGCCCCACTCGCGTGTTCCCGGCTTCTGCGAGCATCAGCATCAGCTTGGGGGGTAACTTTGTCTGATCTGTCCATATAATCCCCATTCCGATGGGAACGCATTGGGTCATCCCCAGACATTGCTGTCAGACTCTTGTGCGTTGCACCCGAGGAGCGTCGTCTACGGGACAGAAAGATGGCTTCCTCACTGGCTGGAAAGATGGGACGGCGATCCAGTCGCCGGAATACTCATGTCGGTGGCGGTCAGCTTATCAGTCCGTTCGAATTCTCCGAGGAAGCAGGAATCCGGTGGCGTGCGGCTCCAGGAAGAAGTACAAGCGGTGCTGCGGGGGCGCGACCGTGAACGGAGCGCCTCCCCATATGGCCTCCTCGCTCGAAACCCTGTGTTCGATAGAGGCGGCAAGTCCGAAGCTATCGCGACCTCTTCCCGGCCGGGGAACACAAATCCTGGTCAGGAGGTTTTGGGTGCATTTGGGTACAATTAAGGGGTCAGTGGCGCGTCTTTTGGTCGTAAGTTACGCACTCAGGGCGCACCATATTTCGGTAAAACTGCACCGTCTCGACGCGGACGACGAGCAGACATGGCCATTGAGTTGCAGCGGGGCCCCGGCCGGCGCTAGTCGTACGGTACCTCCTAGCGAGGCGCTCAGCGGTCCGGCTTCGAGCACCCCTTACGGTTAGCGTGACCACGACCGCACATACGGTCGGCGCACGCGGCCGGACTTCACGCCGTCGCCCTGGGTTTGGGCTATGGGGGCCATGGGCGTCCTCGTTCTCCCCCAACGAAGAGCAATAAGAAAGAACCGATAGTGAGGGGCCTCCAGACCATGCCCTTGCTGCTGCTTCCGTTGCTTTGCTCGTGTGGGAGCAATAGTCGTCCGACCCCGGCCCCAACCCGAGCTCCGGCACTCCCGCCGGAACGCATACCCTAACCGTGACCGCCGCCTCAAGATCGCTGAGCCAGTCTGCGACTATTACACTGACCGTGCAATAGACGATCGATGGGCACTACCACTATGACAGTGATTGAGTCATCTGCAGCGCTGAAATTCGTAACCGGCATTTGAGAAGAAAGCCCCGGCGCATTGCGCAGTTCAGACTCTGGACGCAGTGCGCGCTCGTGGCCATTCTCTAACCGTGGGCATTAGTGGGGAAAGGTCGGCCAAAACGGGTTCGAGTGCTCCGGCTGCACTGGCAGACCGCACCGATCCTAAGCAGTGCCGCCCCCTACCTGCGCGGCCATGAATTAGCCAACAAGAATTCAGGATAAGTCGCCGCTCGACACCGTGCTTTCAACACTTCGAGTTCCAAGTTCCAAAAGAGGAATAGCGCTCGAAAGCTAGCATTTGCATTGACCTGAGACTAGAATCCACCTTCCCTATTCTTTTCGATTTCAGAGGAGTGGACCACCTGATGCCGCGACGGAAAGCCACCGCCGGCAAGCCGCCGAAGCGGCCTATTGATCGTTACGAGCACACTGACAAGAAGCGAATCAACAATCCACCAGTTGGGTTAGTCACACCCGAGACCGATGCGTCCCTCCCCACTCACAGAGAGTACCACTACATTCAGCCTGTCCCGATAGTAAGACCTGGCAAAGATTTGGATTACGATCCGCATCTTGATCCGCAGTTAGTGTGGGCGGGCAAGAAGGAGCATAACTCCTTTGAAGTACCCACCGTTTCGCTTCATGTGCACGAGAGGATCGACCCGCGGACCATCGTCGACGCCGTGCGTAAGCGTAACGGCAATGGTTCGCCGGTACAGCCATCGCTTTTCGAGCGCCGGGAAGAAAATTCGCCATTGCGCGAGGCCATTGACTTCTATCGCCATGCCCACGGCTGGTCTAACCGCCTGATCGCCGGAGATTCCCTCCTGGTGATGAACTCGCTGCTTGAAAAAGAGGGCATGGCTGGTCAGGTACAGATGGTCTATATCGACCCACCCTATGGGATTAGATACGGATCGAACTTCCAGCCGTTCGTGAATAAGCGGGATGTTAAGGATGGCAAGGACGAAGACTTGACGCAAGAACCCGAGATGATACGAGCTTTTCGTGATACGTGGGAACTAGGAGTTCATTCTTATCTGACTTATTTGCGAGATCGACTGCTACTTTCTCGGGAGCTGCTTTCACCGAGCGGTAGTGTATTCGTTCAGATCAGTGACGAGAATGTACACCACGTTCGGGAGATCCTTGATGAGGTCTTGGGAACCGAGAACTTTTGTAGCCTTATTGTCTACAAGAAAACAGGGGGCTTGCGGGCTTCACTTCTGGCCTCGGAGTGCGACTACATACTCTGGTATGCGCGGAGCAAAGCAGAAGTTAAATACCGCCAGATCCACATCGAAAAGAGCTTTGAGGAAGGTACCGCCAAAACATACTCGTGGGTTCAGCTTCCCGACGGCTCCAGGCGAGGAACGACCAAAGAGGAAAAGGCCAACCCATCATTGCTCCCCAAGGGGGCACGAATTTACAAAGCAGACAATCTAACGTCGCAAGGTAACCCCAAGAAGGAGTTTATATTCAAGGGGCAAGGCTACACGGCTGGATGGAAGACCACACTCGAAGGAATGCAACGTTTGGCTGATGCTGAGCGTATTCACGTGGCCGCAAACAGCATTATGTACGTTAGATTGATTAACGATTTCGGTTTCGTGCCGCTTACACAGCTTTGGGACGACACCAGCACGGCTACAGGCAGTTTCATGGAGTCAAAGGTTTATGTTGTGCAGACAGCCACGAAGGCTGTGCAGCGTTGTCTCTTGATGACCACCGACCCTGGCGATCTTGCCCTCGATCCCACGTGCGGGTCTGGTACTACCGCCTACGTCGCCGAAGAGTGGGGACGTCGGTGGATCACCTGCGACACTTCCCGGGTTGCGCTTACCCTAGCCAAGCAGCGTCTCATGGCAGCCATGTTCGACTACTACGAACTAGCCCATCCCGAGGAAGGTATCGGCAGTGGATTCCGGTACAAGACCGTGCCGCATGTCAGGCTGAAGTCAATTGCCAACAATCCGGAAATCCGCGAAGGCATGACGCGTGAGGAGATTGATGCGGCCATCGCCCGTTATACCGACCAAGAAACCCTCTACGATCAGCCCTTCATCGATAAAGGCCGAGTCCGCGTTACCGGGCCATTCACACTGGAGGCGGTTCCTGCTCCCACGGTCAAATCCCTCGATGAGATTGAAAGTCCACCAGGGCCTGCTGACGCTTCCATTGCCCGCTCTGGTCCCACACTTCGCCACACCGAATGGCGCGACGAATTGCTAAAAACCGGCCTTCGAGGCAAAGGCGGCCATCACATCGACTTCTCCCGCGTCGAGCCGCTGGCCGGCACGCGCTGGCTCCACGCCGATGCGGAAACCAAAGGAGTCAAACCCGATCGCGTAGTCATCTCCTTTGGGCCCGAGCACAGCTTGCTCGAACAACGGCAAGTGGAACTTGCATGGGAGGAAGCGCGAACACTGAGTCCGCAACCTGCCATCCTGGTGTTCGCCGCTTTCGAATTCGACCCCGAAGCTGCCAAGGACATCGATGGAATGAGCAGAGAAAAAACCGGCATGACTTTCCTGACAGCCCAGATGAACGCTGACCTGCTCACGGAAGACTTAAAAAAGAAGCGAGCCTCGAACCAGAGCTTCTGGCTTGTCGGACGTCCCGATGTCGATTTGCGCCAGATCAGCAAGGGCGCCCACAAAGACAAGTGGGAGGTTGAAGTACGAGGGTTCGATTACTACAACACCCGCACCGGCACCATCGACTCGGGAGACACGTCGCGGATCGCAATGTGGTTGTTTGATCCCGATTACGACGGCCGCAGCCTTTTTCCCCGGCAGGTGTTTTTTCCATTGGCCGACGAGGATGGCGGCTGGGCGCGACTGGCACGGAATTTGAAGAGCGAGATCGATGCTGAACTAATCGAGGCGTATCGTGGGACGATCTCGTTGCCCTTTGATCCCGGCCCGCACAAACGAGTGGCAGTCAAAGTAATCGATGATCGTGGCATTGAGAGTTTAAAAGTAGTGGATGTGAACTGAGATTCTAGTATCAGAGATGAGCACGCTTCCCAAGACTGGCAGCGGGACTATCGACCAACTCATCATCAACTCCCCGTACCAGGAGCCAACCGAGCACTGGCGCTATCATCGCGAGACCCGGCTGTTCACTCGCGAGCCAGGGCGCAGAAACGCGGGCTACTTTCGTGCTTCGGAATCGTCCCGATCATTCGACGATCCTGGCATCTTCATCAAGCTGCCGCTGGTCAACCAGATCAGGCCCAGAATCAAGACCTGGCGCGAAGCCGACTACCCCGGCACTACTGGCATTACCAAGCGCCTGCTGCAGCACTGGGGCGACCCAGAACAGCGCGACTCGAACCGCCGCTTTTTCTTCTGCCAGTTGGAAGCGATCGAGACCCTGATCTGGCTGACGGAATCTCCAGCTTCGGAGCGAGTCGGGGTCGAGGTCCCTGGCGATGGCGGGCCCTTCACACGGAATTGTTGCAAGATGGCCACAGGTTCAGGCAAGACAATCCTGATGTCCATGCTGATCGCGTGGCAGGTGCTAAACAAAGCCACCTATCCGCAAGACAAGCGGTTCTCGAAAAGCATTCTGCTGATTGCGCCCGGCCTCACTGTCAAGAACAGGTTGCAGGTCCTGGTTCCCGGCACGGCCGGCAACTATTACACAGAATTTCAGATCATCCCGCCCGGCCTCGAAGACAAACTCCGACAGGGCCAGACCTGCCGGGTGCTCATCCGCAACTGGCACAAGCTGGACTGGGAAACCGACGAACAGATTCGCAAAAAACGCAGCGTGGACAAGCGCGGCGCGAAGAGTGATGAAGCCTATGTTCGCGATGTATTAGGCGAGATGGCTTCCGCGCAAAATGTCATCGTCATCAACGACGAGGCCCATCACGCCTGGCGGATCCCGCCCAAGTCACGCATCGCGGGTGTGTCCAAAGACGAGGTGAACGAAGCCACCAAATGGATTGGAGGACTAGATCGTATTCATAATGCGCGCGGCATCCTCACCTGCTTCGATCTGACCGCCACGCCGTTCGCTCCTACTGGCAAGAAGAGCTGCCAGGAAACTTTATTCGGTTGGATCGTTAGCGATTTCGGATTGAACGATGCCATTGAAGCTGGGCTGGTCAAAACGCCGCATGTGGTGGTGCGCGACGATGGCAAGCTCGACAGCAAATACAGGTCGCGCTTTTATCACATCTACACGGATCTGGACGTGAAAACCGACCTAAACCGAAAAGCCGAGCCAGAGGTTCCACTTCCTGGACTGGTGGCCAATGGTTATTACTTTCTGGGTAAGGACTGGTTGCAGACTGCAAAGAATTGGAAAAAGGGCACACAGCACACGCCGCCAGTGATGATCACGGTAGCGAATACGACTCATACGGCGGCCCGGGTACAGTACGCATTCAAGCATAAGCGAATCAATATTGACGAACTTTGCGATCCCGAGAGGATTCTCCACATCGACTCGAGGGTTCTGGACCAAGCCGAAGAGGAAGACGAGCCGCTCCAGCTTGACCTTAAGGCAAGGGGAGCAGAAGAAGACGAAGAGGCGGGTGGGGGCGAAGAGTCGAATGAGGGACGGCCGTGCCGGAAGCTCTCGAAGAAAGATCAAGCCGAGTTACTGAGGCGCCAGGTTGACACAGTAGGGCACAGAGGCGAACCCGGAGAAAAAATTCAGAATGTAATCTCGGTCGGGATGCTTTCCGAAGGATGGAACGCCAAGACCGTAACCCACATCATGGGGTTGCGGGCGTTCACCTCGCAACTGCTGTGTGAACAAGTCGTGGGGCGGGGATTGCGGCGGACAACCTACGAAGTTAACGAGAAGACGGGGCTGTTCCAGGCCGAGTACGTGAACATCTTTGGCGTACCGTTTACGTTCCTGCCCCATGAAGGGGGCGGAGACCAGCCGCCACCACCGCCGCCCGCTCCCAAGACGAGAATCGAGGCGCTGGCAGAGCGCAAGTCCTACGAAATCGTCTGGCCCAATGTGCTCCGAATAGACCACGAGTATCGCCCGACACTTACTCTTGACCTGGCGAAGGCAAACTCTCTGACTCTGGATGCGTATAAGACACTAACGCTCGCCGAATTGGCTCCAATCATTGAAGGCAAGCCCGATGTAACACGGATCACGGAGATCAGCCTGCGGGAGCTTGGGGAAAGGTTTCGAACCCAAAAGATCGTTTTTTCGGCAGCCAACGATATTTACGAACAGATGAAAACCACCTGGAGGGGTAGCCGCGAGCACCTGCTGGCCCAGACAATCCGTCTAGTCGAACAGTACATCGAGAGCGATAAAATCCGGATCGATCCGCCGCTGTTCGATCAGGACAACTTGCGTCGAAGGATTATTATTACCCTCCACATGAGCAGCGTTGCTGAACATCTGAAACAGGCGATTCATTTCGAAAACAGCGAAGCGTTAGTTCCTGTATTCGACACCGAAAGACCGATCCGTTCGACTGGTAACATGCTCCCCTGGCACACCGGCAAAGCTTGTGAACATACGACGCGTTCTCACATCAACATGAGCGTCTTCGACAGCCGCTGGGACGCCAGCGAGGCTTGCGAGCTTGACCGCAGCCCGAATGTGGCGGCATGGGTCAAGAATGACCATCTCGGATTCGAGATCACCTATTCGTTTAGAGGCATCATTCGCAAATTCCGCCCGGACTATCTCGTTCGCCTCACCCACAGAAGAACGTTAGTGCTGGAAGTCAAGGGACAAGACAATCAGGAACAGCAGACGAAGCGCGAGTTCTTGGCACAATGGGTGAGGGCGGTTAATGGACACGGCGGATTCGGCACTTGGGCCTCTGATGTGTCGCGGAATCCGACTGACATTCACGAGATTCTGGCGAGACACAACGAGCCGATCTCCCCAAAGTCGATCTGAAGACTGATTCTGTCCACAAGAGCCGCTGCAGGAACAACCCACTCGCGTATTAGTCAGCCACCTCGAGGAAACGGCGTCGCTCGCGCGTAGGCTGCCGGGACTGACCCAAAGTAGGCCAGACTATTCAGTCGCGCCGTTGCATTCGCGTGCCTTGACCGTTATGTTAGACCGCTATATCTCTTGGGAAATGCAGGACTATTGCTCGCAAGTGCACGGGTCCTTCCACGCCATGCGGGTGACGGCGAACCCTCGCGCCTGCTAGCGAAAAGCCGACAAATACGTCATTCGCTTATTTTCTTCCTTCCTTAAGTCAATACTGAGCTTGAGGTGCGCAGAAGCGACCTACAACAAAAACGAAGTAGATCGCCTCGGTAAAGCGAGAGTCACGGTTCAATCGTATCCAGGCGGCTCCCCGGTTGCGCCTCCAGGGTCTCGTGTACTGAGTTCTAGATTACCTCCGCTGCATCCACGCACAGTGCACTTATGAGCGAAGCAGTTCGGTGTTTTTTTCGCCACCCGATATGCCCACAGTCCATAGCGAACCTTGCTGGTTTTTCGAGCAGCAACGGCTACGAACCAGAAGGTCGGGAGTTAGAATCTCTTAGGCGCACCATTCTCTCCCTTCGATCCTGACTATGAGCACTCCCTTCGTACCGCCTGCAGGAAATGAAAATCTTTGCACAGTCGCAAACGGCGACACCGTTCGCTTAGACGAAAGTGTCTTCCAGGACAAGCACTTACATCAACCAATTATGGCATTCAAACTGCCCTCTCCAGATCGGCGCGTAGGATCTCGCGCGGAGTCTTCATTTGCTATCAGAGCGAGTTCTTCTGGCATTCGACACCGGTCAGGGCCTGGTATACGCTCAAGCCTCAGGCTGGCAGCGAGTCTATCTTCTGTGGACGTTCCGAAACTTTCGCAACCTTCCAAACAAGGTGCTGCATCCACGACAGCAGAAACTAATCGAGTCTTTGTACTGTATGGCTTCAATCAAGCATGCAAACGAGCTAGCCGAAGCCGCTGTGATCGGTACGGTAGAAGATTTTGATCTGCCCTCGTCTTCTCCGATTCCGGTTGGTCTTAAGGCCGAAAAGCTAGTTTTCGATGCTCGTGAGGAGAACTCGACAGATGTTCGCACCCTGAATCAGAGGAAACCGCTCTACGCCCGTCTCAATTTCTCCCGGATGACAATCAGAGCCGGAGCGTTGGCGTTATTGGCCGTGATCGCAGTCCTAGCCTGGCGCCAGTTGCGAGCCCAGCCAGTTTCCGCGGCGACCTCGACCGCAAAGAAAGCAGCGGCCGCGCAGGGGCCGAACGACGGAGATATTGCTGTTCCCAAAGACGTCAGCCAAGCTACGATTCCGCCTCCAGCGGATACTGACGCCCAGCCGCTTCCTACAACCCAAATGGCCAGCGCAGAGCAGATCGCTGCGACACCATTTCGGATAGTTTCGGCACCTGAATCAGCGGAATGGCAATTGCCCAAGAGTTCTTCCCTATCCAACAAACGCGAACCGAGCGATCATGCCCTGATTGCACACCATGTTGTCGCGGATCTGCCCCGCACGCGCTCAGTCGCCCCGGAACTACCTCGGGTGCAAATCGCAGGGTCGCCCCGCAAACTTGTGTATCCAGTCTGCCCGGAGACCAGCGTGCGCGGCAAAGTTTCTCTCAAAGCGGTAGTTGGTTACGACGGCGCCGTAAGCCGAGTCCGAGTCTTGACTGGCAACCGAGTGTTGGCGGCCGCCGCGATAGAAGCGGTCCGGCAGTGGCGTTACCAACCCCTTTCCAAGGATGGACAGACCTTGGAGCGAGAGACCAATATCACCGTTTCCTTCATTTCGAACGACGTGGTTGCCGTCAGTTTTCCTAACCCCGCGCCTGTGTCCCAGTAGCCATCGCGCGCCCTGAGACTCACTTTTTAAGCAGGTTGGTGTGACTAGCAACGCACTGCCACTTGTTGTTCTGGTAGATCCATGTATCGGTAAAGCGTCCATAGTGCTCGAAGGGCTGGCGCTTGTAAATCCCTTTTGTGTGATATGTCCCGATCACGATAGCCACGTTTGGATACGAGATGACTCTTGCTTCCTCATTGGCAATCAGGCTGGCACGATAGTCTGGATCCTTCAGGTCAGCGAGAAACTGGGCCTTGTTCATGACGGTGCCGTCGTAATCCGTATAGACAAAAGTGTCGGATACAAGGTTGTTCAACGCCTTCGCATCATGATGAAGTTGCGCCTGGTTCCATGCATTCTCCAATGCGATGAGTTTGCTCGCATCCGTAGCGACGTCATTTGTCTGAGCCCCCGCCATCAGCAAGCTGCTCAGTAACATGAAGCACAGCGTGAACCTGATCTTCATCGTATTCCCTTTTTCCTAGTGTTTTTGCGTAGGGTGAAAGTCCCAGTATGAGTGATGCTTGCACTGTGTCGCAGTCACAGTCACCATCGATGTAGCAGACGGCGTGCCCGGACCGGATCCTGTTGCCATCGCTGCCACCTCTGCCTCCGCCGCAGCCTGCGACCGTTATCAGGAGCACTAAGGTCATCAGGAAAAGCAACCTGCTCGAACCTCGCCGTCTCGCTCCGCGACCCAGCAAGAAGACGTCTGTCAGTATGGCCCGAGACTCTTTGTCCGCCAGCCAGAGCCGTCCAGCATCGAGCTGTGGGCCGCGGTAGTCGAGATGGTCAGTGTAGTCGAGCCGCTACCCGAAACCGACACCGGATTGAAGCTTGGATCCCCGTTGTAGTTGGCCACGCTGGCGTGCGGATCAGCCGGGATAGCAAAAATGCCCTGCGCCGTAGTCGCTGTGCCTTCGCTATTGAGGTTGTAGGGGTCACCGCCGATGTCTATGCCGTTGTCTAAAGGAGACGCTGCCCGAGGCCGTGCCATTCCGGGACAGGCCTGAGACGCAGCTCGCAAATAGGGGGATTGCCATAGGACTGGCTGGTGAAGGGTTTGAGATTGCCAATCGGTCAAAACCGAATACCGACAGTGCGGTCGTACCCCCTCCGGCGAAACCGTAGCCGGAGGCATTAGCGGAGCGATGGAGGTAGGAAGAAATAAGAAAACTCTCCAAATAAGAAGCGCCCCTAACTCTTACGAGTTATGGGACGCCCGAACAGCCCTCCCCCAGGTCTGCTCAAGACCAAGGTTACGTTTCAGCCATCCAGATGTATATCCCACCTTCGTGCCAGCTCCACGACACGAATGGGCTATCTCCAAGCAAATTGTCATCCCGACGAGCTTGAGGCGCCCCCGGAGGGATCTAGGCCTTGCCAGGGCATAGGAAAGCCGGAAGCCTGCGATCTTTTCGCTATTGTGCGATCAAGCAGCCGCGGACCGGGTTACTCCCGTAATCTGCCAAGCGGGGATTACCGTTGACGGTCGCAGCCTCTGTACTTACATTCGCGGCTGGGGGTTGTATGAAGGATATTCACGAGGTTTTACGCCGTAAGCAAGCCAAGTATGCCCAGCTAGCCAAGCAGATCGAGGCGTTGCAACAGGCGGCCGAAAAACTGCGCGAAGTCGCCCCTCTGCTCGCTGAAAATGAGGAAGAGGAAAGCTCGGTTTTGGCTGAAGTGGAGGAGCAGGGTCACAGCATGGCTGCGGGAGCCGGGTCGGCGCACTCTAGCGGTACGCCTTCAGCGGCCAAGCCAGCAACACGCGCTCCGCGCTGGCCTTAATCCACCGAGGTTTAACTGGGCACAAGGCCCGCTTATGACATTTCAGTCGCTTCTGGTTTGCAAAGACGAGCAGGCGACGGGGGTCCTCACTTCCGTCCTGGCGGGTTTCGGCCTGGGTGTGCAGTGCTGCGGGTATCCCGATGCGCTGTGCCGGCTGACTGAGCAGAAATTCGACGCTGTGCTTGTTGACTACGACGATCCGCACAGTGCTGCCCTGGTGCTGCAAAATGCCTACCAGGCATCGGCGGGCAACAACACGGTCACCGTGGCTCTACTCGGCGACAAGACCAAAGTGCGCCACGTTTTTGGCGCAGGCGCAAATTTCGTTATCTACAAGCCGGTTTCCCAGCAGCAGGCAGAGGCCAGCCTGCGAGCGGCCACAGCTTTGATTAAGCGTGAACGTCGCCGTTCCTTCCGTGTCCCGGTACAACTTGCGGTGCGGCTGCAGGTCGAGAACGGCGCGGAGATGGAAGGCATTCTGCTTGATCTGAGCGAGGATGGCCTGGATGTCCTGGCTGCACAGCCGCTTTGTCCGTCTGCCGTCATCAGCGCTCGATTCAGACTTCCCGATCACAGTAACGACATTGATCTCCGCGGCGAAGTCGCGTGGGCAAATCCCAACGGCGAATCGGGAGTTCGCTACACGGACCTTCCAGAAAATCTTCGCCAGACTCTCAGAAGCTGGGTAGCCGCTAGCGCTGCGGAACTTGTTCCGGAAGATCCCGAGCCGGTTTCCGAGTGCAGGTTGACCGATCTCAGTCTGGGCGGCTGCTACGTAGAAACAGAAAGTCCGTTCCCGGAACGTTCTGGCATTGTCCTGTGCTTGAAAGCTGCGGACATGGAAGTCCGGGCGGACGGCATGGTGCGGGTCATGCATCCCGAATTCGGCATGGGCATTGAGTTCGCCTCGGGCACCGCAGAACAGCGCGAACGGGTCGGTAACTTCATCAACTTTCTTACTGGCCGTCCCGGAACATTACCTCAATTGCTTATCACCCCTCGTGCTCTGGCCGCCAACAGCGCCCATGACTTCCCCAGTAGCAAGGGATCTGAAGAACCTGAGGATCTCTTGCTCGATCTGCTCGACCGTGCTGATTCCCTCAGCCAGGAAGATTTTCTGCAGGAACTTCGCCGGCAGCGCAGTTCCGAGGAAGTTGCTTCCTCGTAGTATTACTCCCTTTGGGATCTGATTCCCTTAACATCATCCCGCGCCTTTCGGCAAAATGTTTCAAGCAAGTTAATTTGTGCTCAAAATCCGAGGACATATCCACCCATGCAGCTGTGGAATACCTGCTGCCATTGGGTGGTCTGAGAACTCAGTTTGCCCATTTCCGCGCATTCAGCAACAATCTTCGGTGGCGTCGGCGTTGCGCCACTGACGTTCTGGCTTTTTTTCGGGTCAGTTCATGAACAACATCTCCTTTTCCACAGCGTTCTTCCAGGAGTGAAGTATCTTCGTGCCGACGAAACGTCTGCCTGATAGACCGACTGCAGCAGCTTCCGACGGCTTTGGTGGCCCGCTCTTGGGTTCGCCCCTCTTGATCGTCATCCTTGCGGCTTTGGTCGTGTTGCTGCCGTCCTTCTTTCTCGGAATTCCCTCAGGTCACGACTTCGAATTCCATGTCAACTCATGGATGGAAGTCCTCAGCCAATGGAAACAGGGAATCATC
>Ga0209526_10002141_pt1 | contig 13300 bp, 14 predicted proteins | sample JacPinW_OM2H0_M1_FD_188566 | JGI IMG/M metagenome (GOLD analysis project Ga0209526, IMG submission 188566) | Forest soil microbial communities from Algoma, Ontario, Canada - Jack Pine, Ontario site 1_JW_OM2H0_M1 (SPAdes) (version 2) | ecosystem: Environmental > Terrestrial > Soil > Boreal... | reverse complement strand
TGATGAGTTGTCCACTAATTTCGAGCAGCGTCGGCCGCTTGATCGCTTGTACGTGTCCCCAGAAGTGGCCATTACTTTCACCGAGGTCGCGATACCATCTGCCTCCCGGCCACGGTTCAAGTTTCATCGGCAGCGGTCTGTTTTCCGCGACTTCGTTGTGCGGCCCCAGTTGCTCGATCAATGTTACAAACGTCACGTCGATCGGCGCCTGTATCCGGATTTCCTCGGTTATGCTCAGCGTCATTTTCTCGATTGCAGAGTCCGTCGAAATCATCGTTCCTCCTGAATTTGAAATCACATCAAACCTTGCTCATCTTCTCTTCTACTCGCTCTTTCAGCTTCTGCAGTTGATGCTGCCACAGCCGCTCAAAGGTGCTCGCCCACTTGTGTAGGGGCCGAATCGCGTCCGCGTTCACCCGGTACAGCATCTGCCGTCCCTCCCGCCGCGCCCGCACTAGGCCGACATCCCTTAAGACACGCAGATGTTTGGAAACGGAAGGCTGTTCCAAGTCCAACGCCGCCACGATGTCGCCAACCGGCCGTTCCTGCAGCGCCAAATAATTCAAGATGTCCCGCCTCCGCGGCTCCGCCACCGCGTTAAAAGCGTCAGAGGTTGTAGCTGCTCTTGCCATAGAGGAATTATATGCCGATATGGGAATATGTAAAGCCTTAATTCCACCATCTCCAAACACCCGGTTGTAGCGCAGCGCATCTATTCATCAACGGTCATACTTTAGTCGTGGATGGTGGCTGGGTTGCTGAGGGGAGTTGGGAAAAGGTGCGTCTTCGTAATCGCTAAGATCGCGCCCCTCCTTGCTATTTATCAACCGCCTCCACTTCTTGACACAAACCGACGTAAGATGTATATACATATGATTATGGACGCGCCGATTCACAACGTTCATAGTGCAAACGAGCTCTTTCCCCTCTCCTGTGCTTGTCAGAACCTTCGTCGCCTCACACGAATCGTCACGCGGATCTACGACCAGGAACTCCGCAAGGCCGACATTGAAATCACACAGTTTGGACTTCTGACCGCTCTCGGCATTGTGGGCGAGGCGAACCAGAAAACGCTGAGTGCCGGCTTTGCCATGGACAGCACAACGCTTACCCGCACTTTGGCCCTGTTGCTCAGGCAGGGTTGGATCCACGTCAGGCCTGGAAAGGACAGACGGGAACGCGTCTTTCGTTTGACGGAAGCCGGGAAGCGGCAAATCGCGACCGCTCAACCGCATTGGGAGGTGGCGGAACGTCGCTTGCGGAAGACGTTGGAACCTTCGGGTTGGAAACAAATGCACGCCACTCTGGCCCAAGTCACGAACGCGGCGACTGAAGCGTAAATTTTTGTACCTATAATAGATGTATATACATCTATTATAAAGACGATGACTTCTTAGAAAGGATTTCCCCTATGCGAATGCTCATTTCTCTGTTCGTGGTGGTGGTCGTCGGCGCGGGACTTCTGGTTTGCTTCGGAAAAAGTAGTGCGGTCGGAGGCAGCGTCGACCAGACGCCATCCGGCGCTTCCCGCCCGGAGCTCGAATACCTGAAAGCAGTCAACAGCGCCGCACCTCCAGCGGATCCACAATTGCTGTTCCTTCTGATGGGGGCATACTCCAATGCCAACCAGCAGGTGGAAGGCGCCGAATTCTTCTCCGCGCGCCCGAACGAATTCAGACCTCGCCTGAGTGATCCGCAAAAGGCTCTTTATCTGAGCGCCATCGGTTTGTTGCGTGCCCAGCACGCCTCCTCGGTCTCCTTAATCCACCGCATCGGCTATGTGAAAGAAACGATTGGGCAACTCGACGAGGCCAAGCGGCTTTCCGGCGGCCAAATCTTTGTGGTGAACTGGATTTCCGGCGTCGTCCGCGCGCAACTCCCGAGTTTCTTCCATCAGAAGCAGGCCGCCGAGGATGATTTGACATGGTGCGCGGTGAACATCGCAAAAGCACCCAACATCGGCTGGCTGCGGGAAGTGGATTTTCGTTTGGGAACGCTTGCTCTCTCGGGTGGCGACCGGGCCAAAGCGCAGGATTATCTTCACCAGAGCGGCTACAACAGTTTCGACAAGCCGGTTGTCCTCACCACGCCATTTTCAGAAGACACGCTGTCTGGGCATGCTTTTGTTTCACGCCGCATCACGGAAATTATTCCGGGCCGGGTCTATGCGCTCTCGGGTTTCGAGTTCACCGAATATTACTTCGTGGTCTCCGACGATCGTCGCGAGCTAATCGGTATAGACGCGGGAACCCGCGCCGACTCCGCAAAGACCGCCTACGAAGCATTGCGCGCCTACGCACCGAATCTGCCGGAGCTCACCACCATCTTCATCACGCATTCCCATTGGGACCACATCGGCGGACAAACCTATTTTCGCGGCCTGAATCCGAAACCGCGTTTCTATTCGAGAAGCAATTATCAGGAAGAGATCTCGGGCGAGATCAACGCGCCTGAGTCCATCAGCAAACACTTTTTCGGCGAGCACTTTAACCTCGATGACGTACGAAATTTCAAACCGGACGCAACAATCGATCGACCCACCGAATTAAAAATCGGAGGAACGCGCATTGAGTTGATTCCCGTTCATGGGGGAGAGACGCACGACGCCATGTTCATCCATCTGCCTGATTTGGGCGTGCTCTTTGTCGGCGATTTCATCATGCCTTACCTGGGTGCACCGTTTGTTGTCGAGGGTGACCTGCAAGGCCTGCTCGACGCGATCGACCTTGTCGTCGAGAAAAATCCACGCTACATGCTGCACGGTCACGAGCCGCTGACGCGGAACTTCTCCTCTCCCGACATGCTGGCTCAGCTCAAGACAAACCTCAGCTGGCTGCGCGATCAGGTGCTCACCGCAATCCGCCGTGGAGACACAGTCGCTCGAATCCATCGGGCAAACCTGATTCCCCCCGGCCTCCTCAACGGCCGTCCCGACGCGCTCTTGCCCTACCTGATCCTCCGCGAACATGTGATTGACCGGCTCTATCACCAAAATGTCGGTTACTGGCAGGCCGACCTCGAAGGCCTTGACCATCTCGGCGATTCCGACCGAGCGGAACTTTTCGTTGATTACCTCGGCCTTTCAGAAAACCGGCTCGTCGCCGCGGCCGAAAAAATGGCGGCCGACGGCAAATATGAACTTGCTGCCTCTTTGCTTGAGGCATCCGCGGCCAAGTTCGGCCGCACCGAGTCCATCGCCAGGGCCGAGCGGCTTGTCTACCTCAAACTGATGGAAAAATACCAGAATACCGACCCCTTTAAATACATTCTTTACTCGGCCAAAATTGGCGAGCAGACCCCGGCCATGGCTGCAAGCAAATGATCAGCACGCGCTTCAGGAATCACTTTCCGCGGAAGCGATGGAAAGAGCGAATCAACTGGTGTACGGCGAGCACACTCTGGTGAATTAGCGTTTTACATGACACCGGTATGACACTCGGACTTCCGGAGCTAAACGCGAGAAAGGGAATTTGTAACTGATTGAAAGAGAAAGAGAATTTGGCTCCCCTTTGTTGACACGTATCGAACTTCCCGTCCGATTAATACCAAGTGCGACGATTTTTGACCGCGCCCCAAATGCCCACGATCCAAGCCGCACCATTTGCCGGTGCCGCGGTTCATGTTTTTCCGCTTTTGGTGTGCGGCGCAGGGCCATTCTCGGAAAACCGCATGACACTGCTGTGCCCTATTTTGCGCCCCTCCTCCATCAACCGCTGAAGGCGCGGTGGAGGACTCGAAGGAGGCCGAGAGAATTATAGGATGTGATTTGCACGCTCGCCAGCAAGTAGTGGCAATGCCGAGCCCTGTTAGGGCGAACACCGAACAGTTTACTCGGGCCGTCGCGAGGCCGGTGTCGTTATGGCACCGGACATGTCCGCATGAATCAAGCCAGTCATCCGTGAAGATTGACACTGAAAATAGAGCGCACTAAACTCACTCCGATTTCAAACAATCGCTATGGATGGAGACGAGATGAAGACTGCTGTGAAAGCCGCCTCAGCGGCGATGCTCGCGCTGGTTGTCGCGTGGGTGATGGTCAGTTCGCGGACGGCGCGAGCGGACAGCGACGCGGCCGATGCGGCCATGGCCACGATCCGCCCCGAAGCGATTCGCGCGGACATGCGCTTCCTCGCTGATGACCTCCTGGAGGGACGCGGCACCGCTACGCGCGGGCACGAGATTGCCGCGAAGTTTATGGCCGCGCAGTTCGAGCAGATGGGACTCGAGCCCGCCGGCGATAACGGAACGTATTTTCAGAGTGTGCCATTCCGTTCCGGCCGGCCCGATCAAGCGAAATCCACCTTGACCTTGGTGCGTGGCGGCAAGGAACAAAGGCTGGTTTACCGCAAGGATTTTATTACCGGAGCGGACCCGGGAAGGGCCGACAGTTCGGTCGAGGCACCAGTCGTCTTTGTCGGCGGCGGCGTCACCGCGCCGGAGCAAGGTTACGACGATTACAAAGGCATCGATGCCAAAGGAAAGATTGTGACCCTGGCCTTCGAGGCGCCCCATTTTGAATCCTCGCTCAAGGCGCACTACTCCTCGTTCGAGGTGAAGCAAGCGAATGCCGTGGCCCACGGCGCCGTCGGAATGATCCTGATCTCCGACCCCATCCTTGAGGAAATCTATCCCTTCAGTAAGCAGACCCGTGACTTGGATTTTCCCCAGTTTCGATGGCTCGATAAGCAGGGGAAACCCAATGACTACTTCCCGCAGTTAAAGGGCGACGCGGTTTTGAGCATGGCGGAAACCAAAAAGCTCTTTGAGGGCAGCGGTCACACCGCCGAAGAAGTCTTCGCGGACCTCAAGGCCGGAACGCCAAAATCGTTCGCGCTGCCGCTCACCGCCAAAATCCACAATGTCACCAAGCTCGAAGACGTGCGCAGCCCCAACGTCGTCGCCAAGCTCGAGGGCAGCGACCCCAGCTTGAAGTCCGAATACGTCGTTTACACTGCACATTCCGATCACCTCGGAATCGGGCAGCCGGTAAACGGCGACAAAATTTACAACGGAGCCCTCGATAACGCCTCCGGGTCCGCGTTGCTGGTGGAGATCGCGCGCGCGTTCACCAACAGAAATCCGCGCCCACGCCGGTCGCTTCTGTTTGTTTCCGTCACCGGAGAAGAGGCGGGACTCTTGGGCTCGGACTACTTCGCGCACTATCCGACAGTAGTCAAGGACGCCATCGTCGCCAACCTGAACATGGACGAGGACGAGATGCTGTGGCCGCTCGAAGATATCATCGCATTCGGCGCCGAACATTCCAGTCTCGATGCCGTGGTCAACAAAGCCGCGGAGCGCGTGCATTTAGGCGTAAGTCCGGACCCCATGCCCGAGGAAGTTGTTTTTATCCGCAGTGATCAGTACTCCTTCGTGAAGCAGGGCGTCCCCGCCGTGTTTCCCGTGCCAGGATTCAAGTCCAACGATCCCAAGATCAATCCCGAAGCCATCTTCAAGAAATGGGAAACTGAGCGCTATCACGAGCCCGGCGACGACATGGAACAGCCGGGACTCCTGTTCGACGAGGCCGCCAAGTACGGCCGCTTCGTCTTTTTGTGCGGCGACTTGATTGCCGAGGATCCCCAGCGCCCCGCATGGAACAAGGGCGACTTCTTCGGCGAGCGCTACAAAAAAGAGGCACGGTAGCTCGCGGGTGACCAGCGTTCGTCCTCTCCGGGTTATCTGGACGACGTGCTCGTACGGTTTTGTTTCTTGCAAGGACGCCGATTTTTACGTATTTCCAGGTGCCAATCCAAACGCACACCTGCCTCCCCTGCTCGGTCCGGACTCCGGAGCCACACGTCCGATTAGCCGATTTACCAAGAGTCGGCAACTTACCGCCGGGAAAATCGGGTCCGACGATTACTGTCCGGTTAGCCGACCATCTGGGATCAAGTCGGTCAACACTACGCGTTTGTCGCGAGTCAACGCTGGTGTTGCTGCGTGGCCCCGAGGCGCAGCGAGGGCCACGTCAGCTTCAACGGCGAGTTCGCAGCGCTCTTGCCCTGGATCGATCGCCGCATGCGCGGGCGCCACGGTTGGCGGGTGACGTTCCACCCCCTTCACGACGATGAGCCGCGGACGGCGTACCGGAGAACGATCACACCCTTACGGAAGCGTGCGCGAATCGGCTCCGCTGGGATTACTTCCGTAAGCTTCGCAGCTCCCGAGGAAAGTGCGCTTGATCAGCCAAAATGCAGCGTCACCGACTCCAGCAATGCTTTGATCCCGTTCCAAGCAATCTGCACACCGATACAAACCAGGAAAAACGACGACAATTGCGTGATCACCGTCATGCCCGTTGCTCCCAGGATTCGCGCCAACCGGTCGGCAAATCCATAGCACAGGAAAATGCTGAACGCGATCAACACCAATCCAATGAGAGCAGCCAAAATTGTCAAAAGATGGAACGGGTGACGGTGAGCCGCATTCGCGCCCAGCGTGATGGCCACGGAGATTGATCCAGGGCCTACTGTCAGTGGCAATGTCAAGGGATAGAATGCCTGGCGGAAGGTGTCCTGCGGCTGAACGGTTCTGTGTACGTCATGCTTTTCGTCGTCTCGCTGCTTCAGCAGCGTCCATCCCGTGGCGATGACGAGCAGGCCTCCTCCGACCTGTACCACCGGCAGCGAGATTCCAAAAAAGGCGAGAATATAGGTCCCGACAAAATATGACCCAATCAGCAGGAAAAAACTGTTTATGGCAATGCGCCATGACAATGCTTTTCGCGCTTCCGGTGAGTATTCCCTGGTCAGCGCCAGAAAGAAGGGGCTGCCTCCGAGCGGGTCCACGATGGGGAAGAGCGCAACAAGAACCAGGAGTAGATTTTTCGCCGCTTTCTGCATGGGTTCAGTAACTTCTCTCCCTGAGTGTAGTCTATTTCGATCGGTGTGCACCTCCGGCGAGAGTTGCCGAGTCGTCGTGCTTGCTGCGTAGTCAGGGTTTTGGGCGTTTTGTCGGCGTTCGATTTCCACGTCGTGCGTAGAAAGAACTTTGTCTTTGAGGCAGCGAACAACCAGTAGTAAGGGTTGCCCGTGCCCAGCGGCAACCTACGAGGTCAGGTCAAGGCTCGGGCGATCACTAGGACTCCTGCCGCAATGACGACAACACCCGTAACGCGGGCGGCACGCTCGGGCCTCGGCGCGAACCTTTCGACGGTAATCGCGGCAGCTACCATGGCCATGACGCCGAGACTCATCACGCCGGTCACGAGCAGTACCGTCATCAGGCCGGAGCAGCAGAGACTGCAATGCACGCCCAAGCGGAGCCCGTGCCGCCAGGCGCTCCGAGCGTCCGGAGACAGCGAACCGCCAGCCGAAGCGTTCCGGCAGCTCGCGAGCTCGCAAGCCTTCCAGGCGGTGAGTTGAATGGATCCCGCAAGCAGGACCACGACGCCGATCGCGATGGGCACGGATCGCGCGAGGGCCGGCCAGCGCATTTCACCCGCAACCAATACAAGACCGATCGTGTAAGCGACTACGCCGAAAACGGCCCACGCGAAGAAGTACCCCGCAGCTGCAAGCGCCGTCGGCCGGCCCAGGCGAGTTTCGTCCAAACACCGGATGGAGCGGCGGTAGATCAAAAGCATAGGCAGGAGAGATGGCAGCATCATCGCGGTCATCATCACGAGCCACATCCCCATGAACGAAGCTGCCGCGCCAAGCAAGCTCGCTCCGGGCATCCTCATCCACATCATAGACATGGTCCAGCCGCCGGGCATGACCATACCGCCAGGCATGGCCGAACACCAATAGATCGTGCCGGCGGCACTGGCGATGAACAGGAGCGCGCTGCTGGCGAGAAACACTCGCTCGCCGGAGAGCTGACTAGCCGATGTTGGCGTCATCCGGATACGGCGTTCCTCTTCCCGTTTCACACAGCGCTTTCCAACTGAGAAGATAGGTAGCCCATTTAGTGTTGCAGTAGTGCATGAATTCCACCTGTTCTCTCCGCCACTTAAACGCGCTTGCCGGGGAACGAGTTCCACGATCTTCGTTTGATTAAACCCGTGATCGCCGAAACGGAATTGATTGACACTGCCAACGCTTGGAGACGCTTTGATGTCCCTGGTTCACCAGCCCGCCGGGCCTTGATCTTCCGAGAGCGCCATGTACACTTTTTCAGGCGAAGCCTTAATTCCGATTCGGTGCAAAATGTTCGCGCATGAGTCGATCCTTGCAAGAGTCTTCGACGCATCCTACCGCTCGTACTCGTCGTGCCGGCGCACCCAGTATTGGTTGCGGCCGCCCTCATCGCGGCCCTTGGGCGTCAGATCAATGTAGTTGTAGGCGGTGTTGAGCAGGTCGATACCGCGTGCATATGCGGAATAGGTGTGGAATACGCTGCCCTTCTCGTCCTTGAAAAATACACTCATTCCTTCGCGCTCGGAGTGCCCAGGATTTTGCATCTTGAAATTGTAAAGCGTTTGTTTCTTGGCCAGCTCTTCCGGCGAAAACGAGACGTTGTAGTCGAAATTGAAGTCGTTTTCATGGGAGGAAACCCACTTGAAATTCCAGCCCATGCGCTTCTCGTATGCCGCCAGCTTGCTGTACGGCGCGTGAGAGACGGCGATCATGGTGGCGTCGCGATGGTTGATGTGCACAATCGCCGGATTGAAGTTGTCAGCCCAAAACGAGCAGCTGGGGCATCCGGCATCCCAGCTGGGGTCAAACATGAAGTGGTAGACGATTAGCTGGCTTCTGCCGTCGAACAGCTCCGGCAGAGTCTGCTTGCCATTCGGTCCGTCGAAAACGTATGCCTTCATTACCGCCTCCCACGGGAGCCCCCGCCGCTGCTCGCTCAACTCGTCGCGAAGCCGAGTGAATTCCTTCTCTTTGGCGAGGAAGGCCGTTCGCGCCGCCAGCCATTCTTTGTGGGAAACAACCCGATGACCTTTCAAGTCTCTGCTTTCGCTTGCCATACTGCTGCCTTCGTTTGCCATGCTTCTCCTTTACAAGGTGCGTCAAGATGAAAATCCGCACTAGCCTCTTAACTATTTAGCCGCCGCCTTACTCTGCGACGCGATTTGGTCCATGAGTTTCTGGTAACTCCATTCCGACCATAGCTCGCTGATTCTCCCATTCTCAATCCGATAGACGTGGTTTTCCGTCCAGTAGATGCTCTTCCCGGTGGCGGGAATGGCCATGAATTCGCCCTTGTGCGTGGCGCGAGCAGTATGGCGCTCTGCCACAAAGTTGCCTTCCGCGATGACGCAGTCGAGCGTTACGTGAACATCCGGAAAGGCGGCGAAAATCACTCGGCCGATCGCCTTTTGACCTTCGGGCCCCTCGGGAAGCCCCTCGGCCGGCAAATGCAAGATTGCCTTCGGCGAGAAGAGCTCCTCAATCACTTCGAAGTTATGCCGATTCTTGAATTCCTCCGTGAAACGGCGAGTCACTGCCTTGTTGTTTTCCAGCACGTTGCTTGTACTCATGTCCCTGTTACCTCCTTTTGACAATTCGCCAGTGACTCTTTGCTACCATCCCACCCCGACGACAACCAGGGATGTTAGCGAACCCGATTTTGCGCGTCTATGTTCACGACAACTAACTTCTTGTCCAAGCGTCCATGAAACGCTCCGGCATCCGGCTGCTGACGAATTTCGCCCCGCAAGATCTTGTGACGGAGATCCTCCGGTCCGTCACCATGAAGACGGTTGTGTTCGGCCGTGCGGAACTGCGGGCTCCCTGGGGGCTGCACGTGGATCTTCCGGGGAGGGCTGTCTTTCACATTGTGCTGCGCGGCCAATGCTGGCTTCGCTTCAACGGCGCTACCCCCGTGCACATGACTTGCGGGGATACCACACTTTTCCCCCGCGCTGATGCCCACGACATGAACGATCACCCTGCGACGGCGACTCGGCCGTTAGAGGAACTACTGATCAAACATCCGATGACGCCGGATCGACGGTTCTGTTACGGAGGCGGGGGAAGCTTGACGACCTTGCTTTGCGGCGCATTCCAACTGGACGACCCCAAGTTCGACTTGCTGGGAGTCTTGCTGCCCGCGCTGGTATATATCAAGGGCAGTGGCGACCACGCTCCCGCTCAACTCCGTTCCTTACTGCGATGCATCGAAGCGGAACTGAGAGACTCCCGCCCAGGTGAACAAGCGATCGTCACACGCCTGGCGGAAGCGTTCTTGCTTCGAGCCATTCGCGATTATGTCCTGGCGTCCTCCAATGGAGAGCGTGGCTTGCCCGCGATCCTTCGAGATCGTTCCATCGGACGCGCCCTTGGCTTGATTCATCAGCGCCCAGAACATTCCTGGACAGTGCGCGCATTGGCAAAAGAGGCGAACCTATCGCGCTCCGGATTTGCCGCGCGATTTAAGATGCGGGTTGGCGCGGCCCCTCAACGCTATCTTCAACGCTACCGATTCAGCAAAGCTGTCCAACTTCTGCGCACGACCGACGCCAAGATTTATGAAATCGCTCGCCGTGTGGGTTATGACTCCGAGTCTTCCTTCAGTAAGGCGTTCAAGCGGCTCATGGGCAAATCCCCGGGCGCGTATCGCTAGCAAAATGTGGGACGCGGAGACAGCCCGTTTCCTTCGCAATGAGAGCCACCATGCAATAGATCCTGGATTGTCGGCAACCCTTACCTTGGGATTATTTCAGGGTTGCCGTCACCCGGGAATGGCAGCGCAGTGCTTCCGGAAGTAATATAGGAAATTCAGATTATGCGCGTCCTCGTGGTCGGAGCTGGAATTGTAGGAGCAATTTATGGTTGGGCGCTGAGAGCGGGCATCACGTTGTGCATCTTGTACGGTCCGGCAGAGCCGTAGATTTGCGCAACGGTCTGGCAGTGGATCCTGCATTCTGAAGTGCACTCATAGTTGGAATACATCGTCAAACAGTCACAGCCCCTACTTCCCGCCACGACTACTGTTCGCCAAGAAACGGGTTTCTCTACCTGGACAGCGCTAACCCGATCAGACCGCTCTTTTTACCTAACCACAAAGTGGACTTGTCCCCTCAAGGAGCAAGGCCAACATTGTCGTCAGCGATTCCGGGCGCTTACTGCGAAATCATGCCGATCGTCGTGAGCCATGTCTCGACTAATTGAGGCCATGCTGTTATCGGAAGCTTCGTGCGTCGCAGCCCAAATGCATGCCCACCTTGAGCATACAGATGCATCTCCACGGGAACGCCAGCGTTCTTCAGCGCAATGTAGTAAGCCAGCGAGTCGTTTACATTGTCCACGTGGTCGTCCTCGGCTTGCAGCAAAAAGGTGGGAGGCGTCTGCCGGGTGACGGGGATATCGGGATTCAACCCCAAATCTTTATCGGCAGTCGCCGGATAATGAAGCACAAACTTTCTGGCGCCTTGCTTAGCATCCCACTCCGCCGCGGCAATCGACAGATGCCCCGGATAAATAGCCACCGCAAAATCCGGACGGCAGCTGTCTTTGTCGGCGGAGTCTACAGTAGGATACAAACGCTTCTCAAAGTGTGTGCTTATCGCTGCCGACAGATGCCCGCCTGACGAAAACCCAAGCACTCCAATCTTGTGAGGGCCGATATGCCACTCCGCGGCGTGAAAGCGTACTAGCCCCATCGTCCTCTGGGCATCTTCCAACGCCATCGGTGATTCCGGATAAGGCCCTGATTTTGGATACGGCGCGGGCATCGGATACCCCGGCTCACCCGGCGCGCGGTACTTCAACAGCACACATGTAATCCCCTTGGACGTCAGCCAGTCGCAGACCTCTGTGCCTTCCAGATCGATAGCCAGGTCCAGGTAGCCCCCGCCCGGAAATACAACGACGGCAGCGCCCGTATTCTTTCCGTTTGGCGAATAGACCGTCATCGTAGGCCGCGACACGTTACTCACGCCCACTGCCGGCCTGCCGGTAACCAGAAACTCCTTCCCAGTCGTCTTAGCGACCTCCGGCCCCGCGACAGGCTGCGCATCGGGCACTACCCCAGGCCATATCGGCATTTGCGTATGCCCGGGCGATGGCTGCCAGGCAGGCGTCTGCGCGCTAGGACCGCTAAGCGCAAACATAAACACACCGCAGACAGCAAAGAGCAGAGGCCTCATCATAATCCAAGCATTTCCTTCCGAAAGCTTTCTCATGACAGTAGGTTTCCTCTCTGCACGCCCAAGGGCTATCACCACACGGCGAGTACTGGCACGTGTAAGCATCGGCTTTATGTTAAGTGTGCCTCGGCATCGAGCAAAAAGAGGATCGAGTTCATGCCCATGATGGTGTCACGCCGTTCCTCGCGAAACCTTAATTTCGCCAGGACACGAATTGAAGCAACGTTTTCGAGGTGAACCAAAGCACGGAGGCGGTCGGGGCGAAGTTCGCCGAAGGCAGCCCGCACCCAGGCTGATGCCATCTCGGTCGCAAGACCCTTGCCCCAGCATGGTTGCGCGAGACGGAACCCCAGATCGATCCAACCGTAGTCTTTGAGCATCAGAAGCCCAGAATCTCCGATTGGAAGTTTCGTACGGGCGTCCAGCGTAATCCATTTGCTGAAACCATGTGCAATCTGATGCTCCCGATAATTGGCTAGCCTCGTCGTGGTCTCCTCAATACTCTTGTCTGGCCCTCCCGGAGTAAATCGCATGACGACCGGATCGCCAAACCACCCGTAGGCGGCTTGAGCGTCCACAGCTTCGAACGGACGCAGGATTAGTCGCTCGGTCTCAATCGGAACGCGCACGCGCTCTGGTCCCCGCTGGCCCTGTTGGAGTCTGGTTTTCAATTAGACCTTCGGACAACCAGTGCGTCAAGAAATCGGAAATCAGTGATGAGCGAACCGTGTCTTAACTTGTTGTGTCACGCCAGGGGAGAGTATGCCAATAATGAGTGCACTTCAGAATGCAGGATCCATCGTGGAATATTCATCGCCAAACAGTCTCAGCCCCACGAGCGCCTTGTCAGTTGGCGAGTGGTCGACAAACAAGAAGTAATTCTTTTCCTGTCGCGCCCAACATTAAGACCGAAGCTGTATTGGCCCCGGACGTGACATAGTAGAGCAGGTCGCAGCGAAGGGCCGTATTCAAGCGACAGGAGGAAATTGAGAGGAGAGAAGGCATGAATTCCACCAAAAAGACGGCAAGGCTCGCAGGCGTGCTGTACCTGGTGAACGGGGTGACCGGCTTCTTCAGCATCATCTATGTCCCCAGCAGACTGATCGTTTCTGGTAACGCGGCTGCAACCGCCAACAACATTCTCGCTTCCGAGAGGCTTTTCCGCCTCGGCATCGTCTCAGAACTGATTTGCGCGGCCGAATTTGTCTTCCTGCTCTGGGTTCTTTACCGATTACTCGGCGCAGTGAACAAGACGCA
>Ga0209526_10002139_pt1 | contig 13303 bp, 10 predicted proteins | sample JacPinW_OM2H0_M1_FD_188566 | JGI IMG/M metagenome (GOLD analysis project Ga0209526, IMG submission 188566) | Forest soil microbial communities from Algoma, Ontario, Canada - Jack Pine, Ontario site 1_JW_OM2H0_M1 (SPAdes) (version 2) | ecosystem: Environmental > Terrestrial > Soil > Boreal... | reverse complement strand
GGCCACCCGGTTCGGCACGCACACGATATGCGGCAGCGAATCCATCGCCTCAGGGTTCTTTGGACTCGAAGCAGCAAGGGTTAACCATGGAGCTCGCGGTGTACGGCAGATCCAAATGCCTGCCAGACACGCCAATTGCCGGCGTATTCCTTTAACATGCGTTCGGGATGAAACTGGAGTCCCACCAGAAAATCTGCCTTGGGATCATAATAGCCCTCGATCAATTCGTCCTTGGCGAACGCCATCGGCTTGAAGCGAGATGCCAATCGACGAATCCCTTGGTGATGGTAGCTATTCACTCTTAACGTTCGCCGGCGATACCACTGCTCTAAAGGAGTCCCGGGAACGACCTTGATCGAGTGCCGATGCGTATCGTAATGTTGATAATCAATGTGCTGGAGTTTGGAATCTTTTTCCTTTTGCACATCGCCATACAAGGTGCCTCCGCAGACTACGTTCAGCAGCTGCGCTCCACGGCAGATACCGAGAACGGGAAGTTTGTGGCGCATAGCATAGCGGAGAAGGCGAATTTCGATCTCATCCTTGAGTGGATGCGTCTTCTCGAGGTACTTGAAGTTGGCTTTCTGCGCCTTGTAGCGCATTGGTTCTATGTCTTCGCCTTCCACCAGCAAGAGTCCATTCATTTGTTCCATGTACTGGCGCAGACATGCGGATGTACCGTCCACCACGGGCACCATTAGCGGCAATATTCGCAGCCGGATGAGCAGTTCGAGATGCAGTTCTCCGACGTAGTCGATCAATTTGTTCCTTCGAGTGGTCCGGCGGGTGACGACGACGACAACGGGGTACCTCATCGTGTTAATGCCTGAAGTGCTTTGACCAGTCGAGCGTCCTTTTCGCGCCCTTGCGAGGCGACACGAACATGGAAATTGTCCATGCCGATTTTATTAGAACAGTCGCGCACATACATTTGGTACTCCGTGAGAAGGCGACCTTGTAGTTCGGAGGCGGTCATGCCATTTTTGATTTTGAACAGCACGAAGTTGGCACCGGTCGGATACGCATCAAACACCGGGATTGATTTGAGCGAACCGTAAAGCCAACTCACATCTCCAATCAGCCGCTTGCGTCCCTCATGATAAGCGGCGTCGGTCGAGGGTAATAGCGACAAGAAATACTGCGCCAACGTGTTTAGATTCCAGGTTGGAATAAAGCGGCGCAATCGATTTAGAACATACAGATTCGCACTGTAGCAATATCCCAACCGCAAGCCCGGCACACCGCAGTGCTTGCTCATGCTTCGCACGATCAGGAGGTTGGAAAATCGGTCGGCAACCGGGAGGAGACTCGGGATAGGATCTCCCGCGAAATCAATGAAAGACTCGTCGACGATTACGAGCTCCAAATCCTCTGTCTGGTTCATAAAATCGATCATTTGCTCGAGGGAGATGAACTGGCCCGTTGGGTTGCCGGGGTTGATGACAAGCAGAGCCTTGACATTGCGTTTGTGCACCCAAGCAAGGTAATCCGCCGGGCGGAGTTCGTAGCGCTGCTCGGGATCGAGCGAATAGAGCTCAGCGTCGCGCTGATCCTTCATTTTCTCAAGGTACTCACCGAAGGTTGGGATTGGCACCGCGATGCGGTCGATCAAAGTCGTATTGATGAGTGTAATCAGTTCGGTCGCTCCGTTACCGATAATCAGATTCTCGGGGTTAACGTGCAGGACGGCCGCAAGACTCTGACGGCTCATGATTGCACTGCTCGAAGGATAGGACTTGATGAGGTTAGGAAGATTTCGCTGCAAATCCTGGAGCATTTCCGGAGTTGGGTAATACGGGTTGGCGATGAAGCAAAAGTCGAGGATGTCTTTCGCTTTTTCGTATCCCACCAACTCGGCCAAGGCAGGAGAGTGAGAGGTCTCGTAAAAAAGATGACGCCTCAGCTCAGCCGAAGAGTCGGTATGGGTTGCAGCTCCCGCCATTGTGCTTTTCATGCGTCAGCCTATCGGCCTTCCCTGAGTCGCCAGCCAGGGCCCTGCTGCCCACAGGGCCTCGCATCCGCATCGAATTGCTGGGCCCTTGTCATGTTACACCACCTGCGGATCGCTAGAGCCGCTCCGCTCGAGTTTCCGCGCCGGCTCGCTCGCGCTGCCCGGCTCGTTCTGACACGAACGCAGTGCCAGCGGGCTCTCGAAACTGCCTGGAGCGCTTGGGCTTAGCCATGAAACTCTCAATCGCGGCCCAAGCTTTTTCTTCCCTTTGAACTACTTCCGCCACGGTGCTGCTTTCTCCTGACAAGGTCGCAGCTGTCACACCGGCCGCCGGACAACGCGGCTGGCCTCTCGCTTCTGTTGATCAGATTGCCCCTGTGTTTGCGGATTCGAACGCAGACGAATGCGGTGGAAGTTCGTGATCGCGCCTGCTTTCCCACTCGGTAACAAGCCATTAACATCTCGTCCTGCAGCCGTTAGATAAGATGGTACGCTTCGTTTCACAGGAATCAGGAGAAGGAGCGCGATGGAGAAGAGGAATTTCCTGTTCGTATCACTGACTGGGTTGATCAGCGATATTGCCTGGCAAGTTTCGAAGGAGGGCCACGAGGTCCGCTACTTTATCGGCGACAAGGAAGAGCGCGACATCGCCGACGGCTTTGTCGCCAAGTCGAAGGACTGGGAGAAGGACGCTGACTGGGCCGACATTATCATCTTCGACGACACCCTCGGGCAGGGCGAGAAGGCCAAAGCACTTCGCGAACGGTCCAAAAAGGTGATTGGCGGGACGCCATACACGGACCGGCTCGAAGATGACCGATCATTCGGACAGGAGGAGCTCAAGAAGGCAGGCGTGAATATTATCCCCTATCGCGAGTTCGACTCCTTCGACGAAGCGATCGAGCACGTCGAGCAGTATCCCGGACGCTACGTCATCAAACCGAGCGGTGAGGCGCAAAACGTGAAGCGCCGCCTTTTCGTTGGTGAAGAAGATGACGGGCAGGACGTAGTTCGCATGCTCGAGGCCTACAAGAAAGCCCTTTCGGACGAGATCAAGGTCTTTCAATTGCAACAGCGCGTGACAGGTGTGGAAGTCGCGGTCGGCGCGTTCTTCAACGGCAAGAACTTCATTTATCCCATCAACGTCAATTTTGAGCACAAAAAGCTCTTTCCTGGCGACATCGGCCCGCCGACCGGCGAAATGGGCACGTCCATGTTCTGGAGCGGCGCCAATCAGCTCTTTAACCAGACGCTGCTGAAAATGGAATCCGTGCTGACATCGGAAGGCTACGTCGGCTACATCGACGTGAATTGCATCGTCAACAATCATGGCATCTACCCGCTCGAATTCACGTCACGCTTCGGCTATCCCACGATCAGCATCCAGCAGGCCGGAATGCTAACGCCCATCGGCCAATTTTTCTGGGATCTTGCAAACGGCACCGACCCCAAGCTGAAAACGCGCAGCGGATTTCAAATCGGCGTGCGAATCGTTGTGCCGCCATTCCCGTTTGACGATAACGCGACCTTTGACTCGTTCTCGAAGAACGCGGTGATCTTCTTCAAGAAGCCTCCGCAGGATGAGATCCACATTGAGGACGTGAAGCAGATAAACGGCCAGTGGCTCGTCGCGGGAACCTCGGGGGTCATCTTGATAGTGATCGGCACCGGGCAGACGATGAGGCAAGCGCAAGCGCAGGTTTATTCGCGCATCAAAAACGTATTGATCCCGAACATGTATTACCGCACCGACATCGGCGACCGTTGGGACGAGGATAGTGACCGCTTGCACACGTGGGGATATTTGCGGTAACAGTGGTTCGGATGCCGCAAGCGCCCGGCACGAGAGGCGCAAACCCTCTACCTCGAAAGCGTCCGTGAACGATTCGCCTTAACGGCAGATGTCGGTCGAACTGTTCCAAAACAATCCTGACGCTTTTTCGAGCCACGCAGGCAATTCGGGCGCTTCGGCTGCTCGCACGACTTGGCTATTCTCGACGGAGGACTGCGCAAGCCGAGCAGGTTGCGAAAATGTTCGATCTCGCACCCGTCGGGATGCTTCGCTTCGCATAGTAGCTCGCCGAATTTTCAGCCGATGACTTTGTAGCGCATAGAAAACGCTTGCTCAACGACACGTTCGTGGGAGCGCGGGTTCGCGAAATTGGGCTGCGCCAATACGCTTACGCCCCGAAGAGATGAGGTGCTTGGCCAGCCAGCAAGAGAGCTCCCGGGCCTTCGCAGGATTCTCTGTCAGAATGACCTAGTGAAAAAAGGCCGGCATCGTTACGAGTCGCTCAGCCGAGACGCCAATAGGAAGAGAATACGAGGCGGCACAACGAGCCAATCGGAATGCACATGCGGTGCCTGGCGGCGGGGCACAATCGCAGCTGACTTGAGAGAACGCGTTTTTTTTTGCTGCCAGCCGCCCCCGGGCTCCGGGCAGGGTTCGACCGAAGCAAGAGTAAGTAAGGATTGTCTTGTACGGGACGCTGAGGCAGCCGCTGAGGGGACTTCATCATTTCATTGAGGACGGCCACAAATCCCGTCTGCACGACCCGCGCGGAATGGCTAAATTCAAAATGACCCTTCACGGCTCCAGCATGGCGACCAGACTGGTAGAACCAGCAGGATCAGACACCATCTGGAGTTGTCGCGAGCTCCGTGGCCGGGGCGATAGTACAATGCCGTGCGGCGGTGAACCAGAATCTGAAATGCGGACCGACAGGCACGAGAAATTCGACTACCGATGATAAACAAGCACGCTGGTAAGGGGTCCGGATCGTCCCGAGCCCGCCCGGGTTTGGCTACTTCAAACGAGATCTGCTCGCTGAAGGCCACCGATATGGCGAGGATGATTCGCCAAAAGAAGCTGTCGGCACGGGAGGTAATGGAAGCCCATTTGCGGGAGATCGAACGTGTCAATCCCAGAGTGAACGCCATCGTCACTCTGGTTCCTGAAGATCAATTGATGGCCCAAGCGCAGGCTGCAGACGAGGCAACCGTGCGCGGCGAGCGGCTTGGCCCGTTGCATGGGCTTCCCGTGGGAGTCAAGGACAATCATCAAACCGATGGGATCGGTACCACATGGGGCTCGATCCTCTATCGGGACCACGTGCCGGACTTCGACTGTCTGCTGGTCGAACGCGAAAAACGTGCGGGCGCCATCGTCATAGGAAAAACGAATCTACCGGAGTTCGGTCTCGGGTCTCAGACGTTTAATAGGGTGTTCGGCCCTACGCTGAATCCCTATGATGTGAAGAAAACCTGCGGTGGCAGCTCCGGCGGAAGCGCCGTCGCCCTGGCCTGCGGTATGGTGCCGATTGCCGACGGCAGCGATCTTGGAGGTTCGCTGCGCAATCCCGCAAGTTTCTGCAACGTGGTCGGACTCCGGACATCTCCCGGCCGGGTACCGAGCGGCCCTTCGCCACTGGGTTGGTCCACCCTGGGAGTCGACGGACCGATGGCGCGAAACGTCGCCGATTGTGCCTTATTGCTAAGCGCGCTCGCTGGATTCGATCGCCGCTCACCGATCTCGATCGACCAGCTCGGCGATCGGTTTGCGAACCGTCTCGCAGGTCGAAGGTTCAAAGGTGTGCGAGTGGCCATGATGAAGGACCTGGGGCTGCCATGGGAACCAGCGGTAAAGGAGGCTGTCGCGGACCAGCGGAAAATATTCGAGTCGCTAGGCTGCATTGTTGAGGAAGCCGAACCCGATTTGAGAGAGGCGAACGAATGCTTTCTCGCGTGGCGCCATTGGCAGTTTGAGTTGCAATTCGCTGACTCACTCGAGGCGAATCCGGACAAGTTCAATCCATACATCCACTGGCACGTGGAAGAGGGGCGGAAGTTGACCGGGCCCTACTTGTCGCGGATCGAGCGTAAGCGTACGGCTCTGTATCAGCGGATGCGCGAGTTTATGGACCGGTACGAGTTTTTCATCCTGCCGGTGAACCAGGTACTGCCTTTTGACGTAGAGACACCGTATCCGAACCAAATTGACGGCATCAAAATGGAGAACTATCTCGCATGGATGAAGTCAGCCTACTACATCTCAACGGTCGGTAATCCAGCGATCTCCGTGCCTTGTGCATTCTCGGAAATGAATCTCCCGATCGGGATCCAAATCGTCGGCCGGCACAACGACGACTGGGGCGTGCTGCAAATGGCCTACGCATTCGAACAAAGTACCAATGTGGGGGGGCGACGCCCGATGGGCATAACAGAGCCGGGGGAAAAATGATCTGCAGAGCTTGGCAACGAAGATGCGTTTCGATGATCTTCGAGGGCAAACGCACCAAAATAGGGGTTTGTCTCGCTCGTCATCCGGATTAGATCGCACCCTGAGCGCGCAACCGGGCAATCGAGTCATCGTCGTAGCCGAGTTCGCGTAAGATTACGCTTGTGTGCTCGCCGAGAGCGGGGACCGGGTCCATGCGCGGCGTGTAGTCGTCGGGCCCTCCTGGCGGCAGCAGGGCAGGGATCGTTCCGACCGGCGTATCGACCTCCACCCAGCGTTTGCGCGCTTTGAGCTGCGCGTGCGCCCAGACGCCTGGCATGTCGTTCATGCGGGCATTCGCGATCTGCGCAGAGTCGAGTCGCTCGATCACCTTCTCTGCGGTGAGCCGGGAAAACGCATCGTTGATGATCGCGCTCAACTCCTCTCGCGCTGCCGCTCGGCGCGAATTTGAAGCAAAGCGCGATTCCTTCGTCAATTCCGGCCGCTCGAGAACTTTGTCGCAAAAAGCGATCCATTCTCGTTCATTCTGAAGACCGAGCATCACCGTCTCGCCATCGCCCGCAAGAAACGGGCCGTAGGGGCATATGGTTGCGTGGGCTGCTCCGGCTCGCGGCGGAGGTGGAGCACCGTCGAATGAATAATAGAGGGGATAGCCCATCCATTCGACCATGCTTTCGAGCAGCGATACATCGATCCGGCAGCCCTGGCCGGTTTTGTCGCGTTGAATCAGTGCGGCAAGGATACTCGAATACGCAGTCGTCCCAGCGGCAATATCGGCGATCGAGCAGCCTGCCTTGCAGGGTTCCTCGGGGGGACCGGTGATCGAGAGGAACCCAGCTTCGCCCTGGATCAGCAGATCGTAGGCTTTCTTGTCTCGAGCTGGGCCTGCGGCTCCGTAGCCGGAAATGTCGCAGACGATGAGTCTCCGGTACACCTCCCGCAAAGCGCCGTACGACAATCCGAGTCGAGTCGTTGAGCCGGGAGCGAGGTTTTGCACCAGAACATCCGCGATCTTCAAGAGTTTCGTCAGAATACTGGCCGCTTCCGGATGCTTGACGTCGAGTGTAAGGCTCTGCTTCGAACGGTTGCACCAGATGAACTGAGAAGACAATCCACGCACACGTTCGTCGTAGTACCGGGCGAAGTCACCCTCTCCGGGCCGTTCGATCTTGATTACGCGCGCGCCCTGTTCGGCTAGTTGCCGCGTGCAGAACGGCGCGGCAATGGCATGTTCGAGAGCGACGACCGTGATTCCATCGAGCGGGCGCAAGAGCCCCTCCAGCTAGAATGAGCGGGGCAGTGCCAGCACGTGCTCCGCTACATACGAGAGAATTAGATTGGTCGAAATCGGAGCTACCTGATAGAGGCGGGTTTCCCGGAACTTGCGCTCGATGTCGTAGTCGCAAGCGAAACCGAAGCCCCCGTGGAACTGCAGGCAGGCGTTGGCCGCTTCCCAAGAAGCCTCGGCGGCCAGCAACAACGCCATGTTGGCCTGAGCGCCACAGGGTTGCTGCGAATCGAACAAACTACATGCCTGAAACCGCATCAGATTGGCTGCCTCGACGTTGATATACGCCTTGGTGATAGGGAACTGAACACCCTGGTTCTGACCGATTGGCCGGCCGAATACGGTGCGCTGCTTGGCATAGTCCGACACCTTGTCGATGAACCAGTAGCCGTCCCCGACGCACTCCGCCGCTATGAGTGCGCGCTCGGCATTTAGTCCGTCCAGGATGTACTTGAAACCCTTTCCTTCTTCGCCGAGCAGGTTGCTGTCGGGAATTTCCAAATCGTCGAAGAACAACTCGTTTGTGTCATGACTCACCATGTTGGCGATAGGCCGCACTGCGAGGCCTTTCCCGACGGCCTCGCGCAGATCGACAAGAAAGATCGACATACCTTCGGATTTCTTGGTGACCTCGGAGAGAGGCGTGGTGCGCGCCAGCAAGATCATCAGGTCGGAATGCTGCACGCGCGAGATCCACACCTTCTGCCCGTTCACTACGTAGCGGTCGCCTTGTTTGACGGCAGTTGTCTTGATCCTCGTGGTGTCGCTCCCGGTCGTGGGCTCGGTTATGCCCATCGATTGCAGGCGCAACTCGCCCGTCGCGATCTTCGGCAGATATTCACGCTTCTGCGCATCCGAGCCATGGCGCAACAACGTAGCCAAGTTGTACATTTGTCCGTGGCAGGCGCCGGCATTGCCTCCTCCGTGGTTGATCTCCTCCATGATGACCGAGGCTTCGGTCAGACCAAGCCCCGAGCCGCCATATTCTTCCGGAATCAGTGCGGCAAGCCAACCGGCTTTCGTGAGCGTTTCGACAAACTCTTCCGGGTAAGCACCTTGTTGGTCAATCCGGCGAAAGTACTCGAGGGGGAATTGTGCGCAGATCTCGCGCACGGCGCGGCGCAATTCCTGATATTGGTCGGGTGTGTTCAACACGAAGGAGTTCTTTTCCTCGTCCCGCGCGGAATGGATCTGCTCACGCGAACGTCGCAGTCGCGTCCATTGCAAGCCAGCCATCGGCGTCTGCAGCCCACAATTTGACCGTTCCTTGATCCTGTTCGACGCGCCCGCAAACCGAAAACGGTGCGATGTCGAACACTGGTCTAATAGCGCGAAATGAGAATCGCCGGACGCTAGCGCCCTCTAAGTTGCGCCTCAGGAGGTCGAGCAACAGCGTGGCGATTAGCGTGCCGTGTACTACCAGGCCGGGATAGCCTTCCACCTCCGTGGCGTACCGGCGGTCGTAATGGATTCTATGACCGTTGAAGGTCAATGCCGAGTAGCGAAATAACAGCACATCATCTGGACGGATCTCGCGCGTCCAGGAAGCACCGCCGGGCGCGACCTGCGGCTTCGGCACAGGATCGCCCGGTCTGGGGCTCTCCCGATAGACCAGGTCCTGCTCTTCGATCAGTGCCAAACCCTTGCCGATGCTTATCTCATGTCGCACGAGCGCGAAAACGAGCGCGCCCGTACGCCCCTCTTTGAGGCTTACGTCCACGATGCGGGAAACACGATGGATCGTATCTCCCACCTGCAGGGGACGGTGGAACTCCAGACGGCCGCCTGCATACATGCGCCGCGGCAGTGGCACGGGCGGAAGAAACCCGCCACGCTTCGCGTGTCCATCGGGGCCGAGTTCGGACTGCCGGTGGATCGGCAGAAAATACAGCCAGTGCCACAGCGGCGGAACTGGATCGCCGGGCTGGGGAGGCGGGTCATCCCGATCGAGTGTCGCAGAAAGGGCTGCTATCGGCGCAGACGTGACCTGGTCGACGCCTGACTCGAGTCTCCCCAGCCACTCTCTCAGGTAATCTGTATCTACCTGCATGGTTGCCTTGTCGCCAATGGGCCGGTCTTGGGTCTGAGCCTGCCGGCGGTGCAGACGTTACCACGAGGCGGGGCAGCCCCGCTCAACGTGCGCGCGGCGTTTTGCGCAATTGCAATCCGCTCATAATATACTCTCATCCCTTCCGTCGCGTCTTGATGCGCGTCATGCCGTTCTGATGACCAGACCAGATTAGTGGGCCGGCCAGTCGGTGGCAGGCAATTCAGGAATCGCGGCGCCGTCTTTGCGCGGGTCTGACGCCCCATAGTTCACACCAGCGGCGTAATCGCGCATGACGGCTTGACCACCTCCGAACGTATCAGAATAGCCGTGGTGCACTATCAATTGGTGGCCCTTGGCCGCGAGTTCGGCGCGCACATTGTCCGGAATTCGATCTTCGATCTCCACGTCGCACCCGCTGAAATTCATTTTCGTGAAGCGGGCAGTTTCAAGGGCCGCCTGGATGTTCTGGTGAAAGTCGACGATATGGGAAACAAACTGCGCGTGGGCTTGCGCCTGGTTCCATCCGCCCATAATGCCAAAGGCAATCCGCAACTGATCCTTCTGCATGAGGGCTGGAATGATCGTGTGCAGCGGGCGTTTGTGCCCCGCGAGCGCATTGGGAGAAGCCGGGTCGAGGCTGAACAGCGCGCCCCTGTCATGGAGCACAAATCCGGTGCCGTCGGCGACCAAGCCCGACCCAAATTCAGCATAGTTCGATTGAATCAGCGAGACCATGTTGCCGTCGCGGTCGACAGTGCTCAGATACACCGTGTCGCCGGCATCGGGAACGGGATGGCCCGGCGCAACTTCACAGTTTGCGTGGTCCATATCGATCAGGTTAGCCCGCCGAGCGGCGTAATGTTTTGAGAGCAGGCCAGAGACGGGCAGATTGGAGGTGTTCGGATCACCGATGAATCGGATCACGTCGGCGTAGGCAAGCTTCTTGGCTTCAATCTGCACGTGCAAGGCGCTTGCGGAGTTAAGACCGAACTGTCCTAGGCTGAAACGTTCCATGATGTTGAGCATCGCAAGTGCGCCAATGCCTTGCCCATTGGGCGGCAACTCATAGACTGTCCAGCCGTGGTAGGTCGTCGAGATCGGCTCGACCCACTGGCTTGCGTAATCGGCGAAGTCCTTCGGGCCGAACACGCCTTTTTGATCAGCGGAAAGCGCGAGCAGCCGCTCGGTTATTTCGCCACGATAAAAGGCGTCGCGTCCGCCTTGCGCAATCTGGCGCAAGGACCAAGCGAGATCAGGGTTCCGAAAGATTTCGCCGACTCGCGGCGCGCGCCGGGAAATCAGGAATGTACGAGCAGCACCTTCGTTGGTTTCTAGCAGGTCGACGTTGCTCGCGAAGTGGAGCGATATCCATTCGGTAACTGGAAAACCGCGCTCGGCGAGTTGAATCGCCGGGGCGAGGACTTCCTGCATTCTCTTGTTGCCGAACCGATCAAGCAGCTTTTGCCATCCGTCGACGGCCCCGGGGACCGTTACCGATTCTATTCCAGACGGAGGCACCCTCTCGAGTCCCATCCGATGCAGGCGATCTATCGATTGGCCGGCTGGCGCCCAACCGCTGGCATTCAAGCCGTAGAGTTTCCCGCTCTTTGCATCGTATACGATGGCGAACAGATCGCCGCCGATGCCGTTCCACATCGGAGCGACGACGGTCATCACAGCGTGAGCAGCCACGGCGGCGTCAACCGCGTTGCCACCGCGCTCGAGAATCGCGGCGCCCGCCTGAGACGCCAAGGGCGATTCCGAGGCGACGATGCCGGACTGCGAAATCACCATCGAGCGCGCCTGCTCGCGATCCCGCGACACAGCCTCTGACTTGTGCAGCGTCAACACGAGAACTCCTGAGACTAGCAGCGGCACGCCTACAGACAGAACTCTATGCATATAGGAGGCAGACCCCGGTAGCGCATAGGAAGCTTTGCTCTTTTGGGCGTGCAAACGGTGTGATATCACGACATCTCCTCACTGTAAATAGAGATTAAAACTAAGATAAAACTAAGACAAGAACGGGACTAACCAGTTTCTGCGGGTGCGGGTCGCTAGATTCCTTCTGGTGCGTCGGCTTACGGGCTGCGCGCGCACCCAGAGTTTGCCTGGATACTCCTTATCGCTCAGTGATGGCGCCCGGAGAGGCAAGGGTTGAGGTCGTCTTAAGCCGCCGACGGTAGCGGGTTGAGTAATCGCTGAAATGTCGCGTCGTTCGAGCCGGTCGGCGGCAATCGCAGGCTCTGCCAGGCGATGCGCGTGCAGCAGGTCGCCCGAGACCTGGGAACCGGTGCGATACGCCCGCTGTTGCGTCGTAACTCCTTGCTGGAAACGATGTTGCAAGTTGAGAGATTCTTGTTCTGTTCTTGATTTCTTCGACGACTTCCCCAGGCATCCAAGACACCGACCGAATAGGCGCGCACCTATTTGCCGTTTTAACTGGTGAGGTGGGGCCGGGTTCGACAAGCAGTGTCCGCTTGTCGGAAACGGCCGCGTGGGATCACGAATAACTCGTTACTTCAAAAAGGAGACACAATGATGGAGCAATCTGGAAGTATGTTTAGAAGGCGTACGAATCGGCGATCGTTTGTCAAGAATGGAATGCTCGCGGCCGGCGCGGCGACAGTGGGGGCTGGGCTGCTCGGTAGAGGGCTTCCGGCGTTCGGGGAGGAAAAAAGTGGCAGCCTCCCGCCTGGAGACGCTGCCATTCTCAGGTTCCTGGCTGCGGCCGAAATCATCGAGACCGATCTGTGGATTCAATACAACGAACTCGGAGGAGTTCAGAACAACGAAGTCCCAGGAATCACTGGGGGGAATCCGCTCTACATTGCGGCTCTTCAAATTCTTGACGGCGACATGCCCCAGTATATCCACGACAACACCGATGATGAGATCACTCACCAACAGTTCATCAATGCGTACCTGGCTTCGAAGGGCGCCGACATAGTCGACCTCAGTCACTTTGCCACTATCCCGGGCAGCACAGCGAAAGGGTCCAGCGGAAAGAAGCGGCTCACAAACCTCATGAATCTCACCGTGGACACCAGTTTTTGGAGTCGCTACCGCATCGACACAAACAACCCGGATCTCGATCCCAACTTTGTGTTTCCGCAGGCAGTCGACATAGACAAGCGGACGGCCATTCCCAGAGACGATACGGACACCGCTGGCGTCACTCTGGACAGCAGCGGTAACCTGGTCGGTAACCCAATCGCGGTGAACCACATTAAAGCGATCGCCTTTACGGCGGGATTTCACTTTGCCTTTATCGAGCAAGGTGGCACGAGCCTTTACCCGTCGCTGGCTCAGAGGGTGACCAGTCCGGAAGTCTTGCGAATCGTCCTCAGTATCGGCCCGACCGAGACAATGCACTTTCAAACTTGGCAAGACAAGGCAGGAAATGCGACTCCGCTAACCGACGTGGACCACATAACCGGGTCAAAGGTGGAGTTTAAGGACCTCAAAACAATCGGGAAGGAGTCCCTGCAGGCCAACCTGATCATGCCTGAGCCAACCCCATTCCTCAGACGAACTTTCCCGATCTGTTCGGTGATTCGTCCGACCGAGACCAAGGGGGCTGCCATGGGGGCGGTCAAGGCCCTCACTGATGACGGGCTTTTCCAAGGTCAGAAGGACGAACGCTTCTTTGACGTGCTAAACGATCTCGCAGAAGATGCGGACCAGGCACGGCGCCAGGGGTAACCGACAGACGGGCCAACAAACTAGAGGCCGCTGGCGCCGGCGGCCTCTAGCGAAACTCTTGCAAATGAGTCA
>Ga0209526_10002138_pt1 | contig 13305 bp, 15 predicted proteins | sample JacPinW_OM2H0_M1_FD_188566 | JGI IMG/M metagenome (GOLD analysis project Ga0209526, IMG submission 188566) | Forest soil microbial communities from Algoma, Ontario, Canada - Jack Pine, Ontario site 1_JW_OM2H0_M1 (SPAdes) (version 2) | ecosystem: Environmental > Terrestrial > Soil > Boreal... | reverse complement strand
ACGGGTTAGAGTAAACGAGGCCATGGCCAAGGAACCCGGAGAGCAGCGCACCGGAGGGATCGTCCGTCGGGGCGTGGAGCGGAAGATCGACGACCGCCAGCTGCTGGAGCGGCCGGAGAGCGCTCCGGAGTTTCTCGAGAGCGACCCCTGGCGAGTGCTGCGAATCCAGGCCGAGTTCGTGGCTGGCTTTGACGCGCTGGCCACCGTGGGGCCCGCGGTCACGTTCTTCGGCTCGGCGCGTGTCCGTCCGCCCGACCCGATGTACGATGCCGCCCGCGCCCTGGCGGCCGAGCTCGCGCGCCGCGGCTTCGCCATCATCACTGGTGGTGGGCCGGGAACCATGGAGGCGGCCAATATGGGCGCTCGTGAAGGTCGTGGGCTTTCCGTCGGCCTCAACATCGAACTGCCCTTCGAGCAGGGTCTCAACGAGTACGTCAACCTGGGCATCGAATTCCACTACTTCTTCGTGCGCAAGACGATGTTCGTCAAGTACGCCGAAGCCTTCGTCATCTTCCCGGGCGGCTTCGGCACCATGGACGAGCTGTTCGAGGCGTTAACCCTCATCCAAACCGGGAAGATCGTCCACTTCCCGGTGGTCTTGTTCGGCTCGGCCTACTGGGCTGGGCTGCGGGAGTGGATCCGCGACCGGGTGCTGGCAGAAGGCAAGATCTCGCCGCAAGACCTGGACCTCATGGTCGTCACGGATGACATCCAGGAGGCTGCCGACCTCGTGCAGCAGTACTACCAGCGCAAGGTGCTGGAGGCCCAGCCAAAGGAGCGGACGGACCCGAAGAAGAGCGACGCCCAGTGACGGCGTCGATCGAGGTGACCTTTCTCCAGGACGGGGCGCAGCCGGCCGAGCAAGTGGCCGGTGAGCTCGCCGACTTCATTGGCGCGGCGCAACGCAGTCTCGACATCGCGATCTACGACCTGAACCTGACGGGTGCGCCGGCTGACCGGGTGCGCGCTGCGGTCATGGCCGCTGCGGGCCGGGGTGTAGCTATCCGGCTGCTCTACAACGTCGACTTCCCCAACCCGATCCCGGTACCGCCGCCGTCGCAGGCCGATACCGCGTTCATTGCCAGTCTGGGCGTGCCAACCAAACCGATCTCAGGCATTCCCGACCTGATGCACCACAAATACATCGTGCGCGATGCCGCGACCGCGGATGCATGGGTCTGGACCGGCTCCACGAATTGGACGAACGATTCCTGGACGCGCGAGGAGAATGTCATTCTCAAGCTGCCGTCCACGGAATTGGCGAGTGAGTACGCGCGGAACTTCGGGGAGCTCTGGGAAACTGGGCGGGTCGAGGGCAGCGGGAAGTACGACCTCGCAGGCGTCCCCGTTGTCTACCAGGACGGCCCCGCGAAGGCGCGAGTCTTCTTTGCGCCGGGGCGCGGCCGCCAGATGGCGCATGTGATCGCCGATAGGATCGCGCACGCAAAGCGCCGCATCCGCGTGTGCTCGCCCGTGATCACTGCCGGGGTGATCCTGGGGACGCTCGGCGACCTGACGAAGAGAACGCATCCGGAGTTCAAGGGCGTCTACGACCGAACGCAGATGGCCGAAGTGCTCGGCCAGTGGCGGGTGGACCCCCACGCGACCTGGAAGGGGCCGGCCTTCCTGGTGGTTAGCACCGCGTTCCCGTTCGCCTCCAAGGTCACCACGCCCTACACACCGAGCAGCGTGCACGACTTCATGCACGCCAAGATCACCGTGGTCGATAACACCGTATTCACCGGCAGTTACAACCTGTCGCATGCCGGTGAGGACAATGCGGAAAACCTGCTGGTGCTCGATAGTGCCCCGCTGGCCGACCTATTCGTCAATTTCGTCGACGCGGTGTTCGCCCGCTACGCGAAGACCCCCGCCGCTGCGCCAAAATAGGAGCCATGGCGCGACGTCAACGTGCGGCCCTTTACGCCGGATCGCTGCTGTCGCTCGCGGCGCTCCTGCCGCCTCTCAGCCGGCTGGCCGATCAGCGCCTTAGCCTGCACATGCTCGAGGAGATGCTGCTCCTGGCGCTGGTCATCCCGCTGCTCGCCTATGGTGCGGGTCCGCTGCTGCCGCGCCGTTTCGCATCCTGGATGCACCCGGTCGCGGGCATCCTCGCGCTTAACGTCGTGCTTTTTGGCTCGCAGTATCCGGCCGTCGTGGATCTCGCCATCAAGAATGCGGCGTTCCGCGAGGCGACCCAGGCGATCTTCATCCTTGGCGGATTTCTCTTTTGGTCGCCGATCGTAAGTCGCAATGGCCTGAGCGCAACCGCGAAAATCGGCTGCCTGATGGTCGCGGGTGTACCGCCCACCATTCCCGGCCTGACCCTGGCCCTATCCCATCATCTCTTCTATCAGGCATTTCGCTCGCTTGAGGACCAGCAGGTGGCCGGCCTGCTCCTTTTCGGCACGGCGAAATTCGCGCTCATTAGCGGAACGTTCGTGATCCTCTGGCGACTGCTCTCCCCACAGCCCGAGCCGCCGGATCGTGACGACCATGCGGTGCAGAGTGGCGATCTCCCGCCCGGCGCGCCCGCCTGGCTCGAGCGGCTCAATGAGGACCTGCCGGCTGAGGCCGGCCGTCCGCGGCTTCCGGTTTCGACCCGCTTCTAGGGTTTCAGATCAGCGGCCACGGGTAGGCCCAACGCGAAGTGGGCTCCGGGTATCGTCCTTCATCAGCCAGGCGGCGCGCGCGCTGGGCCAGCGCGCGAATCTCCGGGCCGGTGATCAGGCGCTGCAAGCTCTTCACCCAGCCTTCGCCGGCGACGAGCTCGTCCGCGAGGCGCCGTGCGTCGCGACGCAGCTTTGCCGGAACCTCCTCACCCGCGAATTCCCAGATGACCGTTCGGAGCTTTGGGAGGGCGTGGAACGTCAGACCGTTGTCGACGCCCCAGATGTGACCGTCGCCGTCGAGCAGGCAATGGCCGCTCTTGCGGTCCGCGTTATTGACGATTACGTCGAACGCCGCCATCGTGCGGAAGTCAGCGGCCCGCGCGGGCATCAGTGTGAAGTAATGCTCACTGGCGTCGGCGACGATGAATTGCTGCAGGGATCCCGGTCCCATCGGACCTTGCGCGCGGTACACGGTAAGTGGCACGATCTGCCACTCGAGCGCCGCGCTGACCAGGTAGGCGGCCACCTCGCGCTTGCCGAGGGTGCCATCGGGGAAATCATCCAGCGGCGTTTCGCCCTGGGCCGGTTTGTAAATGCCAAGCGTCTCCGCACCTTCCGCACCGCGAACATGAGCAAGATAGGTGTAGTTCGAGCAATCGGGCATCAGGCCACGCGCCTTGATACGGCCCTCGCGGAGCAGGTGCTCCCGCACGTCGCCATCCTGGAACGGCGTCGCTTGCGCCATGGCTAATGGTGTCCGTTCAGTCGCGGACACACACCGCCATCGTGATCGATCGGACCGCCGCACATGGGGCAGGGTGGGCGGCCGGCGCTGATCAGTGCCGCGGCGTGCGCGGCGAGCGCTTGCATCTGGGCGAGGCTCGCCTGGAAATGACCGGTCGCGGGCTCATCACCCTCGTCCACCAGTTCCACCAGCGAGACTTCGAAGGCTTTCTCATCCTGGCTGTAGGTGAGCGTCATGAAGCCGACCCGCCAGATGGGCGCGATGGGTTCTTCGAGCGCCATGTCGGGTAACTTGCCGGCCGCTGGGGCCGGGACCCTGGAGAAGACCTCCTGCAATCGCTCGGTCAGCGCCCGCAGCTGATCCTTCTCGATGGCGAGGCTGACCAGCTCGGCGGCGGTACGCACCTGGAGGAAAAAAGTGCGCTTGCCCGGCTCGCCGACGGCGCCGGTCGTCACCCGGCTCACCGCTTCGAAGTCAAAGCTTTCTGAAGACATCGCTCTATTCTCCCGCACCCCGTTTGCGGCCGAAGGCGGGCATAAAAATGCGGGCCGCTGGGGGAGCGGCCCGCTAAAAGAGGGGAGGGGCTATGTCTCTACCCCAGTCTGGGCGTCGGCTAACGCGCCCGGCATCAGGCGAGGACCTGAATGCCGCACAGGCGTCATCCCGATCGGCAAACGGGCTAAAGATTGGCCTGGACTGCTGCCTAAAATGAGATGTGAGATCGTTGTGAGACCCTCGTTGGACCCACGGTGGTGGCACCGGAACCTCACCACATTTCAGAAGGTGGTGGTCGCCAATAGCGCCATCATTGCCGCGGGAGCGATCACTGGCCCGCTGATCACGCTCAATTTCTCGGGTCGTACCCGGCTGCCCTTCCTGCTCGGGTTGCTCGCCATCGGGTTGGTCGCGATCCTGGTCGCGAACTTCCTGATCCTGCGGCTCGCGTTCAAGCCGATGCGCGAGCTCGAGACCACCATGAGTTCCGTCCAGCCCGGGGTCGATGAACTGCGAGTCCACGCTAATTTTTCTGATCCAGACCTACGCCGGATCGCGACGGTATTTAACTCAATGCTCGACCGGCTCGAGCACGAGCGCCACCTGAGTGCACAACGCGTCCTCCAGGCACAGGAGCGAGAACGGCAACGCGTCGCGCGCGAGCTCCACGATCAGACCGGCCAGGCGCTGACGCACGAGATCATCAGTCTTGACCTACTGCTGGAGCGTACCGGCGACGTGAAGGCGCGACAACAGCTCGAGGCCGTGAAGCGGACGTTGGAGGAAACGCTCGAGGAAGTGCATCGGATGTCCCAGGACCTGCGGCCCTCCGTGCTCGACGACCTCGGCCTGGTCCCGGCGCTCCGCACCCTTGCCAAGCAGCCCTCGGGCGCCCAGGTCGCGCTCAAGGTCGACGGGCTGCGCGACCGCCTGCCGGCGCCGATCGAGACTGCCCTGTACCGGATTGCGCAGGAAGCCCTGACCAACGCCAACAAGTACGCGAAGGCCTCGCATGTGAATATCGACCTGCGCGGCCTGGACGGCCACGTCCGGCTGCGGGTCCGCGACGACGGCGTCGGATTCGATCCGGAAAGCATCCCGGAGCGCGAAGAACCGGGCCGGGCGGGGCTCGGGATCTTCGGCATGCGGGAACGCGCCACGCTGCTGCGAGGGACGCTCGAAATCCACTCGGCGCCGCTCAAGGGCACCGAGGTCGTCGCCCAATTGCCACTGGAGGACAACCATGCCGGTTGAGCGCAAAACGATCAGGGTGATGCTGGTCGAGGATCACAACCTGGTGCGCGCCGGGATCCGCGCCGTGATCGACGGACAGAGTGACATCCAGGTAATCGCGGAAGCCACCGAGGGTCGCGAGGCGATCCGGCTGGCCCGCGCCAACTGTCCGGACGTGGCGGTCGTCGACGTGGCGATGCCGAACATGTCGGGCATCGAGGTGACACGCGAGATTCGGCGCCTGTGCCCGCAGACCCAGGTCCTGATCCTCACCGCGCACGATAACGAGGAATATTTTTTTCAGACGCTCAAGGCTGGCGCCGTCGGCTACGTCCTGAAGAAGGCAGCCGCCTCGGATCTGATTGCCGCGATCGAGGCGGCCAGCCAGGGCGAGCCGTATCTTTATCCTTCCGTTGCGCGCTTGCTGGTCTCGGACTATCTGCAGCGCGCGCCGGAACGGGAGACCTTCGAGCCCCTCAGCGATCGCGAGCGCGAGGTCCTGCGCTTAGTCGCCGAAGGCAAGACCAACCGGCAGATCGCCGACACGCTGTTCCTCAGCATCAAGACCGTGCAGACACACCGCGACCACATCATGAAAAAACTCCACATGCACGACCGCACCGAGCTGGTGAAGTACGCAATTCGAAAGGGCTTGATCGAGGCCGATAGTTAGCGCGCGATCTCAAAAGTCACATCCAGGTCGAGAAATCGGCCGACATCTGCGACTTCCGACTCAATGCCGGCGCGGACCGCACGACTGATCGGCTCGGACGGTTCCACCTGGATTTGACCTCGGCTGTCGGACTTGCGCAGGCTCCAGGCCGCCACCGCGCGACCATTCACGACGACGGCTGGATGCAGCCAGCCTCCGCCGCGTTGCAGGCGACGCTGCAGCGGTATGGGCACGGCGAGATCGCGTCGGCGATAGCCGAGCAGGTAGGTGTCGAACGCCGGCAGCAGTCGGACGTCGGTCTTCCGCGGCTCTGCATCAAGCTTCAGAAGCTGTTTCGACAGAAAGCCCGGCCGTCCCTGTATCACGACGTCGGCAAGACCGGCTCTGGCGCCACTCACCGCCGATCGCGCGTCGATCATCGACAGGCCAGACCAAGCACTCAAGTCCTCGACGGTCGCCGGGCCGTAGGCCGCGAAGTAGCGGCGACCAAGCTCGGTCAGCGCCGTTTCGCGGGACCGCGTCGGCCCCGGCGGGACCCAATCATCCATCAGCACATAGGTTGGATCGCCATCGTCCCGGTCAGGCCCGAGGCAGAGGATGCCCTGCAAGGCGGCCAGCCCGATCAGGTGAATCGGCGCCTGGGTTTCTGGGTCTAGCGTGACGTTCCGCCTCTGAAGGCGATCGACCAGGTCGTAGCGCGTCAGCGGCCCGGAATCCGCCAGAATCCTGCGGATCGCCGCAACGCCCCGAGCTTTCAGGTCGTCGTCCAGGCCGAGCTGCGCGTGACGCCTCGTCGCGGCCCGCGAAAAGACCGGGCCCAGCAAGTCAACCAACCAGCGGACATCCTCGGCGGCAACGACGTGCAACGTGCCACGCATCAGCCAGGTTCGGACGATGGAGCGCTCGCCGTTGAGCGCCCGGTCGACGCTTGCGGCAGAAAGACCCGGACTGCGGGCGCGCATGCCGAGTGCCGCGGCGCTCAAGACCTGGGCTTGCAAGCCGCCGAGCTCATGCAGAATCGCGGCTGGACTCGTCCGAGCGAGCCCGTCACGGGTCAGCCGCTGAGCCGTGGCACGCAGCCATAGCAGGCGGCTATCGGAGACGGCGTTACCCGCCGGCGGGCCCTGCGTCGACGCCAGGTTTCGTCATGCGTGACGGGTCGAGCAAGCGATCCAGCTCATCAGCCGCGAGTTTCGTTCGTTCGCGCGCGACCTCACGGATGGTCTTACCGGTGGTCAGCGCCTCCTTGGCGATCTTCGCCGCTGCGTCGTAGCCGATGGCCGGCACCAGCGCGGTGGCCAGCATCAGCCCTTGTTCGACCATTTGCGGGCCGCGCTCCGTCGCCTTGATCCCCACGATGCATTGCTGGGCCAGGTTCTGGGCCGCCGCGGAGAGCAGCGCGATCGACTCGAGCAGGCAATAGGCGGCCACTGGCATCATCAGGTTGAGCTCGAAGATGCTGCCCGACTGGGCCGCGATCGCGATCGTCTGATCGTTGCCCAGGACTTTCGCAACGACCATCGTGACTGACTCGACGATCACCGGGTTGACCTTCCCGGGCATGATCGAGCTCCCCGGCTGCACCTCGGGCAGCGTGATTTCGCCCAGCCCGGCACGTGGCCCCGACGCAAACCAGCGCAGATCGTTGCCAATCTTCCACAGGCTTACGGCGACGGTGCGCAGGGCACCCGCAGTCGAGAGAACTGCGTCCAGCGTGGCTTGCGCCTGAAAGTGATTGTCGGTTTCATGCACCAGCACGCCGGCGCGACGACTGAGGTGCGAAGCGACTCGCTGGGCAAACTCCGGGTGAGCGTTGATGCCGGTGCCGACCGCGGTTCCGCCCAGCGGCAGCTCGGCCAGCTCTTCCGCCGTGCGCTGGATTCGATCCAGCGCTCGTTGCACCTGGCCGGTATAGCCCGCGAATTCCTGGCCGAGACGGATGGGCGTCGCATCCTGCAGATGCGTGCGGCCGGTCTTGATGACTGGCATGAACTCCTTGGCCTTGGCGTCGAGCGCGTCTTTTAGATAAGACAGTGCCGGCACCAGCTCTTCATGGACCGCTACCAGCGCCGCCAGCTGCATCGCCGAAGGAATCACGTCGTTACTCGACTGGCACTTATTGACATGGTCGTTCGGGTGCACTGGCTTGCGCGAGCCCAGCGGCTGACCCAGGATCTGGTTGGCGCGGTTGGCGATTACCTCGTTGGCATTGGTGTTAGTCGACGTCCCTGAGCCGGTTTGAAATACATCGACGACGAAGTCCTTGTCGAACTTACCTTCCTCGACTTCTTCGGCCGCCTGCTGGATCGGGTTGGCGAGGCGCGTTTCGAGCAGGCCGAGCTCAGCATTGACGAGGGCCGCGGCGCCCTTGATCTGGGCCAGCGCCCGAATGAAGCGACGGGGGAGCCGGAGGTTGCTGATCGGGAAGTTCTGTCGAGCCCGCTCGGTGCTCGCGCCGTAAAAGGCGTCCTCGGGAACCCGAACTTCGCCCATGGAATCTCGTTCCACCCGCGTGCCAGCCTCCTCCGCCATGCCGGGTCATCGTAGCAAGGGCCGGTTGGCGGCTGGCCGTGCCCCGGCCCATCCCGTAATCTTTAGTCGTGCCGGCACGAATCGTCTCCATCCAGCTCTGCCCGGGGCACCGGCAACCCATGCAGCTCGTTCCGACCGCGACCCTGATCACCGGCGTCGGCATCGAGGGCGACAAGCACGCCGTTGCTAGCTCCGACCGCCAGGTGCTCCTGGCCGATCAGGAAGCGCTCGACGAGGTCGGCGTCGAACCGGGGACGATCAAGGAAAATCTCACCGTCGAAGGCCTCCACGTCATGGGCCTGCCGGTTGGCACCCGAGTACGCCTGGGTGAGCACGCGGTGCTCGAGATCACGAAAGTCTGCGATCCGTGCTTTCGCATGGACGAGATTCGTGTGGGGCTGAAGGACGAACTGTTGGGCCGCCGTGGCATGGTCGCCCGCGTGGCGCACGGTGGCTCGATCGCGGTCGGCGATCGCATCACGCTCGAAGAAGCAGAACCACTGGCCTCGTAACTTGATTCGTGCGGTCGACCTACATGTCCATCTGCCACTAAAGGAGTGGCTCGACGGCAGCATGGGTCCGTATCGTGAAGGCGCGGCCCGCTACTTCCGCAGCGAGGTCCACGAGCGCAGTGTCGACGAGCTCGCCGTCGAGTTTGCACAGGAGCAGGTCTTTGGGATTCTGCTCGCCTGGGATGCGGAGACCGCGACCCATCGACCGCCGCTCACGAACGACTTTGTTAGCTCGATCGTCCAACGCCACCCGAAACGCTTCGCGTTCTTCGCCTCCGTTGATCCGTGGAAGCCGGATGCCGTCAAAGAACTCGAGCGCGCCGTCAAAGAGCTCGGGGCAAAAGGCGCCAAGTTCCATCCGTCGATGCAGGACTTCTATCCGAGTGATGAGCGACATTTCAGACTTTGGGAGAAAGCCTCGGAGCTAAAGCTTCCATGCCTCTTCCATACCGGCACCAGCGGCATTGGCGCGGGCCAGCCCGGCGGTCAGGGCATCAAGCTCGACCCTGCCCGTCCCATCCATCTCGATATCGTGGCGGCGCGCTTTCCGGAGCTTCCGATCATCGCAGCGCACTTTGGCTGGCCCTGGCACCTGGAGCTGATCGCGATGGCCCTCCACAAGACGAATGTCTTTATTGAGCTCTCCGGCTGGTCGCCGCGCTATTACCCGGAAGAACTTGTCCGTGAGATTGGCGGCCGCCTTCAGGATCAAACCCTCTTTGGCAGCGACTACCCGTTCATCAAGCCCGCCCGGGTGCTCGAAGAGCTCGACGCGTTGCCCCTGAAGCCGGAGGCGAAGGCCAAGATTCTTCGCGAGAACGCCGCCCGTTTGCTCAAGCTGGAACTTCGCTAGAACCACGTTATACCGGTACCGTGACCGGGCCGCTTGTCTCCGACATCTCAGGGCTCTTCGGCACGCTGGTCGTGTTCGGCATCATCCTGATTGTCATTGGCGCCCTCAACGCGGCCAGCTTCGTATCGGCTTTGCCGGCGATCGCAGAGATCCTCAAGTCCATCCGGAGTTCGACCACGACCAACCCGAACGGCACCGGTGCGCAGGGGATCGACGTGATCTCACCCGGTACCAAGGTCGTGGCTATCGATCCCGGGTCAAGCTTCGCGCAGGCGTTTGGTGCGAGCTTTCAACGGAGCCTTGGGCCGCAGCTTGGCCAGACGCTCGGGCAGCTGGCGGCGATGGCCGCCGCGCAGCATCCGCTCGAGCTTCAGCTGGCCCCACTGGTGATGGCAATCGAGTTGGCCCGGCGCCAGGGTAATGTGGCGTCGGTCAGTCAGTTCTTGACCGATAGGTTCGCCTCGAGCTTTACTGCCGCACCCCCGGGATCCGCCGGAATCTCCCACATGGCGCTGGCGAGCGGGAGCGCGGTGGTCGGAGACCATGTCGTCATCCGGATCGATCGCGGCAGGGCCGGAGCGACACAGACCGAGTACTGGAGCTTCCAGCGGGACACCTCGGCCGTACCCGAAGGTACGCCGACCCTGTGTCCCCAATGCGGCGCGCCGACCGCCGGTGACCACTCGGGTACCTGTCGGTTCTGCGGTGCCACCGTCTCGACCGCCGCACCGACGCTGCCGCAGGCAGCCCGCTGGCTGCTCGACGGAATCAGCAGCACGCCGCCGGCCCTCGCTGCCTAGGGCGACCTCTACCTGGCCCGGCCCTCCCAGCAAGTCACGCCGTCCGGGCCGACTACGGCGCCGTGGGCCGTGCCGGCGGGTAGGTCCAGCCGGTCGCCGGCTCGCATCTCGATCGGCGATCGACCCGCCGGAGTGAACGTGATCGACCCCTCCGCGACGTACAGAATCTTTCGGTACGGATGGTGGTGGACGGCGTAGACGGCGCCGGGCTCGTTGCTCCATTGGTAGCAGTGGTCCGCCTCGGCTCGGAGCTTCGCCTCCACACTGTCGTCCATCGCTTCATAATGCACGCGATGCCTCGCGGCTACGCGCGCTACGTGCTCGCCGTCATGGTCGGCATCAACTTCCTCAATTACCTGGACCGCTACATCCTGCCGGCGGTGGCCAGCAAGATCCAGGCGGAGTTTCATCTCACTGACAGCCAGGTCGGCCTGCTCGGTAGTGCCTTCCTGCTCGTCTATGCCGTGGCGACCATCCCGTTTGGCATCTGGGCCGATCGCGGCGTGCGCAAGACGGTCATTGGTATCGGGGTCACGATCTGGAGCCTGGCGACGTTGTTTACCGGCCTCGCTCGCAGTTACTCGCAACTCTTCGCGGCGCGCGCCGTGATGGGAATCGGCGAGGCGAGCTACTACCCTGCCGGAACGGCTCTGCTCGGTGATTACTTCAAGAAGGAAGGGCGGGGACGCGCCATGTCGATCTGGGCCTCAGGAACCGCGGTTGGTATCGCGGTTGGCTTCGCAGGGGGCGGCATCGTCGCCAGCATCCTCGGCTGGCGCGCCGCCTTCTATATGACGGCGGTCCCCGGGCTGGTCTTTGCGGTCCTTGCTTTCGGTCTGCACGAGCCGCTGCGCGGTGCCGCCGAGGCGCGAGGCCCGCAAATCGGTAAGGCCGCATCGATCACCTGGCGGACGTTCGCCGACCTACTCCGGATTCCGACCCTGAGGGCAACCATCGCGGCGGAAACCGCCCTCTTCTTCGTTCTCGGCGGTGCCGCCTTCTGGCTGCCGACCTACCTGCAGCGGCGCTTCAGCCTGGGAACCGGGACCGCCGGAACGCTCGCCGGCGGCGTGCTCGTCGTCGGGCTGCTCGCCGGCTCGCTTCTGGGAGGAACGATTGCCGACCGGCTCGCCGTCCGGCGGCGCACCTCCAGCAACCTCCCAGTGGGCATTGCGGGCTTCATCCTGGGTGCCGTCTTCGTCGCGTTGGCGCTATTGATGCCCAGCCTCGTGCTCTTCGTTCCCATGTTCCTGCTGGGAGCTGCCTGCCTCTACCTCTATAACGGGCCCTACACAGCGGTCAAGCAAAACGTCGTCCTGCCGACGGTGCGTGCGACCGCGGTCACCGTCGCCCTTCTGATTGAGCATCTTCTCGGGGACTCCTACGCGCCGTTTGCGATCGGCAAGCTGTCCGATGCGCTTCACAACCTCCAGCTCGCCCTGTTGATCCTGCTGCCGCCGCTGCTCATCCTGGCGGCTGCCTTTGCGGCGCTGGGCCTCCGCCACGAGGATAAGGACGGCCTGGCCATGGAAACGCGATGGGCCGCCGGTGCAACTCAGATCCCGTGAAACAGGTCGTCCTCGCTGCGTCCGTCCGCCGCGCCAACCAGCGAGAACACCTCCGTATCACCCTGGCTGGCCACGAACTTCCGTAGCGGTTCCCACTCCTGTGTTTGCGTCCGGTGACGGGCGAAGGCGCGCAGTTTCGCTTCTTCGAAGCCGTGGATATTCACGCGTGTGGTGATGGGCGGCTGCGGCGGGAGCTTGAGCGATTCAACCGCCATGATATTCGCGGTCTGGAAGTAGAGCTTGGTCGGCGACCAGGGCGCAATCCCAAGCGACAGCGCCTCGAGTTCGTAGGCAGCGGCATCTCCCGATAGGGCGCACGCCTGGACCGTCATCCGGCTGACCACCTTGTGGTCAGGATGACCGTAGGCGCCCTCCGGCCCAAACGTAACGACCACCTGCGGCCGGTGGCTGCGAAGCACGCGGACGATGTCGCCCAGGAACCGCGTCCGGACTGCCTCGACTTCCTCGACTTTCTCGAGTGCGCCATCCGGGTAGTCAAAGATTTCTAGAAAATCTACCCCGAGCTCGGAGGCGGCGTCGCGTAGCTCCAGAGCCCGTACGTCGGTCAGCGCGCGAAGATCGCCGGTGGCCCGACCGTTCCAGAGCCCCGCCCCGCCGCGGGTCATGGTCACCAGGCTGATCGTCGCGCCCTCGGCGCTGTAGCGCGCGATGGTCGACGCGCAACCGAAGCACTCGTCGTCGGGATGCGGCATCACCACCATCAGGCGCTGGCCGTCACGCTGCATGTCCGAACGATAATGAACCCGTCCCATGAGCGTGCTCCTCGTCCTTCACAATGGCTTGTTCCGCACCGGGCTGCTGATCACGGCCTTTATTGGCCTTTGGGGGCTGGTGACGTACTTTCGGAAGCAGCCATCCAGCGGCAGCTTCCGCGCCACGCTTGTCCTGACGGAAGCCCTGTTCATCGCCCAGGGCGTGGTCGGAGTGCTGATGTTCGCCGCCGGGCGGCGTCCACATGACAACCTTCATTGGCTCTACGGGGTCCTGCTGGTGATCGTGCTCCCGATCGCGATGAGTTACGTCTCGGGGCGCGATCCGCGCCGGGAACCGCTGGTCTACGGCATCGCGGGCCTTTTCATGGCGGGGCTCGCGATCCGCGCGTTCACGACCGGCGCCTGAAAAACGAGAGAGGGACCCTTTCGGACCCCTCTCGTTACCGCTATCTAGCGGCTCTTACGGGTCGCTTTCTTGGCCTTCTTCGTGGCCTTCTTCCTGGTCGCCATGCGTCACCTCCTTATCGCGTGAGCGGCGAACCGCGGCG
>Ga0209526_10002137_pt1 | contig 13309 bp, 8 predicted proteins | sample JacPinW_OM2H0_M1_FD_188566 | JGI IMG/M metagenome (GOLD analysis project Ga0209526, IMG submission 188566) | Forest soil microbial communities from Algoma, Ontario, Canada - Jack Pine, Ontario site 1_JW_OM2H0_M1 (SPAdes) (version 2) | ecosystem: Environmental > Terrestrial > Soil > Boreal... | reverse complement strand
GGCCAGCCGCGAGATGAGGCCGACCGCGATGAGCTCGATGCCGAGCAGGAGGTAGGTGGGCTGGGCGAAGCGATTGGTGAAGAGGAAGACGAAGAAGGCGAGGCCCATCCAGAAGATGGCGTCGCCGGCGAGCCGGTGCCGGAGCAGCCGGCGCCAGCCGAGGACCCAGGCCGCGATCACGAGTGGCAGCTGGAACAGGAGGAAGGGGAATGCGTCGCGCGCGCCGTGGATGATGCCGGCCTGCAGCAGCCAGCTGGACAGGCCGATCCCCTGGATCGGGTACGCCTCGCTGCCGCTTCCCACGTTGTAGAAGACGGTGTCGCGAACGAAGGCGGAGGCGTTCCAGATGAGGAACGGAATGACGAGCGCCAGTACTGCCAGGGCGGATAGGCCGGCGTAGCGGGGTAATGATCGCCAGGTGATGCCGTTGGCGAAGCCCCACGCGACCAGCACGGGGAGCGCGATCAACGCCGTCTGCTTGGTCGCGATCGCGAGCCCGATGACGATCGCCGCCGGCAGGAAGCGCCGCCGACCAAGGGCGAGGGTCGCGGCCAGCAGCAGCCCGATCATGGGCAGGTCGTTGTCGCCGAGCACCGCCAGCAGGCTGTGGCCCGGGATCAAGAAGAAGGCGACCGCGGCCATTCGACCGGGTGTTCCCGGAAGGAGCCAGCGGAGCAGAACGAAGACGGCGACTCCGGCGCCCAGCAGCCAGATCCGCTCGTCCCACCAGCCGATCACGAACTGGAAGGCGGCCTGCACCGGGAGCGGCAGGACGATCGTTCCCGGCCAGTAGTCGAGATGGTGCAGAGCCGGATTGGGGAAGGGCTGGCCCCAGGGCGCCCGCTCGAGGCCGGTCCCGGTGTAGTCGAAGCCGTAGGGGTCGACGCCGCGCATCAGCAGGTTGCGGGCGAGCTGGATCTGATAGGCGCCGTCGCCGATCAGCGCCGTCGAGCTGGGGAACATGTGCCAGCGCGCGATGGCCCCGACGATCGGCAAGGCGTAGAGCACGACAATGGCGGTGGCGGCGGCGATCTCCCTGAGGCGGGGTTGCGTCACGGCGGCCACGACCAGGATCAGGAGGAGCCCGGCGAGCGATGCCGGGATCCAGCCCGGCACGCCCCAGGTGCGGGCGATCTGCCAGCCGACGGCCGCCGACGGGATGCCCAATAGAAGGAGAAGCAGGGTCTCGCCATGGCGACGGATCACGTCGGTACAACGAAGGCCCCCACCCTACCCTCCCCCAGAGGGGAGGGACATGTAACAAAAGGGCCACCCCAGTGGGTGGCCCCTTTTCGGTGCTTAGTCGACGATTTAGCTGCTGGTCGCGGGAACCGGTTGCGGGAGCTCCGCGAACATCTTGAACGACTCCTCGCGGAGCTTCTGGTAGTAGTCGAGCCCGGTCCCGGCGGGGATCAGCTTGCCGATGATTACGTTCTCCTTCAGGCCGCGCAGCCGGTCGACCTTGCCGGAGATCGCTGCCTCGGTCAGCACCCGGGTCGTTTCCTGGAAGGACGCCGCCGACAGCCAGCTCGCCGTGTTCAGCGCGGCCTTGATCAGGCCGAGCAGGACGGTCTGGGCGACCGACGGGTCGCCGCCCTCGGCCAGCACCTTGGCATTCGCTTCCTCGTACTCCCACTGCGAGACGATCTCGCCCGGCAGCAGGTCGGTGTCGCCGGCGGTGTCGACGCGGACTTTCCGCATCATCTGCCGGATGATCACCTCGATGTGCTTGTCGTTGATGTCGACACCCTGCGAGCGATAAACCTTCTGGACTTCGTCGACCAGGTAGGTCTGGACTGCCTCGCGCCCGAGAATGTGCAGCAGCTCCTGCGGGCTGATCGAGCCCTCGGTGATCTGTTGGCCGGCCTTGATCTTCTGCCCACTCTGGACATTGATCCGAGAGCCGTGCGGGATCGGGTACTCGCGCCATTCCTCGTCCATGCTCCGGATCACGATCTGGTTGCGCTCGACGCGGGCTACGCCGGAGGCGCGTGAGGTGATGACTTTGTCCTGGCCATCCTCGCCGGCGCCCCTTGCGATTTCCTGCCCTTCCTGGACGGTAGCGCCCGACTCGATCAGCGGCTGCATCTTGTCCGTCAGGATGTAGGGGATGTCGTAGACGTCGCGCGAGGTCACCTTGACCTTGCGAGCGGTCTCGGTGCGGATGATCTCCACCTCGCCATCGATCTCGGAGATGATCGCCTTGCCCTTCGGGATGCGGGCCTCGAACAACTCCTCGACGCGCGGCAGGCCCTGCGTGATGTCGGTACCTGCGACGCCACCGGTGTGGAACGTCCGCATGGTGAGCTGGGTCCCGGGTTCGCCGATCGACTGGGCGGCGATAACGCCGACCGCCTCACCGATCTCGACCAGCTTGCCGGTCGCCAGGTTGCGGCCATAGCAGAGGCGGCACACGCCTTCGCGCGCCTGGCAGGTGAGCACCGACCGCACCTTGACCTGGGCCACGCCGGCCTGGATCAGGTTGCGCGCCTGGATGTCGCTGATCTCAGCGCCTTCCTTGATCAGCACTGCCTGGGTCGTCGGGTCCTGGACCTCGGCGGCCGCCACGCGACCGGCGATCCGCTCGAACAGCGGCTCGGTCAGCGCGCGCTCCTCCGAAATTTCGGTGACCCAGATGCCGGAGGTCGTGCCGCAGTCTTCGCTGCGAACGATCACGTCCTGGGCGACGTCTACCAGGCGTCGGGTCAGGTAACCGGAGTCCGCCGTACGAAGCGCGGTGTCGGCCAGACCCTTGCGGGCGCCGTGCGTGGAGATGAAGTACTCGAGCACGGTGAGCCCTTCCGAGAAGTTCGCCTTGATCGGCAGGTCGATGATCCGGCCCGTGGGGTCGGCCATCAGGCCTCGCATACCGGCGAGCTGCCGGATCTGCTGAATGTTGCCTCGAGCGCCGGAGTTGGCCATCATGAACACCGGGTGAAGGGCATCGAAGCTCTTCATCGTGGCCGCGGTGACTTCTTCGGTCGCCGTGGTCCACAGGTCAACCGTCTGGGTGTAGCGCTCGTCATCGGTGATCAGACCGCGCTTGAACTGCAGGTCGATGTCGCCGAGCTTCTTCTCGGCGCCCGCCAGGATGGCGGCCTTGCCCGCCGGCGTCTTGATGTCCATGGCGGAGATCGTGATGCCGGCCTTGGTTGCGTAGGCGAAGCCGACCCGCTTGATGTCGTTGGCGACCCGCGCGGTCAGCTCGTTGCCGTGGAGGCGGAAACACTCGGCGACGATGGCCCGGAGCGCCTTCTTGTCGAAAACGCCGTTCTGGTAGACCATCGCATCACCGTGGCCCTCCGCCGGCTGCACGCCGATCGGGAGCACGGTGTTGAAGAGCACGCGGCCCGGCGACGTCCGAACCAGCTTGCCGTCGATGCGCACACGCACCTCCTGCTGCGCATGAACGCGCTTGTTGTCGAGCGCGAGCAGCGCCTCCTCGGCGGTGCCGTAGGTTGGCAGCTCCTGGTCCTTGATGTTGGGCGTCGCCTTGATCATGGTCAGGTAGTAGGTGCCGAGCACGATGTCCTGGGTCGGGCTGATGACCGGATGGCCATCCGACGCCGACAGGATGTTGTTCGACGACATCATCAAATTTTTGGCTTCCGCGATGGCGCCGCTGAAGAGCGGCACGTGGACCGCCATCTGGTCGCCGTCGAAGTCGGCGTTGAAGGCGCTGCACACCAGCGGGTGGATCTGAATGGCCGAGCCCTCGACCAGCACCGGCATGAAGGCCTGGATGCCGAGACGGTGCAGCGTGGGCGCGCGGTTCAGGAGCACCGGATGCTCCTTGATCACCTCATCGAGCACGTCCCACACTTCGGGACGGACGCGCTCCACCATCCGCTTGGCGGACTTGATGTTCTGGGTGTAGCCCTTGCTCACCAGTTCGCGCATCACGAACGGCTTGAAGAGTTCGAGCGCCATCTTCTTGGGCAGCCCGCACTCGTGCAGCTTCAGCTCGGGGCCGACCACGATGACGGAACGGCCCGAGTAGTCGACACGCTTGCCGAGCAAGTTCTGCCGGAAGCGGCCCTGCTTGCCCTTCAGCATGTCGGACAGCGACTTCAGCTTGCGGTTACCGGTGCCGGTGATCGCCCGGCCGCGGCGGCCGTTGTCGATCAACGCGTCGACCGCTTCCTGCAGCATCCGCTTCTCGTTACGCACGATGATCTCGGGCGCGCCGAGCTCGAGGAGTCGCTTCAACCGGTTGTTGCGGTTGATGACGCGGCGGTAGAGGTCGTTGAGGTCGGACGTGGCGAACCGGCCGCCGTCGAGCTGCACCATCGGGCGCAGTTCCGGCGGGATGACCGGCAGCACGTCGAGGATCATCCAGGTCGCAGACGCCCCCGACTTGCGGAAGGCTTCGACAACCTTGAGGCGCTTGATCGCCTTCTGCCGCTTCTGGCCGGAGGTCGACTTCGATTCCTCGCGAAGGATGCCGGACTCCTGCAGCAGATCGATGCGCGCCAGGAGATCGTGGATGGCCTGCGCGCCGATGCCGGCCTTGAAGACCTTGCCGAATTTCTCGGTGAACTCGCGGAACTCCTGGTCGGACAGCAACTGCTTCACGTAGAGCGAATCCAGCTGGGTCTTGGACGACTCGATATCGCCCGAGAGACCCTCGGTGTCCTTCTTCAGCCGATCGTTGAGGGTGCCGGCCTTCTGCTCAAAGTCCTCACGCCACTTCGCGATCTCTTCGTCCGACTTGCTCTTGAGCTCCTGCTGGCGCTTCTTGGTCGCGGCCTGGACCTGATCGATCTTCTTCTCGACCTGCTTGGGCAGCTCGCGCGCGAGCTTGTCCTCGAAGAGGGTGCCCTTCTCGATGATGACCTGCTCGTCATCACCCTCGCCGATCGTGAAGTTGGTCGCGGCCTTCTTGCCCTTCTGGGCCTTGATCTTGTCGACGAGCTCCTTGGCGCGCGAGGTCATGGCGTCGACGGTCTCGTCGAGCGACTCCTCGAGCGCCTTGCTCTTGGTCTTGGTGTCTTCCTGCTTGGCCTTGATCCGCGAGTCAAGGTCGTCCTTGAGCTCCTTGATCGCGACGTCGCGCTCCTCCTGCAGCTTGATCACGCGGTCGTTGTGCTGCGGCGAGGACTTCGAGAGGTACTCCTTGCGAGCGTCCTCATCGATGTTCGTGACGATGTAGTTGGCGAAGTACAGGACCTTCTCGAGGTTGCGCGGGGACATATCGAGGAGGAGGCCCATCCGCGACGGAATCCCCTTGAAGTACCAGACGTGGCTCACCGGTGAGGCCAGCTTGATGTGCCCCATCCGCTCGCGCCGAACCTTCGAGCGCGTGACCTCCACGCCGCACTTGTCGCAGATGATCCCCTTGTAGCGGTAACGCTTGTATTTGCCGCAATGGCATTCCCAGTCGCGCTGCGGACCAAAGATCCGCTCGCAGAACAGCCCATCGCGCTCAGGCTTCAGGGTGCGATAGTTGATCGTCTCCGGCTTGGTCACCTCGCCGTGCGACCACGAGAGGATCGTCTCGGGGGATGCCAGCGAGAGCTTCAGCGCGTCGAAATTTTCCAGCTTCAGTGTCATGTATTACCTCAAAGAATCAAGGGGATTCTGCGCGGCGCGCGGCGCCCCGGTCGCCCATTGGTCCGACTCATCGATCTCATCGCGCTCGAGGTTGATGCCAAGGTCGAGCGGCATCTCGCTCATGTCGTCTTCGGACAGGATTACCTGCTTCTCGCCGTCGGACTGGATCTCGACACCCAACGCCAGGCCTTCGAGCTCCTTGACCAGCACCCGGAACGATTCCGGAATACCGGCTTCCAGCGTGTTCTCGCCCTTGACGATTGCCTCGTAGGCCTTGACGCGGCCCACGATGTCGTCCGACTTCACCGTCAGGATCTCCTGCAGGATGTGCGAGGCGCCGTAGGCTTCCAGCGCCCAAACTTCCATCTCGCCGAACCGCTGGCCGCCGAACTGCGCCTTGCCGCCCAATGGCTGCTGCGTGACCAGCGAGTAGGGACCCGTCGACCGCGCGTGGATCTTGTCCTCGACCAGGTGGGCCAGCTTCAACATATAGATGTAGCCAACTGTCACCTCGTGATCGAACTCGTCGCCGGTTCGACCATCGCGAAGCGTGATCTTGCCCGACTCGGGCAGACCCGCGCGAACCAGCTCCGACTCGATCTTTTCCTCCGACGCGCCGTCGAATACGGGCGTCGCGACCGTCAACCCCAGGGCGTGCGCCGCCCAGCCCAGGTGCGTCTCGAGCACCTGGCCGAGGTTCATCCGGCTCGGTACGCCGAGCGGGTTCAACACCAGCTCGACCGGCGTGCCATCCGGCATGTACGGCATGTCCTCGGCGGGAAGAATCCGGGCGATGACGCCCTTGTTCCCGTGCCGGCCGGCCATCTTGTCGCCCTGCGCGATCTTGCGCTTCTGGGCCACGTAGACCCGCACCAGCTGATTGACGCCAGGCGCCAGCTCGTCCTTGGTTTCGCGGCTGAAGATCTTGACATCGACCACGATGCCGCGCTCGCCGTGCGGGACTCGCAGTGAGGAGTCCCGAACCTCGCGTGCCTTCTCACCGAAGATGGCGCGCAACAGGCGCTCCTCCGCACTCAGCTCCGACTCGCCCTTCGGCGTGATCTTGCCCACCAGGATGTCGCCCGGGTGAACTTCCGCGCCGATATACACGATGCCGCGCTCGTCGAGGTTCTTCAGCGTCTCGTCGCTGACATTGGGGATGTCGCGCGTGATCTCCTCCGGACCCAGCTTGGTATCGCGGGCTTCGATCTCGTACTCCTCGATATGGATCGAGGTGTACTTGTCCTCGCGAACCACCGACTCCGAAATCAGGATCGCGTCTTCGTAGTTGTAACCCTCCCAGGGCATGAAGGCCACCAGGATGTTGCGGCCGAGCGCCAGCTCACCCTCCGAGGTCGCCGGACCGTCGGCCAGTGGCGTGCCGGCTTCGACGTGCGTACCGGCCTTGACGATGACTCGCTGCGAGAGACAGGTCCCCTGGTTGGAGCGCTCGAACTTGTGGATCGGGTACCACTGCTCGGCCGAGCCGTCGTCCGGCTTCAGCAGGATGCCGAGCTCGCGCTTGAAACTGTCCAGCTTCGCCGCGGCCGAATCTGCCGGCGGCGGCGCGGCGCACGACACCACGGTGCCCGCCACCTTCGCCACGATCAACTCGCCGGAGTCCTTGGCCGCGGACGACTCCATGCCGGTGCCGACGATCGGCGCCTCGGTCACGACCAGCGGCACCGCCTGGCGCTGCATGTTCGATCCCATCAGCGCGCGGTTCGCGTCGTCGTGCTCCAGGAACGGGATCAGCGCGGTCGCCACACTGACCGTCTGCTTCGGCGACACGTCCATGTACTCGATGCGGTTGACGTCCGCCACCAGGAACAGGTTCTTGGTGCGGGCGGTGGTCCGCTCCTCGGTGAAGTGGTTCTCTGCATCGATCGGCGCGTTCGCCTGCGCGACCACGTAGTGGTCCTCTTCGTCGGCCGACAGGAACTGGACCTCGTCAGAGACCCAGGCCTTGATCGGGATATCGCCGGCCCGTGCCTTGATCAGCGCGTCGACCGTCTCGCGGTCGAGCACATCGCCCTTCTTGGCCAGCTTGGTCTTCCGGTTGCCGGGCTCGAGCACGTCGTCGCGGAGCGTCCGGCCGACGAGCCGGTCGCGATTCGCCTTATCGGCGGCCAGGGTGCTGAACACCCGGCGGAACGGGGTCTCGATGAAGCCGTACTCGTTGACCCGAGCGAAGATCGCCAGCGAGCCCATCAGGCCGATGTTTGGACCTTCCGGGGTCTCGATCGGGCAGATGCGGCCGTAGTGCGAGTGGTGCACGTCTCGAACATCGAAGCCGGCGCGCTCGCGCGACAGACCGCCAGGGCCCAGGGCCGACAGGCGACGCTTGTGGGTGAGCTCGGCCAGCGGGTTGGTCTGGTCCATGAACTGCGAGAGCTGGCTCGACCCGAAGAATTCCTTAATGGCTGCCACCACCGGGCGAGCATTGATCAGCGAGGCCGCGGTCACGGTAGCCGCGTCGCAGATCGTCATGCGCTCCTTGATGATGCGCTCCATCCGGATGAGGCCCATGCGAAACTGGTTCTGCAGCAGCTCGCCGACCGCACGCACCCGGCGGTTGCCGAGGTGGTCGATGTCGTCGGCCTCACCTGTTCCGTTGTTCAGCTCGATCAGCTTGCGGATGATCGCAATGAAGTCGTCGTTGCTGAGGGTGCGGATGTTCATATCCGTCCCCAGCCCGAGCCGGCGGTTCAGCTTGAAACGGCCGACCCGCGACAGGTCGAAGCGGCGAGGATTGAAGAACAGCGCCGTCATCAGAGCCCGCGCGTTGTCGACGGTCGGCGGGTCACCGGGGCGGATCTTCTTGTACATCTCGACCAGGGCGTCGTTGACGTCGGTCGACGAGTCCTTGTCGAGCGTCGACTGGATGAACTTGTGCTCGGCGTTGTTGTCGACGTCGGCGAACAGCGCCTTGATCTCGTTGTTGCTGCCGTAGCCAAGGGCGCGCACCAGGGTGGTGACCGGGATCTTCCGCTTGCGGTCGATCTTGACCGTCAATACGTCCTTGCCCGAGGTCTCGATCTCGAGCCAGGCGCCCCGGTTGGGGATGAGCTTGGCGGCAAAGAGCATCCGGCCCGAGGCCCGATCTTCACTGCTAGTGAAGTAGATACCAGGCGAACGGACCAGCTGGGAGACGACCACCCGCTCGGTGCCGTTGACGATAAAGGTGCCTTCCTCGGTCATGATCGGGAAGTCGCCCATGAACACCTCGGATTCCTTGATCTCGCCCGCGTTCTCGCCCGTCCGAATCGTCAACCGGGTGTTGATGCGCAGGGGCGCCGCGAACGTCATGTCGCGATTGCGGCACTCTTCCTTGTCGAACTTGGGCTGGCCGAACTCGTAATCCAGGAACTTGAGCTCGTAGTTCTTGCCCGTGTAGTCGGTGATCGGGTTGATCTCTTCGAACAGCTCCCGCAGACCCTCGCGCTTGAACCAGCTAAAGGAGCGGATCTGGGTCCCGATCAGGTCGGCGACCGGGAGCATTTCCGGGATCTTGCCGTAGCTGACGCGAGAGCCGTTAGAGGAAGGCTGAATCATGGACTCTCCTTTCAGATGAAGCAGGAAAAAATGGTGGGCAGGCAGACTGCTCTAGGGACGCGGAAAAGCAACCCTGGAAGCACCGAACGGCAATAGTAGCATCAGCGTACCCAGGCTGTCAAGCGCGCAAACATATTTGCCGCGAAACCGGTACGGCTTCGCGAGCGGGCCCAGGGCGGGTTCCCCGGGGTGTGGGGCGTCGGTCAGGTCGTCGTTCGGAGCTCGGTCAGACTAATCGCGGGTTAGTCTAGCACTCCATCCGGCGGAGCGGAAGGGGTTTGGGCCTACTGGTTGAACGGGTTCTGCTGGAGCCCGTCGAGCCCTGGGATCGGGACCCCCATGACCCAGCTGACGAAGGCCAGGATCCCAGCCAGGATCAGTACGAAGAAGACCATCCACTTGAACACAACCCGTTCTCCCATCGAGTACAACGGGAGCCCGGCCCCAAACCTGAACCGACGATCGGGCCGCCGGCCACCCGAATTCGCCGTATAACGGAGTCTGCCGTGTTTACCTCACTCGGCCTGCTCGTTTTAGCCGGCCTCCTGGGACCGCTCCTGGGCGCCGGTAAGCGGCTCCGCGTGCCGGTCCTGGTGGGAGAGCTGATCGGCGGCATCATTCTCGGCCGAACCGGCCTGCACTTGATCGATGCCGGCGCCCAGCCCTTTCCAGTCTTCGCCTCGCTCGGGTTCGCGATGCTGATGCTGGAGTCTGGGATCGAGATCGACATCGGCATGCTCCGCGGCACCGCGGTCCGGGCCGGACTGACGTTCCTGGCCACCTTGCTGGTCGCCGTCCCGGCCGGCCTTGCGATCGGCGCCTGGCTGGGATCGCCCCACGCGGCCTTCTTCATCGTCTTGCTCGTCGGCAGTTCCGCCGCCGTTGCCCTGCCCACGATCCGGGAGGAGGGCTTGACCGGCCCCGCCGTCGCCCTCGTCGTCGCCTGGATCGCGCTGGCCGACGCGGTCACCGCGGTGCTGATGCCCCTGACGCTGACCAGCGCCGGAAAGATCGCGGTGGCGCTGCTGGGCGACGGGCTGATCGTCCTTGCCGCCGCCCTGCTGATCGCGCTCGGGGGGCGCCTCTTCGCCACGGGTCCGGCCCAGGAGGCCAAACGCCTCTCGAAGCAGCGCCACTGGGCCTTGCGGCTTCGACTCTCGGTACTGATGCTGTTGACCCTCAGCGCGATCGCCGAGCACACCGGCGGATCCCTGCTGGTGGCGGGCTTTGCCGCGGGCATTGTGCTTCGCCGGTTCCGCCAGCCGCACCGCCTGGCCCTGGAGCTTACCGGGCTGGCCACCGGCTTCTTCGTGCCCGCCTTCTTCGTGCTGCTCGGCGCGACGCTCGACTTGAAAGGCCTCATCTCCTCTCCCTCGGCGATCGCGCTTGCGGTTGCCATGGCCGCCGGGGCGACGCTTGCTCACACGCTGGCAGCCATCGTCACGGGAGGACGACAACCCCTGGCGTCGGGACTGCTGGCCTCGGCCCAGTTGGGCCTTCCCGCGGCCGCCGCTGCGCTCGGCCTGGCAACCGGCGCCCTGGGTCCGCCGATCGCCGCGGCCCTTGTCGCCGGAGGCTTGCTCACCCTGATTCCCGCCATCGCGGGCGCCATTCTTCTATCCGGCGCCGCCGGGGCCACGTTGCCAGAGCGCGCATAGTACGCTCGTGCCGTGTCCGCCAAAGCGATTCGCGAGAACTGGAAGGAGTTACCCGACGACCACGACTATCCCGCGGCCGAGGCCTATCTGAGCCTCCTCATGCCCCCCGCCAAAGCCAAGCAGCTCGTCGGCCGGCTCCGCACCGCCCCAATCGTGCGCCGGAAGGCGAAGGATCTGCTCCGCAGCAGCCGTCTCGCCGTGCTTCCCCCGGAGAACTTTCACGTCGCGCGCGACCTCAAGAAGGTCAAGGATGGCAAGAAGCTCTCCCCCGTCCTGGTGGTTCGCGGGCAGTTAACCTCGCATATCCCCCTCACCGTGGCCGACGGCTACCACCGAGTCTGCGCCAGCTACCACCTCGACGAGGACGCGGACATCCCCTGCCGGCTGGTCGATGCGATCTCGCGCTAGATCCAGCCGCGCCGGCGGTAATACAGGAGCTGCAGGGCGCTCGTCGTCAGCATGACGCCCACGGCCAGCACCCAGAAGGTCCAGCTCGGCGCGATGTGCGCCACCAGCCAGGCAAAGTTCATCCCAAAGAACCCCGTGATGAAGGTCAACGGCAGGAACAGCGTGGCGAAGACCGTGAGCCGCGTGATGACCTGGTTGAGGCGATTGGATACGGTCGACAGGTAGACGTCCATCGCGCTGGTCAGCAGGTCGCGCAGCGAGTCAACGGTTTCGTACTGGCGGATGATGTGGTCGTAAACGTCCCGGTAGTAGATCGTCATGTCCTGGCCGCCCTCTAGCCCGACCGTATGGGTCGTGAGCCGCTGGAAGACGTCCCGCTGAGCCCCAAGCACCTTGCGCAAGTCGATGACCGCGCGCTTCAGGCTGGTGAGCTTGCCAAGGCTCGCCGGATCAGCCCTGGCGACGATCCCCTCCTCGAGCTGCTCGGTGGCGTCATCCACCTGGTCGATCACGGGGAAAATGGCGTCGACCAGTTGATCGACGACCAGATAAAAGAGAAACGGCAGGTTGCGGTGGGCCAGGTCGGGGTTTGCTTTGATGCGCTCGCGCAGCCGGTCGAGCGGCGGTGAGGGCTCGATGTGAACACTCACCAGGTACTGGGGCGACAAGAAAAGGTGCTGCTCCCGGATTTGGATCCGCTCGCCGTCGAACTCGGCAGTGAAGAGGACGACGAACACATAGCCGGTGTACTCGTCGAGCTTGGGTCGCTGGTTCTGGTGCCGGATGTCTTCCAGCGCGAGGGGGTGGAAGTTGAAGGTCTTCTCGAGCAACTGGTAGTCGTCGGCGTCAGGGTTCTCGATATCCAGCCAGAACCCCTGCTTTGCCTCTCGCAGACAGGCCTCGATGTGCTCCGCCGTGGGGTCGACGAGCGGCCCCGCGGTCGCGATCAGGTGGCGGCTCACCGCACGCTCCCAGCCTGGCCCTCCCCCGCGACGGGGGAGGGAATTATCTGCCCAGCGCCCAGGCAGGGCTCAGACAAACGTGCCTTACTTGATCTCGGCGCCGGCGCCCGCGTCCTTGAGCTTCTTCAGGACGCCCTCGGCCTCTTCGCGGTTGATGCCTTGCTTGACCGGCTTCGGCGCCTGGTCGACCAGGTCCTTGGCTTCCTTCAGACCCAGGCCGGTGATCTCGCGAACGACCTTGATCACACCGATCTTGGCGTCGCCCGGCGAGGTCAGCACCACCTGGAACTCGGTCTGCTCGGCTTCCGGGGCCGCCGCGCCCGCGCCACCGCCGGCCGGCGCCGCCGCCACTGCAACCGGGGCCGCTGCCGTCACGCCAAACTCGGTCTCGATGGCCTTGATGGCGTTCATGACGTCCACCACGGTCCATTCCTTCAACGCGGATACGAAATCGTCGACGCTTACTTTTGCCATTGATTCCTCCTAACTTGCGGCCGCTGCCGGGGCCGGTGACTGTGATTCTTTTTGACTGCGAACGGCATCGAGCGTACGGGCGAACTTTGTGATCGGGGCCTGCAGCACGCTGGCCAGATTGCCGAGCGGGGCTTGCATCGCGCCCAGCAACCGGCTGAGCAGCACTTCCCGCGAGGGCAGGTCGGCCAACTCGGTGACGGCGTCGGCCTTGATGATCTGGCCTTCGAGAAGACCGGCCTTGATGACCATCTTCCGGTTCGCCTTGATGTAGTCGTTGAGGATCCGCGCCGGCGCGGACACATCCTCGAGGGCGAACAGCATCGCGATCGGCCCGACCAGCTCGGCGCCGAGCGGCTCGTAGCCAGCGGCCTTGGCGGCCCGGCGGGCCAGGGTGTTCTTCACCACTACCATCTCGATCCCGCCGCCGCGCAGCTTGCTGCGCAAGTCGCGCATCTGGCCCACCGTCATGCCGCGGTAGTCCGCGAGCACGGCCGTCGACGATGCCTTGAGTCGCGCAGTCAGGTCCGCAACCGTCGCGGCCTTCTCTGCCTTCTTATCGACCTTCTCGTCTTTCTTGGTTCCGGTTGCCAATAAAAAAACCTCCTTCGCTCATCAGGCGAGGAGGCCGTTATCGCATCCTGCTCGCCTGCGCTGGACATTAAGCCGGTCGGGCCGGCACCAGCGGTCTTTGGCTATTCA
>Ga0209526_10002136_pt1 | contig 13310 bp, 10 predicted proteins | sample JacPinW_OM2H0_M1_FD_188566 | JGI IMG/M metagenome (GOLD analysis project Ga0209526, IMG submission 188566) | Forest soil microbial communities from Algoma, Ontario, Canada - Jack Pine, Ontario site 1_JW_OM2H0_M1 (SPAdes) (version 2) | ecosystem: Environmental > Terrestrial > Soil > Boreal... | reverse complement strand
GAGGCCGCACGTCACGCTCAAAAGTGAGAATCCGGAATTGTGCGGATCGGTCTGGCTTCCGGGCTCGGAGGAGCCGTAAGCAAGGCCGTATTCGAGCATCGCAGACGATGGCCGGCCATCGATATCGAGTGCCGGGACATTTTCTCCACCCTGCAGAATGAAGCTCTTCACAAAGGCGAGATCGATATTGGTTTTTTGCGGCCGCCCGTCGATCAACTGAATCTAGAGTGCGAACTACTCTTTGAGGAGGAATTTGTCGTCGTGCTGCCCAAGGCACACCGTCTGGCGAAACGCAGATTCCTGCGACTGAAAGATGTGGCCGACGAACCGCTGATCATCTTCGACCGACGCTTTTCCAGCGGACTGTACGACAAGATCCTGGGGCTGTACAGCAAGCAGGGTTTTACACCGCACCTAAAGGTGACGCATGTGGAAGCCCACGAGGAAGCAGGGGCCATCATGATTGCATCCGGTAGGGCGATCTTCCTCGGTGCAGGTGCCGCCGTAAATCGTACCGTATCAAATCTGGAGCTGGCGTCCGTGCGGCTGAACGAGACCGACGCGAAGATCGAGGTGTACGCGGCGTGGCGCAAGGGCGAAGAATCGGCCGTGATTCTGGATTTTCTCAATTCCGTGCGACGCGTCTTCCGGCTCTCGATGCAAAGAGAAATTGCCTAGATGGCGTGGCCGCTCGAAGGTCTTTTGTTTCCGATTGCAATCCGATCCGGAAAAGGCTCATGAATACAGAAGGCCCGCGTCGGCGCACAACCCCGCCAAGTGTGTAGTGCAACTGGCCGGCCCTTGCACGACGAAGCGCCGGTGGTAGAGCAGTAGGGCACGTAGCCCGGCGAGCTCTTCGCCGCCGCCGGCCCTACCCGGGCCACCATGCAAACAACTGGGCAGGACGTTGCCGTGGCCTGTGTGCTGGCTTCCTACCGTTGAGTCCACAAGCAATATGCGCCCATGCAGGTCGCCGATTCCGAGGACGACGTTTTGCAGGAAGTCCGGATCATTTGAAAAAACGGAGGCTACGAGCGAGCCCAGACCGCGCCGGGCGATGGCGATGAGATCCTCGAAGCCGTCGTAAGCCACCAGCGTCGCCGCCGGACCGAAGACCTCGACATCATGCACAAACTTTGCCTCGAGCCCGTTTTCGCAGGAGAGCAGCGTGGGCTGCACAAAGGCGGATCTTTGCGGATCCGCGTCGATCGGCTGGAACCGTTCGTCGCCACCAAATAGGACCGAGCATTCTTGCTTTAACTGTTTCAGCCCCTCAAGGCACGAAGACTGTTGCGCTTTGTTCACCACTGGCCCCACTTTCACGTCCGGGTTGCGAGGGTTGCCGACTTTCAGGGAACGCAAGCGAGCGGAGATGGCTTCACCTGCAGCCTGCAGATGCGCGCGCGGAACCAGAACGCGCCGGATGGCCGTGCACTTTTGGCCGGCTTTGAGCGTCATCTCGCGGACGACTTCCTTAACGAGCAAGTCGAACACCTCTGTACCCGGAGCGCCATCCGGCCCGAGAATGGCCGAGTTGATGCTATCGGCTTCCACATTGATGCGCACCGACCGGCGCGAGACGTTCGAGTGCGAGCGAATGCGGGTGGCGGTATCCGCGGAGCCCGTGAAGGAAATGATGTCGCCTTCGCAGACATGGTCAAGTAGGTCGCGAGCAGAACCACAGAGAATGGAGATCGCTCCGGCCGGCAAGATACCGGTCTTCACGATGTCTTCCACCATTCTGTGTGTCAGCCAGGCGGTGGCAGAAGCAGGCTTGATCACGATCGGAACACCAGCCAGCAGCGCGGGCGCGGCTTTCTCGCAGAAACCCCACGCCGGAAAGTTGAAAGCATTGATGAAAACAGCCGCGCCCTTGGAGGGCGTCAGAAAATGCTGCCCCGCAAATGCCCCGGTCTTCGACAGGGGAACCAACCCACCTTCTTTCAGCATCTTCCCATCTGCCAACGTTCGGCCGATCTTCGCGTAGTGCTTCATGGTGTAAATCGCGCCGTCGATGTCAAACGAGGCGTCTGCCTGAGTGGCACCGGAATTGAGGAGAGCGATACGAAAGTATTCGTCGCGGTGGGCAGCCAGTGCGTCGGCGATCTTGGCTAAGAGCTCCGCCCGCTCGCGATAGGTGAACTGCCGGAGTGCTGCTCCGCCGCTGGAACGCGCAAACTCGAGAGTCGCTTGCACATCGATGTTTTGCGAAGAAATGCGGGCCAATTCCTCGCCGGTGACTGGATCGATGAGCGGGTCTCCAGCGCCAGCCCCGGCCGTCCACTGACCCGATACGTAGTTAGCCAGCTTCATGGGCGATCCTCCGTCCAACCGAGAACTCGATAGCCAAGAGGCGGATGCAATTTCGGCATGATAATGCAACTTCCTTCTGGTTAAATCCAGAACTTTCTTGCCTTGCTTTCTGGCTCTGTATCTATATGCAAATAGTATTATTATTTGTATCTTCGTATTGCAAGAGGTGGCCCATGGCGTGGTCCCATAGGGGGCCAGCGCTCTTTCCCTTGACCAGCAGAGTGCAGAATGTATTATACTGCAACTCAGCACACACAAGGATCACCATGCCAGCAAGCATTCCTACCAAGACGGCCGCATGTGGACAGCAACGAGTCACCTTGACGCGTGAAGACGATTTTTTGCTTTCCTTGGGCAGGCGCGTTCGTCAGGCGCGCAACCGGCGCGGCCTGACTCGTAAAATGGCGGCTCGCGAGGCGGATGTGTCCGAGCGCCATCTCGCGCAGCTGGAGGCGGGAGAGGGCAACGTATCGGTCGTCTTGCTGCGACGGATTGCCGCGGCTCTCCACGTTACCCTGGTCGAGCTATTCGCCCCGGAGGTAGAAGAGCGGGCCGAAAAAGTTCTGATCCAGCGTTTTCTCGAGCGCCTCCCGGTTCACCGTCTGGAAGAAGTGGTCTATCGCCTCAAGCGTGACTTCAGCGAGGAAGAAAACGCACGGCGAATGCGCATCGCGCTGATCGGCCTGCGTGGTGCCGGGAAGTCCACGCTGGGATCCCGGCTGGCTCGCGATATGGGTGCTCCCTTCATCGAGCTTGATAGCGAGATTGAAAAGGATACCGGAATGCCTCTGGCCGAGATTTTCTCGCTCTATGGGCAATCCGGCTATCGAGCCATCGAAAAGCGCACGCTGGAACGCGTGCTTCATGAGCATGAGCGCGCAGTGCTCTCGGTCGGGGGCGGCATGGTGTCGGAAAAAGAGACGTACGACTATCTGCTTTCCCACTGCTACACCATCTGGATCAAGGCGCAACCCGAGGAGCACATGTCTCGAGTAATCGCGCAAGGCGATTTTCGAGTGATGGCGGGAAACGATCGGGCCATGGAAGACTTGCGCCGGATTCTCGAAGGTCGCGAACCGCTGTATCGAAAAGCAGACATGTCCCTGGACACTTCAGGAGATTCCGCGGAAGAGAGTTTTGGCAAATTGAAGCTGGCGTTGCAAGCAAATGTTCCGTAGGAGGATCTCGTGGACGCAGCCATAACGCAGGAGCCGCAGGCTAAGATGGATTCTGTCGACTTCCAAACCGATCCCTCCCGCTATAAACACTGGCGACTCTCCTTCGACGGTCCAGTTGCGACGCTGACGATGGATGTGGCGGAAGACGGCGGACTCCGGCCGGGCTACAAACTCAAACTCAACTCTTACGATCTCGGGGTGGATATCGAACTGCACGACGCACTGCAGCGAATTCGCTTTGAACATCCGGAGATTCGATCGGTAGTGATTACCAGCGCAAAGAGCCGCATTTTTTGCTCCGGCGCCAACATCTACATGCTCGGTCTTTCTTCCCACGCCTGGAAAGTGAATTTCTGCAAATTCACAAATGAAACGCGGAACGGAATCGAAGACTCCAGCGCCCACTCCGGCCTCAAATTCCTCGCGGCCTGCAATGGAACGACCGCCGGCGGCGGCTACGAACTGGCGCTCGCATGCGATGAGATCATTCTCGTGGACGATCGCTCCTCCGCAGTGAGCTTGCCGGAGCTTCCGCTTCTGGGTGTGCTGCCCGGCACGGGCGGTCTGACCCGGGTCACCGACAAACGAAAGGTTCGCAGGGACCATGCCGACATCTTCGGCACCACGTCGGATGGGGTCCGGGGACAACGTGCCAAGGAGTGGCGGCTCATCGATGACGCGGTCAAGCCACAGCAGTTTGCAGAGCACATCAAACGGCGCGCTTTGGGGCTGACGGAGCAGAGCGATCGCCCGACGAACGCCAGGGGAGTCACTCTGACACCGCTGAAGCGCGCATTGGATGAGACTGGACTGCACTACGAATACGTGGAGGTACAGTTCCATCGTCAGGCACGGACCGCAACGCTCACAGTTCGCGCTCCGGAATCCGTGACAGAAGACAGCCTCGACAGGGTTCTTGCGGCGGGCGTCAACTGGTGGCCTCTTCAAATGGCGCGAGAATTGGATGATGCGATTCTGAACCTGCGCACCAATGAACTGGATTTGGGTCTGTGGATTGTAAAGACCACCGGAAATGCCGGCGCAGTCCTGGCGATCGACGATTTGCTTTTGAAGCATCGGGACAATTGGTTCGTTCGCGAAGTTCTCGGCATGATGCGCCGGACCTTCGCGCGCCTCGACGTTACCTCGCGCTCGATCTATGCGATCGCTGAGCCCGGGTCCTGCTTCGCCGGCACGCTGATGGAATTGGCGCTCGCCGCGGACCGCATCTACATGCGCGACACGCAGGAAGGCGGGAGTTCCGCGACGGCGGCGTTGTCGGAAATGAACTTCGGACCGTTGCCCATGGTGAATCATCTTTCGCGTTTGGCGGCACGGTTCTACCAGGATGCGGCGCAAGTCGACTCACTTCGCAGCAAAATCGGCACGAGGCTTTCTCCCAAACAGGCCCTCGATGCGGGGCTTGTTACCGCCGCACCGGATGATCTGGATTGGGAAGACGAAATCCGCCAAGCCATCGAGTCGCGCGCCGCCCTTTCGCCCGACGGTCTCACTGGACTCGAGGCCAATCTGCGCTTTGGAATCACCGAGACGCTCGAGACGAGAGTCTTCGGTCGTCTTTCGGCTTGGCAGAACTGGATCTTCATTCGCCCGAACGCCGTTGGCCCGAACGGTGCGCTCAAGGTATATGGCACCGGAGCACCGGTGAAATTCAACTGGGAGAGGGTCTGAGGGCTGTACAGGCCCTTGGCCCGATCCGATCTGAGGAGATTGCAATGATCGACTACACGGAGAAAATCCCCAATAACGTCGATTTGGGAAGAGATCGCGTTCTGCAGCGCGCTCTGGAGCATTGGCAGCCCGCCTACCTCAGTTGGTGGTACGACATGGGACCGAACGAGAGCCACGACTACGACGTCTACCTTCGAACCGCCACCAGCGTGGAACCAGATGGCTGGGCGCAGTTTGGTTATGTAAAGATGCCCGAATATCGCTGGGGTGTTTTCCTGCAGCCGCGTGACGAGAAGCGCCAGGTGAATTTCGGCGTTCACAAGGGTCAGCCGGCGTGGCAAGAAGTGCCCGGTGAATACCGATCCACCTTGCGCCGAGTCATCGTTACCCAGGGCGACACGGAACCCGCCTCGGTCGAACAGCAGCGGATGCTGGGGCTGTCGTGTCCTTCGATGTACGATCTGCGGAACATTTTCCAAGTGAATGTCGAAGAAGGACGTCACCTCTGGGCCATGGTGTACTTGCTGCATCGCTACTTCGGCCGCGACGGCCGCGAGGAGGCGGAAGCGTTGCTCGCGCGGCGTTCCGGGGATACCGATAATCCGCGCATTCTAGGCGCCTTCAACGAACCGACTCCAGACTGGCTGGCATTCTATATGTTCACATTCTTTACCGACCGCGACGGCAAGTTCCAGCTCTGTGCCTTGGCCGAGTCCGGCTTCGATCCCCTCTCGCGGACCTGCCGGTTCATGCTCACCGAGGAAGCGCACCATATGTTTGTTGGAGAGACCGGAGTAGGGCGAATCATTCAACGCACTTGCGAGGTGATGAAGGAAAATAAAATCGATGACCCGTCGGATGTGCGGGCTCTGGGCGTAATCGATCTAGAGACCATCCAAAGATATTTGAACTTCCACTACAGCGTTACGCTCGATCTGTACGGCTCGGATGTTTCGTCGAACGCGGCGAACTACTACACCAATGGTCTCAAGGGGCGCTTCCGGGAAACCAAGCTCGATGACGATCATCTGCTGAGCGAAGCGCACTATCCCGTCTCCGAAGTGGTGGGAGACAAAATCGTCACCAAGGACGTCCCGGCATTGACGGCCTTGAATGAACGGCTGCGCGACGACTACATCGAGGAAATTCAAGCCGGAGTCGACCGCTGGCAACGAGTTATCGACGAGGCAGGAATTCTCTTCCGGTTTAAGTTGCCGCACAAGGGCTTCCATCGCGACATCGGTAATTTCGCGGGGCGCTTCATCAGTCCGCTCGGAGAAGTCTTAACGGAGGAAGCCTGGAAGAAGCACGAATTTGAATGGCTGCCGAGCAAGCAGGACCATGCTTACGTGCAATCTTTGATGGCCGGTCGGGTCGTCGAGCTGGGAAAATTTGCAAATTGGATCGCCCCGCCGGTGCGAGGAATCAACAGCCAACCGTTGAATTTTGAATACGTTCGCTTCAACTGATCGGTAGAAGCGCTGGAGCGCCGTGCCCCCAAGCACAATTCGTACGAGAACCGAAGGACGCACGGCGTGGATCGCGCTGGACCGGCCGCCCCTCAATGTTCTCAACATCGATATGATGGGAGAGTTGCAAGCGGCCCTCGAGCAGACATTACCTCAGTCCGACTTCGTCGTTCTCCAAGGCGCGGGCCCCAAGGGATTTTCCGCTGGAGTTGAGATTGCCGATCACGCCCCAGAACGAGTCGATGAAATGCTGACGTCATTTCACGCGATTTTCCGGCGCCTCGCCCGAGCCGATTGCGTGACCATCGCCGCAGTTCATGGTCACTGCCTCGGCGGTGGAATGGAGCTCGCAACCTTCTGCGATTTCGTCATAGCGACCCGCTCGGCCAAGTTCGCCCAGCCGGAGATCAAGCTGGCTTGCTTTCCTCCGATTGCCATGATTACCCTATCCCACCTTTGCGGGTTTCGGGCTGCGGCGGACTTGATACTCACCGGCCGAACGATCTCCGCCGAAGATGCCCTCAATTTTGGCCTGCTCTCGCGCATCGCTCCGGATGGTGAGTTGCATCAAAGCGTGCATCAATTACTTGTGGAACTTGGCGGCCTCAGCCCAAAGGCCCTGCGTTTGACGCGGCGGAGTCTTTGGAGACTGCACGCCGATGAGTTCGAGAGTCAACTAAGGGCCATCGAGCAGGTTTATCTGCACGAACTGATGCCCATGGAGGACGCTCGTGAAGGGGTACGTGCCTTTATGGAAAAACGCGCCGCTGTCTGGCAAGCTCGCTGAGCCGGCCGAATCGACGTTGACGACCGGACCACTTCTATCCAAAGAACGACGGAGAATCAGTGCAACCGATCATCGATATCCACGTGCACATCATGCCCTACTATATGGTCAAGCCCTCGGCGCTCGAACTGATCAAGCACGGCCGCAAGGACTACGCCGACGTGGAGCGCTATTCCGCCGAACCCAAAGCATTTCTTGCCTTTCTTGATGGTATCGGGGTTGAGCGCGCCGGGCTGATCAACTACGTTGCGCCAAAAATTATCGGGTTCACGCCGGAAGTGAACGATTGGAGCGCAAACTATTGCAAGGCGGCGCCAGACCGTCTGATCGCGTTCGGGGGTGTCCTTCCCGGCACGGTGCCCGATCCCGGCGCCGAGGTGGACCGCATCGCCAAGCTCGGAATCCGCGCCATAAAAATGCATCCGTCGCACCAAGCCCTCTCGCCCAACGACTACAGGGACGGCAACCGCGGGTTGGCAGCGGTCTATGAGCGCGCTCAGGCAAACGGCTTGCCGATCATGATTCACACCGGGACTTCGATTTTCCCCGGCGCGCGAAACCTTCACGCACAACCCATGTTGTGTGACGACATCAGCATCGATTATCCGAATCTCGTGGTCATCCTTGCCCACGGCGGAAGACCTCTATGGATGAATGAGGCATTCTTCCTCGTTCGGCGTCACAAAAACATGTACATGGATATCTCCGGTATTCCCCCGCAAAAGCTGATGGAATATTTTCCGCGCATCGAGGACATAGCCGACAAGGTATTGTGGGGCACCGACTGGCCCGGACCGGGCGTACCCGAAATCAAGGGCAACATCGAGAAGTTCAACGCCCTGCCCATTACAGCCGAAACCAAACGCAAGGTTCTGTACGATAACGCAGCCCGCTTGTTCCCTCGCTGAAGTCTTGGAGTGCGGGACCTCGCCGCCCCTTTTTGCGGTCGGTGTTCGGTAACCGTAGGCCATATCCGAGCAAACGCCCCGCCGATATCGGCCCGTTCCTGCCGATGCCCGCCTTTCTGAACGGCTGTTCTTTATCTGAACGTCTGTTCAGAATTCCTTGACACGCGTCCAGCCGGGTGGTAACCATAGGCTAGCCATGCGCAGCCGTCCGCCGGTAGTTCGAGTGTCGAGACCTAACTTGCCGAAGAGCCGATCCAAAAGCCGCGGCGATGGACGTGTTCACCGACGGTATCTGGCGCGCCGCCTGGAGATCCTGCGCGCCGCGGGAAAAGAATTCCGGGTGCGTGGCGTTGCGGAAACTGGTATGCGCGACATCGCCGCTGCCGCCGATCTCTCCCCCGCCAACCTTTATAACTACTTCCAAGGCAAGCACGAGATTCTCTTCTTTTGCCAAGACGTTTCTCTCGATCGCCTGATCGCCGCCCTCGAGAAGGCTCGCGGCTTGCGAACCAACACGTCGGAAAAGCTGCGTCTGGTTATCGCTTCTCACTTGCGCTGCGTGCTGGATGAGGTCGAAGGATCGGCGGCGCATTTTTTGACCGGTGCGTTGCCGCCACACCTGCAACGCCGCCTGGTCGCCAAGCGCGATCGTTACGAAGAAGGCGTGCGGCAATTAATTTCCGCGGGCACGCGATCTGCCGAATTCGTTCCTTGCGATCCGGCGCTCGCAGCTCGCGCCATGTTGGGAGCACTGAACTGGAGCGTGCGCTGGTTCCGGCCGGAGGGATCGATGACCGCCGCCGAAATCGCGGAGGGATTTGCCGATTACCTGATCCGCGGTTTGCTGGCCAAACCCGACGCTCTGCGGCGCACGGCATCGGCCAGGGAGGCGCAACCGGTCCGCAATCGTCCGCTCCGTGAACGAAAACCCGCGCGGTCGGATCGGATGATTTCTCGAGGAGGTGATTGAACATGATCACGCTGCCTGTCGAATCACAGAAGACGTCTCACATTCGGATCACCTTGAACAACGAAGGGACCGATGTATCTTTCGCGCCCTACAAAACTTTGCTTGAGGTCCTTCGCGAGGATCTAGGGCATACCGGCACGAAGCACGGATGTGAACTGGGAGAGTGCGGCGCTTGCGCCGTTCTTCTGGACGGCAAGCCCGTGCTCTCCTGTCTCGTTCTCGCGCTCGAGTGCGACAAGAAAAACGTCCTAACCGTCGAAGGCCTGGGATCGTATGGAAACCTTCATCCCTTGCAAGACGCTTTTGCCGATCTCGGCGCCGCCCAATGCGGCTATTGCACTCCCGCCATCCTGGTGACCGCAAAAGCCTTGCTGGATCAGAATCCCCACCCGAACCGCGATGAGATTCGTGAAGCGCTCTCGGGCACCTTGTGTCGCTGTACAGGCTATCTCCAAATTTTTGAAGCCGTCGAAGCCGCCGTCATCAAGATCGCGAAACAGATTCCAGAGCGCAACCCGGCATTGCCTGGCGCCTAGGAGCACCCATGGCCGATCGCAAAGTTTCGCCAGACCAGCCGAGGCAGGGTTCCAAGGTGAATGGCGACGAACTGCGCGTTATCGGTGTTCCTCGCCGAAGAGTCGACGCCCGCGCGAAGGTAACCGGCCAAACGCGCTACGCCGACGACATCTTCCTTCCGCGAATGGCGCACTGCAAGCTGCTGCGATCTCCGCATCCGCACGCCCGCATCCGGAAAATCGACGCTTCGCGCGCGCTTGCTCACCCCGGAGTGTACTTGGTGCTGACCGGTAAAGACGTCCCCATCGAATATGGGATTCTTCCGGTGAGTCAAGACGAGCAGGCTCTTTGCGTCGATCACGTGCGGCACGTCGGGGACCCAATCGCAGCCGTCATCGCCCGCGAGGAGTTGACCGCCTGGGAAGCCCTGGACTTGATCGATGTCGACTACCAACTCCTCGCCACGATTTCTGGGCCCGAGGAGGCTCTCAAGACCCCCGAACCGCGGATTCACGACTACGGCGAAGAAGGAAACATTCACAAGCGTGTGTCCCTGGAGTTTGGCAACGTGGACGACGGCTTTGCCGAAGCCGACGAAATCTTCGAAGATACTTTCTTCTATCAAGGGAATACTCATCTCCCGATCGAGCAGCACGCTTCGGTCGCCGTCAAGGATCCCGAAGGAAAGCTGACCATCTGGACCAGCACCCAGACGCCCCATTACCTTCACCGCGCTCTCGCCAAGGTTTTGGAAATGTCGCCCGCGCATATTCGCGTCATTGCGACCCCTAATGGCGGAGGTTTTGGAGGGAAGAGCGATCCTTTTAATCACGAGATTGTCGTAGCCAAGGCAGCGCTCTTGCTGGACCGGCCCGTCAAGATTTGCCTGACGCGTGAAGAGGTCTTTTATTGCCACCGCGGCCGCCATCCGGTCCTGATGAAATTCAAGACTGGCGTGAAAAAGGACGGCACGCTCACCGCCGTGCATCTCCAAACGCTAATCGACGGTGGTGCTTATGGCTCCTATGGCGTTGCCAGCACTTTCTACACCGGCGCACTGCAAACCACGACGTATCACATCCCCCGCTATCGCTTTCAAGGTTGCCGCACCTTCACCAACAAGCCCCCCTGTGGCCCTAAACGCGGCCATGGCACTGTCCAGCCGCGCTTCGGTCAAGAAGTCCAACTCGACAAGATCGCCGAGAAGCTCCAGATTGACCCCGCCGAGCTTCGCCTGCGCATCGTCGAATCTCCCAACGCGATAACCGCCAATTTTCTCCGCCTGAGCACCATCAATCTCTCCGAATGCATTCGCCGCGTGGTCAAGGTCTCGGGCTGGAATGACAAATTCCGGAGACTTCCGGAGGGTCGAGGTGTTGGACTGGCGTGCTCCGCTTATCTGACGGGCGCCGGGCTCCCGATCTATTGGAACAAAATGCCGCAGTCCGGAGTGCAGCTGAAGCTCGACCGCGGCGGCGGCGTCACTGTGTTCTCCGGCGCCAGTGAGATCGGTCAGGGATCGGACGACGTTCTCGCATCCATAGTTGCCGAAGTCTTGGGTCTCGACACTTTCGATGTCCGGCTCTACACCGGAGACACAGACCTCGGCCCCGTCGACCTGGGCTCCTACTCGAGTCGTGTCACCATTATGGCCGGCAACGCCGCCCTGCAAGCCGCCGAGCGCGCCAAGTCGATTATCGCCGAAGCCGTCTCGGAACATCTCGCAGTACCTTCAGAACGCCTGCGTTTCGCTGACAAACATGTTTTCGATTCCGCGACCCCTGAAAAAAGGGTCGCCTTCCGGGAAGCCGTCTGCCTCGCGGAAGCGCGCTTCGGCACCATTGGTACCGTCGGCTCGTACACGCCGCCGAAATCTCCCGCACTTTTCAAAGGCGGTGGCGTTGGGCCATCTCCCACTTACTCTTACTCCGCCGCTGTCGTCGAAGTCGTGGTGAATCCTGTCACCGGTTGGATCACGGTCCCCAAGATATGGATAGCGCACGACATCGGCCGTGCGCTCAACCCCACCCTCGTGCGAGGTCAGGTCGAAGGCAGCGTGTACATGGGCCTCGGTGAAGCGCTCATGGAGGAACAGGACTTCCGCCGCCTTCCCAAAAGACTTTCGCACGCGCTGGTGCACAAATTTCCCTCCATTCTCGAGTACAAAAGCCCGACCTCCCTCGACATGCCCGACGTGGTCACCGAGCTCATCGAGGAACCCGACCCCCGCGGCCCTTTCGGCGCCAAGGAAGTCGGCCAGGGTCCGCTTCTCCCGATCATGCCCGCCGTAGCCAATGCCGTCTACGACGCCGTGGGCGTGAGGATCGATGAAGTCCCCATCTTTCCGGAAAAAATAGTGAAAGCGCTGGCGGAAAAGAAAGCCGGCCGGACCCCGCGTTTTGGACCGACCCACTTTCCGCACGTCGATTGGCCGGAAGCCCTCCGCGTTCCTCCTCCGTGGGAGGGCGGCGACGGCAATGCCGTAAATGATGTTCCCCGCCGCGCGAAACCCGGACCGGAAGTGGACCTCGCGGCGACCCATAAAAAGGCACTCCGCTCATGATGCGCCTGCCTCTTTTCGAGTTCCGCGCGCCTCGCACGCTCGAAGAAGCCGCACGCATTCTAGACGGCGAGCGCGCAAATGCCATGCCCCTCGCGGGCGGCACAGACCTGCTTCCAAACATGAAACGCAGGCAACAAGTCCCGCGCACGCTGATGAGTCTTCGTTACATCGAAGACTTGACGCGAATTCAATTCGACCCTTCCGCCTCTCGACTTGGCGCCTGCCTCACACTCAGCGACATCGCCGCAGATCCCCGTTTCCGAAATGGCTTGGCCGCGCTGGCGCAAGCAGCCTCGCAAGTGGCCACTCCGCACATCCGCAACATGGCCACGCTCGGTGGAAACCTCTGTCTCGACACCCGCTGCAACTACTACGATCAAAGCTATGAATGGAGAAAGGCGATCGACTTTTGCCTGAAGAAAGACGGCACGACGTGTTGGGTCGCGCCAGGAAGCCCCACGTGCATGGCCGTTTCCTCCACAGACACCGCCCCGGCATTGATCGCCCTCGGAGCCCGCGTCCGCCTGGTCTCCCGCTCCGAAGAGCGCGAAGTCCCGCTCTCCGCGCTGTACAACCATGACGGCATGAACTACATCAGACGCAGACCCGACGAGATTCTCGCCGAAGTACTTTTGGACTCCCTGCACGGCTGGAAAAGCACCTACTGGAAGCTGAGGCGTCGCGGCTCGTTCGACTTTCCCGTGTTGTCCGTGGCAGCAGCCGCACGTCTGTCGAGCAACGGCGTCGTCGAGGAGGCCCGCCTTGTGGTCGGCTCCGCTGCGTCCCGCCCGCTCGTTGCCGGCGACGCCGCAAAATCTCTGGTGGGTCGCTCCTTAGATCACGACGCCGTCGCCGAGGCTGCCGCTCTCGCCGCTCGCATAGCCAAGCCTCTCGACAACACCGACTTCGACATG
>Ga0209526_10002135_pt1 | contig 13316 bp, 7 predicted proteins | sample JacPinW_OM2H0_M1_FD_188566 | JGI IMG/M metagenome (GOLD analysis project Ga0209526, IMG submission 188566) | Forest soil microbial communities from Algoma, Ontario, Canada - Jack Pine, Ontario site 1_JW_OM2H0_M1 (SPAdes) (version 2) | ecosystem: Environmental > Terrestrial > Soil > Boreal... | reverse complement strand
CTAGCGCTTCTCAGTCGCCTCTTTTGAATGTCTCGGCACGCGTGCAGCCACACAATCAGCGCGACGGGGCCGAGTTTGGGCTCAGGGCCCTTGAGAAGGCGTCCACATGCTGACCTCCCGCGGAATCCTACCGAGATCATTGCGAAGCAGGTTACGCCGAACTGAGAACGGAGCCCGCATCGCAAACGCCTAAGTTCTTTACACCTCTTTCCCTTGAAAGGTTTGGGTTCTTTCCGCGTTCTTGGAGCTTCTACCACTCAAATCGACCCGCTCGCCGGGCCTAAAATCGGTGCTCTTGCTTTTCTGCGACTTTAGGGAATGGCTTCGATAAAAACGTGAGGTTTTGCTCCTGTGTGTGATGGGGTCATATTCGCCCTTCTTCGATTGCGGTCCCACGTAAAAAATCGTGCAAGGAACCGCTCCTCGTTCGTTCTCACTAATGAAACCGCCAAAAAGCGGTGTCAAACCTGTCAGCGAGGGGGAAACCATGCAAAGCGAACGAATGAGCATCCCGTCGGTGTTCAGTCTGCCCATTCTGGTGTTATTGGCGGCGCTGAGTCTGGCAACAAACATCCCGCGCCCTGTTCGAGCTGGAAACGGTGGCCAATCACCTCAGCAGGGATGGCGACTGGCGCAGCCGATCACGTACGAGAATCTCACGATATTCCCGGTGGTTTCGGCGCAGGATCCGGACACGAGCACCTTCACCACGCTCGATCAAGCGCTTGCGTCAGGTGACGTGGTCATTACCGAGCAGGGAAATTATCTCGGCCGGACGCGCGAGGCGCTGCCGTTACCGCTTCCGCAAACTGGCTTGCAGGTCAATCAACTGGTCCTAATCAACCGCGGCAAACGCCAGTTGATGCTTCTGGCCGGCGAGGTGGTTTCCGGCGGCAAGCAGGACCGAATGATCGGCAAGGACCGGATCGTGCCCGGGGGGGCCGCCCCTCTGCCGCTCGACGTGTTTTGCGTCGAGCACGGCCGCTGGACCGGTGAGTCCGCAAATTTTTCCGCGGCGAAGCTGATGGTCCATCCGAGCGTTCGCGCAAAGGCCGCGGTTGAGCAAAATCAAATCGAAGTCTGGGCTGCCGTGCGGGGCGATTCGCAATCTACGCTTGGAGGGACCGCAGGTGGCGCGGGAGGGATCATCGGAAGCGCACCTTCCGCACTCCCGGCCCCTATAAACGGACGTGTGCTTGATAGTGTGATTGCTTTGAGTGCTCCAACCCAGGCCTACGCTAAGATTTACAAATCTTCACCCATCGGCGCATCGGTTGAAACCTTCGCTCAAGAAGTTGATCGCCGATTCCATCGCGCCAACAGCGTGACGGGGCGCGAGCATGTGGTCGGCGTGGTCGTCGCTTACGGCGGCGAGGTGACTTGGAGCGATGTCTTCGCTTCTTCGCAGCTTTTTGATGCATACTGGCCGAAACTGCTGCGCAGCTATGTCGTCGAAGCGCTCACCCGCACGGCAACGCGAGAAACTGTTTCGCTGATGGATGCGCGCGATTTCCTCCGCCCTGCAACCGGCTACACCCGCGAAGAGTCCGACCCGGGGATTTACCGCTGGAGCGAACGGTCCGAGGGGCGAATCGCCGAAATCGAACTCCAGGCCCTCGCGCCGAAACCCATTGCGTTGCACTGGTTGCGGGTACTGCGCGCAAATTGAGGATGTGACAGTGACTGTCATCCCGAACAGAGCGCATTCATTGGGCGCGCCACTTTATCTCGCATCTCTTCCATTGATAATTGCCCGAGCGTAGTTGCGAGAATCAAAACCATACCAAGTCTTCGAAACGGATTGCGACTGTGACAGCAGTCCGTAGTGCTCTAGCGGATCGAGTTTTCTTGAATCGTCGTGGCCATCCCATAACCCGTTTCGGCGTCTATCCCATGGTCGAACGGTACGCGGAAAAAGGCACGAGCGAAGATTCCATCCCTGGCCAACAAGCGAGTGAGCCTGCTCACCGTCCGTCAGTCCACTGCCTCCCACCTGCTCCGTGCGGGCGTAGATATCAACACGATTCGCGCCTTGCTCGGACACCTGTCCCTTGACCGTTTTCAGATTGACTTGAGCAGCCCAGTACTCCTATAGTACGGGCCATTCTTTGATCTATCTGGACATAGCGGTCGGCCCATTCCAATCGGTCTCGATACCTGGCGATAACGGGGGAGTTTATCGACTGTGTGAGGTGGCCATGTTTTCTGAAATCCGTTTGACCAAGATTGCCGCTGGGGTTGCGACATTTGTTGCTCTTCTATTCGGCCCCTTAGCCCTGGCGCCGGCCTCTGCTCAGGTGACTGGTGCGACGCTCTCTGGCACGGTGACGGACCGATCCGGCGGTGTCGTTCCCAAAGCCGGGATCTCGATCAAAAACGTCGCTACCGGAGTCACGCGCGCTGTCACGACTGATCCAGCCGGATTCTACTCAGCCCCGAACTTGTTACCTGGAAACTATGAAATAACGACTGCGGCGCCGGGATTTTCCTCTGAGGTGCGGACCGGCATCACGCTGACCGTCGGAGCGCAGCAAGTTCTGAATTTCACCTTGCAGGTTGGGCAGGTGACTCAAACCGTCGAGGTCGCCGCGGAAGCTCCTACCGTGCAATTGGCCAGTTCGGCCATCAGCGCGGTTGTGAATTCCACGACAGTACGAGAGTTGCCTCTCAATGGGCGGAGCTGGACAGATCTGGCAACGCTCCAACCGGGTGTCAGCGCCATCCAAACCCAGCCATCCTTCGCAGTAGGGGCCAACCGCGGCAACCGAGGTTTTGGAGCTCAGATTACCGTGGCCGGTGCTCGGCCCCAACAGAATAACTACCGGCTGGATGGGATAAGCATCAACGACCCCACCAACGGCGCGCCGGGCAGCGTGCTGGGCGGCGATTTGGGGTTGGACGCCATCGAGGAGTTTTCGGTCTTGACGAGCAACTATTCCGCGGAGTACGGCAGGACGGCAGGTGGGGTGGTGAATGCCATTACGCGTTCCGGGACGAATCAGTTCCATGGAGGCGTGTACGAGTTCTTACGGAATAGTGCGCTCGATGCCCGCAACTTCTTTGACCCTGGAACCATCCCCCCGTTCAGGCGGAATCAATTCGGCGCCTCGGCCGGGGGTCCGGTCCGCAAGGATAGAATCTTCATTTTTGGGGATTACGAGGGAATTCGCCAGTCGAAGGGTATCACCGCCTTGGACACGGTGCCCTCCCCTGCAGCGGAGGGTATCGGCTTCGGCGGTGTGCCCGGTGTCACTGGAACCCTTTGCTCAACGCCAGACACTACGCCGGCTTGTTCCCCAACCCCAATAACATTGGACCCTACGGGCCGAGTCCAAAAATACCTCCCCATCTGGCCTTCTCCTAACGGCGGCATCAAGCCCGGAACAAACGGGGACATAGGAATCTTCACATTCCCCGGCCAACAAGTCGTCAACGAGAACTTCTTCACAATCCGGGGTGATGACAAAATTTCGGACAAGGACAGCCTCGGCGCCACCTACCTGGACGACCGCACTCCTTACAGCTCGCCCGATGGCCTCAATGCGGTGCTGTTAAATTCCAAGACCAATCGCCAGATCGCAACCTTGGAGGAGACCCACGTCTTCAGCCCCACCCTCGTAAATTCCGCTCGAATAGGCTATAGCCACGAGAGTGTGTTGAACAATGCAAGCGTCTCAGCGATTAGGCCCGTTGGGAACGATCCCTCGCTTGCTGCGATAGCCGGCCAGTTTGCATCGCAGGTTAGCGTGCCAGGGCTTACAATGTTCACAGGCGGTGTTGGTGGAAATAGCCACATTCAATATAGCTGGAACTCGTTCCAGGAGTACGACGATGCCTTTTGGACGCATGGAACCCACTCCTTAAAATTCGGGGGCGTGGTGGAGCGAATGCAAGTGAACGAGCATTCGTTCGCCGATCCCAGCGGAGTCTTTAGTTTCGCCACACTGCCTGATTTTCTCACCAATCAACCGAAAAGATTTATCGGCGAATTCGGGAATGCCTTGAATATACGGGGAGTCCGACAAACGCTCGTTGGCCTTTACACGCAGGACGATTGGCGCATCCGCCCAAATTTGACGCTGAACATGGGTCTACGTTGGGAGATGACGACCGTCCCTACCGAGGTCCACAACGAACTCGCCAATTTGGACAACCTTACCGACCCAACGCCCCGTCTGGGCTCACCTTTGTTTTCGAATCCCACACTTCGCAACTTCGAGCCGCGCGTGGGATTTGCCTGGGACCCGTTCCATAACGGAAAGACAGCCCTGCGCGGAGGCTTCGGGATCTTCGATGTGCTGCCTCTGCCCTACCAGTTCTTGGACATTGTACGCATTAGCTTTCCGTTCGCAAGGACGGGAGCCGCACTTAACCTTCCGCAAGGGTCGTTCTACACGGGAGCGTTTTCACAGCTCCGCCCGTCGTCTAATACCGCGACCGCCACTGAGCAGCACTCCCATCGCAGCTACGTCATGCAGTGGAACCTCAATGTCCAGCGGGAGTTGGCGTCCAATCTGACAGTTTTGTTGGGTTACGTAGGTTCGCGAGGTGTGCACCTGTCATTCCGGCCCGATGATTTGAATATCGTACTTCCAACGAAGACTCCTCAGGGGTACCTATATCCCGCGCCGGTGGGCAGTGGAACGACTCTCAACCCCAACTTTGGCGACATCAATGGCATGTTTTATGCCGCTAACTCCTACTACGATGCCTTCGAACTGGGAGTTCAAAAAGCGATGAGCCACGGCTTGCAACTCCAGGTCTCTTACACTTGGGGCAAGAGCATCGATACGGGATCGGCGGCTGCCCATGGCGACCAATTCGCGAACTCGATTTCGAGCTTGCCTTGGTATGACTTGAAATCGCTACGGGGTCTCTCCGACTTCAACATAGGCCGGACCCTTGTTATCGAGGCGACGTGGGAGGTTCCCTCCCCCAAATCTCTTTCGGGACTTGCAGCAAGGATCACCAATGGATGGGAGCTAGGCGGGATCTATAAGGCGAGTGACGGCGTGCCCTTTACCGCTACGTGGGGCACAGACGGTGACCCCCAGGGACTGAACAGTACCGATCCGTGGGCCTTTCCCAATCGCCTGACCGGTCCTGGATGCGCGACGCTCACGAACCCGGGGAACCCCCACAACTACATCAAGACCCAGTGCTTTGCGGTTCCCACGGCGCCGCCCTCGTTCTTTTTTCCAGCCGCGCCCACTCCGCTGTGCAGCTCGGACCCGCAGCTTAATGTTCTGTTTGGTCCCGGTACCACAGTTGGCACTCCGCCGCAGTGTTTCAATCTGCGGGGCAATTCCGGTCGCAATATCATGATCGGGCCGGGGACTTCAAACCTGGATTTCTCCGTGTTCAAAAACAACTACATCAAGCGAGTGTCCGAAAATTTCAACGTGCAGTTCCGGGCAGAGTTCTTCAATATCTTGAATCACGCGAACTTCGCCGTGCCGGTAGCCCCCGACAATACAGATATATTCGATTCCACTGGAGCGCCAACAGGGGTTGCGGGTTTGCTGACCTCGACCACGACCACGGCGCGCGAGATTCAGTTTGCGCTCAAGATTGTCTGGTGAACTTGTCCGAACTAGGCCAGCCTCACACTTTGCGGATTCGTGCTCAGAGGACAATCTCGTCATGTAAACTCTGCCGTGAGTGGCGGCCGCCACTGGATCTGCCGTGAATTCACTTTCGACTTTCACAGAGTGAAGAACCCATCCGCGAAGGCCTCCGTTGGAGACGAAAACACGTAGGGATATACCCAGATCGGCCCTGGTCTCTTTTCACATCTCAGCCGCAGCCATTGCATTGGGATTGGCATGACCATCACGACCGATAGACACGCATCCCCTGATCATGTTCGTGAAACTTCGACTTCGTCCGGGCCACCAGTTTTGTGATGGAGGAAAAATAAAGTGGCGGGCAGGCAAGCCTTGTATCAGCGAAAACATTACTGACTCATTTACTAAGGGCGGCGAGGTTCGAATTGTCCCTCTTTCGAGGAAGAACCCAGGAGGGACGGGATGTTGAGCGACGACACCAAGCGAAAGATAGATGTGGAATTGGCACCCTAGAACCCGACTCCGAACGCCGATCCCGGCCCTAATTTTTGAATTGTCGTTGGACCGGTAGAAAGGAACGGTTCGAGGTCGAAGCAATATGCAGGAAATCGACGTGGCGATCGAGCGGCGTGATCGACGCGTTTATTCGGGATGAACAAACTCCGCCAGTTTCAGATCCCATAAACAGCCTCCCATGTACACAGGAACGGTTAATTGAGACTCCGGCACTGCGCCCTCACGCGACGGACTCGCTCGGGGGAATCCGTTGGTATACACTTCTCGAGGCCGGGAAGCCAAATGGAAATTACCGTTTGTCGAGAACGCCGACGATGAGATCGATCCTCCTGCTTGCCGCGATCCTGCTGCTGGCGCCGTGCCAGTGTGGATCGTCAACCGCTTCAACGCGTGACAAGTTGTACGTCTTTCACTACGAAAATGTGCTTGGCACATCACTGGAATTGAAGATCATCGCATCGTCACCGCGGCAATCGAGGCAGACTGAGAAGGCCGCGCTGGCGGAGATCGATCGTGAGGAGCACATCCTTAGTTCTTGGGACCCAAATAGCGAGTTCAGCCGCTGGTTTCGCACCGTGGATCAACCTGTCCACATTTCTCCGGAACTCTTTGAGGTCCTGAGTTTGTTCGATGAATGGCGCGACCGAACCCACGGAGCCCTCGACGCCTCAGCCGAAACGATCTCCCGGGTTTGGAAGAACGCAGCCGCGGAGAAACGCCTCCCGACTGAGGCGGAACTACGTGCCGCTGTCACCAGCGTGCGGAGAGTCCATTGGAAACTTGACCCCGGCAGTCGGACAGCGACTCATACCAGTGATGCTCCGCTGGCGCTGAACTCTTTCGTGAAAAGCTATATCGCGGGGCGCGCTGCCAACGCGGCGCTCGGCGCGTCAGGCGCGCGAGCCGTCGTCGTGAATATCGGCGGCGACCTCGTGGTCCAAGGTGAATGGAGCGAACCCGTGGATGTTTCCGATCCGAAATCGGATGCGGAAAACGGCGTTCCCATTGTGCGTCTCGTCGTTCGCAACCGGGCGGTTGCAACCAGCGGGGATTACCGGCGCGGCGTCGAGATCCTGGGGCGGCACTATTCGCATATCGTCGATCCGCGTACCGGCATGCCCGCGGACGAAATCATCAGCTCGACCGTTGTTGCGCCAACGCCTGCCGATGCGGGCGCGCTCGCCACCGCGCTGTCGGTACTCACGGCGGCGGAAAGCGCCCGTTTAGTTGCCTCGATGCCGGGCGCGGAATATATGCTGGTGAAAAAGAACGGCGAAAGGATAATGAGCGGCGCGTGGAGTTCGCTCCAATCGTGGCCTTCCTCACAGACTTCAGCGATGCGGCCCGCGGCATCCTTCCAAACGGTGGCTGCGCAGTCTGGCGTTTCCTTATGGAACGACAAATATGAGCTGATCATCAGCATCGAATTGAGCCTAATCGAGGGCTACCGCGTGAGACGACCCTATGTCGCGGTGTGGATCGAGGACGAAAAGCGTTTTCCCGTTCGGACGATTGTCCTCTGGTTCGCCAAGTCCAAGTACCTTCGCGAACTGCGGGCCTGGAGCCTCGCTGAGAATTCGCGATCTGCGAGCGAAGACACACACGTCATCAATTCGGTTTCGAGCGCCACTCGGCCGCCCGGCAGGTACAAATTTAGGTGGGATGGAACTGATGACCTTGGGAAACCTGTAAAGGCCGGTAAGTACATCGTGATGATTGAAGCCGCGCGAGAGCACGGCACTGATCAATTGATGCACCAGGAAATGGACTTCAATGGCTCTCCCAAACAGTTCCGGCTTCCAGGAAATGTAGAGATTGCGTCGGCTTCCCTTGAGTACCTCGAAATTGTCCCATAACACTGCCGGGGACTCGAACGATTCCCCGACCACGTCATCACAAAACCGCGGGTACTTGCACTGGAAACGGCGCATCGCTCATCTCGCGCGATGGTTGCACACCTATCTGTCGATGCTTAGTTTTGCGATTCTCCTGTTCTTCGCGGCGACGGGCCTTACATTAAATCACGCCGAGTGGTTCGAGACTGAGAGAAATACGGCCCACTACCAAGGCACGCTGGACGCAGCGTGGATGAAGAGTCCTGATCCGAAAGCTGTGGCGCAAGATACGATTGTCGCGTACCTGCGCCGTGTCTATGGCATCCAGGGCGCAGTTTCCGATTTCCACGTGGACGAGTCGCAATGTGAGGTGCTGTTTAAAGGACCCGGATACGAAGCAGATGCGTCAATTGATCGCAACACCGGCAAGTACGATCTGACGGTGAGCCGCTTTGGACTAGTTGCGATCCTGAACGATCTGCACAAGGGCCGCGATACCGGAGGCAAGTGGTCCGCGGTAATAGATTTTTCGGCGGTCCTGATGACGCTCGTATCCCTGACCGGACTGACGCTAATTTGCTTCTTGAACAAGCGTCGATTGTTCGGACTTCTGATCGCTTTAATCGGCGCGCTGCTTTGTTTCTTCGCTTACGCCATGTGGGTGCCCTGAACAAAGATCGTAGCTGGCAAGTAAGAGCGGCTGGCGTTTTGCAGCGCGATAACAACCTGGGGCCACGTGGAAAAGCTCCCGGCTATGGGCATAGCACACCTGATCCACCTTCGAAGCAACAAGCACGGGAAGAAATTCCGTTTAAGAACCTGTGGCTGTGGTTCCGGGACGACATGCAGCCATGCAAGTCCCAATAGAACGGGGCACCATTCATAAACGGCGAGAAGGCGGATTCATTGGTTTGGCAAATCAAAGCGATAACCGACGCAGGGTTCCTTCAGCAGATACTTGGGGTCTTTCGGCGACGGTTCAATCTTCTTTCGCAATCGATTGATGAAGACACGCAGGTACTCGTGCTCGTCTCCGTAATCGGATCCCCATACTGCTTGTAGCAATTCTCGGTGGGTAATGGGTCTGTTGGGGTTGGAAGCGAAATAGGAAAGCAGGTCAAACTCCTTGCAAGTGAGTCGCACCTGTTTATCGGAGGTTTTCACTCGTCGCGCGTGAAAATCGATTTCGACATCTCCCAGTCGAAGGCACGCGGCTCGAGACTCTGAGCAAAAGACCGTTCTTCTGAGTGCTGCGCGGATCCGGGCAAGCATCTCCGCCATGCTGAAGGGCTTTGTTACATAGTCATCCGCGCCTGCGTCTAGTGCTTCTACTCGATCTCTTTCGGTATTGCGCACCGTCACCATGATGATCGGCACGTCGGAGAATAAGCGGAGCTCCCGACAGGTCTCGATGCCTGTCATGTGGGGCAAGTTGATATCGAGGAGCACCAAATCGTATTTCTCAGAACGGACCAGATCCAGCGCCTCTTCGCCCTTTCGGGCGTCGCAAACCTCATAACCTTGCGCGATCAGCATGATTCGCATCACGCGCCGAATTTGTGGATCGTCGTCGACCACCAGGATGCGCCCTGTGCCCATGTTGATGTCTCAATATTGAAAAAATCGCTAAGGACTTAGCCGGCGATCTCGAATGTCGTCCAGGTGGTCGTTTAATCGTTTCAGGACATCGTCCTCTTGTCCATTGCCAATCTCGCGTGCAACTTCATCCAGCGCGAAGTGGACGATGTCGTGATGGTGGACTTCCCGGCCCGGCAGCTTATCGCTCAATTGGAGCCACACTCTGTGCAACAGATCGATCTCTTTCGGCGTCAGCCTCGGAGCGTGAGGTCCGAGATAGAATATCTGTTCCTGGCCGGAAGGCGTGAATATCTCGAGCGTCACTCTTGGCCGCGGTTCCGGCATCTTCTCCCAGGAGATGCCGATTTCGCGTGCCTGCTCGGTGACCGGCATCTTCGCCGAGCTTCCCGCCACGATTGTGCTCGACTGCAAATTCGCCGCCGTGCGCAGGATGCCTTCCCACAGGTCGTTGGCGGCGACCACGGCGAGCCGCACCGGTTTGCCTTCCTTTTCCGCGAGCGACAGCACCTTGGTGAACAGCAGCTGTTCGATGGTGCTGAAGAGTTGATCGGGCGCGAGATCGTACTCGCCTGAAGCGGCGCGCCGAAGGATGCGGACGTGCAGCACGACGATTTCCGCCTGTCCCCGCCTCGCGCGCCGCAGCGCTGCCTCGAGCGGATAGAGGGCATAATACGTGCTCACCGGGACCAGAATGTTGCCCGGCTGCACTCCCACGTTATCGATGGACAGGTCGGCTGCCTGCGCGAGGTTGAACTGATCGAGCTCCACGTGCATCTGTCCCCGCTTCCGCTGGATCCATTTCTCCGAGAGCTCGAATCCAACGAAAAGCAAACCCGAGAAGATGACTCCCGACACGGTCGCTGCAGGCTTGGTGAACAGATTGACGACGGCAATCGCGAGCAGCGTCAGGGTAATCAGTCCAAGCCCGACGGGAATTTCTTTTCCGGCAATCCGGAAATTCAGTGGAACGCGAAATTCGCGATCTTGCGGGTGGGTGTATCGAAGCACCAACACCGCGATCCCCTTCAAGGCAAAACTCCAGATCACGCCAAAAGCATAGAGGTTCGCGAGAAATGTGACGTCGCCGCGGCTGATCAGGATCGTCATGATCTGCAGTGCCACGATCAGATTGATGATCCGGTGCGAAGTCCCGAACCGCGGATGCGGCTGCCGGAACCAGTCCGAGAGTACGCCGTCTTCCGAAACCCGGTTGAGCACGCCGTTGGACCCCACAATGGCCGTGTTCACCGCACCGGAAAGTATCAGGGTGCCAACCACCACCACAAACACGTGAAAGGCCAGGCGCGCCACGAGCGGCCCGGTAAGGCTCATGGACAGGCCGCCGATCAGGTTCTCGAAGTATTGCGGCCGGATCTTGTCCGGGATGATCATCACGGCGAAAAACGAAACAAGCGAGGTGAACACCATGCTGTAAATGAAAACGATGAGTGCAGCTTTCTTCAGGTTCGGCAGCTTGGGATGCTCGATCTCCCGGTACACCTGCGCGAGCGATTCCTCGCCGCTCATCGCCAGCACCGAGTGGCCCAGGCCGACAAACACAGCGACCACCGTGATCAGGTGGGGAATCCGGCTGCCGTAGAGCCATCCGAGCGAGTGCTTGGTCAGCAGAATGTTTCGCGGCACCGGTGCGGGAGGTAGGTGTCCCCCGCGCACCAGCAGAGTGTAGAAGCACCATCCGATCAGCACCACGACCATCACGGTGGTCAGCTGCATGATCCAGAGCGCCTTCTCGCTCGATTCGGGAATGCCCTTGATGTTCTGCCACCAGAAATAGAGCGTTACGGCGATGGCAAACGCCGCCGCCGTCGCATCGGCGCTCAGGGTGATTTTCAGGTGCCCATAGGCGAACATCTCGTTGAGCAAGCCGGCCAGATATTGCCCGGCGGACACACCGCTGATCGGACCTGTGAGGACATAGTCGAACATCAGCGCAGAAACCGAGAATTTCGCGAGCGCCCCTCCCATCGCTTCCTTCACTACGCGGTAGACGCCCCCGCGCACGAACATGCTGCAGCTCTCGACGTAGACCTGCGAGACCGCGTAGGAAAGCAGCATCGTGGCGAGGATGAACCACGGCGCTGTCTTGCCTATGAACTGTTCGGCCTCACCGCCCGCGTAGTAGGCCGATGAAGCGAGGTCGTTCAGCACGATCGCCGCCGCGCGCCAATAGGAAATAAACGCGAGCATGGCCGTCGTGGCCACGAGGACTTTGGCTACGGGGCGACCGGAACCCTGAGTGAGTGACGAGCCCGCTGGGGGGGATGTCATGAGGTGTTTATAAGATGCGGGAAAGAACTATACGCTGTACCGGGTGCAAAAGGGAGGAGTCACGAGACGCCCCGTTCCCGAAATCATTCCGGTAGGTTCTTTGCCTGGCTGCAGGATTAGCCGGTTCCTGATTCCGGTTTCCGAATCTGCTGCAGGGCGGAAGCCGTGCCCCGGCGGGAAATTCCGTCGTCATAGGCATTTGCTTCGCAATGCGCGCAGTCCGTGCCTCCGCCTCGCCCCGAACGACTGCGGCTCTAGCTGGGGGGCATCGTCGCGCGTTGATGCAGCCGCGTCTCCGAGGTCAACCGTGCTAGCCACCCGGTGGCCCTTTCGCCCCGGCGCGAAATTCTTTTCCGCACGCCTCACAGGGGCAAATCTCCCGGAGACACTCGAAACTGTAAATTCCGGTCGCATGTCCGTCGGAGTATTCAATCCGGATCGCGTAGCTGCCCACGGCTGCTGCCCGATTGGCAGTGACGCGCGGTTTGAACATCGGCAGCACAGCCCCGCCCGGAATCTTCGGTTTCTTCTCGCGCTCGTCATTGCACAAAGCGCAAGGACAGTGGTCGCGCAGATACGGAAAATCGTAGCGGCTTGCGTGCCCGTCCGACCAGGTGATCTCGACGCCCTCCCCCGTCGTCACGTGCACCTTTACCCCAATCGGCTTCTTGCGGGCATCGAGTGCGATCGGCATCTCGCCTCCATTCTACCAAAACCTAGCCGGCTGCCTCGCTCCCGATGAGATTTTAGGGATCATGCTGCTAACCAGCCGGCAAGCGAACTTTCCCGCACGCTGGGCCCGATTTGTTCCACTACGCCCTGTGATGTTGCCGCAAGGTGGCTGCCGCAGCTCGAGACGGAACTCGAATCTAACTTGCCCAAGAAAGCTTGCAAGGGGCCGACTAAGCGGCGGTCAACGCGAAGGGCAGCAGGGGCCAGCAGGAATCGGATTGCCGTGCGGGCAAGTCTTTGGGTGCCCGAGAAACGTACAGATGCGTTGGTCGAGTTCGGTGCTGATGATGTGCTCAAACTTGCAGGCGTGCGAATTGGCTTCCGAGTCGGGAATCAAGAACGTCTCGGTCAGCAGCCGTTCGGCCAGCCGGCGGCGCCGGACAATATCGCGGGCGCGACTTTTCCCGCGCTCGGTCAGCCAGACTTCGCTGTCCCGCACCTCAAGCAGGCCGAGGTCCTTCAGCCGCGAAACCACTCCGGCCAACTCCTGCACGCCGCCCTGCCGAAGGCGGCCGAGTTCGGGTCTGACACCGCCTTCCCCGCAAATCCACACCTGCTCGAGCAAATGGTCGAATCGCACCTCTTCTTCGGTCGAAACCACGGTGATTTGTGCCAGTCGTCCGTGCGCGAGTTCGATCCGGCGGTCCGCCAGCCGCCCGATCAGGGGGTCGTGCGTCACCATGAGAATCGTGTGTCTTTCCGAATGCAGCTCGCGTAAGAGCCGGATCACTGTTTCTTGGTTTGCTTCGTCGAGATTTCCGGTCGGCTCGTCGGCGAG
>Ga0209526_10002133_pt1 | contig 13320 bp, 12 predicted proteins | sample JacPinW_OM2H0_M1_FD_188566 | JGI IMG/M metagenome (GOLD analysis project Ga0209526, IMG submission 188566) | Forest soil microbial communities from Algoma, Ontario, Canada - Jack Pine, Ontario site 1_JW_OM2H0_M1 (SPAdes) (version 2) | ecosystem: Environmental > Terrestrial > Soil > Boreal... | reverse complement strand
GGATGGAATCCTTCTCGTTGGTTCCACCCCACATCCACCCGCCGATGGCCCAGGTGCCGAGCGCGATTCGGGAACTAATAAGATTTGTACCTTTGATTCCGATGTATTCCAGCATAGTCGTCCTTCTCATTGACTGGTCAGTCGATATATTTCTAGGCGAGCCGCTGCAGGATGGCGCGGATTCCGTCGAGCAGGTGAATCGTATGCCTAGGGGACTCAGTTCATCCAGCGAGATCTACTTCGCCGACGAATCAACCCGGATTCAAGACCGTCCATTGTCTGCGCAACCCAAACGAGCCTGCTCTTCTATCTGCAGAATCACTGCCGAAAAATCTTGCTCCTCCCCTTGCTGCGATTGCCGCGCATTAACCTCAAAAGCAGCTCTAGTCGCGGGCATTCGCACCCCGACGGCGGCTGCGAGGCTGAGAATCAGCCTGAAATCCTTGTTCATTAGCCGTAGTGGAAATTGCGGGCTGTAGTCGCTCTTCATTGCCCTTTCCAGTTTGCCTACATGTGCCGGCGCGACCACCGCAGTTTCGGAAAGGACGTCGAGCAAGCGCTTGCGATCGAGACCAGCTTTCTCACCCAGTGCAACGGCCTCGGCAATCGCCTCCATTCCAATTCCCAGTAGCGTGTTCACGACAAGCTTCATAGTCGCTCCAGAGCCGCTCGGCCCCAGATGAAAATGCTTTCGGGCAATCACGCGAAAAATCGACTCGGCGGCGTCGAAGCATGTTTTGTCTCCGCCTCCGAACAGGGTGAGCAAGCCCCTTTCCGCAGCTGGAGTGCTCCCCGATATGGTCACATCGAGGACGTTAACTCCACGCTCGGAACCGAGTCTGGCAAGTTGCTGTGAGGTTTCGGGGTACACAGTACTCATATCGATGACCATTAACCCTGGATGTGAATTGGCGAACACACCCTCTGGCCCGTCGTAGGTGCTCAAGACTGAGTCGTCGGTGGGAAGACACGACAAAACGACGCTACAACTCGAAGACACCTCGGCAACCGTTTCCGCGACTTTCCCGCCAAATGAAAGTAGCCGCTCCGCTTTGCTGCGCGCCCGGTCATATGCAATCAACTTGAAGCCGGATTCAATCAACCTCTGCGCAATCGGCTGGCCCATGTAGCCGACTCCGACCAACCCGAGCGTACTGTTTTCCGCAGTGATTGGTTTCATGCTGAATCGCCCCTTTGACCGATGGCCGGTTTTCGAATTCAAACTCCGCAATAGTTGAAAGCACGCGCTGTTCCGTTCCGCAAAAAGAACTGAGTACTCCCCCAAGATGTTGGTAGCAAGGAGAATGGGAGGCATTAGAAAAGGATTCAACCCTTAGCCAGCAAGAGTCATCTGTCGAATTCCTTGGACACTGTCAGCCACTTGGAAATTGGAGTTACGTTCGTATTTATTCCCTACAAGGCTAAACCTTTCTCCGGTTCCTATTCCTGGGACGTTCCGGTAGACGATCGCGACTTCCCCAAAATTTGCATGAGCTCTTAATACCACCGGTGTGAAAAAAACTGTTGTCGGCAGAGATTCGTAGACAGTGGCTGGGGCAGTCGCTTGCGGCCACTTGACGTGTTTTTGGTGACTGCAATCGCCCTTTCAGAAACTATGCTTTAGGATGGAGACCAATGCCGATCACTAATGAATACATTCAGCGGCGCATCGGAATGCACCCGCGACATAGTTACGATCTTTCGCATTTCGACTGGGGATCATCGTAATTTCACGAGTGTGCTTCATGGTGCGAGATCTCTCTGCCGAAAAGATTGCACGCCTAGCTGAACAGATTCAAAAACACGCCCAGGAGATAGCCAAGGAAACCGAAACAGAAATCATCGTGAAGAGGATAGAGCACGATCCACCCGCGGTGGCTAATGTGGACATTCAGGCGAACATCGAAGCTGCCGCCGCCGAGTTGGGCTTGAAAACCATGCGTCTATCTAGCGGCGCTGGGCACGATCCACATATGGCGGCGAAAATTGGACCAATGGGGATGATCTTCGTCCCCAGCGTAGACGGCATCAGTCACTCGCCAAAGGAATTCACCCGTTGGCAGGATTGTGCGAATGGTGCCAATGTTCTCTTGCAGACGATCCTGCTGGTTGACCGCGCCTGAACGTGAGTCACTCTGGTATTTCCGGTTTTGCCCGTCAATCATGCGTAAGGTGAATCTGGAGGTCTAGAAGCAGGAACCTTGAGGAGGTTCACGCGCGCGTCCAGCATCGACAAGATGCAAACCCCGTAAGCGGGGCACATTCGCTTGCGTGAACAGGATCGAGGATAATAAGGAACCGCCGGGCGAATGATTCCTGCGACTTACAAACCGAAGAGAAAGTTTATGGAGCTCGCGATCGCAGAAGCAAAGCGTGCTCGCGACCGGGGAGATTATGCGATTGGGGCCGTGATCACGCAGGTCATTGGAAACCGGGAAGTGGTCATCGCGTCTGCCGGGAACCGCGTAAAAACTTCGGGGTCTTCCATCAAACACGTGGAACTTGAAACCTTGAAGTATGTATCGTCCGGATATGGACGGTATCTTCCGGATTTCGTGTTGTATTCGACACACGAACCATGCGCCATGTGCGCGGGTGCTTGCGTGTGGTCAAAAATAGGAGCCGTGGTATTCGGCGTTTCGCAGGAAGACATCACTGCCTTCGGTAAGAAGCACGGCACCGAGGAGTTTAAGTGGCGCGCCTGTCTCATTTCATGCAAATTCGTCCTTGAAAAGGGTGACCACCACATTCCGGTATTCGATGGTTTCTTAAAACTGGAGTGTCAAAAGTTATTCAGCTATCGGGAAGTGCGGAGAAATACTCCGCGCTAAGTTCGGCTAAGAAATTGTTTGCGGCTACTTTCTGCCAAGACCTTGGAATTGTCGTACACTCCAGTCAGGCATTGCCTAGCTCGGGGCTCAAGATGAAAAAGATGCCGCAATGGTTATCCGCTATCAGGCTCGCGTGCCATGGGTAGTGAGCGTCGTCGTACTCCAAGATTTCCCTTCGTGGCGGTGGCGGAAATCACCGAAAAGGAAACGGGCGCAGAGCTGGTCACCCAGGTCAGCGAATTTAGCCTCTATGGCTGCTACATTGATCAAAAAAATCCTTTCCCTAGCGGCACCAAAGTCACGGTGAAAATATTCTCGGAGTCCGAGGTTTTTGAAGCTAAGGCTGAGGTTTTATACGCCCACCCAAATCTGGGGATGGGACTCGTCTACCGCGAGGTATCCCTGCAGAGCTCGGGAGTGTTGCGAAAGTGGCTCGAAAGAGCGAAGGCGCTTGAAGAAAAAGCTCGTTCTTGAACGGTGTGGGTCCCTCCCCTAGTGCCAGGCGCCCAAAAGGCGGCGCAGCAGCACCACTTGCCCTAAATGATAGGCGTTGTGATCCGCAGCGGTGAGAGCTTGCCGCAGGATCGTTTGGCCGTCGCCGTGAGGGATTTTTGCAAACAAGTCGGTGGAATCATCGGTTAAGACTTTGATGAAGCGCTGAAGATCGCTACGAAAAGCCTGGACGCTTTGGTCCCAAGCCTTGTTGTCGGGCGGCCCGGGCTTGGCGGGCCAATATCCCGCGGGAAATTCGGGCGACTTGTGCTCGGAATTCGTCGCAAACTCAAAAATATCCCATTGCGCGATGCGCAAATGTTCGAGTTCTTGCCACGGCGAATGCTCGGCGCCTTTCGGTATTTTCCCCTGAAGCTCAAAGGGCATGTCTGTTACCACAGCGCCGAATTCAACATGAGCTTCGCCGGTGCCTTCCAGCAGCTTAGCGAGATGTTGTCGCAGTGGTTTGATTTGATCCATGGGGTCCGCTCTTTGTTCAGGGTGTAAGTCGGATCGAACGAATTTATCGTAACCGATTTACTTCTCTTTCCGCCAACCGGAGACGCCGCGCCAGCCCGATCAGTAGGGCTCCCTAGGAAGGCCGACATAATTTTCCGCCAGCGTTTGAGCGGCAGCGCGGGAACTGGTGACGTAGTCCAGCTCGGCCAGTTGACGGCGCTCTTCGAACGGATTGTTTGAGACGTGCCGGTGCAACAGGGAGGTCATCCACCACGAGAAACGTTGTACCTTCCAAACCCTGCGCAGGCAAATTTCTGAATAGCGATTCAGGAGCTCCGTGCTCCCAGATTCGTAAAATTGCTTGAAGCCATCCGCAAGCACGCGGACATCGGCGATCGCGAGGTTCAGTCCCTTGGCGCCGGTCGGCGGAACGATATGGGCAGAATCCCCGGCTAAAAAAAGCTTCGCGAATTGCATCGGTTCGGCGACGAAGCTCCGCATTCCGGTGACGCTTTTTTGCAAAATCGGTCCTTCATTCAGGTTCCAGTCCGCAGCCAGGGTAAAGCGACGCTGCAGCTCGGTCCAGATGCGTTCATCGGGCCATGCTGACAAGTCCTCGTCGGGGGCACACTGCAAATAGAGACGACTGATTTGAGGAGAGCGCATGCTGTGAAGTGCAAAACCCCGGTCATGGTAGGCATAGATCAACTCCACCGACGAAGGGCGGGCCTGCGCCAAAATTCCAAGCCAGGCGAATGGATAGGCTTGCTCGTAAGAGGTGATCACGCCTTCGGGAATTGAAGGGCGGCTGACACCGTGAAAGCCGTCACATCCGGCAATGAAATCGCAGGACAATTCCTGCAACAGGCCATCCTTCTCAAAACTGATTTCGGCCCTTGCTCCGTCAAGTCCGCGAAGTTGCACGTTAGCAGCCTCGAAAACAATCTGACCGTTGGCCGTCAGCCTCGCGGCCACCAAATCCTTGACTACTTCGTGCTGGGCATAAATCGCAACTCCTTTGCCGCCCGTCAGCTCACAAAAATCGATGCGGTGGGTTTGACCCCCGAAGCGCAATTCGATTCCCTCGTGAAACATTCCCTCGCGGCGCAGGCGCTCCCCCACTCCAGTCTCCATCAGAAGGTCAACAGTTCCCTGTTCCAGAACGCCGGCACGAATCCGGGACTCGATATGCTCGCGGCTTGCGGCTTCCAGAATTACGGATTCCACTCCCTGAAGATATAAAAGATGAGAAAGCATCAGGCCAGCCGGGCCCGCTCCAATAATTCCAACCTGGGTTCGTATTTTCATTGGCGTGACGGCCTTACACAAATGTTAAACTCACCGAGACGTACCTGATTTTGAGCGTCACAATCTCTGATTAGAAACATGCCGGGTTACACCTTCCCAATCATTCCCCGGTCAAAGTATCATGAGCCTAAGCCCGCCCTATGTCAGTCCCCGCGGAGGCGTTCATCCAGGCGCACCGACGAAATAAATGCTCGAAAACACTGATAAACCCAGACCGAAGGCCAAATTAACGAGCAAGTTGAAGATCGTAGATCTTCTTCGCCCGCATTGGACTGCCTTGAGCCTGGCGTTTCTTGCTGTACTGGGCGAGACGCTTACCGACGTTTTGGAACCCTGGCCAATCAAAATCGTCGCCGACAATTTGCTGCAACACAAACGATTGCCCGGGTGGAAGAGGGCCGTGAAGCAAGCGGTCAAAGAAGCCGCTGATACTGCGGACGCGAAGGACAGGTAGCGAGGCGTGCGAGGAGATCAAATGCAAGCAATTCGGCGGACGTCGAAGCGGCTATACTATGTTCTAAGCGCGGGCATGTTGGTCGTTGAAGCGGTGTGTGGCATCCAAGCAAGAGGTCAGACGCCCGCCGGTCCGCAAGATCTTAAGGCACCAGGGTTTCAGGAATTTTCCGAGCGCGTGCAGAAATATCTGCAACTGCACAAGTCCGTCGAAGGAACTTTGCCGAAGTTAAAATCAACAAGCGACCCAGAGATGATTGAAGCGCATCAAAACGCTTTGGCGAGAAAGATCAGAGCAGCGAGAGCCCAAGCAAAACAGGGCGATATCTTTACACCAGCAGCGAGCGAGGAGTTCAAAAAGGCCTTGTCCACAGCTTTCCAAAGCCCGCGGGCCCCCAACGCCCGAGCGACCATCAAACAAGGAGCGTCTTTGAAGGAAGTGCATTTGCGAGTGAATCAAACTTATCCGAAGGCGGTTCCTAATACCTCGGTGCCGCCAACGCTGCTGCAAAACCTGCCTAAATTGCCCGATGAAATCGCGTATCGAGTGGTGAGCCATGACCTGGTGCTGCTGGATGTCAGAGCGAACCTGGTCTTGGATTTCATTCCCGGCGTGATTCCGGCGCAGCCGCCTAGCGAATGATCATGTGCCGGCGATCTTTGGTGATAGGAGTTGCAGGGGCCCTTCTTTTCCTGGCGCCGAACCAGTTCGCCGACGAATTCAAATTCCCGCTTAAACCCAATTCCGTGCGCTTCGCGGCTATCGGCGACATGGGTACGGGCGACTCTCCGGAGTATGAAACGTCCGATCAGATGGTTCAGCAGCGCAAAGCGTTTCCATTCGATTTCGTCATTATGCTGGGAGACAATCTTTACGGCGGGCATAGTTCAGCAGCTTTCGAAAAGGAATTCGCAAGTCCTTATAAGGTGCTTCTGGACGGTGGGATAAAATTTTATGCCTCGCTCGGCAACCATGACGACGCCAGCGAGCGTTTCTACAAACCGTTCAATATGAATGGTGCAAATTACTATTCCTTTAAAAAGGGCAACGTCCATTTCTTTGCCCTGGATAGCAATTACATGGATCCTAAGCAACTGGACTGGCTGCAAAAGCAACTGCAAAGCGCTGGAAACGACGAGTGGAAAATCTGCTTCTTCCATCACCCGCTTTATTCATCGGCCCGAAAGCATGGGCCGGCCACGGATTTGCGGCTTTTGCTTGAGCCGATATTCATCAAGTATGGCGTCAACGTTGTTTTCGCGGGCCATGAGCATGTCTACGAACGCATCCGCCCGCAAAATGGGATTTACTATTTTACCGAAGGCTCTTCAGGTCAATTACGCTCGGGAGGCCTGGATCGTTCGAGCATTACCGCCAATGGCTTCGACAGCGACAGGGCCTTCATGTTGATTGAGATAGCAGATCAGCAGATGTATTTTGAAACTGTTTCGAGAACCGGCACGGTTGTCGATTCAGGTGTGATCCAGCGCCAGCAAAGCTCCGAAGCTGCAAAACCCTAACAGCCTATCCTACAGGCGCAGTCTGCTTTCGTTTCCGCTTCATGGCGTACATGGCGGTGTCAGCGGCGGCCACCAAGGATTCCACTGTCTCTCCGGCGCGCGGATAAACGCTGATCCCCACACTTACGGAGATAGGTGGTCCATTCGAATCTTCGGCGATACTGCTGCCTATTCGGCGGGCGACTGAATGGGCGGCCTCCGTTCCCGTTTCCGGCAGGAGCAAGGCAAATTCGTCGCCGCCAAAGCGCGCGGCGGTATCAATGTCCCGGCAAAACAGTGTAAGTGCGTCAGCTGTGCGGCAAAGTGCCTGGCTGCCGGTCAGGTGGCCATAACTGTCGTTTATCTGCTTTAGGCCGTCCATATCAAACAACAGGAGTGCGAATTCCCTTCCCGTGCGATTCGAACGCCTGATTTCCATGTCCAGCGAGTCAATCAGATGGCGGTAGTTGGCGAGCCCCGTCAAAGGATCACTCGCCGCCAACCGGCGCAAGTGGTCTTCCAGTTCGCGCTGCTTGGTCACATCTTCAACGATCACTTCGTAAGCCTCCACCTGGCCGGGTTCACCGACCACTTGCTGGGCGCTCAATCGAACTTTCAAACTGGAGCCATCCTTACGCGTCCAGTCTGCCTCAAGCGGATACGCTGCGCCCTCTGAGGATTCGCCTAGGAGCTGCGCGCGCTTGGCGGGGTCGTTAAACATGTTCCCCGCGATATTTACGGCGAGCAAATCCGCTCTAGAGGAATATCCAAGCATGGTCACAAGCGCCTGGTTAACATCCAGAAACGAACCGTTCGGGCTACACCGGCAGATGCCATAGTTAAGATTTCCAGCCAGCGCGCGGTATTGCGCCTGCAAGCGTTTCAATTCCCTTTCGGCGCGATCGCGCTCGTGACGTAGTGATTTTTCGCTGAGAGCCCGACGTACCGCTACCGGTAAGTGACCGATGGAATCAGATTCCACACAATCGGTGACACCCCTCAATAACAAGGCCGCCATATCCTCTCTGCTGATGTTATCGACCAGCAGAATGAGCGGAACGTCCTTTGGGAACTGCGTTAGAAATCCGGGAACACTCAGGCCTTGCGCGTCAGATGCGTATTCGCACACAAGCACGTCGAAGACCTGTAGGTTCGGCTGCCCTAGAACGTGTTCGGAATCGAAAATGAAGTGTGACTCAACTGAAAACCCAACCCGCTTCAGTTCATGGACGCAGCGATCGATCTGGGACAAATCGCGATGCACGAAAAGAACACGCAATTTAGGGTGCCGCGCCGGGGATTCTTCGCGGGGGCGGTCTCCGCTTGGCAGCCACAGAGCATGCTGAGCGGTGGACTTTATTGACATGCGAACCCCTAAAATCGACGGTGAATACGCTTCAGCTTCGCATTATGGAATATCTCGACTTAGGGGACCATAAGGGGACGGCGGGAACAATAAGGTGAACACCCGACTGTTCACAACCGGATACTCGTACCGACCGACCAAGGGCGGTCTTTATAGGGTTGCAAACACAGCCCTGCCAGATGTTTGCGACGCTGCCGAAATTTAGTACTACAGGAAAGTCCTGATTACCGCTCGAGAGGTAGTTGTGGGAGAGTGTTGTTCCACGATTAACCGGCCCGAACGTCCCCAGCCGGAGGTTGGTCGTTAGTTGGTGGATTACTGCTCCGGGTGAACTTGTGTACAAGAGCTTTTTCGGGCTGAAAAAGAACCCTTTTAACGTAAATCCCGATCCCGCGTACCTCTATTTAACTCCGCAAATGAGACAGTCCCTAGAGGAGTTGACCTACGGGATCGAAGCTCGCAAAGGGTTGATGCTGCTAACCGGCGAAGCAGGCACGGGGAAAACGACGTTCATTAATCATTTGTTGTTGTGGCTCGGGCACCAGCGCGCACACACCGCATTTATTTTCAATTCTCACCTGGATTCCGAGCAGTTGTTTGATTTCATTCTGTCCGATTTCGAAATTCCTCTCACTGCGCACGCCAAGACGAATCCACTTTTGGTTTTTAACGACTGGCTACTAGCTCGCTATCGAAATCATGATTTGGTAGTTCTGATTGTGGATGAAGCGCAAGGCCTGCCGGTCCAGGTGCTCGAAGAAATACGTCTGCTGTTGAATATGGAGACGCCGAACGAGAAATTGCTGCAGATTCTGCTGGTGGGCCAACCTGAACTCGAGACCAAGCTGAAACGCCCCGAATTGAGGCAGCTCCAACAACGCATCAGCTTGCGTTGCAAGACAGCGCCCCTGACCTTGTCGGAGACCCACGGTTATATCGAGGACCGGTTGCACACCGCGGGAGCTGCAAACAATTCGCTATTCACGCCCGAGGCCATGGATGCCATTCATTCCTACTCGCGAGGCATACCGCGGGTCATCAATTTGCTGTGCGAAAACGCCTTAATCAACGCCTACGTCGAACAGCAACGGCCAATCCCTTCTTCCATGGTTGAGGATGCCGCGCTCGAACTCCAGTTCGATGACTACCGGCCGGTGGCGCCACGGTTGAGGACCGTGCAACCGACAACGAGCGCCGCAGACCTGCATTCGATCCTGGCAAAGATTCAGGCCGATGCCTGTTATCCCTTGCAGGACCCCAACAGAGCCAGTTTGCATCTGGTGGATACTCAGAAGCCGATTCCATACCAGCCTGATGCGTTCGAAGTGCGTCACGCGCAAAGCACTGACGGTCGTACGGCGTTCTTGCCGAGACAGGATTGTTCGCATGTCGCGCATCTCAGCGTGGCTGACGCTGACCGAGACATTCATACCTACCGTGTAATTCGAAATAGCGCGGCACAATTTCTCTTTACGAAGTTAGAAGCGGCTCGAAACTTGGGCTCTCGACTCCACTTCCGCTCGAAGATGATGGAACTCATTGGAATTCTTCGCGCAATGCAGCTGCCGGAAAGGACTGCTTCCGTTACGAACCGGATTCGAATTGCTGCCGAACCGGCCTTCGTCCGATTTTCAGAAGCATTTGGTCCCGAAGTGAAAGCCCGCGCGGGTGCCGCTAAGATCTTAGCCGGAAAGAGCACCGCATACTTGCGGGGCTGGTGTGCACAGAACTTCAATGAAGAGATGTACGGGAAGAGTCTCGCGGCTAGTGCGGCGCTTGGTGCTCTTCTTTATCTCTTCGCGCGGCGAATGGCGCCGGCGCAAGCCTGGCAGCACCCGGGGTACCTGATTCTTAGCTTCGCGGGATTTCTCCTGTGCGCGTTGTCGCTCGCGTTGGGAACGGCAATACTGATGCGGGCACGCCGGCAATTGCTGGCCGACACCAGCGAACTATTGAGCACTGCAGTACGTTGGCTGCGCGCGCCGATTTATCCCATGCAGATCCGGGGACTCAGCACTCTGGGCGGCAAGGCCCACACGCAACGCCGCGCGTAGTTTACGATGTGCATTCTTCAACCTAGATCGACAGAAATTGCCAGCCTAACATGGCGCCGGTAGCGGCAAAATGCGCAGGCGAGGTTTCTCCCACATGTATGGATATCAACCGCGCGAATAGTTCCTGATGATTCGTAAAAGTAGCGAACGTTCTGCGGCGCAGTCGCGGGCGTCCGTCCAGCAAAAGCAAAAGGCGAGCCATGAATGTTGGCCGGCGCGCTAGCTGGCGATGAGCCTTTTGATATGCGGATAGATCGTCACGGTCGATAGCATCCGCTAGCGCTTCAGCCTGATGAAAGCTCAAGCTCAATCCTTCCCCAGTGATGGCATCGACGCTGCCGGAGGCGTCGCCAATCAACGCAACATTGCCACGGTAAACTTTTCGTAATTGGCGCATCTTCGTTAGCGCGCCGCGCTCCGGGCGTGCAAGTTGCTCGCCTCGCAGCCGGCGAGCAAGTTCCGGAAATTCCGCAAGCGCCAGCGAAAGATCGCGATTTACTTTTTGCGATACCACCACGACACACACTTCCGAAGCCGACACCGGCGTCACATAGGCCTGAGCATCGTCGGCCCAATAAATCTCTACGCAGTCTGACCAGGGAGTAACCGCGAAGTGTCCCCGGCAGGCCAAGCGGTCGCGCCGCCCTTGGGACCTGTCCAATCCAGCCCATCGCCTTACGCGCGATTGAGCGCCATCCGCGCCAACAATCCAACGAGCACCGATCGCGCCATGCTTACGCCGCCCGGCTAGAGCGACCCCTTCGGGGGTGATGCCCGTAACAGGCGTTTCCCATAACAAATGGACGTCCAGCTCGGCCGCTCGATCGAGCATTTTTCGATGCAGAATTGTGCGCCGCAGTCCCAGGCCTGACGCGCCCGGAAAGTCAGCAAGGATGGATGTTCGACCATCTACAAACCTGATTCCGCGAAAAGGAAAACCGTCGCCGGTGGAAAGATCGACTCCAAGCTTTCCTAGTGCGGCGAGCGCGTCGGGCATGAGCCCTTCCCCGCAGGGTTTATCGATGGGAGGCTTGCTCCCGTCAGCGACGACAACTTCCCACCCTTGCCGACGTGCGGCGATGGCCAGCGCCAGTCCAGCGGGCCCTCCCCCAATGACGAATACATCCGTGCTGTGTACCATAAATGTACGCGGGTCCTCCGATGCGTTTCGCCGGGAGAGCTACAGGTAGTGATGCCGCATGGCAAACGAAAGATGCATTTCCAGGTAGAAGCGGTTGGTCTTGCCAAAACCGAGCATAAATAAAATTTATCTGACGCTTGAATAGTATTAATTTGATCTATAAATGCCTTTGCCCGATGCTGTTGGCACGGCGTGACACGTGCATCGAACCGGGCAACTGTTTGCTTTGGCCGGGATTTCAAGCAACGTTAATTTTTCGCACTAAATTTTCGCCGTTCAACTGGTGACAGCCGACGTGAATGATTCGCTCCCGAGACCTCGAAGCCACACCTTAGTCGATGGCGCCGACCGCTCCCCGGCGCGCGCGATGCTGCGCGCCTCTGGCATGAAGGACGGTGATTTCAAGAAACCGCTGATCGGTGTTGCAAATACCTGGATCGAAATCGGGCCGTGCAACTACCACCTGCGGGAACTCGCCAAGCATGTTAAAGAAGGCATTCGCGCTGCGGGCGCCGTGCCGCTGGAATTCAACACCGTTTCCATTTCCGACGGCATCACCATGGGCACGGAGGGCATGCGCGCCTCGTTGATCAGCCGCGAGGTTATCGCGGATTCGATTGAGCTGGTTACTCGTGGAAACCTGTTCGACGCCCTCATCGTGCTGGTCGGCTGCGACAAGACCATCCCCGGCGGGGTTATGGCACTGGCCAGACTGGATATTCCAGGCCTCATTTTGTACGGGGGTTCCATCGCGCCGGGAGAATTTGAGGGCCATGCCGTCACGATTCAGGATGTTTTTGAAGCGGTGGGAACTTACGGGCGCGGTGAGATGACGGATGCGCAGTTGACCGCTCTTGAAGGCGCGGCTTGTCCGGGCGCAGGGGCCTGCGGGGGCCAATTCACCGCCAATACCATGGCTCTGGTTTGTGAGTTTCTGGGAATCGCGCCCATGGGACTCTCCAGTACTCCCGCGACGCATGGCGCAAAAGCGAACGCTGCGGAACGCGCTGGCGAATTGGTGGTTGAGCTTTTGCGCAAAAATATTCTGCCCTCGAAAGTCATAACGAGAACGTCGATCGAAAATGCCATAGCCGGCGTGGCGGCGACTGGCGGTTCGACGAACGCCGTATTGCATCTGCTCGCAATCGCCAGCGAAGCGAGGCTGCCTCTTGCGATTGACGATTTCGACCGCATCAGCTCGCGCGTGCCGATCCTTGCCGATCTAAAACCTGGAGGGCGATTTGTTGCTACAGACCTTTACGCAGCAGGCGGCACTGCGCTCGTCGCAAAGCGCCTGCTTGAAGCAGGAATATTGCGGGGGGAAGCCATCACCGTCACCGGGCGCAGCATTGGCGAAGAAGCAAACGCCGCCAAAGAGACGACGGGCCAGGAAGTTGTCCGCAAGCTGAACGCGCCGCTGAAACCGACGGGCGGACTGGTGATATTGAAAGGCAACCTAGCGCCTGAAGGATGCGTGGTCAAAGTAGCGGGGCACGATGTGCAGAAGTTTCGCGGCCCTGCGCGCGTGTTTGATACGGAGGAAGCTGCATTTCAGGCCGTCAAGGACGGCACCATCAAAGCGGGCGAAGTGGTGGTGATTCGTTATGAAGGGCCTAAAGGCGGTCCGGGAATGCGCGAAATGCTGGCGGTTACGGCGGCGCTGGTGGGAGCAGGACTGGGCGATTCCGTTGCGTTGCTGACCGACGGACGTTTCTC
>Ga0209526_10002132_pt1 | contig 13322 bp, 11 predicted proteins | sample JacPinW_OM2H0_M1_FD_188566 | JGI IMG/M metagenome (GOLD analysis project Ga0209526, IMG submission 188566) | Forest soil microbial communities from Algoma, Ontario, Canada - Jack Pine, Ontario site 1_JW_OM2H0_M1 (SPAdes) (version 2) | ecosystem: Environmental > Terrestrial > Soil > Boreal... | reverse complement strand
CCCCCTTCGGTATCTGACTCTGGCAAAGAATCCATCACGGATCCATCGCCATTGACGGACCGGGGCTATACGCCTCCGGCGCGCCGCAATCCCAAGCTCCGCAGAAACATTGTGATACTGATTGTCGTCCTCGTGGTGCTTGTTGGGGGCGTGTTTTTGTGGCGCTATCTCAGCAGCTATGAATCCACCGATGACGCCCAGGCGGACGTTCACCTTTATCCGGTCAGCGCGCGAGTTTCCGGTTACGTGGTGAAGGTCAACGTGGACGACAACCAGTGGGTTGAGAAGGGCACCGTTCTGGTCGAGATCGACCCAAAAGACTATGAGGTCGCGGTAGCGCAGGCGCAAGCCAATCTGTCCAATGCCGAAGCGACCGCACAATCACTGAATATCACTGTACCGATCACTTCGGTAAACACATCGAGCCAATTGAAGTCCGCCCAATCGGACATCGACAACACCACGGCTGGGGTGATTGCCGCCGAAAGGCAGCTCAGCGCCGCACATGATCAACTCGAACAGGCACTAGCCAACGACGTCAAGGTGCAAGACGACCTGAAGCGCTACAAGCTACTCGTAGACAAGCGCGAGGTCGCCGAGCAGGTTTACGATCAAGCCTTGGCGGCGGCACGATCCAGCACCGCGGCGGTTTCGGCTGCTCGCGCCAATGAGTCTGCCGCGCAGCAATTTGTTCAGCAAGCCCGCAGCCGCGTGGCGCAGGCCGATGCAAACCATCAATATGCGGAGACCGGGCCCCAGCAAGTGTCTTCGAGCCGGGCGCGCGCGCGGGCGGCCATAGCGGATGTCGAGCAAAAACGCGCGTTGTTCGAACAAGCCCAACTAAACCTCGGATACACCAAAATTGTTGCGCCGGTCTCTGGTGAAGTGAACAAGACAGTTGTAGTCGGGCTGAATGTGCAAGCCGGCCAGCAATTGCTCACCGTCGTGCCTCTCGACGAAGTGTGGGTCACCGCCAATTTCAAAGAGACACAGCTTAAGCGCATGCGTGTTGGCCAAAAAGCGGACATCCACATCGATTCCACCGGCCGGACTCTGAAAGGACACGTGGACAGCATTGCGGGCGCCACCGGCCCGCTCTTCAGTCTGCTCCCACCGGAAAACGCCACTGGCAATTACGTAAAAATTGTTCAACGGATCCCTGTAAAAATCGTCCTTGATCCTGAAGAAAATCGCGACCGCCAACTTCGGCCCGGCATGAACGTCGTGCCCGAGGTTTACCTGCAATGAGCACAGCGGCTCTCACCATCGACCAGGACGTCTGGCGGCCTAAGTACAATCCTTGGCTGATTGCTGTTGTGGTGGCGCTGGCGGCCTTCATGGAAGTCCTGGACACCAGCATCGCCAACGTGGCTCTGCCGTACATGGCCGGCAATCTGGGCGCAAGCAACGACCAGAGCACCTGGGTCCTCACCTCGTATTTGGTTTCGAACGCCATCATTCTCCCGATCAGCGGTTGGTTCGCCAACACCTTCGGACGAAAGCGTTTCTTCATGTCTTGTTTAGCCATCTTTACGGTCAGTTCCTTGCTCTGCGGGATTGCCCCGAGCCTTGGGTTTCTTCTTTTATTCCGCGTCCTGCAAGGCGTGGGCGGCGGCGGACTTCAGCCCATGGCTCAAGCCATTCTCGCCGATACTTTTCCGCCTCAGCAGCGCGGCTTGGCATTTGCCCTGTACGGTATCACCGCGATCATGGCACCCACGATCGGTCCCACACTCGGCGGCTGGATCACCTTCAACTATTCCTGGCGCTGGATCTTTTTCATTAACATCCCGGTTGGGCTAATGACCTGGTTTCTGGTGCGTCGCGTCGTGGAAGATCCGCCCTACTTGGCTCGCTTTAGGTCAGCAGGCGTGAAGCTGGACTACATCGGGATCGCCCTGCTCACTCTGGGCATCGGCGCGCTACAAATTTTGCTCGACAAGGGCCAGGAAGACGATTGGTTCGGGTCGCGGTTCATCACGACTCTCATCGTTACCGCCACCGTCTGCCTCATCTCCCTAGTGATCTGGGAGTGGTTTCAAAAAACACCCATCATCGACGTCCACATGTTTAAGAGTTTCAACTTCGCCAGCGCCAGCCTGATGATGTTCGTCCTGGGCATCCTGTTGTTCAGCAGCCTGGTCCTGATGCCGCAATTCCTGCAAACCCTCGTCGGTTACACCTCGCAACTCGCCGGATTTGCGCTTTCCGCCGGAGGACTCGTCTTGCTTTTTCAAACGCCCATCGTGGGCCAACTGACGACGAAGATCCAGGCGCGCTACCTGATCGCCTTCGGCTGGCTGGCCTTGTCCGTCGCTATGTACTATTCCACGCAGCGCATCGACCTGCAGATCAGCTTCAAAGCCGCCACGTTGTTGCGCATCACCCAGGTGATCGGCTTGGGCTTTCTGTTCGTGCCGATTACGCTGGTGGCCTACATCGGGATCGCGCCGGAAAAAAACAATGCCGTCGCCGGTATCATCAACTTCATGCGCAACATGGGAAGCAGTGTGGGAACCTCGCTGGTCACCACGCTGATTGCGCGCCGCGCGCAACTCCATCAGGCCAGACTGGTGGAATATGCCCGGCCCGACAATCCCAATTTCCAGAATTCGGCAAACGGCCTTGCGCAACATTTGGCTCACTCCGGAATCGGCGCGCATGAGGCTTACGCGAGGGCTCTCGCGAGAATTTACGAAGGGCTGCAAGCGCAGGCGGCAACGCTGGCCTACATCGATACCTTCATGGTTCTTTGTGTGGGCTCAGCGATCATGTTCTTCCTCGCTTTTCTTCTGAAGAAGAATGAGCCCGGCGGTGGCGGCAGAGTGTTGGCGGAATGAGCGAAATGAATTCATTTGCAGTAGGATCGTATTTGGCTGTATGTGGGCTCAAGGGACCTAGATGATCAGAATACTTACGGTTGAACGGGAATACGGCAGCGGCGGCGGTGAAATCGCTCAACTGCTTGCCAAGCAACTGGGCTGGAAGCTGTGGGATCAGGACCTGACGGAAGAGATCGCCAGGCTCGCCAATTGTCCCAAAGCTGTCGTCGAGATCCGCGAGGAACGTACCGACCCGCTCTACTACCGGCTCTTCAAGTCCTTTTTGCGCGGGAGTTACGAAGGAAGTCTCAATGCGCACAAGCTCAACGTCGTCGACAGCGAAAGCATTTTGAAGATTACCGAACGTGTTGTTCAACACGCCGCGAAAGCCGGTAACTGCGTGATCGTGGGACGGGGCTCGCAGCACTTTCTCAGGAATCGTCCGGACACGCTCCGTGTCTTTCTTTACGCTCCCAGGGAAGATAAAGTGCGCCGCCTCATAGCGCGCGGCAAAACCGAGAAGGAAGCGCAAGAGCGCGTCGATACCGTCGATCACGACCGCGTCGAATTCATCCAAAAATATTTCGGCGTCGACTGGCCGGACCGCACCGCTTACCACGCCATGATCAATACGGCGACCGGTGATCAGTGCGTCGCTCACATGATCCTGGATCTTATGAAAACGCTCGACGCAAAAACCGCCTGTGCACCCGCCCCCGCGGCAGGCTGACTCTGACGCGGGCCCCACACTGCTATTGCTCCCCAGGAATCTCCCTGCCTTCCCCGGCCAAAGACTACCAAGTTGCATCACACCAGGATGAGCCTTGGAAACCGGGGGGAAAAGTAGCCCGTTCCGAGACCAAAAAACCCGATGGCGACGGGCCAAAACGGCGAACTGGCGAACGCAATTGTTTGTGGTGTCATGGTGTTGGACCTCGTGCTTGAGCCAAAGAATCTCATTCGAAATTTAAGCGTAGCCCCCAGCCTCCGTGCGCGAACTCTTTTTGCCCTTTTGATGCAATACCTAGCCAACTTGCTTCTAATTTGTTTTGGCTGTGTACGCTTCCATAAGGGCAAAATCGATGTCAAAGCGACTGGTACTTAAGTGTCTGCAAATTCAGGCCTGACTGAACAAGAGGCGCAACAGCGATGTCGACCCGCTAGACATCATGATGTCCCCCCTGCTGACAGTAGGGGCCTCCACAGAGCATTCTTGGGTTCGGCGCGTCTTGGGGACCGCACTTAACGGATCTGTTCCCGGACCGATCCTGCCGGACCTCGAGTGGCGCGCACGTGTCCGGTCCGGATTCATTCTTCCTCTCTCGGGAAGTCGATCTTCATCCTGAAAGACACAGCCTGTCAGTGTGCTGACAACCGTCCAATTCGCCGGACTCATCGCTCCTCAGCCCGCGCGCCTAATTTCAGACTCCGCCTCATAAGCGCCCCTGTTTTCAACCGCTTCCTGAAACTTTCGATCACGGTCCACTGTGGAATCTGAGCTGCTTCGTCTAGGGTCTGAGCCAAGAAAAACTATTGTCGATGCACAAAGATTGTCGGGGAGTGAATCATGTGGATTGTCAGACTAGCACTAAGCACGAGCCGACTTTAAACGTTTGTGGTCGCGTCGATACTCATCCTGAGCATGGGTAGGCGGCAAACTGACGAGCAGACGTTATCGGGGCGCGGCCTTTTGAAACTGACGACTCGCGGCGAGAAAGAAGCACAGTCAGCCATGGCGGAGAAGCACAAGGCGGAATGGCGAGTGGTCCTTGGTCGGGCTACGGGAATAGTTGTCCTCCTGACGGGTATACTACTCGCGGCGGGTTTGTGCACCGCGACTCCAAAGCCCGACAATCCCATTCCGAGCATCTTCGAGCCGCAGTCAACGCCCGCCGATTCCATCCTGCATCTCTCGCGGTTCGTTCTCGCCATCACTGCGCTCATTTTTCTAGTGGTCGCCGCTCTACTAACCTATGCAGTCGCGAAATTCCGCGGCAAGGCGGCTGATGCCCAGCGCGAACCGGCCCAAGTATATGGAAGCACGCAGATCGAGCTGGCGTGGACGGTCATTCCCATCCTGATCGTGGTCGTGCTGTTTTTGGCCACGGCCCGTGTGATTCACGCGATCCAGGATGCCCCAAAACCAGCCGCGGCTCTGGAAGTCACCGTGATTGGGCACCAGTTCTGGTGGGAGTTTCGGTATCCCGCGCTTGGCATTGTCACAGCGAACGAGCTGCACATTCCCGTCAGCGATCCTGCCCATCCAACCCCTACATTCTTAAAGCTGCTCTCCGCCGACACCGATCACAGCTTTTGGGTTCCTCAGCTTGCGGGAAAAACGGATTTAATTCCGAATAGGGTAAACGAAATGTGGATGGACCCCCACCGGACAGGGGTGTTCCTCGGCCAATGTGCGCAGTATTGCGGAACGCAGCACGCAAAGATGCTTTTGCAGGTTTCGGTCGAAAGTCCCGAGGACTTCGAAGCGTGGGTTCGCGCGCAAAAACAGCCTGTGAAGCAGAACGAGACAGAAATCGCGGGCAAGCGCGTCTTCGAAACTACAGCGTGTTTGAACTGTCACGCAGTCGCGGGTACGAATGCCACGGGGCATTTCGGTCCTGATCTGAGTCACCTCATGAGTCGCCACACGATCGCAGCCGGGGCAGCGGAAAATACAAAAGAAAACCTTCGCCTGTGGATTCAGAACCCGGACGCCATCAAACCGGGCGCGCTTATGCCGGCCATGCAGTTGACCGATGCCGATCTGGAAGCGCTCGTGCGCTATCTCGAGACGTTGCAGTAGGGAAGGATTGCGGAGGACCAGAAATGTCATCGGATGTGATGGCCATTCAAACCGCGGAAGCCGCGGGCAGGCCATGGGTCCAAACGCTGCATGAGTGGGTGACCACGGTCGATCACAAACGCCTGGGGATTCTCTACATCTTTTACGCGCTGGTTTTCCTTGGCATCGCCGGGATCGAAGCCATCGTCATGCGCATTCAGCTGATGCACGCGCACAACGATTTTGTGTCGCCGCAGGTCTTCAACCGCATGTTCACCATGCATGGGACGACCATGATTTTCTTCGTAGTTATGCCCGTCTTGTTCGGGTTTGCGAACTATTTGGTTCCATTGATGATCGGCGCCCGGGACATGGCGTTTCCGCGGCTAAATGCGTTTAGTTTCTGGTTGACCGCACTCGGAGGAATTCTTCTCTACTTCAGTTTTGTTGGTGGAAGCGGCCTGTATGGTGCGGGCAATGCTCCCGACGTTGGATGGTGGGCGTATGCTCCGTTGACCTCGCGCGCATTTTCTCCAGGCCATAGCACTGACTACTGGACCATCGCGCTGCTCGTCTCCGGCTTTGGCAGCATTGGTACCGGCGTCAACCTCATTGCCACGATCCTCTCCATGAGGTGCCCCGGCATGAAGCTGAGCCGTATGCCATTGATGGCCTGGCTCACTCTAGTGATGTCCGGCTTGGTTCTGATTTCGCTCACCCCGCTCTCGGCCGCGCAGCTTATGCTGCTCGTCGACCGCTACCTAGGCGGCCATTTCTTTGATACGCAGGCCGGTGGGTCTGCCACCCTCTGGATGCATTTTTTCTGGATCTTCGGGCACCCGGAAGTGTACATCCTGGTCATTCCTGCCTTTGCGTTTGCGTCCGAGATCATTCCGGTATTTTCGCGCAAACCTATCTTTGGCTATCCGGTGATGGTAGGTGCGACGGTGTGCATCGGCTTCGTGAGCATGAGCGTGTGGGCCCACCACATGTTCACCATCGGCATGAATTCCAGCGCCAACGCCTTTTTCGTGCTGACGACGATGGCTATCGCTGTTCCGACCGGTATCAAGATTTTCAACTGGCTTGGCACCATGTGGGGCGGGAAGATCCAGTTCAAGACGCCGATGCTTTTCTGCATCGGATTCCTGTTCCAGTTCCTGATCGCCGGCCTCACGGGCATCATGCTGGGCGCGGCACCTTTCAATTGGCAGCTTAGCGGTTCGTACTTTGTCGTCGCGCATTTCCACTACATGATCGTGGGTGCGATCCTGTTTTGTGTTTTCGCCGCATTTTATTACTGGTTTCCGAAAATGACCGGCAGGATGCTGAACGAATCCCTTGGGAAACTGCATTTCTGGCTGTTCGTAATCGGATTTCACCTGACATTTGATTTTATGCACATTCCCGGTGTGCTCGGCATGCCCCGGCGTATCTACACCTACGAGCCCGACCGCGGTTGGGACACCCTCAACCTGATCGTTACGATCGGCTCATTTATTCAGGGCATCGCCACGTTGGTGTTTGTCGCGAACCTGGTTCTTTCTTATTTCAAGGGAGCCAAGGCTGGGAACGATCCTTGGGACGCGTGGACGCTGGAATGGTCGGTAAGTTCACCTCCACCGGCCTACAACTTCGCTTCCATTCCGACGGTTGCCAGCCGCCGCCCCCTGTGGGATCGCAAGCATCCTGAAGATCCGGACAGCCGCTATGACTAAAGGGAACGACTAAATGAGCGCAATCAGCACTCCAATCACGCAAGCGCCCGAAGCTTGGAGCCTTCCGTATAGGGGCAAGGTCGGGATGGCCTGCCTGATTATTGCCGAGTCGGCGATCTTCACGATTCTTGTCGTGGCGTATCTCTTCTACGTGGGGAAGAGCCTCACAGGGCCGACGCCTCGCGAAGTGCTCGAGACACCCATCTTCTACACAATTTGCCTGCTGTCCAGCAGCCTGACCATCCACTTCGCATCAAGATCTCTCGAACGCGGTAAGCGCGGCGCATTCCTAGGACTGTGGTTCCTAACGATTGTGCTTGGCGGTCTCTTTTTGTTCGGCACCGGACAGGAGTGGCACCGGCTAATCTACGAACACGGTCTGACCATCTCCACCAACCTTTTTGGAACGACATACTACTCGCTCGTCGGTCTGCACGCCACGCACGTCACGATTGGTCTGCTCATGCTGAGCATTGTGCTGCTCTTTGGCCTGGCTGGCCGTGTCGGCCCGGAGCAGGCCGCTCGCGTCGATGTGCTTTCCATGTACTGGCATTTTGTGGACGGCGTTTGGGTCGTTGTCTTCACTGTAGTTTACGTTCTAGGTCGCTGAGGAGAATTAATGGCAACGCTGCGGCCCGCGGAACAACTGGAGCAAAGCCGTCGCGCGCCAAGCGAGATCGAAGTGCCTGCATCGACAGCTTGGCCTTTGGTTCTGGCTTTTGGGTTTACGTTGGTATGCGCGGGGCTCTTGACAAGCGCCTCCGTGAGCGTTCTCGGAGCGGTGCTGACGATCGCTGGTTGTGTCGGCTGGTTTCGGGAAGTCTTCCCGCATGAACATGAAGAAGTTGTTCCGGTCGTCGCGGAGGATGTCTTGGTCGCCACGGAGCGCCGCGTCGTCGAACGCCTGCCAGTGGCTCCGGAGCAAGTCCGCGCGTGGCTTCCCCTTGAAACCTATCCGATATCTGCTGGCGTCAAGGGAGGCTTAGCGGGCAGCGTAGCGATGGCTGTGCTGGCCTGTCTCTATGGTCTGCTGAAAACCGGAAGCATTTGGTACCCCATAAACCTTCTTGCCGCTGTTGTGTATGCGCCGTCGGAGGTGCCTTCGGCTTCGCAATTGAATTCATTTCACGCAGGTATCTTTTTGATTGCGGTGGTGCTCCATCTCGTCACGTCGATACTTGTGGGATTGCTGTATGGTGCGATGCTTCCCATGTTCGCGCGTCATCCCATTGTGCTAGGCGGCCTGATTGCTCCGATTCTGTGGTCGGGGCTGCTGTACTCCATTATGGGCATTCTCAATCCCGTGCTTGGGAACCACATTGACTGGATCTGGTTCATGGCATCGCAGTTTGCCTTCGGTGTCGTCGCAGGACTTGTCGTGGTGCGGCAGACGCGTGTGCCAACGCACGAAAACATGCCATTCGCTCTGCGCGCAGGAATTGAAGCTCCCGGGTTAATGCCGCCGCGCGGAAATGGAGAGAGACGGTCGTGATTCCATTTCGGCATGTATGTGCAACCTGCGCGCTTGGGGTGATGTTGCTCCACGGCTGCGGTACGCCGCACGGCCAGCCCCTCAAAGGATCCGAGACTCTCGCGCCGAATCAGATTTTGGATTTTGACACGCTATACGCGGAGAACTGTGCGGGCTGCCATGGTGCGGAAGGGCGGGGAGGCGCGGCCATCGCGCTTGCCTCTCCCGTTTATCTTTCTATCGCGGACGACGCAGCGATTCGCAAAGTTATCGCCAGCGGCGTGCGCGGAACCTCCATGCCGGCCTTCGCTGTGAGCGCCGGCGGGATGCTGACGGACAAGCAGATCGACGTGATTACTAGCGGAATCCGATCACGCTGGGCCCAGCGCGGCAACCTCAATGCGGCCAATCTGCCTTCTTACACGCCGAAATCCGCAGGCAACGTCTCGCAAGGCGAAGTTGCGTACAAGACGTACTGCGAATCCTGCCACGGCACGGGCGGCCGCGGCGGACCAAAAGGCAGCTCCATTAGCGATGATTCTTTTCTCGCGCTGGTCAGCGATCAGGGGCTGCGCACGATTGTCCTCGCCGGCCGGCCTGAATTGGGCGCGCCGGACTGGCGCGGAAACGTGCCCGGAAAGCCTATGTCCGAGCAGGAAGTCACTGACGTAGTTGCCTGGCTCAGTTCGAGGCGCGTTCAAAACCCGGGGCAACCGTATTCCGTTTCAGATTACCCGCAGCACCCCTAGGAGCTTCTCGATGTCGAATGACACTACACTCTCTCGCCGCGGCCTTCTTATGAAGTTGGGAATTCTGTTCAACGGGCTTGTGGCAACCGCGATTGCTGTACCGATCGTGCGGTTTGTGCTTTCCTCAATTACACGCGGACGCGCGAGCGCATACCTTGCCTGGGTACCTCTCGGATCGGTGAGTGAATTTCCAGAGGGCGAAACGAGGCTGGCCACTTTCCGCAATCCCAACGTGATGCCGACAGATGGGAAGACAGTCGACACTGCATGCTGGGTGCGGCGCGTCGGAGGTGATCAGTTCCAGGTTTTTGCTGTTAACTGCGCGCATTTGGGCTGCCCGGTTCGGTGGTTTCCGCAATCCGCTTTGTTTATGTGCCCGTGTCACGGCGGAGCATATTACCAAGACGGCTCGCGCGCCTCTGGTCCGCCAGAGCGTGGGCTGTTCGAGTATCCGTCCAAAGTGCAAAATGGCCTGGTCAGCATTCAGGCAGGCGAGCTGCCCACCCCTGGAGAGCCGAGCGCAGCCCTGTTTGGAAAGAAACCGCCATGCGCTTGATCTCGCAGATCGGCGAATGGTTCGACCGGCGCTTGCAGCTCGCGGCTCCCATTCGTGAGGTTTCCGAGCATCCCGTTCCGCGCAACACAGCGAGTTGGTGGTACGTGTTCGGCAGCGCCGCGTTGACGGTCTTCGTTCTGCAACTCGTCACTGGAATCTTGCTGGCGATGATTTATGTTCCATCTGCGGGCGAGGCCTGGAGCAGTCTCCAGTCTCTGAATCACGATGTTACCCTCGGCTGGTTCATCCGCGCGCTGCACGGTTGGGGCTCGAATTTCATGGTGGCCGTCGTTCTCATTCACATGGTGCAGGTCTTCCTCTTCGGCGCGTACAAGTTTCCGCGGGAACTCACTTGGATCGTCGGCGTTTTTCTTCTGCTGATGACGTTGGGCATGGCATTCAGCGGGCAAGTCCTGCGCTTCGATCAAGACGCCTACTGGGGATTGGGAATCGGCGCATCCATCGCCAGCCGGGTGCCCGTCATCGGTCCGCTCGCCGTAAAGATGATGCTGGGTGGGCCCATCATCGCTGGCGCCACACTATCCCGATTTTTCGCGCTGCACGTCTTCGTTATTCCGGGGATGCTGATCGGGTTCGTCTGCCTACATTTGTTGATGGTGCTGAAGCTGGGAATTAACGAATGGCCGATGCCGGGCCGTCTCGTGGAAAGGGCGACCTACGAGACCGAGTACCACGAATTGACGAAGAAGGATGGCGCGCCGTTCGTTCCCTATGCCGTGTGGAAAGACCTATTCTTCGCCGCATTCATCCTGTTGGCAGTGGCGGCATGTGCTGTGTACTTCGGTCCATTCGGACCGACCGGTCGGCCGGATCCGACGATCATCCAGACGGCGCCGAAGCCTGATTACTTTTTCCTCTGGCTCTACGCGCTTCTCTCGCTCTTGCCTCCTTCGATGGAGACGCCCGCACTGCTCATCGGCCCCGTAGTCGCAATCGCGGTCCTGCTCCTTCTTCCATTCCTGTCTGGCGAAGGAGAAAAAAGCTGGCGCCGCCGGCCCATCGCTGTTCTCACAATTTTGCTGATCGCGATCTCGCTAGGGACACTCACGCATCTCGCCGGCTACACGCCCTGGAGCCCGCACATGAATGCTTGGAGTGGCGATCCGGTGCCAGACCAGTTCCTGCGCAACTCAACGGCGCTTCAGCGGCAAGGCGCGCTCGTCTTCCAGGTGAAGCAATGCCGCAACTGCCATTCCCTCGGTGACGCGGGAGGGCAACGAGGTCCGGCGCTGGACAGTGTTGCTGTGCGGCTCACGCAAGACCAGTTGATACGCCAAGTCATCCAAGGCGGCGGCAACATGCCTGCGTATGGGAAAAACTTGAGTCCGGCGGAGACGACGGCGCTCGTAGCGTTTCTCGAAACGCTGCACCCTGGGAACCAAGCTCCGGCGCGCGATGCATCTCGCGAGGCGGCCGTGTCGGAAAGTCCGAAGGCGCACGCTCCAGCGCAGCCCTAGAACTCTATGGTTCACTCTCTTCAGGCCGCATTCGAGCCGTGGACGCCTCCAGTCTCGCTCGACTTGATACTGATTCTTGAGGCGGTTCTCTATTTGCGCGGCTGGATTCACCTGCGACTTTCTCGCGTGAACATCATTCCGGCCTGGCGCGTCGGCAGCTTCCTTCTAGGCATGTTCCTGATTTGGTTGGCTCTGGGCTCACCGCTCGCGGCATTCGACGAAAAATTGCTGACCGTCCACATGGTTCAGCATCTCCTGCTCATGACGATCGCTCCTCCGTTGATTCTGGTCGGTGCCCCGGTAATGCCGTTATTGCACGGTTTGCCGCGACAGTTCGTTCACGGCATCATCGGCCTATTATTTCGATGGCCCCCGATGCAGCGGTTTGGCCGCGTAATTACGCAACCCGCGTTTTGCTGGATTGCCGCGGCGGCGGCTCTGGTGGGTTGGCACATTCCTGGGGCGTTCACTCTTGGGTTGCAATCGGAGGCGTGGCACATCGTCGAACATGCCTGTTTCCTCGGAACCGGATTTCTTTTCTGGTGGCCCGTTGTTCAGCCATGGCCAAGTGTCCCGGTCTGGCCGCGCTGGTCCATGCTGCTCTACCTTTTTCTCGCGACGATCCCCTGCGACATTCTGTCAGGGTTTCTTGTATTTTGTGACCGTGTTGTTTATCCGGTTTACCTCGTGGGACCACGACAGTTCGACGTCTCCGCTCTCGAGGACCAGCAGCGCGCCGCGGCATTGATGTGGACGTGCGTCACGATCATCTATCTGATACCCGCTATGATTCTGACTACGCGACTGCTCGGAGCACGGAGTTCCCAGGAGGTGAGGATGCAAAACCTTTGCCTTCGGAAGGTAGACAGCGAGATGGATTCTTAGCCGAACAAGAGAACGATGGAAAACAGTAAGAGCATCTATCTGAGTGAGCGAGGTGTCTTCCTCCGCGCTCGGATAGGGGACTCACGATGAAGATACAAATGGAACACGGAAGCGAAAGTTTCAGCGGTGCTAGCGTGACGCACCGTGCTATCCGCGAGTCGCGGGTGAGTCGATTCGTGGGTCTCAAGGCGCAATCGGTGGTCGATGTGGTTGCCGTGGAGGAGCCGCTTGAGATTCAACTCGGCTATGGGCCGAGGTACATGCGCCGGGTTAAGTCGATTTCCGTAACGATGCGCACACCCGGGCAAGATTTTGCGCTCGCCGCCGGCTTTCTACTGACGGAAGGCGTGGTACGCGATGTGAACGATATAGAGCGGATTGAATATGTGCTCGGACCGAGTGCCCGCGAGGATCGGCCGAAACGAGCCCTTGAGATGGGTAGTGAAGAACTGGATTCATCGATGCTCCCCATAGATGCGAAGAGCAGCACCGTGCGTGTGGAGTTGGTACCGGATGTTGAGGTTAACACGGTCAGCCTTGAGCGAAATTTCTATGCGACATCGAGTTGCGGTGTCTGCGGAAAGGCCTCCCTGCTGGCGCTTCGTGCCGTGTGTCCGGCGCGCCAATCAAATACATTACAAGTAGAAGCGAGACTTCTGTACTCGTTGCCAGCGTCTTTGCGCGGAGCGCAAGGAACGTTTGACCAGACAGGGGGCTTACATGCCGCGGGGCTATTCGATGCACGCGGGGAGCTCCGCTCGGTTTGTGAGGATGTGGGGCGGCATAATGCAGTGGACAAGCTACTGGGGTCCGAGTTTTTCGCGGACCGTATTCCATTACGGAACTGCATTCTACTTCTTT
>Ga0209526_10002130_pt1 | contig 13335 bp, 8 predicted proteins | sample JacPinW_OM2H0_M1_FD_188566 | JGI IMG/M metagenome (GOLD analysis project Ga0209526, IMG submission 188566) | Forest soil microbial communities from Algoma, Ontario, Canada - Jack Pine, Ontario site 1_JW_OM2H0_M1 (SPAdes) (version 2) | ecosystem: Environmental > Terrestrial > Soil > Boreal... | reverse complement strand
ATCACTCCCGAAGCCGGCATTGAAATCCTTCAGCAGCGCGTGAGCGAAACACAAACTCACCTCGACGCGCTGGAAGACTTGGCCCGCCACAATGACATGCCGCCAGGGACGCTGCGCGGCCAGTAATGTTCCCGAGGCTGTTGACAAGGTCACGTTTCAACACGGGTTTGACACCAAAGGAATGATCCCATTTTTGTACTGGAGAATATGCCATGAAGTTATCCAAGCAGGTTTTGACCTTACTTCTCTGTTGTTTGCTTGTGCGATTCACTGCGCAAGCCGAGTCTTTCGGGCCTACGGGGCAATCCAACGAACAGCCACCGACGGCGCCCGTGCAACTCTCCACTCAAGAGCTCCAGCAACTCGTGGCGCCGATCGCTTTGTACCCCGACGCTCTCGTCGCGCAGATTCTCGCGGCGTCAACGTATCCCACCGAGATTGTCGAAGCGGATCGCTGGATACAGAATCATCCCAACGTTAAAGGCGAAGAGCTGGCAAAAGTAGTCGACAAACAATCCTGGGACCCGAGCGTTAAGGCGCTGACGCAATTTCCATCGGTCCTCGAAAACATGGACAAAAACCTCTCTTGGACTTCATCTCTTGGCGACGCATACGCCAACCAACAGCAGAATGTGACAGACGCCGTCCAAACATTGCGTCAGCAGGCTCACAAGAACGGCCACCTGGATAGCAATGAACAGGAGAAGGTGGTGACTCAAGGCAACACCATTGTCATTGAACCAGCCACTCCCGAACTGGTGTATGTGCCTCAGTACGATCCGTGGCTCGTGTACGGTGCGCCCATCGTTGCATATCCCGGCTGGTATCCCGAACCGGGGATCTTTTTAGCCGGAGTGGGCATTGGATTCGGGCTCGGATTCGGAGTCGGCTATTTTGGAGGATTTGGGTGGGGCTGGCATCACTGGGGATACGACTGGCACGGCCGGTCAGTGATCTATAATCACAACACCTACATCTCCCATAGCCGAACGATCATCAATCGCAACAACTTCAGTCACAACAATTTCAACCATAACAACTCTAGCCACAGCAACTTCAACCACGCCAATGCCAGCCATGGCAATGCGTTCCACGGAGGTGCGTCCTCGTCGTTTCACGCTCAACAAGGTACACGCTCCGGCGCATTCAGTGGATTTGATCACGGCGGCAATATACGAGGCTTTTCCTCCCGCGGCCGGTCGAGCTTTGGCGGTGGTGGTTTTCATGGAGGTGGTTTCCATGGCGGCGGATCTCATGGCGGTGGGCGTCGTTGATCGCACCCTCGCGTGAGTGAGTTTATCGAGAATTCAAAAATGGAGAGGAATACCATGCTGCACAAATTTTCAACTGCTGTTGGACTCGAAAGCAAATTCATTCGATTGGCAGTGTCCGCCGTCTTCGCACTTTCTTTGGGCTGTTTGTCGGCACCAATATTCGGACAGCAACCCGGGCAGCGGACCTTTACGTCCGCCGAAGACGCCGGGAGCGAGTTTTTCGCGGCAATGGAGTCACAAGACGAACAAGCTCCGTTGCGCATCCTCGGACCAGCCGGAAAGGATGTGCTCTCGTCCGGCGATCCAATAGAGGATTCAGATGCTCGCGTCGGATTCGTCACCAAATATCAGGAGATGCATCGATTCGTGACAGAACCGAACGGAGAGGTGACGCTGGTTATCGGGGCGGAAAATTGGCCGTTTCCAATTCCCTTGGTGAACAACCACGGTTCTTGGTATTTCGACACGTCCGAAGGCAAAGACGAGATCGTATTCCGTCGAATAGGCAAAAATGAAGTTGCCGCAATGGATGCGTGCCGCGAGTTAGTCGAGGCGGAAAACCAATATTTCGCGCGCCCGCCGGGTGGCATCCCCCAGCAATTTGCCCAAAAGCTTGTCAGTGATGAAGGCGGGCACAATGGTCTGTATTGGCAGGGTGCCGACGATGAGTTTGATAGCCCGATCAACCCGCTCATCGCATACGCGCGCCAAAATCTTCCAGCGGACCAGGTCGGCCAGCATGTTCCGTTCAACGGGTATATGTTCCGCATCCTCACTAGTCAAGGGCGACATGCACCGGGCGGAGCGAAGAAGTACGTCGTCAACGGAAAGATGAGTGTTGGATTTGCCTTCGTCGCCTACCCTGTCGAATACCGCTCCTCGGGTGTGATGACTTTTATTGTCGACCAATCTGGAACTATTTACGAAAAGGACCTTGGTCCTGGCACGACAGGGCTTGCACAGGCGATGACTGTCTATGACCCGGACTCCACCTGGCACAAGGTCGAGTGAAAAAGGGCTAGTTGCGCGGTTCCTGGCAGATTGCGCGCGATCTGAGCCAGCCGGCGCGACTGAACTCCTGAGATGCCTATGTCACACACTGCGCCTTCACTACGAACCGCAATTCCCGCCGTGGCAATTATGACGGCAGCCGTTCTCTGCACGCTGAGAATGACAGGGGATCCGTCAGACTTGCTTTCAACCCCGCCGCAAGTTCACGCGAAACACCATACACTTTCCTTAACCTTGCACGCTGCCGTTGCAAGTGATGGAAAGAACTCCTTCTACTTCGATGGTCAACCAAACGCTCCAACCTTGCGGCTCTCACCAGGAGATCAACTGAAGATCACTTACATCAACGATCTCCCGTCCAAAGCGAAAGAGACTTGCGCTATTACTCCGTGTATGGACATGACGAATTTACATTTTCATGGCCTGGCCGTTTCTCCCGATGCTCCCCAGGATGACGTCTTGGGCATGATGGCCGCGCCTGGACAAACTCTCCAATATACGGTTCAGATTCCCACGGATCACCCGCCCGGCCTGTATTGGTACCACACGCACCCACACGGAGAGAGTCACCGACAAGCACTTGACGGCATGTCCGGAGCGCTGGTGATCGAGGGAATTGAATCTTATTTCCCGCCTCTAGCCCACTTGCCGGAGCGCGTGCTGATTGTGCGTGGCCGTTCCATTGTGAACGATCCTCAATCTGCTGATTTGAAGCGCCGCGTTGAACTCAGTTCGGATGTCTGTGGTGCGGAGCCAGAGACGCCAGAAGAAGTCTTCACCTTGAACGGTTCCGTACGGCCTAAAATTGAAATCGCTCCTGGTGAGCGCCAGTTTTGGCGCCTTGTCAACGCTACGGCGGATCGCTATCTCAACCTTCAGCTTGAGGGTCGAACATTTGAAATCGTTGCCATGGACGGGATCCCCATCGCGCAGCATGACCCCGGCCATCGAACGCGGAGCGCCGATCATGTCTTATTACCACCGGCCGGCAGGCTGGAAGCCATTGTCACAGGTCCCGAAGCCGGCACGCAAAGGCGTCTGGTCTCACGCTGCGTGGATACCGGGCCAGCTGGCGATCCGAATCCAGCGATGATATTAGCCGACATCGTTCCGCGAGCAGCTGCGGAGTCGACCCCAAAAGTATTGCGGAACTCGCGCAAACCTAATCTCAAGACTTTGGACCTGGCTGCGGAAGAGAAAACGCCGCCGCGATTCATCGTGACATTCACGGAAGACCAGAAAGGCTTTTACATCAACGGGGAAAAATTCGCGCCAGACGCTGCTCCTATGGTGCGCGCAAAGGTGGGGACACTTCAGCATTGGAGGATTGTTAATGCAAGTGCTGAACTGCATCCCATGCACATTCATCAAGTCCACTTCCTGGCGTACGCCGAGAACGATAAGCCGATAGCCGACCCGCTGTGGCTGGACACCGTGAATGTTCCATACGGCGGTTCCGTCGACGTCATTATGGACTTCACCGACCCGGTGATTAAGGGCATGTCGGTCTTTCACTGCCACCTTCTCAATCATGAAGACAAAGGGATGATGGCGAAAATTCTTTTTGAATGAATTCCAAGTGAACGCCACCATCCTGGACTCAATACCTACCAAGTTACGCGGCCTGCGCAGCGCAATGGTCTTTCGGCGACTTCTCCGGCCGGATGTAAGCTCGGCCGGGCCCAGGTGGCTGCCGCTTCTACTGGTTTTCGGGTCTATTGCCGCCGTGGCTTACGCGGATCACCTCGCGGTCTCCATCTCGCTCGGATATCTTTACATCTTGCCGCTCGGGGTCGGGGCGATGTTCCTTCGCAGCAAAATCAGCTATGTCCTGATCGTAGTTTGCGCTTTTCTGCATGACCTCTTCGCACCTCCATACGTCAATTGGGCGAATCGAATCGCGCACAATGTTTCCGCAATGATGGCGTTCACTTTTGTGGTGTACATCATCCAGAGGTACATGAAACAAAGAGAGCAGCTAACGAAATCCGTGAGACAACAGCGGGACAATCTTCTTAAGGATGTCGAATTAGCTGCGGAGGTCCAGCGGATGTTCCTTCCGTTGGGTAAACCGGCCATTACCGGCCTCGAAATCGCGGGCATGATGCATCCCGCCAGGGGTATTGGCGGAGATTATTACGACTACATCCCCATCGATGAGCACAGTATTCAGCTAGTGATTGCGGACGTCGCCGGAAAAGGCGTAGCTGCTGCGCTGTTGATGTCGGCAACAGCGGCAGCCGTGCAGCTGGAGGTAAACCAGCAGCGAGATATGTTACAGGTGGTAAGCCGTTTGAACACCAGCATTCACGGTGTATCTTCGGATGGCGAACGCTATGTCACTTTGCTCATGGCGGAAGTTGACGCAAGAAATCGCAAACTTCGCTATGTGAATTGCGGCCACAATCCCGCGCTTCTCTTTCGAGCTGCCACCGGTAAAGTCACACGCATGAATTCGTCGTGTGCCCCCATCGGAATGATTGTGGGACAACCTTGTGAGTTAGTTTCAGTAGATCTTTCTCTAGGCGACGTCTTGGTTTTCTACACCGATGGAGTCACGGAGGCCGAGAATCTTCTGGCTGAAGAATTCGGCATGGAAAGGCTGTCCGCCGTGGTACAGGGCGGCTCGTCACTATCCGCGGAAGCGCTCATGGAAGACATCTTCAGCAGCGCGGCGAATTTTTCTAAAGACCTTGGCTTCAGCGACGATGTCACCATCCTCGTGGTCAAATGCGATTTCGACGGCTCCCCAGCCTAGCTTCATCCACAAGAACAATCTTTGGGTTGTGCCGCACTCCAGCGTGGTCGAAGCGGTCCGGCCCACAGGTGCTCTTCCACTACTGAGTTCGTGCCCGGTAAGGAAGTTGATTCCACCTGTCCGGGTCCGCTGTCGGCGTATTGGCATCCCGTCCACTGCGCTGGACTCTTTGCCCCTAGCCACCTGGCCCGCGTAGTTTCAGGCTTCACCTCTAATACCCCTTTTTTCAGATGGTTGCTGAAGTCCTCCTTAATTATTCATGGTGGCATCCAGTCTGCACCCACCCAGCTGTGAGGGTGAATCCATGTGGATCGTTAAACTGGCACTGAGCCGGCCTTATACGTTTGTAGTCGGGTCGATACTCATTCTGATCCTGGGCGCGCTCGCGATCTTTCGCACGCCGACGGACATTTTTCCGAACATCAACATTCCGGTTGTCAGCATCATCTGGACCTATAACGGCCTCGTGCCTGAGGACATGGCCGACCGCATCGTTAGCATCACCGAACGAGCCCTCACCACTACCGTGGACAATATCGAGCACGTGGAATCGCAATCGCTGAATGGTATTGCTGTTGTAAAAGTGTTTCTGCAGCCCACCGCCAACATTCAGCAAGGCATTGCACAGATTACGGCGGTCTCTCAGACGCAACTAAAGCAGCTACCTGTGGGCTCGACGCCACCTCTCATCCTGGCCTACAGCGCATCGAGCGTGCCGGTTCTCCAGTTGGCGCTCTCGGGGCAAAATCTATCAGAGCAGCAACTCAACGACTATGGTTTGAATTTCATTCGCACGCAGCTCATCACTGTGCCTGGCGCATCTGTGCCCTATCCCTATGGCGGAAAGCAACGCCAGGTCCAGGTGGATCTGAATACGACAGCGTTGCAGTCGAAAGGTCTCTCTGCTCTGGATGTGGTCAACGCCATCAGCGTTCAAAATTTAATCCTGCCTACAGGAACGTCTAAGATCGGCTCCCGCGAATACAATGTCTCCATCCCTAACGCTGCGCCGCAGACCATTGCCGACTTAAACCGAATCCCTATCAAGACCATTGGCGGTACTACGATCTACATTAAAGATGTCGCATGGGTGCGCGACGGCTTTCCTCCTCAGACGAATATCGTGCGCGTCAACGGCCAGCGCTCGGTGTTGCTGACCATACAAAAGGCTGGCAACGCTTCTACACTGAACGTGATCGCCGGCATCAAAGCTCTTCTCCCTCAGATTAAGACCACTGTTCCACCGCAGCTCGATATCGCACCGCTGGCGGATCAATCCATTTTTGTCCGTGGCGCAATCAGTGGTGTCGTCCGCGAAACGCTGATTGCCGCTTGCCTGACTGCTTTCATGATTCTCGCTTTCCTGGGCAGTTGGCGAAGCACGCTGATCATTGCGACCTCCATCCCGCTGGCAATTCTGACCTCCATCATCGTACTTAGTGCGCTCGGAGAAACTATCAATATTATGACCCTCGGTGGACTCGCACTGGCGGTCGGCATCCTGGTTGATGACGCGACGGTTGAGGTGGAGAACATAAATCGCAACCGGGAAGCCGAGCCCGAGAAGGACATGGATGCGGTGGTCCTCGACAGCGCATCGCAAATCGCGACACCTGCGTTCGTGTCTACGCTTTCTATCTGTATTGTGTTTGCTCCGATGTTCTTGTTGTCCGGCGTCGCACGGTATCTCTTTGTGCCGCTTGCGGAAGCCGTGGTTTTCGCCATGTTGGCTTCTTACCTCCTCTCCCGAACCATCGTCCCGACGATGGCCAAGTACTTGTTGCGGGGAGAAAAACACGAAGCGGGAGCGCCAACCCGCAATCCGCTCGTACAACTTCAGAAGCGTTTCGAAGAGGCATTCGAGAAATTCCATCACAGCTATCGCGGACTGTTGGACGTTTGCCTCCAGCATCGACGTGCTTTTCTGATTGCTTTCTTTGCGTGCTGCCTTGGCTCCCTCGCGATCCTGATTCCTTGGCTAGGTCGGGACTTCTTCCCCAGTGTTGACAGCGGCTCTTTCAAGCTTCATCTGCGCGCGCCCACAGGAATGCGCATCGAGGAAACCGCCAACCTTTGCGATCAGGTCGAGCGCTCGATTCGAGGGCAGATCCCCGCAAATGAGTTCCAGAGTGTTATTGACAATATAGGTTTGCCCTACAGCGGCATCAATCTTTCGTACAGTAACTCGGCTCCGGTCGGCACCTCGGACGCGGACATTCTTGTGACTCTCTCCGTCAAGCACCATCCCACGGATGATTACATTCATCACCTTCGCCTGACACTGCCAAAACAGTTTCCCGGCGTGAGCTTCTCATTCTTGCCTGCTGACATGGTCAGCCAAATCCTGAATTTTGGCCTGCCCGCCCCGATCGATGTTCAAGTCGTGGGAAACGACCTCGAGGGAAACCAGCGCTATGCCGACGCGTTGCTCGGCAAGCTGAAATACGTCACAGGAACAGCAGATTTGCGAATCCAGCAGCCCTTCGACCAGCCTTATCTACGCCTGCGAGTCGAGCGTACCAAAGCGGAGCAACTTGGTTTCACAGCCCACGATATCGCGCAAAATCTTCTCGTATCGCTCAGTGGCAGCTTCCAAACCTCACCAACATTCTGGGTCGACCCCAAGAATCGTGTCAGTTATCAAATCGCGACCCAAACGCCGCAGTATCGTACGGACACACTGCAGGGTGTTGAAAATATCCCCATTACCGGCACAGACCCAAATGCTCCTCCGTCGCTTATGGCCAGTTTAGTGTCAACCCAACGAGGCGCAGGAATGGCAGTCGTTTCTCACTACAACGTAGCGCCCGTCGTTGACATATTCGGCGCTGTCACCGGACGCGATCTAGGCGGCGTGGCTGGTGACATCAACAAAATCATCGACGCTACTCGCCAGCAATTGCCGCGCGGTTCTCACGTAGTCGTCAGGGGTCAGGTTCAGACCATGCGAGCATCCTATGTCGGCCTTCTGAGTGGGCTGGCGTTTTCGATCGTGCTCGTATACCTGCTGATCGTGGTGAACTTTCAGTCCTGGCTGGATCCTTTCATCATGATTTCCGCGCTGCCCGCGGCCCTTGCTGGGATCGCGTGGTTCTTGTTTATAACCCACACCACCCTCAGCGTGCCCGCACTCATGGGAGCCATCATGTGCATGGGCGTCGCAACGTCAAACAGCATCTTGGTGGTCAGCTTTGCTACAGAAAAAATGCAGGAAGGAAGCGATTCCAACAGCGCCGCACTGGAAGCAGGTTTCACGCGCTTTCGGCCCGTCCTGATGACCGCGCTGGCCATGATCATCGGCATGGTGCCCATGGCCCTCGGACTAGGAGACGGCGGAGAACAAAACGCGCCACTCGGCCGGGCAGTCATTGGCGGACTCATCTTCGCTACCGTTTCTACTCTCTTTTTTGTCCCAGCGTTTTTCAGTGTTCTGCAGGGTTCGCGCAAGCAGACGGTCCAAACGGAAGCACAGCACTAAGCACAATCTAAGTGGAGTCACTATGACGCAACAACCTGAAGAGAAGAAACAAACTGGCGAGCAAACGCTCCCATCGAACGATGCTGGAAGCAAGTCGCACTCGTACAGACGGTGGCTGGGTGTGGCAAGTGCGTTGCTCGTCGCCGCCGCCCTATTAGTCTCGGGCATCTTATCCCGTGTCAAAGCCCGCACAACGCTGAAGGCGGAGACGGCTCAGGTGGCGCTCACAGCTGTTTCGGTTGTTTCCCCAAAGCAGTCTGCGCCCGCCGAGGAGATCGTCCTTCCAGGAAACGTACAACCATTCATCACGTCACCGATTTACGCGCGAACCAACGGATACTTGAAGAAGTGGTATTTCGACATCGGCGCGCACGTCAAGAAGGGGCAATTACTTGCGCTCATCGAAACGCCGGAAGTGGATCAGCAACTTCAGCAAGCGCGCAGCAACCTGTCAACCGCACAGGCAAATCTTGAACTCGCCACGATCACCAAGACACGTTATCAGGGACTTTTGAAAAAGCATGCGGTGTCCCAGCAGGACGCCGACAACGCCGTCGGCACTTACAACGCCAATAAAGCCATTGTCCAGGCAGACCAGGCCGCCATGGATCAATATGCCGCACTCGTATCTTTTGAAAAAGTTTATGCTCCGTTCGACGGAGTGATCACTGCGCGTAACACCGATATCGGCGACCTGATCAATTCTGGTAGCACCGCCAATGTAAAAACCGATCTCTTCCACATCGCTCAACCCGGCACGTTGCGTGTCTACGTAAATGTGCCGGAAGAATATTCGCGCGGGATCAAAGTGGGGATGACAGCGGATCTTGCTCTCGCCGAGTTTCCCGGGCGTACGTTTCAGGGACAATTGGTACGCACGGCGGAAGCCATCAACGTAACCACGCGTACCCTGTTGGTTGAAATTGAGGTGGCTAATCCCACCAACACCTTGCTCACAGGCTCTTATGCAGAAGTCCACTTAAAAGTTCCCACTCAGACTTCCACGTTCATCATTCCCGTGAATACCTTGATATTCCGCTCGGAGGGTTTGCGTGTGGGGGTTGTGAAGGATGACAAAGTTACGCTTACTTCCGTAACTCCCGGGCACGATTTCGGCAATCAAATAGAGATCGTCGCCGGCCTGAAGCCTGAAGATCAGATCATCATCAACCCACCCGACTCCGTCGTTACCGGACAGCAGGTGCAAATTGTTCAGGCGACATTGCCAGGGGATAGCAAGTGAAGCGTACCGGAACCATGGCCAGGCTGAAACCCGGGCTCATCGCACTGTCGGCAATAGCCGTACTTCAGCTATGCGCATGTACGGTGGGACCAGCGTATAAGAGGCCCACCGCGGAAGTTCCTACAGCCTACAAGGAGCTTGGCAATTGGAAAGAGGCTCAGCCGAACGAACAGAATCTCGGCGGCAACTGGTGGGAGATGTTTCAGGACCCGCAACTGAACGCCCTGGAATTGCAGGTCAATGTCTCCAACCAGAATTTGAAGGCGGCGGAGGCTCAATATACTCAGGCTCGTGCGTTGGTCCGCTACAACCGGGCGGCTTATTTCCCCACGCTCACGGGGGGCGCGAACGCTTCACGCAACAAAATCTCCAATAACCGGCCTCCTAGCCTCACTACCAACGGACGTACCTATAACGACTTTCAAATCCCTTTTGATTTGTCTTACGAGGTCGATGTCTGGGGACGCATCCGCCGCACCGTTGAGTCCTATCGCGACCAGGCACAAGCCAGCGCTGCCGACCTAGCCACCGTGAACCTTTCTATGCACGCCCAGGTTGCTCTGTTCTATTTTCAAGCCCGCGTTCTAGATGCCGAGGAGCAACTGCTGAGCTCCACTGTCACGCAGTACGAACAAGCCCTGGAATTGATTGAGAATCGGTATGCAGGAGGCATTGCTTCCGACTTGGAAGTCCAGCAGGCCACAACTCAACTTGAGACCACCCGCGCGCAAGCGATTGACGTCGGAGTGGCCCGCGCACAATTCGAGCATGCCGTGGCAATTCTGATTGGAAAACCACCGGCCGCTTTTAGTCTCGCTGCACTTCCACTTACAACGCCTCCTCCACCGATTCCGGCTGGCCTTCCTTCTGAGTTACTTGAACGCCGTCCGGACATTGCAGCGGCGGAAAGGCGCATGGCCTCGGCTAACGCTCAAATCGGAGTGGCGAAGGCTGCTTATTATCCGGCCATCAGTTTGGGAGCCACTGGCGGGTTCGAAAGTGGCGTAATCACTACGCTCATTTCTGGCCCGAGCGCGCTGTGGTCGGTGGGCGGCTCCGCAATAGCGCCAATTTTTGATGCTGGCCGCCGCAAGGCCAACGTGGACCTAGCCAAAGCAGCGTATGATCAGACCGTCGCCAACTATCGCGAAACGGTGCTGACGGGCTTTCAACAGGTCGAGGACAATCTGGCGGCGTTGCGCATCCTGGAGCACGAAGCCCAGGTTCAGGAAAATGCAGTCGTGGCCGCCGAAAAGTATCTGGAACTTGCCAACACCCGTTACACAGGTGGTGTCACGAGTTACCTGGAAGTCACAACCGCTCAAAGTGCAGCTCTCTCCGACGAACTCACCGCCGTAAATATTCTTGGCCGTCGCATGGTGGACGCAGTTACGCTGGTGCAGGCCCTCGGTGGCGGATGGGATCGTTCTTCTTTGCCCGACCACCCCGAATGCTGCGGAAAACTGACCAGCAATTCAAGGTAGTGCTGCAGTGGCACAGGGAATGAGCGGCATGGTCATCACATGGGTGCAGATTGTTTCCGTGACTCAAGATCCGTCGGCCCGACCGGGTCTCGGCTGACGTATTGTTTCCTACTCGCCTCTAGCGTGGCATTCCGGATGTTTCCGTCACGGGCATGTTTATTTCCCGAACGGGCCGATCCAATTCACCTGGCGCGGCAGGCAAATCCAGCGGATCTGTGAGCAGAAGCCCTTGCAACGCTGCAGCACCCATCCAGGCATTTTCCAGTGCGGTGATATAGCTGCTCTGCAACTGGAACAGCGTTCTTTGCGCGATTAGCACTTGGGGATACGCCGCGGCGCCCTCATGGTATTTGTGCAAGTAAAGGTCATAGGCTTTTTGCGCGTTTGGAAGGGTCCGCGCCTTGTATCGCTCGACTACGGAGCGAGAGGTGGAGTAGCTCTGCAGCACTGGAGCGGCAAGCCGACGTAACGACAGCGAGACACGCTGGGCTTCAAGTTGTGCGCGTTCACGGTCGGCTTTTGCGGCCGCGATATTTCCCTGGTTGCGATTGAAAATAGCTAGATTCAAACCAACCTCGGCGAAACCTTCCGAGCCAACGGGCCTGGAGGGAATGCTGCCAACATCCTCTCGATTGTTCAGATACCCCGCGCGAACCGAAAGATCGGGAATAAGTTCGCGGCGAGCACGAGTGAGCGTCAGGTCCGCACGGCTTGATTCCAGTTGTGCGATCTTGATGGCCGGACTGTCTCGCAAAATGGTTTCGATTACCTGCTCCGCGTCGATTTGTGGAAGGTCTTCAAGATTGCCCACCAGCGTCGTGAGTTCCATCGCGGGTTTACCCACGACCGTGGTCAATACGCGCCAGGCGCGCTGTTGCTCTTGTTCGGCGGCTATTACGGCGAGCTCCGCCTCATCTGCTTCGACCTGGGCTTGCAGCACGTCCGGCTGGTCAGCCTGTCCGACATTGAAAAGTTGCTGTGTGGTGTCCGCAGCATCTTTGGCGAGGGTGCTTAGCGCCTTACGGGTCTCGAGCATTAGTTGTGCGGCGAGGGACTGGTAGAAAGCGATCCGTACGCCATTTTCGACACGCAAGCGTTGTTCTTCGGTCTCAACCACGGCTTGCTTTTTCTCCTCTGCTCGTACCTTGCGGTCGAGGCCAAGTTTGCTGCCCAGTAACACATTCTGCTGGATGAAGACCCCGTGCTGTCCTCCACCGTAGGAGCCGCCTCGAATTTCTTCGCTGATATAGCCGACGGTTGGATTGGGCCAAAGTCCCGCCTGGAGGGTGCGGCCGGTGGCAGCGGCTACTCCCGCTTTGGCTTGTCCTAGCGTCGGGTTACTGGCGAGCGCCATGCGCTGCAATTCTTCGAGCGTCATGCCCTCGGCACGGTTAGCTGCGGCGTTGGAGGACCTTGAGGGTTGCTGGTGCTGCGAAGTGGTGATGGGATTTTGCGCTGGAATAAATTGTTGCGCCGCCAACGAGGCTGTCGATAACGCCAGTGCGAAAATGATTCGCGCTGGAAATTTTTGCAAGGAATTATTTTTCATTTCTAATCTCCTGTGTGCCATGTTCTAGCGCCCCTGCGTGTTCATGCCCGAGGTGGTTTCGGGCTTTGCAGTTCCCTGCTTACGGCGAAGCTCTTGAATGTGATCGTATTGATCGGGTGGGAGCACGCGGAGTAGCGTCATCATGCCCATCGTGAACCCCGTCCAACCCGGCCGCAGACCGTAGTTTTCCGGTTTCTGGACCATGTCATCCATGGCCATGACCGGACCTTCCATGAACGCATCCTGGGGGAAGCCGGGAACTGAATTGGCGTCCTTGCTCACGTCGGCCTTCTCCATGGGCATCTGCATTCCGGGCATCCCGGACATATTGTGTTGAGCAGCACTTCCCTCTTTCCGTGAAAGTGGACCGTTGGGGGTAGCTCGCTCCAGCGTCGAGCCGACGCCCATGCCTCGTCCAATACTGGGGCCGTTCGAGTCGGAAGTTGCGCTGCCTGAGCGAAGCATGCCCATACCTTCTTCCATCCCTGCACCCGCAGGCATTCCCGGGCGACGAGTCATTGGCCCTACCATCGAAGAC
>Ga0209526_10002128_pt1 | contig 13345 bp, 11 predicted proteins | sample JacPinW_OM2H0_M1_FD_188566 | JGI IMG/M metagenome (GOLD analysis project Ga0209526, IMG submission 188566) | Forest soil microbial communities from Algoma, Ontario, Canada - Jack Pine, Ontario site 1_JW_OM2H0_M1 (SPAdes) (version 2) | ecosystem: Environmental > Terrestrial > Soil > Boreal... | reverse complement strand
CAGGCGGAAGCTGACCTTGTTCTCTCCGCGCGCAATGATCTCCATCAGCCCTGGAAGTTTGATGATGTGATCGATGAGCTTTTCCCGCTCGCCATCATCACAACATGCGGCACCGGTCACGAGTACGTCGAGATCGCCCACCGTTTCTCGGCCGCGTCTGAGTGATCCTGCCGGCGTCACCGAGTCGACAGTCGCGCCCACCGCCGCAATATAGGCGGCGAGCTTCTGCGCTTCATCCGCCGCCACGTCGATCCGGACTCTCAGCGATCCGGCCAAATGCTTGAACTGTTCGGCAGCCTTCAAGATATTCTGCTCGCTCTTTTCGCCGAACCCAGGAAGTTCCCGCAGTTTCTCGTCTCTCGCGAGTTGTGCCACTTCGTCGACCGTCGCCACGCCGAATGCCTTCCAAAGAAAAGCGACCTTCTTGGCCCCGAGCGATTGCAGTTCGAGCAATTCCAGGATCGTGGGCGGGTATTTTTTGAGCAGGCCTTGCCGCAAGCTGTAATCGCCGGTCTGGAGAATCTCTCGGATGTGTTCCGCCATCCCCTTACCCACACCCGGCAGTTCCGTGAGCGCTTTGTCGTCGTTCGCGATCTCCTCGATCCGCTCATGCATGCTGAACACCAGTTCCGCGACCTTTTCATAGCTGCGATATCGGCCGATGATCGCGCCATCGATTTCCAGTAGTTGCGCCGTCTCGCGCAGTATTTTCGCAATTTCCCTGTTTTCCATGCGAGTTTCTCCCGACTCAGTTGGCCGCTTGATTATAGGCGCTTGGCTGCGTTTCAGACAGAGATGCGCGTAGCGATCGTTGTTCCGGGCAGGTCGGCGAAGTCGCCGGGTGCGAAGCCGACCCCGCGAACCATAGCGGGGGCCCGAACAGGAAATCTTGACGGCCCCGGCGCTTGGTTTGTTCCGCATAGTCCCCTCTCTGCGTCCCGATGCGCTTGGCCATGCTGGGGGGCCGTTGCGCGCTTCATCGCCGAAACACAATGTTTGCCATCTATTCGTTTCCAGCCGCGAGTTTGTGAGCAGACGGCAAGACCCTTTGCAGGGACCTCTGACTGCTTGTGTAGTTCGCGTCAGTTCAGGCTGCCTGGGAAGTTGGCTGGCTCGTGCTCGCCTACGAGAGGCCGTAGGTTGTTGATTAAATTAATTCCACCAGCGTCGCGACAGTGCTTGTTCGGCGCAGGACTTGTTAGCTGCGCTCCACCGCTTGTTTATCCGGTTCTGCGCGCCGCAAATGTGGCGTAGTAGAGGATTCCCGCAACCGATTTCGCATCGCAGATTCGCCCCGTGCGGATCCATCTCTCTGCTTCGCGCAGCGTGAAAATTCTCTGCGTGATTTTCTCGTCCTCTTCTGGCTGCGCTACCCCTTTCGTCAAACCCTCGGCCAGAAAGATCTCCATCCTCTCGCCGAGCATCCCCGGCGACGGGAATATTTCGAGCAGCTTCTTGATGCGACGAGCCGTGTAGCCGGTTTCCTCCTGCAACTCGCGCCGCGCTCCCTGGGCGAAGTCTTCACCGGCGTCCTTATGCCCGGCCACGAGTTCCCAAAGATGTCGGCCCGCCGCATGGCGGTATTGGCGAATCATCAGGATTCGGCCGTCGGAAAATACCGGCAGTACGACGACCGAGCCCGAATGCGTGATCCACTCACGGGTGGTCGCTATTCCGTTCGGCTCGCTCACCCGGTCACGTTTGACCCCAAAGACGAGCCCCTCGAAGATGACCTTGCTGCTGAGCACCTTCACTCGTCCGGTTTTCCGCTTCTTGTGTCTGTTCAAGCTCGCTCCTTGTGATCTTGCACGTCGCGATTCTACCGCACGGGCCGCCCGTTGACCTCACGCCCCGCGCTTGGCGCGCCCTGGTTTCTTGCTCCCGCCTCCGATGGTTGCATATACTGCCTTCGGGCGAACTCGGTGAACATCAACACAGTGATCGTCGATGACGAACGTCTCGCCCGGGACGAGCTTGCCTATCTCCTGAAAGGATTTCCAGAAGTCAATGTCATCGCCCAGGGCAAGAACGGACTCGAGGCGGTCGCGCTCATCCGGGAGCACAATCCCGACCTTGTCTTCCTCGACGTGCAAATGCCTGGTCTGGATGGCTTCGGGGTAATCAAGAAGCTCGTCGAGCGCAAGCTGCGCGTCCCGCAAATTATTTTTGCCACAGCCTTCGATAGTTACGCGATTCGCGCCTTCGAAGTGAACGCCGTGGACTACGTTCTAAAGCCATTTGACAAGGCGCGCGTCGCCAAGGCCATTCATCGCGCAAAAAAGATGGTTGACGCGCATACCTCGCCCGTCGAGCGCCTGGAGGCTCTGTTTGAACAGCTCGGCTCGGGCGTCTCCGATCCGAGATCGGCGCAGCCGGTGAAGCTGCTCGTCAAGTCGCAGGACCGCATGATTCTGGTCGATGCCGAAGACATGATCTATGCCTCAATCCAGGACGGCACGATCACGATCTTTGCTCACGATAGTGAAGGCACCTCGAACTACCGAACCATCGAAGAGCTCGCCGCGGCGCTCGATGCCGGCGTGTTCTGGCGCCCTCACCGCTCCTATCTCATCAACATCAATCACATCAAGGAAGTTGTTCCTTGGTTCAAATCGAGCTATACGCTCAAGATGAACGACAAGCGCGCAAGCGAAATCCCCGTTTCCCGGGCGCAAACCAAGCGCCTGCGCGAGTTATTCAATCTGTAGCCCCTTTTCCCGGAACGACATCTTGCTGGACTAGGCCTCGCGCTTGATCAATTCCCTCAGGTCGAGCCGCAGCCGCTCGGCCGCCAACCCCTGGGCTGCCAAGGTCAACTAGCAATGAGACGCTAGCACGAAACTAGGTGTGTGCCGGAGCAACTGGTAGCGACCTCGGTTATGCTTGATTCGAGGCGAAGCACTGCGGAAACTTACCGGAAGCGGGCAGACGGCCTGCCCAAACCTTGACGCAAGGTCGCAAAATCATGTCGCTAGAGAATGTGACAAACTCTCTGCCAGATGGCTATGCCGATTCCTGGTGCAATGCGCGCAGTCAAGAAAGCGCTCGGAGTGCGATCACCTAACCGTCCCTGTATCGTCTCCGCCGCTATCGGCCGGGCGATATGGGTTGCCGACACTCGGTCGCGTCCCGGACCAAACGGGCTTCGACGGTGGAAGCCGATGCTGCCGTTCTGCCAATTCTAGCCAATTCTACCCACACTTTGACCCGTTCTGCGTTTGTGCTAGCATCACGTTGCATTTCTCGCCATGGATTTTTCTCTCACTAGCGATCAGATTCTGATCCGCAACACCGTGCGCCAGTTCATGGAGGCTGAGGTGCGCCCGCGGCTCCGCGAATACGATCGCGAAGGAAAATTTCCTGCGGCTGAGCTCGGCCGCCTCGCCGAACTCGGCTGCTGCGGCATGTTGGTCCCGGAACAATGGGGCGGAGCGGGGACTGACACGGTCAGTTACGCCGTCATGCTCGAAGAAGTCGCCCGCGTGGACGCTTCGATTGCAGTCACGCTCAGCGTCACCAATTCGGTTGCCGGCGTCCCCATTTGGAAATACGGAAGCGACGCACAAAAAAAAAGGTACCTGCACCGGCTCGCGCGCGGCGAAATCCTGGGTGGCTTCTGCCTGACCGAGCCGCAGGCCGGCTCTGACGCCGCCGGTATTGAGACCCGCGCATCGCGCGGCGCGAACTCCTACGTGCTCAATGGCACAAAAAGCTGGGTCACAAATGGTGGCGCCGCCGGCGTCTATCTGGCCTTCGCGAAGACCGACCCGGCGGTCGGTTCCGGCGGCATCACCGCCTTTCTGGTCGAGCCGTCGTTTCCCGGCTTTCGCATCAGTCGCTATGAAGATAAAATGGGCTTGCGACTTTCGCGCTCCGCCGAAATCGTTTTTGAGGATTGCCCTGTCCCCGCGGAAAATCGCCTGGGAATCGAAGGGCAGGGCCTCAAGATCGCGCTCGAATCGCTTGACGGCGGTCGTGTTGGCATCGCCGCGCAAGCGGTCGGCGTGGCGCAGGGCGCGATGGAAGCGGCGGTGCGCTATGCGAAGCAACGCCACACGTTTGGCAAGCCGATCGCTGAGCATCAGGCCATACAATGGATGCTGGCCGACATGCAAACCGAAATCGAAGCCGCCCGGAGGCTGACGCATTACGCAGCCTGTATGCGCGACATCGAGTCGAGCAATGCAGGATTGGCGCCGGAGCCGGACACGCGACTCCATCGATCGTCGCGGTTGGGACCGCACGCCTCGCGCGCCAAGTTGTACGCGAGCGAGATGGCCAATCGCGTGGCTTACAAGGCGTTGCAGGTCCACGGAAGCGTCGGCTACTCGCGCGAAACCGACGTCGAGCGTTTCTACCGCGACGCGCGCGTTCTCACTCTTTACGAAGGTACCAGCGAGATGCAGCGGATCGTGATTGCCCGCGATCTGCTGCGGGCCGGGGCTAGAAGCTGAGCCTGGCGCTCGGCTCTGTGTAGCAGGGAGCTTTTCTAGCAGAGGCTGACGCATCTGGATATCGCGACTCCGGGCCTAGCGCGCCGTCTGCGCCCAGGATGGTTTTGCAACAGAAGAGACCTGCTTTTCGTTTGTGCCGACGGCAACCTGCGGGCCGTATCGTGCCGGGTTTGAGGAGACCATTCCTAGCGTGGGCAAAAGCAAACGAGTTCTCAGCGGCATGCGGCCAACGGGCCGCCTCCATCTCGGTCATTATTTTGGCGCGCTCTCAAATTGGCTCAAGCTCCAGGAGGAATACGACTGCTTCTTCTTCGTTGCCGACTGGCATGCCCTGACCACTCACTACCAGGACGCCTCCTCTGTCGCTGAAAACACCCTTCAGGTAGCGATCGACTGGCTTGCCGCCTGCATCGATCCGGCGAAATCAACGATCTTCATTCAGTCGAGTGTGCTCGAGCACGCCGAGCTGTACCTGCTGCTCTCGATGATCACTCCCCTGAGCTGGCTCGAGCGCGTCCCGACCTATAAGGAACAAATCGATAGTCTCAAGGACCGCGACCTCGGCACCTTTGGGTTTCTCGGTTATCCCCTGCTGCAATCTGCCGATATCGTTATCTATGACGCCGATCTTGTGCCCGTGGGCGAGGACCAGGTGCCGCACGTCGAGCTGACCCGCGAGGTCGTTCGCCGCTTCAACACCCATTTCGGACTCGAAATGGATGCGAAACTGTTTGCGGCTGACCATGCGGCGACCCTCGGTGCCGTGTTTGCCGAGATCTCTAAAGAGCCAGTCGACCTAGAGAAACTCAAAGAGAGAGAATTCCAGCCCTGGTTCAGAACAGCTGTTCGAAAACATGTCGCCGAGGTGGGATTCGCGAATTTCCTTGCGAGTTTAAAGAGGAAGCCCAAACCATCTATCTCTGGTTCGCCCGACGCTCCTCGCTCTACAGGGGAAGGCGGGAAGTTCTTTAAGCTCAAGGACGTTCTGGTTGCGCCGAATCATCTGCTCACCGAAACCCCGCGCCTGCCAGGCACCGACGGTCGCCGCATGGCGAAGAGCTACGGCAATGCGATCTGGCTCTCGGATACTCCCGATGCGATAGGCGACAAAGTCCGCAACATGATGACGGACCCGCAGCGCGTCAAGCGCACCGACCCCGGCCGGCCGGAAATTTGTCCCGTTTTCGCCTATCACAAACTGTTCTCGCCGTCCGAGATCATCGCATGGTCCGCCCAGGGCTGCCGGACCGCCGGTATCGGCTGCGTAGAGTGCAAGAAGAAAATGGCCGATGGCCTCGTCGGGTGGATCGCACCCATCCAGGAACGGCGCAAAGAATTGGAGGCCCATCCGCAGCAAGTTTGGGATATCCTCGACGCTGGCGGTAAGAAGGCCCGGAGGGCCGCGCGCCGTACAATGAAGCGCGTACGCAACGCAATATTCAAGTTGGACCAGGCTCGAAAGCCTGGCTCGGGCGTGTAGCGCGAGTGTTCGGGGGCGATTTCCCCCCGCCCCTGGCGCGGGCTGCAGGTCGAGAAATGGGTTAAAAAAATGGCGTCGCCCTATCGCATCAATTTACCCGTTTACGAAGGACCGCTGGATCTCCTGCTCGATTTGATCCGCAAGCAGGAGATGGATATTCACAACATCGCTATCGCCAAAGTCACCGAGCAGTATCTCGACTATCTCCATCAGCTCGAGAAGCTTGACCTCGATGTGTCGGCCGACTTCATTTATATGGCTGCAACGCTGATCCACATCAAATCGAAGATGCTCCTCCCAGCCGACCCACTCGCTGGCGCTGAAGAGCAGTCGGACCCGCGCGATGAGCTCGTGCATCGTCTTCTTGAACACGAAAAATTCAAGAACGCCGCGCAGCTTCTCTACCAGAAGCAGCAGATCGAGGCCCACGTCTGGTCGCTTCCGGACCGCACGCTCTATACCGGTGACGCTGTGGAAGGCGAGCTTGTCGTCTCGCTCGTCGACCTCGTCAAGGCATTCCAACAGATCCTTGAGCGCCGCAAAGAAATCCCGAAATTTGAGCTGCGCCACGACACCGTCTCGATCACGCAGATGATGGATCTGCTACGCCAGTTGCTGCTCGCAACCGACGATCCGGTTTCGCTCATCGAGTTCTTCGATACCTGCGAAACGCGTCATGCCATGATCATCGCCCTGCTGGCTGTACTCGAAATGGTTCGCATGCAGGCTGTGATTCTTGTCCAGGGCGAACTTTTCGCCGACATCGGCCTGCGCAAGCATAAAATGTTCGACGCCGTTTTTGCCGGCACCGGCGCGATGTCGAAAATTGAGGAGCAGTATCTCTAACCTTGACGCCCCAGGATATTCAGGCCGCGCTCGAAGCCATCATCTACGCAGCGGACGACCCCGCCACGCTGGAACAGATCGCCAATGCACTGGGAGTGGAAAACGTTGAGGCTCGCGCCGCCCTCGATCTTCTCGTGGCGTCCTACCAGGTCGACGACCGCGGCATCGAAGTGCGCAAGGTGGCGGGCGGTTGGAAGTTTTACACCAAGGCGCAGCACCACGACGCTGTCCGGAAGTTCATCAAGAGCCTTCAGCCGCCGCTGCGACTTACCATGCCCGCGCTGGAGACTCTGGCTGTCATTGCCTACAAGCAGCCCATCACCATACCCGAGATGAATGAGATTCGCGGCGTCAACGTCAGCGGCGTCATCAAGACGCTGCTTGAAAAGGGCCTGATCACCACCGCCGGCCGCAAGGAAGTGATCGGCCGGCCGATCCTCTATCGCACCTCGAAGCAGTTCATGATGCGCTTCGGTCTATCGGATCTCGACGATCTCCCGAGCCTTAAGGAATTCGAGCAGCTCGCCCAGGCCGCTCTTGACTCCGACACCGGCATCGCGCCGGCAGAGCCGGGCGATATGGCGCTTGGCTTTGATTCCGCATCGTCGCAACCCTCCCACGCGAATGACCCGCGAGACTCGTCACCCGGGCCCGGTGAGAACGACCTCGCCCAACTCGGCCAAGGCGTGCCCGAACCCTCCGCTCAGGCACCGAACTTGTCGCCGCGCGGGGATGTCTCCCGATCGCCGGAAGAAGCAAAGGCTGCTGGAACGGGAAACACGGAGCAGTCCTAACGCGCCAGGATCCCCCTTCCAGCCGCAAACGGTCGAGTGCGTGATATCAGAATCCTCTCAGCTCCGGGATTCGCTTCCGTGACCATCTTCCGTTATCCTGTCGTGGCTCAGACGAGCAGCCGCCATGGAAGAGCGTTTACAGAAAATTATCGCGCGCGCGGGAATCGCTTCGCGGCGCCACGCCGAGGAGCTCATCGCCTCCGGTTTGGTCACGGTCAACGGTCGCATTGTCACCCAGCTCGGCTCGAAGGCCGATCAAGCGCGGGACCACATCAAAGTGTCTGGGAAGCTTCTTCGTCCGGACCTAGGACGCGTCTATCTGCTCTTCCACAAACCCCCGGAGGTGGTCGCGACGATGAGCGACCCGGAAGGCCGCCGCTCGCTGCACGATTTTTTTCACGGCCTCTCCGAACGCATCTTTCCGGTCGGCCGGTTAGAGTATCATGCCGCCGGCCTCGTCTTTCTCACCAACGACGGTGACCTGGCGAACCGAACGCTGCGCTCGCACGATTTGCCGCAGACCTACCACCTGAAGCTCAAAACGCTTCTCACCTTCGGCGAAATCGAAAGCCTCGCGCGCGCAACCGGCGCCCACATCTCCCGCCTTCGCGGCAAGGACGCGCCCTGGTATGAAGTCACACTCTCCGGAGCTCGTCGCGACACACTGCGCAGCAAACTGTTTCGGACCGCGCATCCGGTTGAAAAAATGAAACGTGTCGGCCTCGGCAATCTTGCGCTCGGGTCCCTCGCGACTGGCCGCCATCGCGCGCTTTCGCCCGCCGAAGTCACGTCCTTTTCGCGCGCCTTAGAACCCAGTCGTCGTGCGCAAGACGATCAGGAGCGAAGAAGCAGCGGGAACAAATTCAGACCGCGTCCGAGATCACCGCGTGCCCGATCGGGCCGCCCACGCCAACATCCTCGCCCAAGGAAACCTCCGGGCACGCCGGTTGCATCGTAGTCCTATGGGGCCTCCAGTTGTCATGCCGGGTCACAGTTGCAATGCTTCTTGCATATACTTGCATATGCGGTGACACGAGAGATCAGTTCGGGTATGATACGGTCCATTCCAGGGGGGACTTGCTTAGGCGACAGCGCGATTGCTGATTCAATCGCGGAATGATGTTTTCAAACCTTACCCGCCCGGCCCTAATTCGCGCTGGAAACGAAGGCTCGACACGCGTTCTCGCGGACTCTTGAGCTGCCGCAGACGCGCAAAATCGGAACGCACTCGAAAGGATCGGTACAACAAGAAAATGACTGACTTTGTCGAAGGTCCCAGCCCCGACGCAAATCAAATTGCAGCGCCGAGCGCTCTAGATCCCGTGAGTCAAGTTCTCAAGACCAGCCGCACCATCGCCGTTGTTGGTTTGTCGAACCGACCCCACCGTCCAAGCTACGGTGTGTCCCAGTATTTGCAATCGGTCGGCTACCGCATCATTCCTGTCAATCCCGCTCAGAACGAGGTCCTTGGTGAGAAATGTTATGCGCGTCTCGAAGACATCCCCGAGCGCGTGGACGTGGTGGACATCTTTCGCCGGTCTGAGTTTGTGCCGGCGATTGTCGAGTCCGCGATTCGTATCGGCGCCCGCGCCCTGTGGATGCAAGAGGGCGTCATTCACGCCGATGCGGCCGAACGCGCCCGTCGCGCGGGCCTGTTCGTCGTAGTGAACTCCTGCATCCTGAAAGAGCATATCAAGCGCTTCCGTTTACAATAAAGACCGGACGTGCGCAGTCTCGAGGGGATCTGTCTGCAGATTCGCGTTCGCTCGACCTCTGAGGGTATGGTGGGTGGGCAACTGTGTGCGGCCGCTCGTGGTACTCAGCTCGCCCAGTGACGATCGACCAAAATCCCCTCACTGTAGCGGATACACTTTCAACACTCCTTTTCCGGGCTGGGTCACTGCGAGCGATCCTCCATCGGGCGCGATTGCGAAGGCGTGGAATTCAAGATCATGCAACGCCGGGACGAAGCTTTCATCGTAGAGCCCGACCCAGACCAAATCGTTGGATTTATCGACCGGCCCCCGTTTCAGTAGCACGCGCTTTTCATCGCGACTCCACTGAAATCGGCCATAGCCCGCACGCACGCGAATGGGCTTCGACGGATTGGCGAGGTCCCGTACCTCGAGCGTATCGCCATCCTCAAAAAACGCGATCTTTTTGCCCGACGGTGACACGCTCAACTCCCCTTGGTACATGTCGACTCGCGCGACCTCTCTCACGGTTTCGCGCAACAGATCGAGCTCCACTAGTGCCAGGCGTCCCAAAACGCTGAGGTTCTGCCCTAGGGCGAAGGCCCGATTGTTCTTTGCGTCCCAGGCAACCGCATCAAACGTATGCCCTGCAAACAAGGGAGTGGTTCGCCCCTCCGAAGCCCGCACCCGCACAATTTGATATGGTCCTATTCCGGTCAAGTACACCACGGTTGCGTCATCGGCCAGCCACGCGCCGTTCGTGGCATTCTCGATGAACCGTGTCTTCGAACCTTCGACTTTGATTTCGTGGCCATCGTCGTCGAGCAAGGCGATTACCTTCGCGCCTCCCGCCGGTTCGTCCTCAGACGATGGGCGCTGGGTTGTCATGTTCATTGCCAGGCGCCCTCCATCAGGCGACCACGCCAGCAAGTCCACGGTGTAGCTAGAAGGTGGTGGGACCGGCATGAACTTCTCGCCCTCGACAATCTGTTTCTCGTGCCCATTGGGAGTCGCCAGCCAGACATCATCCCGGGTGATGATAATTTTCTTGATTCTTTTCAGGCGCGGGACCGAGCATACGATCTTGTTGTTGTTCGCAATCGCAAAGGTCTGACAATCGTGCTCCATAGTCAGCACCGGTTTTTCTTGCGCAAACAAAACCATCGACAGCACCAGCATGCCGATCGCTGCGGTCCCCAGTCGGCTCGTGTGCGGGTGGCCGGCTTGCCCGGAGCGACTCCGAAAGCTGATCCGCCGCATTCGGGCGTGAATCCGATCGCACGTCGATGCTGATGCGGCGAGCAGCGCCACGAGCAGGGCAGGGAATCTCGATCGCAGTGCAATGCCTGCGGTTCCCGGATATGGAAGCTCGGGAAGCTCAAATCCCACTTGCTTGAAACTCACCTGTCCTTGCCTTCCGGCGCCTTCTTTTGAATCCGCCTAATCTGTTCGAGCCTCTGCCGGATTCGTGCCTCGAATCCCTGATCCGTCGGATGGTAATACAGGCGCCCTGCGAGGCCCTCGGGCAGGCAGGTCATATCGGTGACCTTCTCCGCCGCATCGTGGGCGTACTGATATCCCCTTGCATATCCGATGTGACTCATCAGCCCAGTCACTGCATTCCTTAGATGCAGTGGCACCGGCTCCGAGATGGTCCCTTGCAAGTCCTCGTGTACGGCTCCGTACCCGGCGTACAGCGCATTGGATTTCGGTGCAAGCGATAAATACACCGCCGCCTGTGCCAGCGCCAGGTTGCCCTCTGGCGGCCCGATAAACTCGAATGCCTCCTTCGCCGCGAGCGCCACGCCAAGGGCTCCCGGCTCCGCGAGGCCAATATCCTCGCTCGCCATCCGCACCATTCGCCGCGCGATGTAGAGCGGATCCTCGCCCGATTCGAGCATACGCGCGAGCCAATAGAGCGATGCATCGGGATCGGAATTCCGCACCGACTTGTGCAGCGCCGAGATGAGGTTGAAATGCTCCTCGCCAGCCTTGTCATAGGGAAGCAGTTTTCTCTGCAGTACATCTTCGAGGCGTGCCGCCGAGACGACTCGCCGCCCATCTGTTGCTGGCGCGGTCCCGAGCACGAGCGCTTCGAGCGTGTTGAATGCCGAACGCGCGTCGCCATTCGCTAACAAGGCCATGCGCTCGAGAAGTTGGTCGCTCGCCTCGACGCGTTCCCGCCCGAACCCGCGTACCGGATCGGCGAGCGCCCGTTCGAGCAGCGTCACGATCTGTGGGGTCGACAGCGCGAGCAGCACGTACACCTTCATCCTCGAAAGCAGCGGCGCAATTACCTCGAACGAGGGATTCTCCGTCGTTGCGCCGATTAGCAGAATGTTCCCCGCTTCGACGTGGGGCAGAAACGCGTCCTGTTGGGCGCGGTTGAACCGGTGGACCTCGTCGACGAACACGATGGTGCGCCGCCCGTACTGACGCGCCCCTGCGGCTTTGGCCATGACCTCCTTGATGTCTTTAATGCCGGCTAGCACCGCGCTGAAGGGGATATATTCCGACCGCGTGCGTTTCGCGATAATGCGAGCGAGCGTCGTTTTCCCGCATCCTGGCGGGCCCCAGAAGAGCATCGAGTTCAGGTCGTCGCGCTCGATTTGCGTGCGCAGCGGTTTCCCGGGTCCGAGCAAGTCTTCCTGCCCGATAAACTCATCGAGCGTCTGGGGACGCATTCGATCAGCCAGGGGCCTGCCGGCCTGTGGTTGTTCTTGCGGCTCGGTCGCTTGAAATAGCCCCACGCTCTCCCCTTTACCTGCTGCGTTCTCTCCCTCGCGCTAACTCGTACAACAGGAGCGACGCTGCCACCCCCGCGTTTAACGACTCAACCGCCCCGCTCATTGGGATCGAAATTGCAGCGTCGGCGGCGTGTTCCACTTCAACTGGTAGACCTGCTCCCTCGTTGCCAATAAAAATCGCGACTGCTTGGCGCAAATCGTCCAGGCTGCGCGGGAAGTCCCAGGTTGCCGGGCCCGCAGGGCGCTCCGAACCATCGCGCCGACCCCCTGCGATCGCGGCAATTACCCTGACTTGCTCGATCTTGAGCTGTGCGAGCAATACCGGAATTGCCAGGCCGCGCAGCACGGGCAATCGCAGCGCCGATCCTGCCGACGCGCGCAGCGCCTTTGGCGACCACGGATCAGCCGTCCCTCGCGTCGCGACAGCCCCGGTCGCTCCGAATGCTTCGGCCGATCTCAGAATCGTGCCGACATTGCCCGGGTCCTGCGCTCCCGCCAGTACGACCACGAGTGCCGCATTTCCACGAGAAGCGCCTGGACCCCGGAGAACGTCGTCGAGTTCCCAGACCGGAGTCCGAAACAGCGCCGCCACTCCCTGCGGCGTTTCGGTTCCCGCAATCCCGGCAAAGAGCTTGTCTGTGGTGCGCAGGATGCGCTCCCGCCGAACTCCCGCTTCGGTTTCGCTCGCGATGTCGAGAATTCTCGCAAGGTTGCGTTCTCCGGCACCACTCACCAGAAGTGCCTCGAGTGCAAGCCCGGAACGAAGCCCATCCTCAACCAGCTTGATCCCTTCAACTCCGATTGGCTGGTTCCGCTCCGGCCCGTTCCCGCGCAGCGCAGTGCGGAACATTTTCAGCCACTTATTGTCGCGGCTTGTAATCACGTCCGCACGTAACTCATCGCCGGCGCCGCGGGGCTGCTCGAGGGACAAGGTTCGCCGTTTTCGCTCCACCCCGGCCGTCCTCGCTGCTCGATTGCTCACCGCCTAACACCCGTCCCCGTTGCGCGGCCGCCCGTAGCGGCACTGCCGCCGCCCGCGCCGCAGTTGCCCACGCCGACCGCCAGCCACCGCGCCGAAGTCGATCCGGGCAGCGATATCGTGGGCCACGTGCAGAAGACCATTGTCGGCAAGGACGACACGCTGCCCGACATTGCACGGCGCTTCGACGTGGGCTACGAGGAAATGATCACGGCTAATCCGGGAATCGATCCGTGGTTGCCCGGTGCCGGGCGCGAGGTGGTCGTGCCCACGCAATTCGTGTTGCCGACGGCTCCGCATGAGGGACTCGTGGTGAACGTGGCCGCGATGCGCATTTTCTACTATCCGCCG